>Ga0070667_100005983_pt1 | contig 10109 bp, 6 predicted proteins | sample KBSS33metaG_FD_64659 | JGI IMG/M metagenome (GOLD analysis project Ga0070667, IMG submission 64659) | Switchgrass rhizosphere microbial communities from Kellogg Biological Station, Michigan, USA - KBS S3-3 metaG | ecosystem: Host-associated > Plants > Roots > Rhizosphere > Soil ...
TCATGCTCGCGGCATGCTCGCGTCGCATCGCCTGGTCGGCGCCGTTGATGCGGCCGATGTCGGCGACGGCCGCAATCCGCAGCCACATCTCCAGGTCACCTGAATGGGGCAGAGCCGGGTCGTAGTAGCCGACCTCGCGATGCACGGACGTCCGTACAACGGCCTCGGGGGAGTAGACGATGCTCAAGCCACGGGCGAATTGCTTCTCGATCCACTGCGGGCCGCTCCAGACACTCCAGCTTTTTGCTGTAGTTCGCGGGGTCGGCACCACTTCGTCAAAGGTCAACGGATTGCCATAGACCATTCCGACCGAAGGATTGGCCTCCATCAACGCCGTTGCGCGGGTCAGCGAGCCGGGCGTCAGCATGTCGTCAGCAGAGAGCAAGACGAGGTAATCGCCTTGCATTGTGGGCAGACCCTCGTTGTAGGTGGCGATGTGGCCCTTGTTCGTCTCGTGCACGATGGCGCGGACTTGCTGATGCTTCTCGGCCAGTGCCAGGGCGACCTTTCCGCTGTCATCAGGAGAGGCGTCGTCGATGATCAGGATGTCAAGGTCCACGCCGGGCTGGTCGAGGATGCTGCCGATGCAGGCGGGGAGGAAATGGCCGTATCTGTAGCAGGGAACTACCACGGAGACCACCGGCTTGCGGGTAGTCGGTAGAGGTTTGACCTTCTGCCGGACGGGCACGTGCAGATCCTTCCGATCACGTCGCCGCTCGTATGAGGGCGTGCCTGCTGAATGAGGGGACGTAGCTAGTGAGGCTTAGTAAGAGTCTTTAGCGACATTAGTCGGCGTCGCTGGTTCCGGCGCTGCGATGCCGAGGCCAACTCGCCGCAGCGCATCTGCGTAGGAGTCCATGGCGCGGGTGAGTGAGGCAGGTAGCGGCAGTCGTCGCCCGCCCAGCACATCCGCGGCCATGGGCAACGCCAAGCAGATATACACCACCGACCCCGTGCTGCCTCCCAGCAAGAGACGAAGTACTTCGTTGGAGACCATGTGCGAGACCGCGGCGGCGGTACCGGCCGCAGCACCGGCAGCGACCACCACCGGAAAGACAGCGCGAATCACCAACATAAAGCGCACATTCGTGGCGCGCTTGACCATATACAAGTAGACGGGCAGGGCAACGCAGCAGACGACGACAGTGTGGGCCCAGGCGGCGCCCTCAATCCCCCCGAAATGCACGCCGATCGCCATACCGACGACGAGGGCGCCGAGCCACGGAATCTGCGTCACGAGCAGAAGATTGGTACGTCCCATGCCAGAGAGCACGTTGCCGCACAGCAGGCAGAAGACCGAGATAGCTCCGTAGATAGCGAGCACCGCGAGCACGGTCGCTGCCTTGTCCCACCTGCCGCCGTAGACGGTGCGGACCAACGGATGGGCCAGCGTCGCAGTCAATGCGCAGGTGGGTAAAGCGATGAAGGACAGGGCGACGAATGCGCGCACAAGGCCGGTCTCGAGCAGCTCGGCGTCGTGTTTGATGCGCGAGAAGGCCGGCATGGCGATGGTGTTAAGCATGCTGTTCATCAACGACCCGGCCCAGCTGGAGATGTTGAAGGCCAGCATGTACAGGCCGAGTTCAATAGGCCCGAGGAGGTGGCCGACGAAGACATAATCGGTGTTGAGCATCGCGTAATTGAGTAGGTTCGCCCCTGCCAGCGGCAGTCCAAAACCGAGCACGAACTTCGCGTGCTGACGGCTCAGCCGGGGGCGGTGGTAGCGGCGTACGAAGAACCAGATACCTGCGCCGACGGCGAGCTGACCGACAACACGCGACCAGGCGAACGACAGCGCCCCCCCACCGTTCTTAGCGAGAACGAGCAGCACGGAGTTGGCGACGACAAAGCCGGCAAGGTTGGCGTAGAACTGCGCGTCCTGGCGGAAGTCGCGGGCAAGCTCTGCCCCAGGGACAGCGAAGATGCCCACGAGCACGACCGCCAACGCCATGACACGCATCGCCGGTGCCGCGTCCACACTGCCTACCGCCGCCGACAGTGGGCGGGCAAAGACGAACATGATGGCGGCAAAGACGGTGCTGCTGATGAGCGAGATGGCGCCGACCGTCGGCGCGTACTCATCCACATCGACGTCGCCCCGGATCAGGCAAGAGGCCACGCCCAGCTCGGCGATGCTCGACACGATCGCATGAATGGTCATCGCCACAGCGAAAATGCCGAAGTCTCGTGGGGCTAGCGTGCGGGCCACCACAGCCATGATCGCGATGTTGCCGAAGCGCATGATCAGCGTGCTGGCGGCACTCCATGCGGCACCGCGCCGGAGCTTGCTCGACAGTGGTTTCTCGCCGGGCTCGCCGGAGGCACCAGCGGGGCCACTCGGGATCTCGATGTGGGCATGACGGGCGGTGTATCGCGGAGCGGAGAGTTCGGCGGCCTTGGCGATGTCGGCGGCGTTGCCGAGGACGATCGTGTCGTCTAGGTGGCCATCGAGTCGATGCTTGCCGCCGCCGTTGCCGCTATCGCCGATGTTCGTGGCGGCGGGGGTCAACGCGATCTCCGGCAGTGAGTTGTGAGGTCCAGGGCAGGCATCGTGAAGGGAGAGGTCCTCTCGGGACGTTTACGTACGCTCGCTCCACTGTCGTCAGGGTTCGTCCGTTATCAGAGCCAAACGGCGGCTATGAGGCGAACTTTACGCGAGAGCAACGTGCTCCGCCTGGCGAAACGGGGCTGCGGTAAGCCTCTATTAAGGGAGGACATCACCGCGGACTTGTGCCGGATGTCCATTTGGAGGGGCACATTAGTAAAAAGTGGGCTAAATCACACTAGCGCAGTGATTTCTGGCGAGACTTCGTCTGTTTGCGGGCGTATAAGACCAGTCCGCGTGGGTGACATTACTTGGCGGGAGGGTACGCCTCACTCGGGCCTTACGCCGGGGGAGATGGGGGGCCTTGCCTGGCGGAAGGCATCGGTTAGCCTTGGCCCAGTTTCCGGATGCACTTGACCGATTTGGCCACGTAAATGCCGTGTAAAGCGACTGGATTTGCGGGGTGGTATGGATCGCAGATTGCGCCGTAAGACACGACGATTCCCCGCGAAACAACCGCCAGGAGATGAGTAGTGACCCGCTCGACCAGCCGACGCGCTGAGCGCCAGCTGCGCGCAAAGCGCCGCCGTCAACTAGGTACCGCAGGCATTGTTGCCATGATCGTGATGCTGATCGCTGGTGTCGTGCAGATGGTTTCGGGGGTGGGGGCGACACCGATCTCAGTTGGCGTCTACACCGGCAAGGAGACGCCAACCATCCCGCTAGAGGCGGATTGGCGTTCAGTCGAGTTGGGACTTCGTTTCCAGGTCGCGATTCCGGGCTCCGTTGTGGCGATCCGTTTCTTTAAGAACGAGCGCAACACGGGCCCGCACACGGGGCATCTGTGGGACGCCAACGGCACACTGCTCGCCACCGTGAACTTCACCTCGGAGTCGTCCTCCGGCTTCCAGGTCGCTGACCTGGCCCAGCCGGTACTCCTCAAACCGAAGACTGACTATGTCGTCTCGTACTGGAGCCGTCTCGGCCTCTACTCCGAGGACATCGGTACGTTTTCCACAGGTCAGCCGATCGGTAACTCGGTGATTTGGGGCAAGGCCGGCGTGTACACCTATGACACGAAGGCCGCATTCCCCGCCTCGACGTGGCGTGGTAGCTCCTATTACGTAGATGCGCTGTTCCGGCGTACGCCGCGCACCCCGCTGCTGGTAACGCCCACGCCGCAGCCGCCGACACCGTCCGCGCAGCCCACCACGCCGACTCCGACGGCGACCGCGACTCCGGTTTCTACGACACCTAGTCCTCAGCCGACACTTGCTCCGACTGCAGTGCCAATCCCACCCACACCTGCTGGACCGGTAGACACCTCTGCCCCCTCGGCGGCGTCTACGGGTGTCCCGGCCGGTGTCAAACTCACTAGCGTGCCTGGGCAGATCACCTCCGGTACCGGTTGGCGCTGGGTAGGTTGGGGTCTGCAAGTCACCCAAGCTAACGTCGCCTTGAACGGTCTTGACATCAATGGCCCGGTGAGTAACACCTTTGCTGGCCTGACGGTGACCAATTCGCGCATTCGTTGTACTGGTGAGAAGGACTGGTGTCTGTCGCTGGGCAACAACTCCGAGGTGTCCCACGTCGAGATCGGTGGCGGCGCCGACGGAACGACCTTCGTCTCCGCCATTGGTGTCTGGACGGGTGGCTCAGGGGCTGGCAACGCGCTCACGGCGATCAACATCCACCACACCACCGACGGGATGCGTGTTGACGGCGGGACCACGCTTGCGGACTCCTACATCCACGACCTGAGCATGGGGCAGATCCCCGGCGCTCACTCCGACGGTATCCAGTCCACCGGTGGTGGCAACGTCGTCATCCGACACAACAAGATTTCTTCTGGCAACAACTGCAACGTCTTCTTGCAGTGGCTTTCAGGCAACGCCGCGATCACGTCGTACTCGATCACCGGCAATACGTTCGTCGCGGCCAACCAGGGCGGCGAGCAGACCTCCTACGGCGTCTGTGCTTACTCGCCGGAGGTTAGCGGCGTAACGGTCTCGAGTAATACGTTTAGCCGCGGCTACCAGGTTGCGCCGCTTACCGCGCCCGGTGGGTCGGTTCTCAGCCACAACCTCCTCGCCGACGGTACGGTCCTCGACTAAGGATTAGGTCGCGCGTGAACCGCGTCGTCGAGGTACTTCCTCAGCCCTGACGAGCCGTCGATGGGCGCCGCTGAGTCCGATTACCAGAAAGAGCATGCTCGCGGCCATGGGGAATGCCAGGGCGTCGTAGACGGCGAAGCTCAGGAAGGCCGCCGCGATCGACGCGGCGAAGGCCTGGGCGAGACTGCGTGCGTCTGGGTCGCTACTGCCGCGCCGTACGCCGATGCACTGCGCGACGGAGAAACAGATGAAGCCGATGAAGATCGCCAAACCGACCAGGCCGATCTCGATAGCGAAGCCAATAATCTGATTGTCCAGAATTCGGTATTTAGGCAGGAACGTATGGAACCCACGCCCAAAGAAGGGCGCTCTGCTGATGAAGTCACCGGCGAGGGAGTAGCTATCGGTACGTGACGCGGCGCTGCCGTCTTCACCGATACCGGTAAACAGGCCCGTCAACGTCCCTAGTAGCCCTGGCACCGCCATGCCGAACATGCCCACCAACAGGACGATCGAGGCGTAGGCCCGCCGCCGTAGGGCTGGTGTCCAGGTCGGAAGGACAAAGGCCAGTACGACTACGGAGCTGAGGATCGCCGAACGTGAGATTGAGATCGGGACGGCAGCCGCAATCGCGACAACCGGGAACCATCGCGCCTTGATACTGCGATGGGTATCTGTCATCGCATAGTGCAAGGCGAACGGAAGGATCATGGTGAGCACCGCCCCGAATTCGATGGGGTGGATCGTGGTACCGGAGGGCCTGTTAAAGCCGCTGCGCCCCAAGATGCTGCCCAGATCGCCGCTTTCGGAGAGGCCGGGGATGATGATGAAGTTCGTTAAAGGCATCCCGGTGGCAAACTGTGCGATTCCCACAAGTGCCTCCAGCCCGCCGGCGAGGACGAGACGGCGCATGACCGTGTCGAGGTCGCGCCGACTCGACGGGCCGTAGAGGGCGAAGAGCAGAATTCCAGTCCAGCCGATGACGCTGATCAGGCCACGGTCTGCGGCGCGAATCTCGATGGCCTCGATGGGGCGTGTCATCGCCGCGACGTAGCTGGCGGCGATGGAGCCGAGGAAGAGGAACGCCACCCACATCAAGGGCTGGTCGACTGGGCGAGAGCGCCCCGCAAAGCGGCTGAAGGCCCACAGCAACAGCAACAGCAAGCCGAGCACCAAGGCAGGCGTGCCTGCGCTACCTAGCGGTGCGAAGACCAGAGCCGACGGGATGGCGAACAGCAAGAAGATGAGGACGCTGAGTAGGCGGACCTCGGTGCCGGTGGTGTCCTGGCCGTCCGGTGCGGTGTCAGGGCGGAGGTCGTTAGCCATACCTGCGTGGCAGATCGATACCGGAACTTATTTTTCCGTGGGCGTCTTCAGCAGATTTATCGCGCGAGAAATCCACCGTAGTGGGTTCGGCGAATGTCAATTCCTCTCCCTCTTCGGCAGCGGGGAGGGAGAAAAGGGGCGTATCAAAAGGTCCAGGAAGTGACGTCGATAAGTCATCGGCGGGACTTTCCCAGCTAGCTGACTCTGCTTCAGTGATTGTTCCAGGGACGTATTGTCCGGGTGGTATGAATTGTCCCGTACCAGGCACTACTGCAACATCGGTTGCATCTTCGACCGGCAGTGCATCTTCGACCGGCAGTGCATCTTCGACCGGCAGTGCATCTTCGACCGGCAGTGCATCTTCAACTGGCAGCGTGTCCTCAACTGGCAGCGTGTCCTCAAGTGGCAGCGGACTTGCCCCGTCGACGAGGGCTTCGGCGCTGAGTGAGTCAGTGTTGCTCCCTACAGGCTGGGAGGTGTCCGCGGGGGAGGTGCCGGCGGTCTCCGGTTGAGTCGTCTCTGGTTGCGCAGTCTCCGGTTGAGAGGCCTCGGCGTGGGCAGCTGCCACGTCAGGGACTTCATCCCTGTCCTTCTTCTTGCGAGGTTCGGCCTCTCGTGAGCGCCGACTGCTGGACTCCGACCGGCGGCGCGATGCGTTCTCTGGCCGTGGTGCAGCCTTACGTTCGCGCCGTTTATTCAGGCGGTTGTCGGTGAACGCCACCAACAAGATCATGAGAAGTAGCCCCACGGCTGCCGCGGCGATAACGGAACGCAGCTGACTCTTGGTGTCCTCAAGAGCCTCACGGTCTTGGCGCACGACGATGGCTTTGATGAAGGAGTCTGCAGGAACGTTCTGGTTGGTCTGCAGATCGGCGAGCACCGGGTTGAGGCGGTCTACCAGAATCTGCACGGTGAGCAGGACGGTCGCGGGGGCCTTGCCTGTGCTGGTCACTAACAAGATGGGGCCACTGGTGCTTGTGTCGCGTCCCACGGTCCACGTCGCGACTCCGCCTTTGGCGAGGACGAGATCAGAGGTCTGATCACTGGCCATGGCGTTGGAGAGGACGTCGCTGACTTCCTGAAGTCCGCCGAGACTGAGGTACGGGTTGACTTCTTTGCCGGTCTGCGGCGGGATGAGCAGCACGGTTGCGCGAGCGGAATACTCCGGCGGAACCTTCGTTATCGCAGCCGCCACGAAGCCGCCGGTGATGATCAAACCGATGAGGGTGATGTACCACCGTTTGAGCAGCACGCGCCAAATGCCGGCCAATGACATTGTTTTGTGCACTCCAAGCAGTTGGGGAACAAGAACAAAACGTCGCCCAGTGCTGCGGGTTGGTTCCGTTCAATAGGGAAAAACCGAGTTTATCTCTGACATATGCTATTTCAACTCGGATGAGAGCCACCTGTTAACAGGTAAGAAAATGTTTACTTCGAATAGCGGTTCATCAATGGTGCCGGCCTAAACTCTTTGCAGAGAGTTCGGAGGTGGCGCGATGCGGCGGTGGTTGAATCCGGCAGCGATCGTTGCTGCCGTTGGTTTGGTGCTTTCGTTTGCTTTTGCGTACACGATGGCTAAGGAGCCAGGACTTTACTGGACCAGGGTCCAGGCGCGATTTATGCCGCCGGACCTGGACGCCTCGAATGCCTACCGCTACACGCCTGCTTCGATGGTCCTGACCGCCGCAGCGGTGGGAAAGATGATGGACAACTCCGACCATGCCCGGATGGCGGATGCGGATGCGCTGCTTATTGGGCAAGGCGTGCGCCAGGGCTTCTCCGTCAACTTGCCCAATACTGGTGGTCAATGGGCGAACCAGTTCGTGAGCCCGTACCTCGACGTACAGGTCGTAGATTCCTCCGCCGAGGCCGTCACAGCCAAGACGCGTTCGTTGATCGCGCAGATCGCTGCTGATCTGGTGTGGTTGCAGGACCAAGGCGGCGCGAGCCAGAACTATCGGATCACGATTCAGACCTCCCCGCTGGCTGTCTCCTACAGCAAGGGCAGTTCCGGACGTGCAGGCTTGGTCGGTTTGTTTGTCGGTCTGGGCGTCACCTATGCCTGCGTAAGGATCGCTAGCTACGACCGACGCCCACGTGGGGCGCACTATGTGCAGCACCCATCGGTCGCGGCGCGGATGCGTAACCGGTCATCCTCACAACCTGAACCCGCCCGCGTGGAAGACTCTGAGGTATCAGGGCGTACCCGTGAACTCTCAGGTACGCGAGGCTGACCGGGTCGAGGTTCGAAGAAGCCGGAAAGCCGGGAGAAGACTATGTGCTGAGGAATAGGAGCGACGCCGCGAATGGCCGATCGTCATAATCGCGTTCTCATCATCGTTCAGAACCTTCCCGTGCCGCTGGATCGCCGTGTCTGGATGGAGTGTGGTGCACTGCGCCGGGCCGGCGTCGGGGTCTCGGTCATCTGTCCGAAAGGTCCGGGCGACCCGTGGTACGAAGAGATCGACGACGTTCGGATCTACAAGTACCCACCACCGCCGGCGGCGCGTGGACTGATCGGCTATGTCTGGGAATTCGTTTACTGCTGGTTTGTGACGGCGCTGCTGTCGTTGGTCGTCGCCGCTCGCGATGGATTCAAAGCGATCCAGGCATGCAATCCACCCGACACGTACTGGGCTTTGGCCTTGCTATGGCGTCCGTTCGGTAAAAAGTTCCTTTACGACCAGCATGATCTCAATCCTGAGGTGTTCCTGTCTCGCTTCGGCGAGCCGAGTGGGCTGGCTGGACGTATTCAGCTCAGCGGCATCCGATGGCTTGAAACGATGACGTATCGCTTCGCCCATCACGTGGTGTCGACGAACGAGTCCTACCGCCGGATCGCCCTTGGACGCGGCAAACGCAGCCCGGAGGACGTGACAGTGGTGCGTAGCGGCCCGGACACCAACAAGATGCGTCCGGTGTATCCACTGCCTGAACTACGCGGTGGCCGTAAACATCTAGCGGTCTACCTCGGCGTGATGGGGCCGCAGGATGGCGTCGATCAGGCGCTGCGGGCCTTCGGTGAATTGGTGCACTCGCGTGGACGCAACGACTGCCACTTCGCGCTGTTGGGGTTTGGTGACTGCCTCGAAGACCTCAAGAAACTGGCGCACGATCTCGATCTCGACGACTATGTGACCTTCACCGGGCGGGTTGGGCCGAGCAAGATCGCGGACTTCCTCTCCACCGCCGACCTAGGCATCTGTCCTGACCCCAAGTCACCGCTCAATGACGTCTCGACCATGAACAAGACCATGGAATACATGGCCTATTGCCTACCGGTGGTTAGTTTCGACCTAGCGGAGACTCGGGTCTCCGGTGGTGAGGCTGCCATCTACGTCGAGTCTGGTGACGTGGAGGCTTTTGCTAAGGCGTGGGACGAGCTACTTTCCGACCCGGCCGATCGTGAGCGACGTGGTCGCTACGCGCGGCATCGCGTGGTCTCCGAGCTGGACTGGGCGCCGCAAGCGCAGCGCTACATCCAGGCATGGAGCACGGTGCTCGCCCGGCCGTTGGCGCTACCTGACTTACCTAGCAGCAGCATCGTGCCTAGCGAAGATGATCGTGGTCGCCCTTACGTCGACCTGACCAACGATGCGGAACTGGGTAAATTCATCCGGGATCGGGCGCTGGCTGGGTGAGCGGATCGGAACGGATCTCGATCATTGCGCCCATTCTGGCGCGGCTTCCCGGCGGCGGTGCCCGCACGTACTACCAACATGCGAATGCCCTAGCGGAAAAGGGATATCAGGTCACCGTCGTGCACGGTCTGGACTGGGGTCCGGGTCTGCGCGGCCGCGTCGAAGGCCTGCTACGAGGCAAGGTGCGTGACCTGAAGGCCGGCAATCTCCGTCGCAAAGTCTCGTGGATGTCTATTGATCCACGGGTGAAGATGGCGTGGGTGCGTGGGTTAGACCCAGCCGTCCGTCTTCCTGCGGCGGATTTGCGTATCGCAACCTATTGGGAAACGACGGAATTCCTGGTCAATCGCGACGACGACGGCGCTGCCAACATGCAGCTCATTCAGGCGTACGAGACGTGGGCGGGTCCGAAGGAGCGCGTCGATGCGACGTGGCTGTTGCCGTTGCATACTGTCGTAGTCTCCGAGTCGCTGTATCAGCGGG
>Ga0070667_100005984_pt1 | contig 10104 bp, 14 predicted proteins | sample KBSS33metaG_FD_64659 | JGI IMG/M metagenome (GOLD analysis project Ga0070667, IMG submission 64659) | Switchgrass rhizosphere microbial communities from Kellogg Biological Station, Michigan, USA - KBS S3-3 metaG | ecosystem: Host-associated > Plants > Roots > Rhizosphere > Soil ...
GTGCGCCTGACCAGTGGCATCGAGGTCACCGCCTACATCCCGGGTGTCGGTCACAACCTGCAGGAGCACTCGATCGTGCTCGTTCGTGGCGGTCGTGTGAAGGACCTCCCGGGTGTGCGCTACAAGATCATCCGTGGCTCGCTCGACACCCAGGGTGTCCGCAACCGCAAGCAGGGCCGCAGTAAGTACGGCGCCAAGAAGGAGAAGAGCTAATGCCTCGCAAGGGCCCAGCCCCCAAGCGCCCGCTGGTCATCGACCCGGTCTACAACTCGCCGCTCGTCACCCAGCTGGTCAACAAGATCCTGCTCGACGGCAAGCGCTCGACCGCCGAGAGCATTGTCTACGGCGCCCTCGAAGGCGTCCGTGACAAGACCAGCGGGGACCCGGTCATCACGTTGAAGCGTGCACTGGACAACATCCGTCCGACGCTAGAGGTCAAGAGTCGTCGCGTCGGTGGAGCTACCTACCAGGTGCCGGTCGAGGTTAAGGCTGGCCGGGCTACCACGCTCGCGCTGCGTTGGCTGGTCGGTTACTCCCGTGCCCGTCGTGAGAAGACGATGACCGAGCGCCTGATGAACGAGCTGCTCGATGCCAGCAACGGCCTCGGCGCCAGCGTCAAGCGTCGTGAAGACACCCACAAGATGGCCGAGTCGAACAAGGCCTTCGCTCACTACCGCTGGTAAATCACAGCTTCCCCACCCGACCAACCCAGTAGAACCGAACGAGAAGGAATCATGGCCAACAACGCCGACCTCGCCAAGACCCGCAACATCGGGATCATGGCGCATATCGACGCGGGCAAGACCACGACGACCGAGCGCATTCTGTTCTACACGGGTATCAACTACAAGATCGGCGAAGTGCACGACGGTGCCGCGACGATGGACTGGATGGAGCAGGAGCAGGAACGCGGCATCACCATCACCTCGGCGGCGACTAAGTGTGAGTGGAAAGGCCACGCGATCAACATCATCGATACGCCTGGCCACGTTGACTTCACGGTCGAGGTTGAGCGTTCGCTGCGTGTTCTCGATGGCGCTGTCGCTGTATACGACGGTGTAGCCGGTGTCGAGCCCCAGACCGAGACGGTGTGGCGTCAGGCAGACAAGTACAACGTTCCGCGTATGTGCTTCGTCAACAAGCTCGACCGCACGGGGGCTGACTTCTTCCGTTGCGTGCAGATGATGAAGGACCGCCTCAACGCCAACACGTTGGTGCTGCAGATCCCGATCGGCAACGAAGGCGACTTCGTTGGCGTGGTGGACCTGGTCGAGATGCGCGCCCTCACCTGGCGCGGTGAGACCAAGCTCGGTGAAGACTTCGCCATCGAAGAGATCCCGGCCGATCTGGCTGACCAGGCTGCGGAATGGCGCGAAACGCTGCTCGAGACTCTGTCGGACGTCGATGACGAAATCGCCGAAGCGTTCCTGAGCGACGAAGCGATCAGCGTTGAGACCCTCAAAGCCGCGATCCGTCGCGCGACGCTGGCAGATAAGATCAACCCGGTTCTGACCGGTTCGGCCTTTAAGAATAAGGGCGTTCAGCCCATGCTCGACGCGGTCGTCGATTACCTTCCATCGCCATTGGACGTTGATCACGTCACCGGTACGCTGCAGGACGGCGAGACTGAGGCCACTCGTAGGGCTGATGAATCCGAGCCGCTTTCGGCGCTGGCGTTCAAGATCGCGACCGACCCCCACCTCGGCAAGTTGACCTTCGTCCGCATCTACTCGGGTGTGCTCGACAACGGCTCGCAGGTCCTCAACTCCACGAAGGACCGCAAGGAGCGCATCGGCAAGATCTACCAGATGCACGCCAACAAGCGCGAAGAACTCCCACGCGCCGGTGCCGGCGACATCATCGCGGTGGCAGGCCTCAAGCAGACGACCACTGGCGACACGCTTAGTGACCCGAACAAGCCGATCATTCTTGAGTCGATGACCTTCCCGGCTCCGGTTATTTCGGTGGCGATCGAGCCGAAGACGAAGAGCGACCAGGAGAAGCTCGGTACAGCTATTCAGAAGCTGGCCGAAGAAGACCCGACGTTCCAGGTCAAGAACGACGAAGAGACCGGTCAGACGATCATCGCCGGCATGGGCGAGCTTCACCTTGAGATCCTGGTGGATCGCATGCGCCGCGAGTTCAAGGTCGAGGCCAACGTCGGCAAGCCTCAGGTCGCCTACCGCGAGACGATCCGCAAGATCGTCGAGCGCGAGGACCTTACTTACAAGAAGCAGACCGGTGGTTCAGGTCAGTTCGCCAAGGTACAGATCAAGCTCGAACCGCTTGAGATGACGCCGGACGGTCCGACCTACGAATTCGCCAATGAGGTCACTGGTGGCCGCATCCCGAGGGAGTACATCCCTTCGGTAGACCAGGGTGCCCAGGAAGCAATGCAGTACGGCATCCTTGCCGGGTACCCACTCGTCGGCGTCAAGATGACGCTGCTCGATGGTGGTTACCACGACGTTGACTCCTCAGAAATGGCCTTCAAGATCGCCGGTTCGATGGTGTTCAAGGCCGCAGCTAAGAAGGCCAGCCCGGTTCTGCTAGAGCCGATGATGGCCGTCGAGGTGACGACGCCCGAAGAGAACATGGGTGACGTCATCGGCGACCTCAACTCCCGCCGTGGCCAGATTCAGGCCATGGAGGAACGCAGTGGAGTGCGAGTGGTGAAGGCCCTCGTCCCGCTGTCTGAGATGTTTGGCTACGTCGGTGACCTGCGTTCCAAGACGCAGGGCCGCGCAAGCTACTCGATGCAATTCGACTCGTACGCCGAAGTTCCGTCGAACGTGTCGAAGGAGATTATCGCCAAGGTCACCGGCGAGTAAGTAACGCGGCAACACCCCGATCGGAAACCGGCTAGTCCAACACAACAATCACGTACCAAAGAGAAAAGAAAGAGGCACCTGCTGTGGCGAAGGCCAAGTTCGAGCGCACTAAGCCCCACGTCAACATCGGCACGATCGGTCACATCGACCACGGCAAGACGACGCTGACGGCGGCTATCTCGCGTACCCTGCACGACAAGTACCCGGCCCTGAACCCGGACACTCAGGCGTTCGACCAGATCGACAAGGCGCCGGAAGAGCGTCAGCGTGGTATCACGATCTCGATCGCGCACATCGAGTACCAGACCGAGAAGCGTCACTACGCTCACGTCGACTGCCCGGGCCACGCCGACTACATCAAGAACATGATCACCGGTGCCGCTCAGATGGATGGCGCGATCCTCGTGGTTGCCGCCACCGACGGCCCGATGCCGCAGACCAAGGAGCACGTGCTCCTCGCTCGCCAGGTCGGCGTTCCGTCGATCGTCGTCGCACTGAACAAGTCCGACATGGTCGATGACGAGGAAATCCTCGAACTCGTCGAGCTCGAAGTTCGTGAACTGCTCAACGCCAACGACTTCGACGGCGACGGTGCTCCGATCGTGCGCGTCTCGGCCCTCAAGGCCCTCGAAGGCGACCCGACTTGGGCCGAAGCCGTTCTCAAGCTCATGGACGCTGTGGACGAGTACATCCCGCAGCCGGTTCGTGAAACCGACAAGCCGTTCCTCATGCCGGTCGAAGATGTCTTCACCATCACCGGTCGTGGAACCGTCGTCACCGGTCGTATCGAGCGCGGCATCCTGAAGGTCAACGAGACCGTAGACATCGTCGGTATCCACGAGACCAAGCAGACCACCACGGTCACGGGCATCGAAATGTTCCGCAAGCTGCTCGATGAGGGTCAGGCTGGCGAGAACGTCGGTCTCCTTCTTCGTGGCATCAAGCGTGAAGACGTCGAGCGCGGCCAGGTTGTCATCAAGCCGGGTACCACGACGCCGCACACCGAGTTCGAAGGCACCGTCTACATCCTTTCGAAGGATGAAGGTGGCCGCCACACGCCGTTCTTCAACAACTACCGCCCGCAGTTCTACTTCCGCACCACGGACGTGACCGGTGTCGTGACCCTTCCTGAGGGCACCGAGATGGTCATGCCGGGCGACACGGTGGACATGTCCGTCGTGCTCATCCAGCCGATCGCCATGGAAGAGGGCCTGCGCTTCGCTATTCGTGAAGGTGGCCGCACCGTTGGCGCTGGCCGCGTCACCAAGATCAACAAGTAACACGCTTAACCGGGTTGTCCCGGTCGGCTTTAGGCCGGCCGGGACAACCGCAAAACTTAGCTTTGCCGCTTCGGGTCCATCGCCCGCGAGCTTGAACCTGCAGTATCGAACACAGTGAAGGTGAGTTAGCCACCATGGCGGGACAAAAGATCCGCATTCGGCTCAAGGCCTACGACCACGAGGCCATCGACGCCAGTGCACGCCGCATTGTCGAGACGGTTACCCGCACGGGTGCCCGCGTTGTCGGCCCGGTGCCGCTGCCGACCGAGAAGAACATCTACTGCGTCATCCGGTCGCCACACAAGTACAAGGACAGCCGCGAACACTTCGAGATGCGCACTCACAAGCGCCTCATCGACATCTTGGACCCGACGCCAAAGACGGTTGACGCCCTCATGCGCATCGACCTGCCGGCCAGCGTCGACGTCAACATTCAGTAGGCCACTCAAGGTCGTTGGACTTTAGTAGCGAACAGCGAGAGATCACATCATGGCTAAGCAATTGCAGGGGATTCTGGGCGAAAAGCTCGGCATGACCCAAGTCTTTGACGAGAACAACCGGATCGTTCCGGTGACCGTCGTTAAGGCCGGTCCGTGCGTCGTCACCCTGATCCGCACCCAAGAGAAGGACGGCTACAGCGCCGTTCAGCTCGGCTACGGTGCCATCGACCCGCGCAAGGTCACCAAGCCGGTAGCCGGTCACTACAAGGCCGCCAACGTCACCCCGCGCCGTCACTTGGTGGAGGTCCGCACGGACGCCATCGAGGGCTATGAGGTCGGCCAGGAGATCGGTCCCGACATCTTCGCCGACGGTGCCTCGGTGGACGTCACTGGAACGACCAAGGGCAAGGGCACCGCTGGTGTCATGAAGCGCCACGGTTTCCATGGTCTCGGCGCAGGTCACGGCACGCAGCGTAAGCACCGCGCGCCAGGCTCCATCGGCGCCTGTGCAACGCCGGGTCGTGTCTTCAAGGGTCTGCGTATGGCTGGACGTATGGGTCACGACACCCACACGACACAGAGCTTGACGATCCACAAGGTGGATGCCGAACGCGGCCTTCTCCTCATCAAGGGTGCTATCCCCGGCCCGAAGGGCGGCCTCGTGCTCGTCCGTACCGCTGCGAAGGGAGCATGAGCATGAGCGCCACTCTGACCGTCACGAATCCCGTTGACGCCAAGGCCAAGACCGGCAAGATCGAACTGCCGGCCGAGATCTTCGATGTCGAGCTCAACATCCCGCTGATCCACCAGGTCGTCGTAGCGCAACTTGCTGCACGACGACAGGGCACGCACTCCACCAAGACACGTGGCGAAGTCCGCGGTGGTGGCAAGAAGCCTTACCGCCAGAAGGGCACCGGCCGCGCCCGTCAGGGTTCGACACGTGCACCGCAGTTCGCTGGTGGTGGCGTCGTCCACGGTCCGCAGCCACGCTCCTACGACCAGCGCACCCCGAAGAAGATGAAGGCCGGTGCACTCCGCGCGGCGTTGTCGGACCGGGCCCGTAACGGACGTATCCACGTGGTGAGCAGCCTCGTCACTGGCGAAACTCCGTCTGCCAAGTCAGCGTCGGCGACGCTGGCGACGATCGCGACCTCCAAGCACATCTTGGTCGTGGCCGAGCGCAGCGACAGCGTCACGTGGCTGAGCCTGCGCAACAACGCGGCCGTCCACCTGCTTAGCCCGGACCAGCTCAACACCTATGACGTGCTCATCAGCGACGACATCGTCTTCATCGAGTCAGCGCTGACGTCGTTCATCGCTGGGCCGGCCAAGGGCAAGAGCGCCAAGGGTGCTGCGACGAGTGCCGAAGTCGCGGCAGAGGCTGAAGAGGCCACCACCGAAACCGAGGAGAGCTGATGTTCGACACCCCGCACGATGTGCTCCTCGCGCCCGTCATCTCGGAGAAGAGCTACGGGCTTCTTGATGGCAACAAGTACACCTTCGAGGTGCACCCGGACGCCAACAAGACCCAGATCAAGATCGCTGTCGAAAAGGTCTTCAACGTCAAGGTCACCGACGTGAACACCCTTAACCGCCAAGGCAAGCGCAAGCGCACCAAGGCCGGTTTCGGACAGCGCAAGGCCACCAAGCGCGCCATCGTCACCCTGCGTGACGGCGACCGCATCGACGTCTTCGGCGCTCCGGCGTAACACGGATCGGATAGGGCTAGAAAAGTCATGGGAATTCGTAAGTACAAGCCAACTACGCCGGGCCGTCGTGGCTCGTCGGTTGCCGACTTCGCGGAAGTAACGCGGTCGGAGCCGGAGAAGTCGCTTGTTCGTCCGCTGCACAACAAGGGCGGTCGTAACAACAGTGGTCGCATCACCACCCGTCACCAGGGTGGTGGCCACAAGCGCGCCTACCGCGTGATCGACTTCCGTCGCCACGACAAGGACGGCGTGCCGGCCACCGTTGCACACATCGAGTACGACCCGAACCGCACCGCACGTATCGCGCTGCTGCACTACGCCGACGGCGAGAAGCGCTACATTCTCGCGCCGCGTCTGCTTAAGCAGGGCGACAAGATCGAAAACGGTCCGGGTGCGGACATCAAGCCGGGTAATGCTCTGCCGCTGCGCAACATCCCGACAGGCACCGTCATCCACGCCATCGAGCTTCGTCCCGGTGGCGGCGCGAAGATGGCTCGTTCGGCAGGTGCGAGTGTTCAGCTCGTCGCCAAGGACGGTCCGTACGCACAGCTGCGTCTGCCTTCGGGTGAAATCCGCAACGTTGACCTGCGCTGCCGCGCCACGGTCGGCGAGGTCGGCAATGCCGAGCAGAGCAACATCAACTGGGGTAAGGCCGGCCGTATGCGCTGGAAGGGCAAGCGCCCGACCGTACGTGGTGTGGCCATGAACCCGGTTGACCACCCGCACGGTGGTGGTGAGGGTAAGACCTCCGGTGGTCGCCACCCGGTCAACCCGGCCGGTAAGCCAGAGGGCCGTACCCGTCGCCGCAAGCCAAGCGACCAGATGATCGTCCGCCGTCGCAAGACCAACAAGAAGCGTTAAGAGGACCAGGACATGCCACGCAGTGTGAAGAAGGGGCCGTTCATCGACGGCCACCTCTTGAAAAAGGTCGACGTGCAGAACGACAAGGGCACGAAGAACGTGATCAAGACGTGGTCGCGTCGCTCGACGATCATCCCCGACATGCTCGGCCACACCATCGCCGTGCACGACGGGCGCAAGCACGTCCCGGTCTTCGTCACCGAAGGCATGGTCGGGCACAAGCTCGGCGAGTTCGCGCCGACGCGCACATTCAAGGGCCACGTCAAAGACGACCGTCGTTCGCGCCGCGGTTAAGCGAAGAAGACAGAAGAGGTAATTCACATGGTTGCCAACCCCGCCACGGAAGAGGTCCGCACTGCGTTCGCGCGTGCGACCAATGTCCGTGTCACCCCGATGAAGGCGCGTCGTGTCGTCGCCCTCATTCGCGACCTGCCAGCGCAAGAAGCGCTGTCGGTGCTGAAGTTCGCCCCGCAGGCCGCGAGTGAGCCTGTGGCCAAGGTCCTGGCGAGCGCGATCGCCAACGCCGAGCACAACTTCCAGCTCGACCCGGCGACGCTGCTTGTGTCCCGCGCGTTCGTAGATGAGGGCCCGACGATGAAGCGCTTCCGTCCGCGGGCGCAGGGTCGTGCGTACCGCATCCGCAAGCGCACCAGCCACATCACGATCGAGGTCGAATCGATCACGACCGCCAAGACCGCCTCGAAGGGACGGACCCGCTAATGGGCCAGAAGGTTAACCCCAACGGGTTCCGCCTCGGCATCAGCACCGACTTCAAGTCGCGCTGGTTTGCTGACAAGCAGTACGCCGCGTACGTCAAGGAAGACGTGCAGATCCGCAAGCTGATGAGCACCGGCATGGAACGAGCCGGCATCGCTAAGGTCGAGATCGAGCGCACCCGCGACCGCGTCCGGGTGGACATCCACACCGCGCGTCCGGGCATCGTCATCGGTCGCCGAGGTGCTGAGGCCGACCGTATCCGCGGCCAGCTGGAGAAGCTCACCGGCAAGCAGGTGCAGCTGAACATCCTCGAGGTCAAGAACCCCGAAGGTGACGCCCAGCTCGTTGCCCAAGGTGTCGCTGAGCAGCTCAGCAACCGTGTCAGCTTCCGTCGTGCGATGCGTAAGAGCATGCAGTCGGCGCTGAAGAGCCCAGGCGTTCAGGGCATCCGTGTCCAGTGCTCGGGTCGTCTCGGCGGCGCGGAAATGAGCCGTTCGGAGTTCTACCGCGAAGGTCGCGTGCCGCTGCATACCCTTCGCGCCAACATCGACTACGGCTTCTACGAGGCCCGCACCACGTTCGGTCGTATCGGCGTCAAGGTGTGGCTGTACAAGGGCGAGGTTCCGACCGGTTCCCGTGCCGAGCGCGAAGCTGCCGTTGCCGCTGAGGCACTGCGTCAGCGTCGTGAGCGTCCTGCTTCGTCGCGTCCGCGGCGTTCGGGTGCGCAGGGCACCACATCGGTCTCCACTGATGCTGGTCGTGCGGCTTCGGAAGACCCGACCGCGGTCAGCGAAGCAACCGCTGCTGAGACGGTGACCGAGGCGACCACGGCTGAGACGGTGACCGAGGCAACCACGGCTGAGACAGCGACCGCGGCGGAGACAACGGCCGCGACAAGCGCGGCGGGAACTCCGGCCGAGACCACGGCCACCGCAGAAACGGAGAGCTGATCACATGCTTATCCCACGTCGCGTTAAGCACCGTAAGCAGCACCACCCGACTCGTCGCGGTGCCGCCAGCGGTGGCACCAAGGTCACCTTCGGTGAGTACGGCATTCAGGCTCTGGAGCCGGCTTACGTCACGAACCGTCAGATCGAGTCGGCGCGTATTGCGATCAACCGGCACATCCGTCGTGGTGGCAAGGTCTGGATCAACATCTACCCAGACCGTCCGCTGACGAAGAAGCCTGCTGAAACCCGAATGGGTTCCGGTAAGGGTTCGCCGGAATGGTGGATCGCCAACGTCAAGCCGGGCCGCGTGCTTTTCGAGCTCGCGTACCCGAACGAAGCAACCGCTCGTGAGGCACTCACTCGTGCCATCCACAAGCTCCCGATGAAGTGCCGAATTGTGAAGCGTGAAGCAGGTGACTTCTAAATGACCAGCCCCAGCGAACTGCGTGAACTGCACGACGAAGAGCTCCGCACCCGTCTGCGTGAGGCGAAGGAAGATCTCTTCAAGCTGCGTTTCCAGATGGCCACTGGCCAGCTCGACGACAACCGTCGTCTGCGGACCGTGCGTCATGACATCGGCCGTATCTACACGATCCTTCGTGAGCGTGAGCTCGGCCTGTCGGTCGCGCCCAGTGCCTCTGAAGCCGCGGCGAAGTAAGGCGAGAAGATGACTGAAAAGACGAAGGAAACCGTGAAAGTGGACGAGGCAACGGCTCGCGATTCGTTCCGCAAGACCCGTGAGGGTCTGGTCGTCAGTGACAAGATGGATAAAACCGTTGTCGTCGCTGTCGAAGACCGCGTGAAGCACCCGCTCTACGGCAAGGTTATCCGCCGCACGAACAAGCTCAAGGCACACGACGAGAGCAACGCCGTCGGCGTCGGCGACCGCGTTCTACTCATGGAGACCCGCCCGCTGTCGGCTACCAAGCGCTGGCGCGTCGTGGAAATCCTCGAGAAGGCCAAGTAACCCCACCCAGCAAGCTAGATCTGTAATCAGGAGTCAAAGTGATTCAGCAGGAGTCGCGACTGCGCGTCGCCGACAACACCGGTGCGAAGGAGATCCTCTGCATCCGGGTGATGGGTGGCTCGGGTCGCCGCTACGCCGGGATCGGGGACATCATCGTCGCGACCGTTAAGGACGCGCTTCCAGGTGCCGGTGTGAAGAAGGGTGACGTGGTCAAGGCCGTCGTCGTCCGCACCGTCAAGGAGCGTCGTCGCCCAGACGGCAGCTACATCCGTTTCGACGAGAATGCCGCCGTGCTCATCAAGAACGACGGTGAACCACGCGGCACCCGCATCTTCGGCCCGGTGGGTCG
>Ga0070667_100005989_pt1 | contig 10100 bp, 7 predicted proteins | sample KBSS33metaG_FD_64659 | JGI IMG/M metagenome (GOLD analysis project Ga0070667, IMG submission 64659) | Switchgrass rhizosphere microbial communities from Kellogg Biological Station, Michigan, USA - KBS S3-3 metaG | ecosystem: Host-associated > Plants > Roots > Rhizosphere > Soil ...
GCGCCGCAGTCTTTTGTCCCCCGCCCACCCTTTAGCTGCGCGTGCCGTGCTCGCCGCGCGGCACACCGCCCCGTCCGCCCCCAGGGGCTCCCGAAGAGCAAAGCCCCCGCCAGCCGCATCCGCGGCTGCTACCGGGCCTCCGGCCGCAGGGGCTTTGCAAACCCCAAGAGGCCGACCGGTGAGCTCAGGCCGTGCCGAGTTCTCCGGTGGATGGGGGGCAAGAGCGGGCGAGCCCCCCATCCACCGGAGAACATGATGAAAACCGTAGAGATCAAAGTTGTCTTGACCGATGCCCAGGCTTGGGAGTTTGCCCAGTTCCTGAAGCGAGTCTGCTTCAGCGAATACCGCAACAACGCCACCAGCGACGACGAGGCGTACCGCATGCGCGATGCCGGCGAGCAGATCCGCAGCGCGCTCGCCGAGCAAGGCTATGCCCGTCGTTGACCGAGCGGTGAAGCCAGGAAGCGCGCCTGCACGGCGCGCTTCTTCTGCGCACTCCATCCTTGACGAACCCGGCAGCTAAGCAAAAACTCGCGTCTGGGGTCCAAAACCACGGAAGGCCTGCTTGCTACCGGCTCGATCGCTTCTAAGTCCGCGAACGCACTGGCGAAATCATCGTCGGGTACGGCGACGCGCGTCGGGACGAACAGTTGCCTACAACATACGGTTCGCCGGACAGGTCTTCGATGGACAGGCGGGACTGCACGCCAATGGCTTCCGCGACTATGACCCGGCGACCGGCCGGTACTCCCAGAGCGACCGAATTGGTCTTTGGGGAGGCATCAACACGTATTCATACGCCACAGCAAATGCTATCTCTCATTTGGACCCCACGGGGCTAGCAACCGCGGTCGCCGTCGGGGGGCCGATTTCATCTAATCCATTTGGACATGCAGCAGTTGCCACCACCGGCGAAGGAGTTTCCAGCTACGGTACCGCTGATCCCGTTGGCGAAGACTTTACGCAGTACCTCAACCATCAATCGGACTATCGCGATACCGTCGTGGTGGTCATCAAGACGACCCCACAGCAGGAGAAGTCAATCCGCGACTACTTACGGGCATACACTGGCTCCAAGTACAACATCGTTGGTAACAATTGCTCCACTGTAGTGGCAGATGCACTCTTCGCGGCAGGGGTGGGCCAGAACTACTTCACAGACCCGAACGCTGCGCCTCTGTTCTTGCCTAACTCCCTTTTGGCATTGGTATTGTCAATGCCCGGTACAACAACGTACTCAATTCCTCAGGGAGCGCCAGTTCCATCGGCGTTGAATGAGTTTAACCGCAAAAACTGACTCTGTTGAGCGCACTGTCCGATGCCATTCGATTCACTACATGCGAATAGGACGCCATATGAATGCAACAGGTGAAAGGTGATGCGAGTAATAGCAGTGGTCGTATCCCTATTGTTGCTGCTTGGACTGTACTACTTCACCGTGGTGCGGCCGGGTGAGCTTGGACAAAAAGAGGCTTGGAGTGTGCTTCAACGGGCGGAGACCGATCATCGTGAAGACCCGGATATGAATTCGCCGCTTGTTCTGAAAAACGCGTTCGATTCCGGCTACACAGTCCTCGGACTTCCGTCAAACGATCAGAGGTATCACCGAGTTTGGCTCATTATCAATAGTGCAGGCCCTGGGCCGGCTGTTAAGATGCTTCCCTCGGGTGTCCATTTTGAAATTCAGTGCTCCTACGTGAAAAACCTTCAGCTCGATATGCAAGTCAACAAAGAGGTAGCGAAATTCCTTACGTCGAAGTGCCTCTCAGGACAGAGCAACAGTTCGCCACCTTGACGTAGCATCTCCGCGAACGCTTTGTCGAAGGTTGCCTACAACATACGGTTCGCTGGTCAAGTCTTCGATGGGCAGGCCGGACTTCACCAGAACGGGAGACGGGACTTCGACCCTGCAATCGGTCGCTACGTAGAAGTCGATCCGATCGGCCTGTTTGGCGGCAGCATCTCTCCCTACGTTTACGCAGCTGACGATTCGCTTATCTACATCGATCCTTTGGGATTGTGTTGGGTTTATAGCCAATCGACCGGAAGACTGAGCCGTGTGGCGGCCGACGGAACCGTCACCGTTGTCGCAACCGGCTACTCAGGCAATGGAAATGGATTGAACAATCCCGCTATGCAAGACACTCCCAACGTCGGCCCGATACCGCAGGGCGGCTACACGATTCAACACCAGCAGGACAATACAACCGCTCACGGAGTGTTGCCCGGATCAATGAGGCTTACCCCGAATCACGACAACCCAACGACGCGTGCTGGATTCTTAATACACGGTCCACACGCCAATGACCGTCAAGACTCATCGAACGGTTGCCCAATTTTCAGCAGGGCAGTCCGAGACCAAATCGCAAATAGTGGAGACACATGTCTCCAGGTGACTCAATGAAGACCTTCATCGCGATTGCCTTTTTGATTCTCTCAAGTGCCGTGTACGCGGATACAGAGGCTACGTTCGCTCTACCAAGTGGAGTCAGTGTAAAGATCACTGAAGCCAACTTTGACACGAAGTTATTCAAGATTGCCGGTTGCACCGATACCGCAGGGTTCTGCTTTATAAACGGACGTGTCCCCTCGGGCGTTGCTTTTGGCCTACCAAAAACCTATGTCAAACGAATCATGGTCTCCTACCAAGGCCATGCTTACCCACTTGAGGCCTCAGATATGTTTGACGCCTGGCACGGGCGCGCTCTTGAACAAAACGGTGCCATCCGCTATTTCGGAGGTAAGTGTTACGATCAGAAGAACTGCCAATTTAGAGGTCTATTTTCGGACGCGGCTGGCTCGTTCGTCGCCGAATGGCGGATCGTCAATGGATTGGCCATCCGCACTGTGCTGAGTAGCAGTGACGATATAGTGCAACTGTTTCGACAGCATATTGAGCCCCCTGAATATAATTAGCGCCCCGTTGATTTGCCTACAACATACGGTTTCCCGGCCAGTATTACGATGTTGAAACGGGGCTGACGTACAACGGGGCGAGATACTATGACCAGCAGTCGGGTCGATATATCCAAAGCGATCCGATAGGGCTAGCGGGAGGAATAAATACTTACGCCTACGTGAAGTCGAATCCGTTGCGTTGGACAGATCGATTCGGACTGCAAGAGGAGGAGGACGACGAGTTTGACGAGACGGAACCCACTCTCCCGGAAGTAGTAACGAGAGCACAGGTAGACCGTGTTGTGGATCAGATAAGACAATATGATCCAAATTTCCGCTATGCCACGATCGCTCCGCCTGGCTATCGATATGGGCAACAGGATATTGATACTCTGAATCACATCCTTCGGCAGTATCGGAACGATAGCAGCTGCAGAATAAATTATGGCTCCACGCCATCGGGTATCCCATTCACCAGGCACTATGGCACCGAAACTGGGCCTGTCCGCAATTTCCCCGGCGGCTTATTGGACGCAATAGCACATGGGGCCAAGCCAATAGCGGGTGCCAACAATACCACCGTGTATTACCCCCGGGCGAATGACGTCACAGTTGTTACTGGTGCAAATGGTGTCGTTAGCGCTCGTCCGGGACCGCCAAGAGCAGGAGACCTGCCATGACACTCAAATTCCGTCCGTTCGCCTCTTACGAAAATAGAGCGCTCCGAGTAGCGCTTCAGGACCCACAACGAGTCACGCAATCACAAGAGTTAGAGGTGGTCATTGACCTGGACGAATTCGGCGATCCGTCTGGTATAGAAATAGTCGGATTGTGCTTTGCTTTGGGTTCCCGCGCTGCTGGCAAGCTTTCAGATCTTGTAACTGGTCCGGGGGTCCGGTTCAGCTACGATCCAGAATCAGATGCTGCCGCTATTGGCGTTACCGTTGGTTCAGGCACACGCGTTCGAAAGTCGATCCCGAAGCTCGCTACCGCTGGCCTTGACTCGGACGGACAGCTTGTGACGCTAATGGTGACTCTGTGAAGGTCGTAGTGCCGGCCGAGCGCAGTATTCCCCAGATGGGAGTATCTTTTTTAACCCTGCGCTTATTTTAATCCGGATCCAAGGGCCAAGGAACGCGACAAGAAGGAGACCGCGAAGAGCTGCACGAAAAGCACTCCTGCACAGGACGACCAGTTGGAAAAATGGATACGGAGCCGGTACACAATCTATCCGTCTTCCTATAACAAGAATCGAAACTACAATCTGATCACCAACAATTGCAGGACTTTCGTTCGCGACGTGATGGCTCGGCTGAAGTTGATTCAGGCGCCGAAAGGTGCTCCTCAGAAAGCTCCGCCGCTAGTGCTGGCATCGAGCGACTGCGGGTATCAGGCTGCAGCCTTCTCGGGAGGCTCGTAGCTTAACAATTCGGCGGCCGGAACGCCGGTTTGAAGTTGCATTTGGTCCATCTTTCGCGTCGGTGCGGCGATGTCGATACCGGGAATTGACAGATGTTGCCTGGGATCGAATCGGCGGCGAGTCGGCTGCATCTCGGCTCTGCTTTCTGCAAACAACTTCGCGAGATGGCCCCAGTACGCGGTGTACGCCTGCCTCAATTCCTCCATGTAGTCATGATTGTCGTAGAGTCGCGACTCACCGGGAAGTACGTGGCCCAGAGCGATCTCGGCAACGTGCCATTGAGTAAATCGGGAGAGCAACGTGCGCGCCGTTTTGCGCAAGTCATGCATCGACCAGTGGGGCATCTCGTATTTCTCATAGCGCCGAAGGTATTGCATGATGTTGTAGGGAAAGGACACGGCAAACGAAGGTTTGATGGGCTCTTTTGCGCCGACGGTCGCAGGAAATAGATACGGGGAGTCGCCGCTGAGTTTCATCGCCAGCCGAATCAGAAATTCAGTCACCGGGATGATGGGCCGAATGAGGGGCTTGCCGGTGAGCTTGCCAATCTTGTGGTTCTGCGGTGGAACCGTCCAGCGCATCCCAACGAAATCGAAATCCGACTTTCTAGCCAGCCGCAATTCGCCGCTTCGGTTTCCATAAATCAAGCTGAGTAACGTAAAGACCCGGTTCTTGAGCGCCATCCGCGACCGTTCCATCGCGCGCCACACGCGCTTGATTTCGTCGTCCGTGAGCGTGCGCGCCTCGTTCGCCTTCTCGATCTGCAAATCCTCATAAGCGGTGATGTCCGCGAGCGGATTGACAGTGATGACCTGGCGCTTTCTGCACCACTTGAGGAACTGTTTTGCGTTAGTGAGGATCCGGTCGGCGATTCCGGGAACATCTTCCGCGAGGGCCTCGAGAAGCGGTAGCCACATATGCAGAGTCAGGGTCGGCACCGGAAGGATGCCCAGGGTGGGAAATACGTAGATCTCGAAAGATCGCAGTATTTCGTGGTGCCCCTTCTTCTTCTTTTTGCAGTACGCCTCGTACCACTTGCGAAACAGGCCTTCCAATGGTACGGCGGTAACGATTGCCACCTCTTCCGTTCGCAGCACGATACGCGGATCGTGCCCGCCTTCTAATTGCTTTCGAAGCCGCCGGGTCTCCTCTCGTGCTTCGATCAGTGACATGAGCGGGTAAGAGCCCAAATCGACGCGTTTCGCCTGGTCACTGCCGTTGTAATAGTAGCGGAGCTGGAACGTGATCTTTCCCTTGGGCGAAACGCGCGCCCCGAGCCCGTCCCGATCGGTCTTGACCAGCGTTTTGGCGCGGTGCTTTTCATGCTTGGCTTTCAGCCAGGTCTCGGTGATTGCCACGTCGCCATCTCCTACATGTACAAAATTTCCGAACCCTCAAAAGACCCTAAAAATCGCAAGATTTTGTACATGTTTTTGTACATGTTTTGCGTGTCTCAGCCTGTCTTTCGATGACCCGGCCCGTCGCAGGGGTTACGCGGATTTCCCGTAAATTATAGGGTTTGTCTTCTTTCTTGTCGCGCGTTGCCGTAACTTGTCGGCGAAGAAGTTGTCCGGGTGCGAGATGATGGCAAATGTGCGCCTTTTGCTTATTTCTCCGGTAGTTACGTCAGTCAAAATTGCGTCTCATCTGGAATTTGTACATGTCTCGAAGCAAAAAATATCGCGATCGGCGGATCGGGCGGCCCCTAGTTTACGGCCTTTGGGTGATCGACCGCATGCGGTAGGCCGATCCGATCAACAAGGGAACTCTCCCGCTCGATATTAGGGGGGCATTCCGCCCCGTCCCCGGTCGAATACCGGCAATCGACTCGCGCGGGAGGGGCCTTTTCTTCGCCGGGGGACGGGCTCGTTTTCACACGGCAGGGGCACCCAAGCGCGAGCGTCCGCCGACCACGCACGTGGCCACAGCACCGCGCATGTTGTGGTCATGGGACCTGACTGTCAGATCGACGAACTGCTTCGCTGCCGACCCCTCAACAAACACGCCCGATGCGTACGATAGCGTTCAGTTGAGTCCTGCGTGCGACGATCGCCGCTTGGCCTTCAGCACGCCACCTGAGACATTAGTCTGTCTGCATATAGCCATTCACCAACACGATGCCTGGATGCGTAGGTCATTGAGTCGCGGGCTGCCTGAGAGAGGCACGGCGCACCATAAAGTCGCGTTCGTATTTGCTGCCACGCTCGGAATCTGCGTCGCGAGGGCGGGCGCGCAACAATGTCCGGTCTCGACTGGAGTCTCCGCCGCTCAGATCAACATTCCGGCGGAGCCGCTGAGCCAGGCGCTGCAGTCCCTCGCAGCTCAGACGGGGCTCGACATTCTATTTGAGCCCTCGACGGTAGGCGGTCTGCGGAGCGTCGAGGTACGCGGCAAGATGACGCCCGGCGATGCGCTGTGCCGCCTGTTGGGCGACGCTGGCCTCACCTACTCCGTCAACGAGGACCGCACAGTCATCATCACCAGGCAAAATCGTGGCGCATCCGAGGTCGAGAACACGCCGCAGGTGATCGTGACCGGTACCCGGCGCAAAGACCAGTTGATGGCCGATTCACCGGTACCGATCGGCGTGATCAGCGGCGAGAGCCTCGCCGCGATGGGCTCGACTGATACTGACAAGGCGTTATCGGTGCTTGTTCCAAGCTTCAACTTCCCACAGCCCTCGCTGACCGACGCTACCGACATCATCCGCCCCGCGACGCTGCGCGGCTTGGGACCCGATCAAATGCTAGTGTTGGTCAACGGGAAACGTCGGCACGTCAGTGCCTTGCTCAATATCAACAGCTCCGTGGGAAGGGGCGCGGCCGCTGTTGACATGAGCACGTTGCCGATCGCCTCGATCGACCGCGTGGAAATTCTTCGCGACGGAGCGGCCGCTCAGTATGGCTCAGACGCGATTGCAGGCGTCATCAACGTGTTGTTGAAGAAGCAGCGTGAAGGAGCGGACGTCAGCGTGACTTACGGGCAGAATTACACCACCATCGGCGGCGTGCCGCGGGCAGGAAGCGTCGAATTGCAACCGAACGGTGAGCCCGTACTCTCGCCTGACGGTGTTTACGTGCTCAGCCACGACGGTGATCGTCAAGCTCATGACGGAGAGAGCGTCACGGTCTCCGGCAATCTCGGCGTTGCCCTGGGCCCCCAGGGCTTTCTCGATATCTCGGCGCAAGCCCGTAATAAGGAGCCCACCAACCGCGCAGGATATGATCCGCGACGCCAATATCCCCTGACCGCAACGGGTCTCGCTGATTCACGCGAGCTTACGTTCGACCGGCTATCCCATCATTTCGGCGAGCCCAGGCTGAAGGACGCAGACGCAGTACTCAACACAGGCGTTCCGATTGCGGGCGGAGCCGCCGACTGGTATGCGTTCGGTACCTACGGCGCGCGGTATGGAACCACCGACGGTCTTTACCGCATGGCGAGGGACCCGGGCACTGTGAGGTCGATTTTTCCAAATGGCTTCCTTGCGCAACTCAAAGTAGACCTGGACGACAAAGCCTTAGCGACGGGGATCCGCGGCGCGTGGAGGCAATGGAACTACGATGTGAGCGTCAACTGCGGGCGCAACGTCATCGACTTCACGACCGACAGATCGGACAACGCATCGCTTGGAGATGCGAGCCCCACTCGATTCGACGCGGGCGGCTTGCGGTACCAACAGTACCTGACCAACCTGGACGTGCAGCGAAACTTCGAGCTGGCCGCTTTCCCGAAATCTCTGTCCGCGGCCTGGGGACTCGAATTCCGCGACGAGCGCTTCGCCATCCGTGCAGGCGAGCCTGCCTCCTACGAAGAGGGCGCCGTGCTCCTGCCGAACGGGCAGCCTGCGCCGGGTGGTGCTCAGGTATTCGGAGGGTTTCGGCCGCAAAATGTCACTGACCGGAGCCGGCACAGCGTAAGTGCCTATCTTGATCTCGAACAGGATCTGACCCAGCGCTGGAATCTGGCACTGGCGGGACGTACAGAGCGGTACTCGGATTTCGGATCGACGATGACCTACAAGGTGGCTACCCGCCTCAGGCTCGCGGAAGGACTCGCCCTGCGCGGCGGAGTAGCCACGGGGTTTCGGGCGCCGTCGCTCCATCAGCAGTTCTTCTCGACGAGCTCGATCAACAACCTGGGGGGACGATTCGTCGAGGTTGGGACGTTCTCCGTTACGGACGGCGTCGCGAGGGCGCTCGGCGCCAGAGACTTGAGGCCCGAAACCTCCCGGAATCTTGCGGCGGGAATCGTATTCGACGGTGTTGACCGACTGAGTGTCACCCTGGATTGGTTCCGTATCCTGATCGATAACCGGATTGTTCTCACCGAGAACCTCGGGGCCAGTGGGACGCCGGAGCAGAACGCTGCAGTTCAGGCTCTGCTTTCCGCGGCGGGTTACGGCTCCATCTCGGGCGCACGCTTCTTCATCAACGGCTTAGACACTCGCACGCAAGGAGTCGACATTGTTGGCAGCTACCATATATCCGGGACGCACGTAGGAGACTGGCAACTTTCGGCTGGATTCAACTACACCCGGACGGACATCACGCGTTTCAGCGACGATCCGGGACCACTGGCGCAGATTCCGGGCCTGGTGCTTTTCGGGCGTCTGGAAAGCGAGCGGATCGAGCGGGGCCAACCACGCTCGAAGCTCAACTTAGCGGTGGAATGGCAAAAAAATGTCTTCGGCGCCACCGTCCGCACCAACAGGTACGGGGAAGTCTTCGCCGCGAGTGCCGATTCCCGCGACAACCTGGCAATACAGCCGGTGTGGGTGACCGACGTGGAGCTGAGGTACTCGCCTGCTCACTGGCAGCTCGCGTTGGGCGCCGACAACGTCTTGGATAAGTATCCAACACACGAGCCGACCGGACCGCGGCCGGCGAGCGTGGGTGGGTACTATGCAGTCAACAATTACTTCCTCCCCTTCTCGGGTTTCTCGCCGTCCGGCTTCAGCGGCCGCTACCTTTACGGACGCGTGAGCTACCGGTATTGAGTCTACGCGCCGACGCTGTCGACGCCGCACGTCGCCGGCACCCCGGAATGAATGGGGTGCGATGCTCTCTCCCGGCATCCCGCCGGTTGCGGAAGCAGCGGCAGCGTCAAAGTGAAGCAGCAGCCGGCTCCAGGGTGACTGTGCAGTTGGATGTTTCCTCGCTGCGACTGCAGCACCGCCCTGGCTATGGAGAGGCCGAGCCCCAGGCCGCGGCGGCCACCCGAGCCACGATAAAAGCGCTCGAACACCTGGGATTGCTGCTCCAAAGGAATACCCGGTCCGTCGTCCTGCACGCGAATCGCACCTTCTTGGTGCGAGCATGTTGATGTCTCGACGGCAATGCACGCACCCGTATGGCAGTGCTCGATCGCGTTGTGAATGACGTTGAGCAACGCCTGCCGCACCATGGTCGGATCCGCGTCAACCCACACCGACTCGCCCACACTCAGGCGGATCCTCTGCCGTTTCTCCTCGGCGAGAATCTGCAAGGATTCGACGCAGCCTTGTGCTAACCCGCTCAGATCAACTGGCGTTACTTTGCGGGGCGGGTCGGGATCCGTCGCCTTAGTGGCAGAGGCGCGCGTGAGCTCGAGAAGACTCTCGATCAGTCGCCTCATGTGCTTGGATTCCTCGAGCATGCTCCCCACGGCTTCTTTGAGCTCGGCGCTCGTCGCCTTTCTCGCGAGCGCGTTCTCGCCAACCAGCGATTGAGCAGTCAGCGGTGTGCGCAGCTCGTGAGCAGCGTCAGCGACGAATCGATGCTGGCGGACGACGTTTTGATTG
>Ga0070667_100005991_pt1 | contig 10100 bp, 7 predicted proteins | sample KBSS33metaG_FD_64659 | JGI IMG/M metagenome (GOLD analysis project Ga0070667, IMG submission 64659) | Switchgrass rhizosphere microbial communities from Kellogg Biological Station, Michigan, USA - KBS S3-3 metaG | ecosystem: Host-associated > Plants > Roots > Rhizosphere > Soil ...
AACTGGTGCTGTGCTTCAACCAGCTCGCCTACTCGGCGTTCGCACCGGCGGTCCGCCACGGCGAGATCGACGGGTTCCGGGGCTGGACACTCGATGACTACTTCGAGAACCAGTTGGCCAGCATGCTGATCCGGTCCACCGCGTCGCGCTACAAACGACAGATCGATGCGCGCAAGTTCTCCGCCCGACTGACATGCGAAGGCATCGAGGTCGTCGAGCGCACCTGGCGGTACCTGAAAGTGCCGTGCGCCATCGAGTTCCACGATGACAGCGGGGGATCCGCATCCGGCGAGTTCGAGCTCGCGATCCTCAATATCCCGTGAGCGCCGTATTGGGACGGCTGCTGGCGCAAGCGCAGCGGCACCCGCAGGCAATCGCGTTGCGGCGCTGCGATGGAACCAGCGCCGTTACGTACGGCCGGCTTCCCGCCGTGGTGAATCGACTGGCCGCCGAGTTGCGGAAGCGCGGGGCTTCTCGCGGGTGCCGGGTATTCGTGATGTCCGACAACGGTCCCGAGACCTATGTCGCGGTGCTGGCGTGTGCGCACCTCGGTGCCATCGCCGTGCTGGTGGATCGTGGTGCCCCGATGGCGACAGTCGCGCGCTTCGGTGAGATCACCAGCCCCAGCGCGGTTTTCCTGACCCCCGGAGCCGACCCGACGGCACTGCCCAGGACTCTGAGCGGCGTCCCGGTGATCGCCGGTGACGTCACCGACGGCACCGCGGAGCACAGCGACACCGCGCCTGCCGTCGCACCAGCGCACCTGGGCGCCGACGATCCACTGGCGATGATCTTCACCAGTGGCACCACCGGTGCGCCGAAAGCCGTGCTGCTGGCCAATCGGACGTTCTTCGCCGTGGCCGATATTCTGGCGCGCGAGAACCTGACCTGGATCAGCTGGGTGGTGGGAGAAGCCACGTACTCGCCGCTGCCGGCCAGCCACATCGGCGGACTCTGGTGGATCCTGAACTGCCTGATGCACGGCAGCGAATGTGTCACCGGCGGTGAGAATTCCACGTCACTGGCGGAGATTCTGAACGCCAACCAGATCGCCTCGACCTGTCTGGTGCCCACGCTGCTCACGCGCCTGGTCGCCGAGGTGAAGGCCGGCGCGGCGCTGCCGCCGCTGCGGATGATCGGCTACGGCGGCTCGCGCGCCATCGCGGCCGACGTGCAATTCGTCGAAGCGGCAGGAGTGCACACGGCCCAGGTCTTCGGCCTGAGCGAGACAGGTTGTACCGCATTGTGTCTGCCGACCTCCGAGGGATCGATCGCCCGGATCGAGGCCGGTGCCGTCGGCCGGCCCTACCCTGGAGTCGAGGTCCGGCTGGCCGGCGGTGACCGCGCCGAGTCGGGCACCCTGTGGATCAAATCACCGGCAAACATGTTGGGGTACTGGGACAATCCCGAGCGCACCGGTGAAGTCCTGGTCGACGGCTGGGTGAACACCGGCGACGTCTTCGAGCGCGGTGCGGACGGGTACTTCTACATCAAAGGCCGGTCAGCGGAGATGATCATCTCCGGCGGCGTCAACGTCGCACCCGACGAGGTTGACCGCATCGCCGAGAGCGTCCCCGGCGTCGGCGCGGCGGCCTGCTTCGAGATCCCCGATGCCGAATTCGGCGCCCTGATCGGCCTGGCGGTGATCCCGTCCGGAGCGCTCGACGAAGGTCAGGCCCGCAAACTCAAGCAGGCCATCGCGGCGCGCTATCGGGCGGAGTCGGAGTCGATGGCCAGGCCGTCGACCATCGCGTTGGTAACCGAGATCCCGAGGACACAGTCCGGCAAGGTCATTCGCGCCGCACTGGCAGCAGCGGTTCATGGCTGACGGGCTGCGCGAACGTGTCCTGGCCGCCGTTGCCGACGTGCTCTACGTCGACGAATCCGATCTGTTCGACGGTGACGCCACCGATCTGCGCGAACTCGGCTTGGACTCTGTGCGGTTCGTCCTGCTCATGAAACGCCTTGGCGTGGATCGGGAATCGGACCTACTCAAGCGCCTGGCGCAGGAGTTGACGATCGCCGGCTGGGCTCGGGAACTGGAGGGTGTCCGTGGCGGCGCCTGACGATGGCCGGATTCCGCTGAGCATCTCTCAGCAGAACATCTATCACGGGGTTCTCCAGGACCCTGATCCCGAGTTGTACCTGATCGGCAAGAGCTACCGGTTCCGGCCGACGGCGCCGGCAGCATTCCTGTCCGCACTGGAAGCAACGGTGCTGGACAACCCCATTCAGCTGTGCGTCCTGCAGCCGCCGGCGGCCGGCGCCGGCTATCCGGAGCTCGTGGCCCGGCTGCGGTTCGAGGACGTCGCCTGCGTGCAGCCCGGGTCGACTCGGACACTGGCGGACCTCTGGACGGACGGCATCCTCGGTACGCCGCTGGTGCGCTACGTCGTGCACACCGACGTCGACGGCCAGGTGGTGGGGATGGATGTGCAGAGCCACCACATTCTGCTCGACGGTGGGGCCACGGCGATCATCGAAGCCGACCTGGCCCGGCATCTGGGGGACACCGCGCAGAAACCCAGCGTGGCTGAGAGTTTGGCGCAACTTGCCGCGGCTCACCGGAGCGAACACGGGAAAGTGACGGAATCGACCGAACGCCATGTCGCCGCGGTGCGTCGTGAGTTGACCGACGAAGCGCTGCGCGGCAGTTCTGCGCCCGGCGCGGCTGATGCGGCACTCGGCACCGCCGGCCGCGGCGTACTGCGGGAAACACAGCACGTCGCCGGACGGGCTTATGCCGAGATCGTCGCGCTCGCCGAGGCCAGGCAGGTTCCGCTGAACATTCTGGTCGCTGCCGCGGCGACGGCGGTACACGCGAGCCTGCGCCAGAGCACCGAGGCTCTCCTCGTGCACCCGGTGGACAACCGCTTCGGTGCCCCGGAGTTGAATGTCGCCACCTGCTTGGTGAATTCGGTCGCCCACCCGGTGCGGTTCGCGCCTTTCGCCGCGGTCCGGGACGTGGTGACCATGATGGACCGGGGCTACGTCAAAGCGCTGCGGCGCCGGTGGTTTCGTGAAGAGCGCTACCGCCGTATGCATCTGGCGATCACCCGCGGCGCGCCCGTTGACACACTGACGGTCAACTACCTGCGCGGCCGCTCCGCCGCCGAGTTGAGCCCGTACCTGTCCGAGACCCCGGTGGTCACCGATATCGGTCCGGTGGAAGGGATGACGGTGGCCTGTGTCCACGATGAAGCGCGGCACACCATCGACTTCGCCATCTGGACCCGGCACGACCAACCCCGACGCGCCGGCCGAACCGGCGTCGCCGGGCGCATCGTCGCGGCACTGCGAGCGATGGACGCACACTGGGACCTGCCGATCGCGCTGACTGTCGGGGAGTGGTCCGGGCTCGGCGCCGACGGCCTGCTCGAAGCCGGCACCGGAGTGCCGGCGCAGCTCCCGGGCGCTGCGGGCGCCTGGTTCCTGGACGTCGATCTCGGCCAGTGCCGCGGACCCGGCGTCGACCAGTGGATCGCCGAGATCATCAGCCGCGGGGTCGATCCCGGCGACGTCCTGGTCTTCGTCGACGACGATTCCCAGCGCGCTGTCGAGCTGCTGATCGCCTGCCACCTGGCAGGCTGCGGTTACAGCGTCTGCGCGACACCCGGCGACGTGGCCTCACGGGTCGGGGCCATCGCCGCGCATTGCGGCACGGGTGCGCATGCGGTCGAGCTCACCGCTTCTCTTGCCGAGTTGGATGGCGCGACAGAACAACTCGTCGAAGAACGAATCGGCCAGGTCGGGCGAGACCACCTGCTGGGTTCCCGGCTCGCGTACGTGATGCCGACGTCCGGCTCGACGGGGACGCCCAAACTTGTTCCGGTGACACACGGTTCGCTGGCGATCTTCTGTGCCGCGGTGCGGGACGCCTACGGTTGGGGTCCCGCGGACACCGTCCTGCAGTGCGCCCCGCTGACATCGGACATCAGCGTGGAGGAGGTTTTCGGCGCCCTGTCGGGTGGCGCGCGCGTGGTGCGGTCCGCCGCCATGCGCGCCGGTGACGTGCCCGCGCTGACCCGCGATGTCGCGGTGCACATCGTAACCGCGCTCGACCTGCCCACCGCGGTCTGGCACCTGCTGTGCGAGGACGACGCGGCGTTGGCGGCGCTGGGTCGCTCGGCGGTGCGCCAGGTGATCATCGGCGGCGAGGCCGTCCGTCCCGCCGCCGTCGACAAGTGGCTGGATTCGGTTGCCGGCCAGGCTATCTCCCTGGTCTCGACCTACGGTCCGACCGAGACGACGGTGGTCGTCACACAATTGCCGATCGGTGCAGATGAACCCGGGCCGACCAGGGCCCGGCTGGGGCGCCCGCTGGTACCCGGCTCGGTGTTCGTCGCGTTCGGGGAAGTCGTGGTCGTCGGGGAACTGGTGTCGGCCGGTTACCTCGGGCTGGACAGCCCGACCTTCGGCACAGTGCCCGCGCCGGACGGCTCCGGGCAGCGGGTGTTCGCCACCGGCGACCGGGTGACGACGGACAGCGCCGGCTACCCGGTGCTGTCCGGACGTCGTGACGCCGTGGTCAAGATCGCCGGCAAGCGGTTCGACACCGCCGAGCTGCTGCGCCGGCTGGCGGCAGTACCCGAGATATCCGACGTCGCCGTGGAACTGGCCGGAAACGGCCTGGGTATCTGGTTCCAGTCCGCACGGACCCGCGCCGGCAACGACGATGCGGCCGCCCGGGCCAGGATTCGGAACGCCGCGAGAGCTCAAGGGGCACAGGCATTTCACGTCTCGGGCGTTCCGAGCATCCCACGCCAGCCCAACGGAAAAATCGACCGCGCGAAACTGACTGTGACAATTGATACTGCGCGCGACGAAGGCGACCACGATCCGCGGGCCGCCGCGCTGGCCGAGCTTTGGAGCCGGAGACTGGAGCGACCCATCGGGCCGGCCTCGTCGCTGTTGGACGAGGGCATCGGGTCACTGGACCTCATCCGGATCCTGCCGGAGACCCGACGGTTCCTCGACTGGCAGCTGTCGATTCTCGATCTGATCGGAGCGGACAGTGCCGCCGGTGTCGTCGACCGCCGACCTGACGTCGATACCTGGATGGACGACGAGACCGCGGCCCAGATCGCCGACGACCTGGCGGCGGTGGGGCGGCCGGGAGCACCGGCCGTCCGCGGGCGCTCGCGCGGTGGCGGCGCGCAGACGGTCGTGATCCTGGGTGCCTCGGGCATTCTGGGCACCGGGTTCGCGCAGGCGATTCTCGACCGCACACATGCCGGCCTCGACTGCCCACCCGTCGTGTTCGCCGCGAGATCACCACTGCCCGAACACGACCCGTGGTCCGGCTTGCAATCGGTCGACGGCGTGGACATCGTGCCGATATCCGACCACCTCACCAGCACAGAGCTGAGTGCCCTTCTCGACGGCGTTGGCGCCGGCGCCGTGGTGAACTGCATCGGCAACACGAACGTGTTGGTGCCCTACCGCCGGCTGCGGGCGGCCAATGTTTCCGCCGTGGCGTCGATCGCCGATGCGTGTGCGCGGCGCGGCGTCGGGTTGGTGCAGCTGTCGACCTTCGTGGTGAACGCCGACGTGACCGCGCCCCGCGTCACCGACCCGCGCCACGCGCCGTACCCCTACGCCGCGTCGAAGTCGTTGGCGGAGATCGCGGTCTCGGGTGCGGGCGCAGACCTGGACTTCACCGTCGTGCGCTTGCCCAGAGTGCTTGGCGATGCCCACCAGATCGAGCGGTCGTCGGACATCCTGGTCGCGATGGTCGATGCCTGCACCGCGCTGGGGGTGTGCCCGACGGTGCCGGTGACGGAAGAAGTCACCACCGGTGTGGCCGCCGCACACGGCATTCTCGGGCTGCTTCCTCAGTTGTCACCCGCGGTCGGGCTGGGCCGCGGCATGGCGGTGCTACGCGGCGAAAAAGTCTCCTATACAGCGTTTCTCAGCAGCCTCGGTTTCGAGGCCATCGCCCTCGCGGAGTGGACGGACCGGCTGGATCGCAGCGTCTGGGCCACCCGAAATCCGCAGCGATGGGCGGTGCTCGATGCGTGGGTCGGGTTGGGCGCCAGATTGCGGGGCCGCACGTATGCCGACTATCTGGCCGAATATCCCACTGTCGACATCGATTTCGCGGCTGTCGCGGAATGCACCAGTGCGCCTGAGCCGCTTCACGGTGTCTTGGGCGCTGATCAGATTGTGAGGAAATGACATTGACGGACGTGACTGAACCCCGGCACGAGGCACCGAGCGCCGGCGCCAGCTATCTCGACATCACCGGAATGTCGTGCGGCATGTGTTCCCGCCGCGTGCAGAAAGCCCTCAACAAGATCGACGGCGTGCACGCATCGGTCAGCTTCGCCACCAAGACCGCGACCATTGAGACCGTCGGTGGCGTCAGCGCGGCCGAGTTGTGCGACGCGGTGGTGGCAGCGGGCTACGGCGCCACGCCGCGTACCGAGGCGCCCATGGTCGACAGCTCAGCGCGCGGCCCGCTGCAGCGGCTCTTCGGCGGGATCCTCGGCCGGCCCTCCTCTCGCTGACCCACTTGTCCTAATTTGTGGGCCCCACGGCGTAGACGCCATGGGCAACGGCGTCGCACGATAGAGGCGTGACGCGATCTGTGGTGCTGCTCGGCTTTCGCGGGGTGCAGGCCCTCGACGTGGTCGGCCCCTTCGAAGTGTTCACCGGAGCCACGCTGCAACTTGCCGCGATGGGACGAGGAGGCGAGGGCTACGCGCCGGTCCTGGCTGCGGCCGACGGCGGTCCCGTCACGACCTTGACCGGGCTGGAGTTCGTCGCCAAGCCGCCGCCCGACCCGAACGAGCCGATCGACACCATCGTGCTGCCGGGCGGTATGGGAGTCGACGAAGCTCGGGCCAACCCCGCCGTCATCGACTGGATTCGCGCCGCCGCGCCGCACGCGCGCCGGATCGTCAGTGTCTGCAACGGCGCGTTCCTGGCCGCGGAGGCCGGCCTGCTCGACGGCTGCCCGGCCACCACCCACTGGGCCTCGGCGGACAAGCTGGCCAGCGAATTCCCCTGCATCGCAGTCGATGCCGATCCGATCTTTGTCCGCAGTTCCGAACAGGTGTGGACGGCGGCCGGCGTCACCGCGGGCATCGATCTGGCACTGGCCCTCGTCGAAGACGACTACGGCACCGACGTCGCCCAGAACGTGGCGCGCTGGCTGGTGCTCTACCTGCGCCGGCCCGGTGGGCAGACGCAGTTCGCGCCGCCGGTCTGGATGCCGCGCGCCAAGCGGGAACCGATTCGCGATGTGCAGGAGCTCATCGAGTCCGAACCCGCCGGGGCGCACAGTGTTCCGGAGCTGGCGCGCGCCGCCGCGATGAGCCCCCGGCACTTCACCCGTACCTTCACCGCCGAGGTGGGGGAGCCGCCCGCGGCCTACGTCGAGCGCGTCCGCACCGACGCGGCCCGCCGGCAACTCACCGAGACCGACGACACCGTCACCGCCATCGCCGCCCGCTGCGGCTTCGGCAGCGCCGAGACGCTGCGCCGCAGTTTCGTTCGGCGCGTTGGGGTTTCACCAGACCAGTACCGCAAGACGTTCGCATAGGGAGAGATCATGCAAGTTGCCATCGTCCTGTACCCGGGATTCACGGCCCTCGACTTCATCGGGCCGTACGAGTCGTTGCGCTGGCTTTCCGACACCGAGGTCCGCTTCGTCTGGCACGAGCCCGGCCCGATCGTCGCGGACTCCGGCGTGCTGCTGGTGGGGGCCACCCACTCGTTCGACGAGACCCCGTCGCCCGACATCATCCTGATCCCGGGCGGGTTCAGCACCCTCGAGCACGCGCGTGACGAGAAGCTGTTGGACTGGCTCCGGCGAGCGCATGAGACCACCACATGGACAGCGTCGGTGTGCTCGGGTTCGGTGATCCTGGGCGCGTCGGGGCTACTGAAGGGCAAGCGCGCGACGTCACACTGGGCCGCCGTGCAGCTGCTGCGCACGTTCGGCGTCGAACCCGTCACCGATGAGCGCATCGTGCAGTCGGCCGACCGCATCGTCACCTGCGCGGGTGTCTCGGCCGGCATCGACCTCGGCCTGTGGCTCGCCGCGCAGATCGGCGGCGAAGACAAGGCCAAGGCCATCCAGCTGTCCATGGAGTACGACCCGCAGCCGCCGTTCGACTCGGGGCACATGTCGAAGGCGTCGGCAGCCACCAAGGCCAGTGCGACGGCGCTGATGTCCCGTGAGCTGCTCAAACCGACAGCACTCAAGGCCACCACGGCGCTGCTCTGGGACCAGGCCGTCAAGCGCGTCCGTTCCCGCCGCTGACGGGTCCAGTAACCTCGGCCGGGTGAATCTGGCATACGACGACCGTGGCGGATCCGGCGAGCCGGTGCTGTTCATCGCGGGACGAGGCGGCGCGGGCCGCACCTGGCATCTGCACCAGGTGCCGGCGTTCCAGCGGGCCGGCTATCGCTGCATCACCTTCGACAATCGGGGCATCGGCGCCACGGAGAACGCCATCGGCTTCTCGACCGATCAGGTGGTCGCGGACACCGCTGCGCTGATCAACAAAGTCGTCGGCGGCCCGGTGCGCGTCGTCGGGGTGTCGATGGGGTCGTTCATCGCCCAGGAACTCATGGTCGCCCGGCCCGAGCTGGTGTCCTCGGCGGTGCTGATGGCCACGCGCGGCCGGGAGGACCGCGCCCGCACCTTCTTCCGGGAGGCGGAGCGCGCGCTGCTTGCCGCGGGCATCGAGCTGCCACCCGAGGTGGACGCGAAAAACCGGCTGCTGGAGAACTTTTCGCCGAAGACCCTGAACGACGACCGCGCCGTCCAGGACTGGATCGAGATGTTCACCATGTGGCCGACCAAGGCCACGCCGGGCCTGCGCGCGCAGCTGGCCGTCGCGCCGGAGACCAACCGGCTGCCGGCCTACCGCCAGATCGCGGTGCCGGTGCAGGTGATCGGGTTCGCCGACGACGTCGTGTTGCCGCCGCACCTGTCGAAGGAGGTGGCCGATGCCATCCCGCTGGGCCGCTACCTGGAGATCCCCGACGCCGGCCACCTCGGCTTCATCGAGCGTCCCGATGCGGTGAACGCCGCCGTGCTGGAGTTCTTCGCCGCCAACCCGACGTCGGCGGGGCCGACCGGTTGGGCGTTGTGACACGCTGTAGCAATGAACCCGTCGACCATTCAGGCGCGGGTCGTCGTCGACGAACTGATTCGCGGCGGCGTCCGCGATGTGGTGCTGTGCCCCGGTTCGCGTAACGCTCCGCTGGCGTTCGCGCTGGCAGACGCCGACCGTGCCGGCCGCTTGCGGCTGCATGTCCGCATCGACGAGCGCACCGCCGGTTACCTGGCCGTCGGCCTCGCCGTCTCCGCCGGCTCACCCGTGTGCATCGCGATGACCTCGGGCACCGCGGTGGCGAACCTCGGCCCGGCCGTGATCGAGGCCAACTACGCCCGCGTGCCGCTGATCGTGCTGAGCGCCAACCGCCCCTACGAACTGCTCGGCACCGGCGCCAACCAGACGATGGAGCAGCTCGGCTATTTCGACAACCAGGTGCGGGCCACCATCAGCCTCGGCCTCGCCGAGCCGACGGCGGATATCGCCGCGGCCAATGCGCAGTGGCGGTCGGCGACGTGCCGGGTCCTGGTGGCCGCCAAGGGTTCTCGCACCGCCAATGCCGGACCGGTGCAGTTCGACATCCCGCTGCGCGAGCCGCTGGTGCCCGACACCGACGATGGTCCGTATGCACCCGAAGGGCGTCCCGACGGCCGGCCGTGGACCTACACGCCGCCCGTCACGTTCGACCAGCCCCTCGAGATCGACCTGACGGCAGACACCGTCGTCATCGCCGGTCACGGCGCGGGCCGCCACGAGAACCTGGCGCACCTGCCGACCGTCGCCGAACCGACGGCGCCTCCGGCCGACAACCCGCTGCACCCGCTCGCGCTGTCGTTAGTCCGGCCGCAACAGGTCATCATGCTGGGCCGGCCCACACTGCACCGGCCGGTGTCCACCTTGCTGGCCGACCCGCACACGCCGGTCTACGCGCTGACCACCGGCCCGCGCTGGCCCGACGTGTCCGGAAATTCGCAGGCCACCGGCACCCGGGCCATCACCTCCGGCAACCCGGACCAGGACTGGCTGCGG
>Ga0070667_100005992_pt1 | contig 10099 bp, 8 predicted proteins | sample KBSS33metaG_FD_64659 | JGI IMG/M metagenome (GOLD analysis project Ga0070667, IMG submission 64659) | Switchgrass rhizosphere microbial communities from Kellogg Biological Station, Michigan, USA - KBS S3-3 metaG | ecosystem: Host-associated > Plants > Roots > Rhizosphere > Soil ...
GACTCGCGCCGGCCGCGCGGCTGGCCGAAGTAGATGTCGCCGGTGAGCTCGCGGATGATCAGGATGTCCAGGCCCGCGACCAGCTCAGGCTTCAGGCTCGACGCGTGCGTGAGCTGCTCGTAGCAGATCGCCGGGCGGAAATTCGCGAACAGGCCCAGATGCTTGCGCAGCCCGAGGATCGCCTGCTCGGGGCGCAGCGCTCGTTCCAGCGAGTCGTATTTCCAGTCGCCGACCGCGCCGAACAGCACCGCGTCGGCGGCCTGCGCGAGCTTCAGCGTCGCCTCCGGCAGTGGGTGCCCGTCGGCGTCGAAGGCCGCACCGCCGACCAGCGCGGTCTCGGTCTCGAAGCGCAGGTCCAGCGCACCCAGCACGCGCACGGCCTGCGCAACGATCTCGGTACCGATGCCGTCGCCCGGCAGGATGGCGATCTTCAAGAGTCAGTTCCTTTGGTCATGATGAGGCGCTCGACGAGCACCTTCTCGCAGAGTTTGAAAACCACGTAGCAGGCCGCCGCGAAATAGCCCGACCCGACGATCTCGATCAGTTGCCACAGCCCGCCGTCGCGCACCGCCGCGACACCGTACATCGAAAGGAACTTGAAGTTCGCCATGAGCGTGTGCAACAGGTTCAGCGTCAGCAACCCGCCCAGCACGAAGCTGACGCCGAGCAGCAGGAACGTCAGCCACCAGCGCTGCAGCAGGAACGCATAGAGGCGGCTGTAGCCCATGCGTCGCCACGCTCAGATGCGCTGCGCCAGCCACGGCTTGGTCAGCAGCCGCTCGGCCTCGAACGCGCGGATCTTGTCGGCGTGGCGCAGGGTGAGACCGATGTCGTCGAACCCGCCAAGCAGGCAGTACTTGCGAAACGGCTGCACCTCGAACGGGATCGTCGTGCCGTCGGGCCTGACGATCAGTTGCCGCTCGAGATCGATCGTCAGCGCGTAGCCGATGAAGGCTGCCGCTTCGTCGAACAGCCGCGCCACCTGCGCCTCAGGCAACTGGATCGGCAGCAGCCCGTTCTTGAAGCAGTTGTTGAAGAAGATGTCGGCGTAGCTCGGCGCGATCAGCGCGCGAAAGCCGAACTGATCGAGCGCCCACGGCGCGTGCTCGCGCGATGATCCGCAACCGAAGTTCTTGCGCGCGAGCAGCACCGATGCGCCCTGGTAACGCGCCTGGTTCAGCACGAAGTCCGGATTCGGCCGGCGCGTGGCCGGGTCCTGCCCCGGTTCGCCGTGATCGAGGTAGCGCCATTCGTCAAACAGGTTCGGGCCGAAGCCCGAGCGCTTGATCGACTTCAGGAACTGCTTCGGGATGATCGCGTCGGTGTCGACGTTTTCCCGGTCCATCGGCGCGACCAGGCCGGTGTGAATGCGAAACGGAGTCATCGGTTTATCCTGAAATGCGGCGCGCTCACACGAGGCGGCTGACGTCGACGAAATGGCCCTCGATGGCCGCGGCCGCAGCCATTGCGGGGCTCACCAGGTGGGTGCGGCCGCCGGCGCCCTGCCGGCCTTCGAAGTTGCGGTTGCTGGTCGATGCGCAGCGCTCGCCGGGCTCGAGCCGGTCGGCGTTCATCGCCAGGCACATCGAGCAACCAGGCTCGCGCCACTCGAAGCCGGCGTTCTTGAAGACCTTGTCGAGGCCCTCGCGCTCCGCCTGCTCCTTCACGAGACCGGAACCCGGCACGACCATCGCGAGCTTGACGTTGGACGCGACCCTGCTGCCCAGGCGCCGCACCACGGCCGCCGCCTCGCGCAGGTCCTCGATGCGCGAGTTGGTGCACGAACCGATGAAGACCTTGTCGATCAGGATGTCCGAAATCAGCTTGTTCGGCTCCAGCGCCATGTACTGCAGCGCGCGCTCGATCGCGCCGCGCTTGCTCGCGTCCTTCTCGCGGTCGGGGTCCGGCACGCGGTCGTCGATCGCGAGCACCATCTCAGGCGAGGTGCCCCAGGTGACTTGCGGGCGGATACGCGAAGCGTCGAGTTCGACAACGGCGTCGAAGTGCGCGCCGGCGTCGGAATGCAAGCCGCTCCAGTAGCGCAGCGCCTGTTCCCATTCGACGCCCGTCGGCGTGTACGGCCGGCCCTTCACATAGGCGATCGTCGTCTCGTCCACACCCACCAGCCCGGCACGCGCACCGGCCTCGATGGCCATGTTGCACACCGTCATCCGGCCTTCCATACTCAGCGCGCGGATTGCCGAACCGGCGAACTCGATCGTGTAACCGGTGCCGCCCGCGGTCCCGATCTTGCCGATCACCGCGAGCACGATGTCCTTCGCACTGCAGCCCGCGCCGAGCTTGCCGTCGACGCGCACCAGCATGTTCTTGGCCTTGCGCGCGAGCAGCGTCTGCGTCGCCAGCACGTGCTCCACTTCGCTGGTGCCGATGCCGTGCGCGAGCGCTCCGAAGGCGCCGTGCGTCGAGGTGTGCGAGTCGCCGCAGACGACCGTCATGCCCGGCAGCGTGGCGCCCTGCTCCGGGCCGATCACGTGGACGATGCCCTGGCGGCGGTCGTTCATCTTGAACTGGGTGATGCCCAGCCGATCGCAGTTGGCGTCGAGCGTGTCGACCTGCAGTCGGGAGATCGGGTCGGTGATGCCGTGAGAGCGGTCGGTGGTCGGCACGTTGTGATCGCTCACCGCCAGGTTCGCCGAGACGCGCCAGACCTTGCGACCGGCCAGCTCGAGCCCGTCGAAGGCCTGCGGGCTGGTCACTTCGTGAACCAGATGGCGGTCGATGTAGAGAACGGCGGTGCCGTCGTCTTCGGTATGGACGACGTGTTCGTCCCAGATCTTGTCGTACAGCGTGCGAGGCATGGTGGCGTGCGCGTCGAGTTTCAGCCCTTGAGTTTAAGCGGTCGCCCGCATCAGCATCGGCATGCCGCCGGCCGCGCCACGCGCCTCGGACCGAACCGCCTTGCCACCAACGGATGGACAGGCCAGCTCCGACGCTGACCCCCGTTTCAAGGGGTGGGACATTACGCATAGAAACATTCAGCAATGTCCGCAAACATTGGCTCCCCTTGCGCCCGCGGTCACGAGCCGTCGACGCACCACTTCTTTCATTGAGGTCAAGCGCATGAAGCAACGAATCTGGCAGATGGGCCTGGTCGCCCTGGCCACCCTGACACTGGCCGCCTGTGGCGGCGGCAGCGACGGCAGCGGGCAAAGCACCGCAACGGCAGCGGCGACGTCGATGTCCACGGCCCTGTCGGTCAAGGCCACCAGCGCCGGGCAGATCGACCCCTCCGAAACTGCCACCAAGGCAGGCCAAGGCAACTTCATCGTGCGCATGGCAGAAGACCCCGCGACCGCCTACAAGGGTGGCATCAAGGGCTATGCCGCCACGAAGCCCGGCAAGGGCCAGAAGATCGACCCCGACAGCCCGGCTGTCGTCAGCTACAAGGGCTATCTGGCCTCGCGCCATGACGCTGCGCTGGCCAGCGTCGGCGGTGGCACCAAGCTGTACAGCTACGGCTACGTTTTCAATGGCTTCGCGGCCAAGTTGTCGGATGCGCAGGCGCAGAAGCTGGCACAGACGCCCGGCGTGCTGTCAGTCGCGCGCGACGAGATGCGCAAGATGGACACCGCCACCACGCCGGCCTTCCTCGGCCTCAGCGGCCCGGAAGGGTTCTGGGCCACCAAGGCGACCGGCGAAGGCGTCATCATCGGCGTGATCGATACCGGCGTCTGGCCGGAGCATCCGAGCTTCTCCGACCGCACCGGCAGCAATGGCAGCGGAACGCAGGACGGCAAACTGTCCTACCAGCAGATCCCCGGTTGGCATGGCAAGTGCACCCCCGGCGATCAGTTCAACGCCTCGAACTGCAACCAGAAGCTGATCGGCGCGCGCTTCTACAACGCGGGCGTGGGCGGTGACGCTGGCGTCTTGGCCACGTTCCCGGGCGAGTTCAATTCGCCGCGTGACTTCAACGGGCATGGCACTCACACGTCGAGCACCGCCGGCGGCAACCAGAGTGTCCCGGCGACAGGCGTCGCCGCTGCGTTCGGCAGCATCAACGGCATCGCACCGCGCGCGCGCATCGCGACGTACAAGGCGCTGTGGGAGCAGGCCGACGGTACTGGGTCCGGGTCGACCACCGACCTGGTCGCTGCGATCGACCAAGCCGTCGCCGACGGCGTGGACGTCATCAACTACTCGATCAGCGGTTCGCAGACGAGCTTCCGCGACCCGGTGGAAATCGCGTTCCTGTACGCCGCGGATGCCGGCGTCTTCGTCGCCGCGTCGGCCGGCAACAGCGGTCCGACCACCAGCACCGTCGCGCACCCGAGCCCGTGGCTGACCACGGTCGCGGCCGGCACGCACAACCGCAGCATCCAGGGCGGTTCGGTGACGCTCGGCAATGGCGCCACCTATACCGGCATCGGCTACCTGTTGACGGCCACTGCGCCGCTGATCGACGCCGGCGCGGCCGGGGTCGCCGGTGCCGACGCCGCCACGCTGGCGCTGTGCTACGGCGCAACCGATGACGGTGCGGCACGTCTCGACCCGGCCAAGGTCGCCGGCAAGATCGTGGTCTGCAACCGCGGCGGCAACGTACTGGTGAACAAGGCCCAGGCCGTGAAGGATGCCGGCGGCGCCGGCATGGTTCTGGTCAACACGCCGACCAGCAACACCACGCTGCCGTTCGTCGCGTATGCCATCCCGGCGGTTCACGTGCCGGTCGCGGCCTACGCGCCGATCAAGGCCTATGCGGCCACTTCCGGGGCGACCGCGACCATCAACGCCGCGGACATCGTGCTCAACACGCCGGCGCCGTTCACTGCGTCGTTCTCGTCGCGCGGCCCGCTGCGCGCCAGCGGCAGCCTGCTCAAGCCCGACCTGATCGCGCCAGGGCAGGACATCCTGGCCGGCGTTGCGCCCCCGGGGAACAACGGCAAGCTGTTCGACCTGTACAGCGGCACGTCGATGTCGAGCCCGCACGTGGCCGGCCTGGGCGCGCTGATGAAGCAGTTGCATCCCGACTGGTCGCCGATGGCGATCAAATCGGCCTTGATGACCACCGGCTACGACGTGCTGGACAACGACACGACGAACACCGCGACCCTGATCTTCCGCCAGGGCGCGGGCCACGTGCGGCCGAACAACGCCGCCGACCCGGGGCTGGTGTTCGATTCCGGCTTCGCGGACTGGCTGGGCTTCCTGTGCGGCACGCAGCTGCCGGTGTCGTTCTGCAGCGATGCGGGCGTGCCGGTGATCGGCCCGAGCAACTTCAACGGCGCGTCGATCGCGATCGGCGCGCTGGCCGGTTCGCAGACCGTGACCCGCACGGTCAAGAACGTCGGCAACTCGACCGAGACCTACACGCCGGTCGTCACCGGCATGACCGGCGTCAACGTGACGGTCACGCCGACCAGCCTGACCGTTCCAAAGGGTGGCACGGCGTCGTTCACGGTTCAGTTCACCCGCACCACCGCGACGCTGAACACCTATGCCGGCGGCCAGCTCACGCTGACCGGTAACCAGGGCCACAGCGTGCGGGTACCGATGGTCGTGAATCCGGTGGCGCTCGCCGCGCCGCTCGAGGTCAACGGCTCGTACAGCGTGACCTTCGGCTACAGCGGCTCGTTCACGGCGACCGCCCGCGGGCTTTTGCCGGCAAGCACGAGCGCCGGCGCGGTGGCCACCAATGGCCAGCAGGACTTCGTCGTCAACATCCCGGCGGGCACGACCTACGCGCGCTTCTCGCTGTTCGACGCCAACGTCAGCCAGGCCAGCGACCTGGACCTCGAGGTGTACCGCAACTCCTCTGGGGCGCTCGTCGGCTCCAGCGGGGGCTCGACCGCGAGCGAAGAAGTGAACCTGCTCAATCCGGCCGCGGGCGCCTACACGGTGCGGGTGATCGGCTTCGCGGTGCCGGTCGGCTCCGCCAACTTCACGCTGTTCAACTGGTCCCTCGGTTCGACGGACGCCGGCAACATGACGGTGACGGCGCCGGCCACGGCGACACTCGCCGGCACCGGTGCGATCGGGCTGAGTTTCGATGCCGGCCTGGCCGCCGGCACGAAGTACCTCGGCTCGGTCGTCTACGGCGGCGCCTCCGGCATGCCGAACCCGACGATCGTGCGTTTCGACAAGCCGTAGCACAGGCTCGTCGCACTACTCAAAGGCCCCGAGGATCGCTCCTCGGGGCCTTTTTCGTTGCGACTCTCGAGCCAGCCGCGCCGGATCGTCAGTAGACCCGCGTATCCGGCACGGCGCCGGTGGCGCGCTCGGGCGGGCACAGAAAGGGCACGCCCCGCTCGCCGGCGTGATAGTCCAGCGCGTCCGCGCCCGAGTGGATGCGGATCCGGTAGCCGCGCACCAGGGCCATCGTGTAGACACGCCCCGGCATCGGGCAGCCGAGCGAACCGTCCGGCCAGGTGACGTGCTCGGCGCTGATCACGGTGGGCGCGGGCGCGCCGTTCGGCGCGCGTCGCGCCGCGTCTTCGAGCGCCGCTCGAACCATAGCTTGCAAATCGCCGGCCATGTCCGCTCCCTGCGCGGCGTTCGAAGCCCGCGGATAGGTGGCCGGCGCATCGACGCGCCCTGCCGCACAGCCCGCCATCGTCAGCCCGAGCAGGGAGACGACCAGTGTCGCGCGCGACCGCAGGCCGTCGCGCATCCTGCCCCGTCGCTCAGGCGCGCCTGGCCAGCGGCACCACGTCGCGCGCCGGCGCACCGCTGAACAGCTGGCGCGGGCGGCCGATCTTGTACTCGGGGTCGCCGATCATCTCGTTCAGCTGCGCGATCCAGCCCACCGTGCGCGCGAGCGCGAAGATCGCGGTGAACAGCGTCACCGGGATGCCGATCGCGCGCTGCACGATGCCGGAGTAGAAGTCGACGTTCGGGTACAGCTTGCGCGACACGAAGTAGTCGTCTTCGAGCGCGATCTTCTCGAGCGCCATCGCGAGCTTGAAGATCGGGTCGTTGTGCAGGCCGAGCGCGTCGAGTACCTCGTGGCAGGTCTCGCGCATCAGCTTGGCGCGCGGGTCGTAGTTCTTGTACACGCGGTGGCCGAAGCCCATCAGCTTGACGTTCGAGTTCTTGTCCTTGACCTGCTTGATGAACTCGCCGATCTTCTCGACGCCGCCCATCTTCTGCACGTCTTCGAGCATGTTCAGCGCCGCCTCGTTGGCGCCGCCGTGCGCAGGGCCCCACAGGCAGGCCACCCCGGCCGCGATCGCCGCGAACGGGTTCGTGCCCGACGAGCCGCACAGCCGCACGGTGGACGTCGAGGCGTTCTGCTCGTGGTCGGCATGCAGGATGAAGATGCGATCCATCGCGCGCACCAGCACGTCGTTCGGCACGTACTCCTCGCAGGGCGTGGCGAACATCATGCGCATGAAGTTGCCGGCGTAGCTGAGGTCGTTCTTCGGGTAGATGTACGGCTGGCCGACGGTGTACTTGTAGGCCATGGCCACCAGCGTGGGCATCTTGGCGATCAGGCGGATCGCGGCGATGTCGCGGTGCTCGGCGTTGTGGATGTCGGTGCTGTCGTGATAGAAGGCCGACAGCGCGCCGACCAGCCCGGTCATGATCGCCATCGGGTGCGCGTCGCGCCGAAAGCCGCGCAGAAAGAACTGCATCTGCTCGTTGACCATGGTGTGGTTCGTGACGAGCCGGGTGAAATCGTTCTTCTGCGTCGCGTCGGGCAACTCGCCCTTGAGCAGCAGGTAACAGGTCTCGAGGTAGTCGCAGTTCTCGGCCAGCTGCTCGATCGGGTAGCCGCGATACAGCAGCTCGCCCTTGTCGCCGTCGATGTAGGTGATGGTCGAGTTGCAGGCCGCCGTCGACAGGAAGCCGGGGTCGTAGGTGAACTTGCCGGTCTGGGCGTAGAGCTTGCGAATATCGATCACGTCGGGCCCGATCGTGCCCTTGTAGATCGGCAGGTCCATGGTCGGGCTGCCATCGGAGAACGACAGGGTGGCTTTCACGTCAGACGGGGTCATGAGCTTTTCCTTGCATTGCTAAAGGGGTGCGCCAACTCGCTTGTCGCGCGGGGTTCGCGCATCATGCGCAATACCTGCACCACATCGTCTCTCTCCAGCTCCCCGGCGGGCTCCTGGCGTGCCAGGAGCAGGTCGAGCAGGTCGTTGTCGGACAGGTCCATCAGGGCCAGCAAGCCCCGGGCCTGGTCTTCGGTCAACTGCGCCGCGTGGCGCGCGAAGAAGCGTTCGATGAACAGGTCGTTTTCGAGCAGACCGCGGCGGCATCGCCAGCGCAGCTTGCTCAACGCCCTTTCGTCGATGAGCGCTTCCATCATCGTCAGATGGCGCGACGCACCATCAGTTCCTTGATCTTGCCGATCGCCCTGGTCGGGTTCAGGCCCTTCGGGCAGACGTCGACGCAGTTCATGATCGTGTGGCAGCGGAACAGCCGGTAGGGGTCTTCGAGGTTGTCGAGACGGGCACCGGTGTCCTGGTCGCGGCTGTCGGCGATGAAGCGGTAGGCCTGCAGCAGGCCGGCCGGACCGACGAACTTGTCCGGGTTCCACCAGAAGCTCGGGCAGCTCGTCGAGCAGCTCGCGCACAGGATGCATTCGTACAGGCCGTTGAGTTCGTCGCGTTCTTCGGGCGACTGCAGTCGCTCCTTCTCGGGCGGCGTCTCGTCGTTGACGAGATACGGCTTGATCGAGTTGTACTGCTTGAAGAACTGCGTCATGTCGACGATCAGGTCGCGGATCACCGGCAGCCCCGGCAGCGGCTTGAGCACGACCACGCCCGGCAGCGTGCGCATGTTGGTCAGGCACGCCAGGCCGTTCTTGCCGTTGATGTTCATCGCGTCCGAGCCGCACACGCCTTCGCGGCACGAGCGGCGAAAGCTCAGCGACGGGTCAACGGCCTTCAACTTGTTCAGCGCGTCCAGCAGCATGCGCTCGCTGCCGTCGAGTTCGACCTCGATGGTCTGCATGCGCGGTTTCGCGTCGGTGTCGGGGTCGTAGCGGTAGATCTGAAAGGTGCGTTTCGTCATCGGGCTCTTTCGTGTTCCTTCAGAACGTGCGGACCTTCGGCGGCACCGATTCGACGCTGAGCGGCGTCAGGTTCACCGGCTTGTACTCCAGCCGGTTGCCCGCGCTGTACCAGAGCGTGTGCTTCATCCAGACCTCGTCGTTGCGCCCGTTCGGGTGCTCGGGCGTGTCGGCGTAGTCGTCGACCGTGTGCGCGCCGCGGCTCTCGTGGCGCGCAGCCGCCGAGATCATCGTGGCCATCGCCGCCTCGATCAGGTTGTCGACTTCCAGCGCCTCGATGCGCGCGGTGTTGAACACCTTGCTCTTGTCGGCGAGGTGGATGCCCTTCACGCGCTCGGCCAGCGCCTTGATCTCGACCACGCCGGCGTCCATCAGCTTCTGGGTGCGGAACACGCTGGCGTGCTGCTGCATCGACTGGCGGATGTCGTTGGCCACGTCCTGCGCGTACTCGCCGGAGGTGCTGCCGTCCAGGCGCGCAAGGCGCGCGAGCGTGAAGTCGGCGGCATCCGGCGGCAGCGGCTTGTGCGCCTTGGCCTTCAGTGCGGTGGCGACGATGTGGTCGCCCGCGGCCTTGCCGAACACCAGCAGGTCGAGCAGCGAATTGGTGCCCAGGCGGTTCGCACCGTGCACGCTGACGCACGAGCACTCTCCGACCGCATACAGGCCGTTCACCACGGCGTTCGGGTTGCCGTCCTTCGGCGCGACGACCTGGCCGTGGATGTTGGTCGGCACGCCGCCCATCTGGTAGTGGATCGTCGGCACCACGGGGATGGGTTCCTTCGTGATGTCGACGTTGGCGAAGTTGTGGCCGATCTCGAGCACGCTCGGCAGGCGCTTCGCGATCGTCTCGGCGCCGAGATGCGTCATGTCGAGGACGATGTACTCCTTGTTCGGGCCGCAGCCGCGGCCTTCCTTGATCTCCTGGTCCATGCAGCGCGAGACGAAGTCGCGCGGCGCGAGGTCCTTCAAGGTTGGAGCGTAGCGCTCCATGAAGCGCTCGCCATCGCTGTTGCGCAGGATCGCGCCCTCGCCACGGCAGCCTTCGGTCAGCAGCACGCCGGCACCGGCGACGCCGGTCGGGTGGAACTGCCAGAACTCCATGTCCTCGAGCGGCAGGCCGGCGCG
>Ga0070667_100005995_pt1 | contig 10098 bp, 9 predicted proteins | sample KBSS33metaG_FD_64659 | JGI IMG/M metagenome (GOLD analysis project Ga0070667, IMG submission 64659) | Switchgrass rhizosphere microbial communities from Kellogg Biological Station, Michigan, USA - KBS S3-3 metaG | ecosystem: Host-associated > Plants > Roots > Rhizosphere > Soil ...
CCTGGGCGCTCAGCACCGGCCGGCCCCGCCAGCGGGGATCGACGCGGGTGAGGCCGTCGACCTTAAAATAGGGCGGCATGACGCGATTGGCATTGATCCTGCGCGGATCGGCCACCCGCAGGCGGAGCTGGGCGGCGCTGAACCGCGCGCCGGCGCCCGCCAGCGGCGGTCCCAGCGTCCCCGCCGCCACGGCCGGCGCGCCCGGCAGCGCGTGGCAGAGCAGGCAGTTTCCCCGGTCCGGATCGAACACCGCCGCCCGTCCGCGCCCCGGGTCGGCGGGGGCCGTGGTCAAGCGATCCGGGGCGCCATCGCCCACCACCCGCAGGCTGGCCGCCGTCGCCGCGCCCGGCGCCAGCAGCGCCGCGGCGATCAGCCCCAAAGCTCGGAGGTCAGGGTGTCGAACCATGAGCGCTCATATTGGGCCTCCAGACCGCGAACGCTTGGATCGGCGTCCACCGGACTGATCCCGCCGCTGCCCTTGACCAGCCGAAGCGCCCCGTCCAGCGGCTTGTAGACCCCCGCGATCGAAAATCCCCAGGTCTCCGAGGCCAGGCTGTAGCAGGTGTTGATGAGCATCGGCTCCGGCGGCGGCGCGCCGCGCAGCAGGGCGGCGAGCGCATGGGCGCAGGCCTTGCCCTGGACGTTGGCGGCGAACCCCGACTTCGGCATGTCGCCCGGCATGATCGCGTCGCCCACCAGGTGCACGGCCTTCGCCTTGGCGGATTCGAAGGTGACCGGATCGACCTTGCAGAACCCGGTCGGTTCCGCCAGGCCCGCGTCGAACGCGACGGCGCCGGCCCGCTGCGGGGGGATGATGTTGGCCACCGCGGCCTTGTGATCGTCGAAGTCGGTAGAGACGATCCCCTCCCCGGCCTTCACCGCCCGCACCCGGCCGGACTTGGCGGCGGGAATCCACTCGACCATGCCGGGATAGAGCGTGGTCCAGGCTTCCTGGAACAGCGGCTGTTTCGAGAACGTGTCCTTGGCGTCGAGGATCAGGATCTTCGAGCGCGGCTTCTCCCGTTTGAGGTAGTCGGCGACCAGGCAGGCGCGTTCGTAGGGGCCGGGCGGACAGCGGTAGGGGTCGGCCGGCGCAGCGATCAGCACCAGCCCGCCGTCCGGCATCGCGCGCAGCTTGTCGCGCAGCAACAGGGTCTGCGGCCCGGCCTTCCACGCATGCGGCATGATCTCGGCCGCCGCCGCGTCGTAACCCTCCAGGGCGTTCCACACGAAATCGACGCCGGGCGACAGGACCAGCCGGTCGTAGGCCAGGCGTCGGCCGCTCTTGAGGCGAACCGTCCGCCCCGGGACATCGATCTCGACCGCCTCGTCGCGCACCACGGCGATTCCGGCCTTGCGCAGGCCCGCGTCGCCGAAGGTGATCTCGTCCATCTGCGCCAGGCCCGCGATCACCACGTTGCTGCGCGGGCACGACACGAGGTTCGCCTCGCGCTCCACCAGCGTCACATGCACCTCGGGCGCGACGCGGCGCAGGGTGCGCGCCACCGAGGCTCCGCCATAGCCTGCGCCGATGATCACCACCCGCGCGCCGGCCGCGGCGCGGGCGTTCGTCGCCGAGGCCGCGGCCAGGGCGGCGACAGCGGCCATGACTTCGCGGCGGTTCATTTCGCCTTCCCGCCCTTGGCGACGGCCGCGGCCGTCGCATCGATCTCGGCGTCGGAGTAGCCCTTGGCGATGCGGCCCATGATCGTCCCCGGACGGCGGCCGTCGCGGAAATCGCGCAGGGCCTGGGCGAGCTCGGCCGCGGGTCGTCCGGCCAGCCGGGGGATCGCGCCGCGGGGCTTGGCGTCCAGCCCATGGCAGGTGGCGCAGCTCTCCGCCATCACCGCACCTGAAGGCTGCGCCGCGACCGCCCCGGCCGCCGCAAGCGCGCCGGCGAGGCCCGCCGCGGCGGCCTGCCGCCTCAGGTCCACGCCAGGTCCTGCTTGCGGAACGGCGTCTGGCGGATCCGCTTGCCGGTGGCGGCGAAGATGGCGTTGGCGATGGCCGGCCCGATCGGACCCAGCGGCGGTTCGCCGAGCTCGTTGAAGCGGTCCGCGCCGGACAGTCCGCCGAAATGCGGCCGGATGTCGGGAATGTCGGCCATCCGCAGCATCGGGTATTCGTGGAAGTTGCCTTCGACGATGCGCCCGTTCTCGATGGTCAGACCCTCGTTCAGCGACATGTTGAGGCCGAACACCGTCCCGCCCTCGATCTGGGCCAGGGCCGCGTCGCGATTGAGCGTGCGCCCGCAGTCGAAGGCGGTGTCCACCTGCTTGATCGTCAGCTCGCCCTGGGGCGTGACGGCCACGCGCACGACGGCGGCCACCGTGGTGCCCGCGTTCGGCTTGCCGTCCATCCCCCAGTTGGCGATGGCGATCCCACGGCCCTCGCCGCGCGGCAGCGCCTGGCCCCAGCCGGACTTCCTGGCCACCTCGTTCAGGCAGAGCGCCCAGCCGGGATCGGGCCAGTTGGCGAGCAGCTTCAGGCGGTAGGCCAACGGGTCGATCTTCGCCGCCGCCGCACACTCGTCGATGAAACTCTCCAGGAAGAAGGCGTTGGAGTTGTACCCCGGTCCCCTATAGGCGCCGGTCAGGATGTGGAGCGGCAGGGTCTTGGACTCCACCTGCACGTTGGGGATCGGCCCGGAGGTCCAGACCGCCGTGGAAAGGCCGTTGGTGGAATGCCCGTGGCCGGCGCAGCGGGCGAGCAACGCCACCGGCAGGCCGTCGGGGCCCAGCTTGGCGGCGAGCTTGGTCGCCTGCATGGCGCGATAGCGGCCCTGGCGCATGGACTCCTCGCGCGACCAGATCACGTGCACCGGACGCCCGGGGACCTTCTTGGCCACCGCGACCACCATGCGCAGGTCGTCGTTGAAGATCCGCCGTCCGAACCCGCCGCCCACGTAGGTCTGGTGCACGTGGACGTTCTGCGGCGCCATGCCCGACTCTTCGACGGCGACCAGGAAGCCGAGTTGGGTGTGCTGACTGGGATGCCAGACCTCCACCCGGTCCGCCGTCACCAGCGCCGTGCCGTTCAGCGGCTCCATGTTCACGTGATCGCAGTAGGGCGTCAGGTAGGCCGCCTCGACCTTGATCCCGCCGGGTTGCGCCAGGACGCCCGGCGCGTCGCCGAGGCTTTTCTCCGGCGTCTCGGCAGGGGTTTCGCAGGCGGCCAGCGCGGCGGCGTGGACCTGTTCCGTCGTCTTCCACTGGGCGCCGGCGCCGTCCTCCCAGACCACCGGCAAGGCTTCCAGCGCCTTGCGGGCCTGCCAGTAGTGATCGGCCACCACCGCCACGGCGCTCTGCGCCACGCTGGCCCCCAGGGGGATCGGCGCCTTGAGGTTGGTCGGCTTGCGCGGTTCCGACGGGTCGACCACCACGACGCTGTGGACGCCCGGCATGCCGCGGATGGCCTCGAAGTCGTAGGACTTCAGCTTGCCGCCGTGCACAGGCGACTGCATCAGGGCCGCGTACAGCATGTTGGGCAGCCGCACGTCCATGCCGAAGACCGCCTCTCCCGTGACGATGGCCTTGTTGTTGAGCTTTCCGGGCGTGGCCTTGCCGAGGAACGTCCACTCCGCCTGCGGCTTGAGGTCCGGTTCCTTGTCCAGCTTGATCTTGGCCGCCCGGGCCGCCACGGCGCCGTAGCGCAGGGTGCGGCCGCTCGGCTTGTGGGTGAGAACGCTGTCCTTGGCGTCGACCTCGGCGACCGGGACCTTCCAGGTCTGCGCCGCCGCGGCCCGCAGACGCTCGCGGGCGCTGGCGCCGGCCTGCAGCAAGGTGCGCATGCGCGAGGGACCCGTGGAGCGGCCCGAGAAGTAGCCCAGGAAGCCCGCCGACTTCGCGTAGACGTCGTCCTCCAGGAAGTTGCGGTTCGTCGGCGCGAACTCGGCGCGCATGGTCGGCCAGGCGCAGGCCAGCTCCTCGGCCACGGTCATGCAGTGCTGAGTCATCACCCCGTTGCCGATCTCCGGCGTCGGCACGCGCACGGTCACCGTATCGTCCGGGGCGATGGTCAGCCAGGCGGTGAATTCGGATTCAGCGGCCGGCGTCGGTAAGCCCCAGGGCCGCTTGAAGTCGGCCGCGGCGTTGGCCCGGCCCACCGACAGCGCCATGCCGCCGCCCACGGCCACGACGCTGACCACGAACGTTCGCCGGTTCAGAAAGGTCGCGACGGTCATGCTCACGCCCCCTGCTTGGCGGCGCGGTGGATGCCGGCGCGCACGCGGCTATAGGTTCCGCAGCGGCAGATGTTGCTGATCGCCGCGTCGATGTCCTCATCGGTCGGCTGCGGCTTCTCCTTGAGCAGGGCGTCGGCGGCCATCAGGAATCCCGCCTGGCAATAGCCGCACTGCGGCACGTTCAGCTCGATCCAGGCCTTCTGCAGCGGATGGCTCCCGTCCGGCGACAGGCCCTCGATCGTCTTGACTGGGCCGTCCACGGCCTCCAGCGGAACCTGGCAGGAGCGCAGGGCCACGCCGCCCAGCTGCACCGTGCAGGCGCCGCACTGGGCGACGCCGCAGCCGTACTTGGTTCCGGTCATGCCCAGGTGGTCGCGCAACACCCAAAGGAGCGGCGTCGAGGGGTCGGCGTCGACCACGTGGGTCTTGCCGTTGACAGTGATGGACTTGGTCATCTCGCCTCCCGCCGAACTCGCTTCAGGCGGGAAGAGTTAGCCCTCGTGGGCGGACATTCAACCGGAATTGCGCGGCGAACTCGGGCCCAGGTCAAGCCGGCTGTGCGGGGGACGACCCGGAGGCGGCGCGCGGCGCGCGCTTGATTTGGGAGCCGTCTTTCGCACAGCCCAGGTCCGCGGCTCCTCAACCACGATCACCGCCTGTTCCCCCGTCGCGCGGATCGCCGCGACCATGCTTTCGGCCAGCTCAAGCGCCTGTTTCTGAGAGTAGAATGGCCCGATCGGATGCATTCCGCGTACGAACCATCCGTCGCTCGCCTCATAGACCGCAAAGTTAATGCAAGCCATGACTGGGGTCCTCCGAAGCGACGACCGGCTTGTACTCGCCTATTTCATGAAATGGTGGCGCAAATTCGCCTGTAGGTAAAGCCTAACCGCGAATTCCCGCACCAAGGTGTGGCCCATCGGCAACGGGCGGCGTCCGGCGACAGCGCAAACGGACTTGGCGTGGGCGGCTCAAGGGGCTACCGCCCAGGCAATGAGATCCATCAATCGGAGGGACATCCAGGTGCAATACGAAACCATCAAGGTCGAAAAGCGCGGCGCGGTCGACTGGCTGACCCTGAACCGGCCGGAACGGCTCAACGCCATTTCCCTGCAGATGGTGCACGAGCTCGGCGACTACTTTGGTAGACTGTTCAATGACCGATCGGTGCGCATCGTGGTGATGAAGGGCGCGGGCCGGGCCTTTTCCGCCGGCCTCGACATCAAGGAGCGCGACACCCGCGGCGAGGCCGAATCCGAACAGCCGCCGTTCGGCGCGGGCTTCGGCTTCCAGGGCTATCTGGCCGACGTCTATATCCGCATGCGTCGCTGCCCGCAGCCGATCATCTCCCTGGTGCATGGCCCGGCCTGCGGCGGCGGCTTCGCCTTCGTGCTGGCGTCGGACATCCGCATCGCCGGCGAGAGCGCGCGGATGAACGCCGCCTTCATCCGCATCGGCCTGTCGGCCTGCGACATGGGCGTCAGCTACTTCCTGCCGCGCCTGGTGGGGACCTCCGTCGCCTCAGAGCTGATGCTCACCGGCCGGTTCATCCACGCCCAGCGGGCGCTCGCCACGGGCCTGGTCTCCGAAGTCGTGCCCGACGACCAGCTCGAGGCGGCCGCCCAGCCCTACCTCGACGAAATGCTGTCGACCTCGCCCATGGGCCTGCGCCTCACCAAGGAAGGCCTCTCCATGGCTGTGGACTCCGGCAGCCTGGAGGCGGCCATGGCCATCGAGAACCGCAACCAGGTGCTGGTCAGCACCACCAAGGACGCCGCCGAGGGCCGCCGCGCCTTCCTTGAGAAGCGCCCCCCGGTCTATCACGACGCGTGAACCCGGGGCCGCCGCAGGAACCGCCCGACAGGAGAAGTTCGCGCGGCGGTCAATACCTCGAATTCTCCTCATAACTATCTGTTATAGCGATAATTATTGTGCTTTCTGAGGTGTTGACCGGGGTGTTGACCGGTCAACACCTTGCAAGGTGTCATGCCACCGATCGAACGGCCGAGATCTTAGCGCGGACAGCGCAGAACGGCAAGAACAACACAGGAACATTGGCGGCGGCCGGCTCGTCGGCCGTTCTCAGAGGGCGTCGCGCTTTCCCGTGAGCTGGCGCGGCGTGAAGCGCGGGCGGGGCATTTCAAAGAGCTCCTTCACCACCGCGTAGTCGGCGAGGTAGCCGCAGCGGGCCAGCGGTTGGGCCTTGGCCGTGTCGAACTGCCCGTTGGTCAGGAACTCCTTGCGGATATGCACCCCCACGACCTGGCCCAGCACCATCCGGGCTCGCACTGGCTTGTCGTTCACGTCCTTGAGCTGCAGCACCTGCAGAGTCTTGCACTCCAGCGCCGCCGGGCTCGCGGCCACGCGCGGCGGCCTGACCAGCCGCGACGGCGCCCACGCGATCCCCGCCATGTCGAATTCGCTGACCCCGGGGGAAAAGCCCTCTGAGGTGGCGTTCATCACGTTCGCCAGCTCGAGGCTCACGAGATTGAACACGAACTCACCGGTGGCCGCGGCGTTGTCCACGCTGTCGCTCTCGATCTCGCTGGAGAAGGCGACGATGGGCGGGCTGGACGAGAAGTTGTTGAAGAAACTGTAGGGCGCCAGATTCGTCCGTCCCTGCGCATCCACGGTCGAGATCCAGCCGATCGGACGGGGCGCGACGATCGCCTTTATGGGATCGTGGGCGAGCGGCTTTTCCTTGCCCCACTCGTAGAACAGGTCGCTCTCGAAGGGGGCGGCGTCCACGGCTCTCACCTGTTGTGCTGGGCGTCGTCGACCCGAATGCAGGTGCCGGTGACGAACTCGGACGAGGGCGACACGAGGTACAGCAGCGTCGAGTCGAGCTGCGCCGGGTCGCCCATGCGCTTGCGTGGGAAGTGGTCGCTGATGGGGCCGATCCGCTCGATCATCCCGTCCATCATCTCGGAGTTGAAGGCTCCCGGCGCGATGGCGTTGACGTTGATGTTGAACTTCGCCCACTCCACCGCCAGCGTCTCGGTCAGTCGGATGACGGCGGCTTTGGTGATTGAATAGAGCGCGGCCCCGTTGCCCCCGTAGTCGTAGGCGCCGGCCGAGGAGATGTTGACGATGCGCCCCGGCAGCCTGGCGTCCATCAGCCGCCGCGCGAACTCGCACGACAGGATGTAGGGCGCGCGCAGGTTGGTGCCGATCACCGCGTCGATCAGCTCCACCGGCATCTTCACCGCGCGCTGGGCGTCCGGAATGCCGGCGTTGTTGACCAGGATGGTCACCGGCCCGCCCAGCGCCTCCTCGGCTCGCCGCACCGCCGCCAGCAACTGGTCGGCGTCGGTGACGTCGAGCTGCAAGGCTTCGGCCTGCCCGCCCAGCGTCCGGATGCCCTCGGCCGCCGCCTCCAGCTTGTCGAGCCGGCGGCCGGTGAGCGCCACCTTGGCCCCCGCCCCCGCCAGCGCCTGGGCGAAGCGCAGGCCGAGGCCCGACGAGGCGCCGGTGACGATGGCGTTCTGACCCGCAAGGTCGATGGAAAAGTTGGGGGCCAGGCTCATCAACCGCGGCCTTTCGTAGGGATGTCCTTGAACGGCACGTCCTTGTCGACGCGGATGTCCCCCGGCAGGCCCAGCACGCGCTCGGCGATGATGTTGCGCAGGATCTCGTCGGAGCCGCCTTCGATGCGCGAGGCGGGAGAGCGCATCAGCATGGTCTGGAAGCGGGCGTTGGCCTGCGTCTGGTCCTCGCCGTCCAGCACGCCGCCCTGCCCCATCAGGTCCAGGGCGAACATGGACAGCTCCTGCATCGAGGCGCCGGCCACCAGCTTGCCGATGGAGTTCTCGGGCCCCGGCGTCTGGCCCTTGGAGAGCGCGGTGATCGCCCGCATGGCGGTATACTTCAGGCCGCTGGCCTTGACCGCATACCCCGCCAGCTTCGAGCGGACGCCGCTGTCGTCGACCGCCGGGCGACCGTCGATCTGGGCTTCCATGCAATAGGCGAAGAGCTCCGGGAACCCGGTCGGCATGCCCGAGCCGATGGACAGGCGCTCGTTCATCAGGGTGGTGAGCGAGACCTCCCAGCCCTGGTTCACCGCGCCCAGCCGCTGGGCGTCGGAGATCCGCACGTCGGTGAAGTAGACCTCGTTGAAGTGTTGCTGGCCGTTCGCCTGCTTGATCGGCCGGATCTCGATGCCCGGGGTCTTCATGCTCAGGAAGAACATGGTCAGGCCCTTGTGCTTGGGCACGTCCGGGTCGGTCCGGGTGATCAAGAGGCCCCAGTCGGCGTTGTGGGCGCCGCTGGTCCAGATCTTCTGGCCGTTGACGATCCAGTCGCCGGAGCCGTCCGCAGTCCGCTCCGCGCGGGTGCGCAAACCCGCCAGGTCCGAGCCGCCGGCCGGTTCGGAGAAGAGCTGGCACCAGATCACTTCACCGGAGGCCAGCCGCGGCAGGTGCTCGCGCTTCTGCTCTTCGCTGGCCCAGGCCATGACGGTGGGTCCGCACATGCCGTGCCCGATGGTGAAGGGCGCCGAGAGCGCCGAGAACGGACCCTCCTCCTGGCTCCAGATCACCCGCTCGATCGGGGTGAAGCCGCCGCCGCCATATTCCTTGGGCCAATGCAGGCAGGCGTAGCCCGCCTGCTGCTTCTTCTTCTGCCAGGCCTTGGAGGCGCCGATCGGGTCCTCGGAGGCGACCCCCTGGAAGCCGAAGCTGGCGGCACGGAGTTCGGCCTCAAGATGTTTGGGTGCATTGGCGTCGAGCCAGGCGCGGACCTTGGCGCGGAAGGCGGCTTCTTCGGGCGTGTCGTCGAAGTTCATCTGGTCATCCCCCTCAGGCCGCGGCCGGCGCGTTCTGGCGGCGCATGCGTTCGATCAGCAGGTCCTCCCAGGTGGAGAGCGAGCCCAGCCCCAGCGCCAGCATGTTCGAGCGGCGATAGTAGAGGTGGCAGTCGAAGGCCCAGGTGAAGCCCATGCCGCCGTGCACCTGAATGTTGTTCTTGGCGCAGTGCTGGAAGGCCTGGGTGGCCGAGACCCGCGCCGTCGCCGCCGCGATCGGGAGCTCGGCGGCGTCCGTCGAGAGCGCCCAGGCGCCGTAGTAGGCGTTGGACCGCGCCAGGGTGGCGGAGACGTACATGTCGGCCAGCATGTGCTTGATGGCCTGGAACGAGCCGATCTGGCGGCCGAACGCCATGCGGTCCAGCGCATAGTCGCGGGCCATCTCCAGCGCCCGGTCGGCGCCGCCCACCTGTTCGAAGGCGACCAGCACCGCGGCCCGGTCGAGCACCTGCTCGATGACGCTCCAGCCGGCGCCCGCGCCCAGCGGCTCGGCCGGCGCGCCGTCGAAGCCGACGCGCGCCTGGCTGCGGGTGGGGTCGATGGTCTCCACCGCCTCGCGCGTCACGCCGGGCCCCTCCAGGTCGACGAGGAACAGCGCGACCTCGCCGCCCGAGCGGGCGGCCACGACGGCGAAGTCGGCCACGTCGCCGTCCGGGATCGGAACCTTGACGCCGGTCAGCTTGCCGCCCTCGACCTTGGCCTGGATGGCGGCCGGCGTGACCCGGCCAGCCCGCTCGGCGAAGGCGAAGGTCCCGACAGCCTCGCCGCTGGCGAGCCTCGGCAGCCACGCCTGCTTCTGGGCCTCGGACCCGGCGATCAGCAGGAACTCGGCGGCGAGGTAGATCGACGACGATACCGGTACCGGCGCGTCGGCGCGGCCCAGCTCCTCGGCGAGCACGCAGAGCTCGAGCCGCCCCAGGCCCACGCCGCCGTATTCCTCGGGGATCGCGGCGCCCAGGAGGCCCATGTCGGCCAGGCCCTTGTAGAGGGCTCGGTCGTAGGGCTCCGGGCCTTCGAGGATGGCGCGCACGGCGGTCGACGGGCAGCGGTCGGTCAGGAAGCGGCGCACGGTCTCGCGAAGCTGCTTCTGGTCGTCCGAGAAATCCAGATCCAT
>Ga0070667_100005997_pt1 | contig 10097 bp, 10 predicted proteins | sample KBSS33metaG_FD_64659 | JGI IMG/M metagenome (GOLD analysis project Ga0070667, IMG submission 64659) | Switchgrass rhizosphere microbial communities from Kellogg Biological Station, Michigan, USA - KBS S3-3 metaG | ecosystem: Host-associated > Plants > Roots > Rhizosphere > Soil ...
GCAGAGCATCTGGCTCGTGCCGGCCGCAGGCGCGGCCGTTGTGCTGTTACTCTTCGCCTTCTTCTTCCGCTCGGAGGGCGACTCGACCGTCAGCTGATCTGGTACTTCCTGATCTGGTACTTCGGCACATAACCTGCACCTCCTCCCACGGGACGAGAGAACCTAAGGAGGAGATTCCATGCATAAGGTGAGAGTGTTATGTGGCGCGGCGATACTCGCGGCGTGCCTGGCCCCCGCGGCCCATGCCGACGAGTGGACCAAGCTGACGTACTTCACATTCAGCGCGCCGGTCGAGATGCCCGGTATGGTGTTGCCTGCCGGCAGTTACAAGTTCGAGCTGGCGGACCCCGACGCGACCCGCCGGGTGGTCCGAATCTCGGACAAGGAGGGCGGCAAGATCCACGGCATCTTCCTCAGTATTCCTGATCAGAAGCTGGAACCATCCGACAAGCCGATCGTGATGTTTAGAGAGGCACCCGCGGGCGCACCGGAAGCCGTCAAGGCATGGTTCTATCCGGGTGAAACCACCGGCTATGAGTTCGTGTATCCGCACGATCAGGCGCTGAAGATCGCGAAGGCGATGCACACCTCGGTGTTGACCGCGAAGGGTGAAGTGACCGGTACGACGATGGCCACGGATACGACACGTATCGACGAGAACGATCGCGTGCTCTCGGCCGACGAGCAGTTGAAGGATTCGGCCAAGCGTGCGACCACGAGTACGTCGACGACCTCGACGACCACCACCGCGACGACCACGACGGCTCCAGCCGCTGCGGCGCCAGCGACACCGCCGTCGGGCACGACGACCACCACCACGGCATCCACGACGACGGCGGCGGCCCCCGCTCCAGCGCCAGTGACGCCGCCGGCGACAACCACCGCCTCGACGACGACCGCCTCGACGACGACGGCGGCTGCAGCACCGCCGCCAGCACCAATGCCGCCTCCCGCGCCGACGACCGCGCAGGCCGTTGAGCCGCCGGCGACGATCGCCCCTCAGCCAGTGACGACGCCGCGCGGAACGACCATTACCGAACCGACGCCGGTCGCCACCTCCGGTCAGGCTGCAAGCCCACGTCGCAGATTGCCCAAGACGGCGAGCCCGCTCCCGTTGTTCGAGCTGTTCAGCGGTCTCTCGATCGCCGGCGGATTCGCGCTTCGGGCCCTTCGGAAGGCACGCGCCTAGTGGTCGGTCGCCAGTCGCAGACCGGAACTGCGACGGCGACTTGATCGCCCAGGTCCAGGAATCGCGCGGACGGGGATTGCTCCCGTCCAGCGGTTTCTGGACGCCGACTTCGCGACAATCCCCGTATTCTTATGGTTTCGTCGGCGGAACGTCTTTGACGATGAAGACCTTCTCGCCGGGCTTGATCAGGCCGAGCTCGCGGCGGGCGACTTCCTCGATCGCGCTCGGGTCGTCCTTGAGGCGCCGGGCTTCCTCGCGCAGGCGCGCGTTGTCGGCACGCTTGCGCTCGATGGTCCCGGACAGCACATCGTACTGGTGACGGGCGCGGAGCATCGCGAGGAGGCCTTTTTCGCCGACGAGGCCGTCCACGAGGATGGCGCCGGCGACGACCAGCAGCAGGATGGACACCATGCGGCGGCTGCGCACGGGGCGCTTGGCTTTCGGCGTCTGGCGTTTGCGGGGGACTGCGGCGTCGGCCTTCGGCACGCGCGGAAAACAGTACACCAAGTTGTTACAAAGTACAAGCATGGAAGCGTGAAGAGATGACCGACCTCATCGTTATTCTGACGACGATGCCCGACGACGAGCGCGCCGATGCGCTGGCGCGAACGCTCGTGGACGAACGACTGGCGGCGTGCGTCCACGTGCAGGCGCCGATCTCGTCGACGTATCGCTGGAAGGATGCCGTCGAGCGCGAGACGGAGCGTCCGCTGGTCATCAAGACGACGCGGGCACGGCTGCACGACGTCGAGACACGCCTCCGGGCGCTGCATCCGTACGAGCTGCCCGAATTCGTGGTGTTGTCGGCGGAAGCCGGCGAGGCCTACGGCCGCTGGGTCAGTGGCGCCGTCGGCTCTTGACGAGCTCGAACACCATTGGCAGCACCGACACGACGACGATGCCGATGGTCACGAGCGAGAAGTTGTCCTTCACGATCGGGACGTTGCCGAACAGGAAGCCCGCGCCGAGACACAACCCTACCCAGGCGACGGCGCCCGCGGCGTTGTAAAGGACGAACGACGCGGACTTCATCTGCGCCGCGCCGGCCACGAACGGGACGAACGTCCGAACGATCGGCACGAACCGGCCGAGGATGATCGCCTTTCCGCCGTACTGCTCGAAGAAGGCGTGGGCGCGTTCCAGGTATTCCCGGTTCAGCAGGCGATGGGATGTCTGAAACACCCGCGGTCCGATGAACCGGCCCACGGCGTAATTGACGGTATTGCCTGCGAAGGCGGCGAACGCCAGCAGCCCGAACAGCGCCGGCGTGCTCAGCTTGCCCGTCGCCCCGAGCGCGCCGGCGGCAAACAGCAATGAATCGCCCGGGAGGAACGGCGTGACGACGAAGCCGGTTTCGGCGAATACGATCGCGAACAGCAACCCGTACACCCACGAGCCGTAGTTGCCAACGAACTCGAGCAGGTGCTTGTCGAAGTGGAGGACGAAGTCGATCAAGCGGTCATACCTGATCGAGGGCCTGGGTGAGATCTTCGATGAGGTCGTCGATGTCCTCGATGCCGGCGGAAATCCTGACCAGGCCGTCGGTGATGCCGATGGCGGCCCGTCGATCGGCGGGGACCGACGCATGCGTCATGGTGGCCGGATGCGAGATCAGCGTTTCGACGCCGCCAAGGCTTTCGGCCAGTGCGTGCAGCCGCACCGCATTCAGGAGCTGCCGCGCGGCTTCCAGGGAGCCGAGGTCGAAGGCGAGCATGCCGCCGAAGCCGTTCATCTGCTTCCGGGCGAGCTCGTGTTGAGGATGCGCCGGCAGACCCGGGTAGTAGACCCGCTTGACCTTGGGGTGGGCGCTCAGGAACTGGGCCAGAGCAAGGCCGTTGGCGCTGTGCTGCTGCATCCGCAGCGCCAGCGTCTTGGTGCCGCGAAGGACCAGCCACGAATCGAACGGCCCCAGGATGGCGCCTTCGGCATTCTGCACGAACCTCAGCCACTCGATGTCGTCGTCGCGGACCGCGATGACGATGCCGCCGACGCTGTCGCTATGTCCGTTGAGGTACTTCGTCGTGCTGTGCGTTACCAGATCGGCGCCGAACTCGATCGGCCGCTGGATGCAGGGACTGGCGAAGGTGTTGTCCACCACCAGCCGGACGTCGTGGCGATGCGCGAGATCCGCCGCCGCCCGCAGGTCTGTGATGCGCATCACCGGGTTGGTGGGCGTCTCGACGAACAGCATCCGTGTCGCCGGCGTGAACGCGCGCTCGACGTCGTCAAGCTTCGATGTGTCCACGTAACTGAAGGTCAGACCGTAGCGTTGCAGCACCTTGTCGAACAGGCGGAAGGTGCCGCCGTAGGTGTTGTCAGATACGACGACGTGATCGCCGGACTTCAGCAGCGTGGCGATGGCGCCGATTGCCGCCATGCCGGAGGCAAAGGCGAACCCGGCGTTGCCCTTCTCGATCGCTGCGAGGTTCGCCTCGAGCGCCATGCGCGTCGGATTCTGCGTGCGCCCGTACTCGAAACCCTTGTGGCGGCCCAACGCCTCCTGCACGTAGGTCGACGTTTGATAGATCGGGGTGATGATGGCGCCGGTCGTTGGATCGGGTTGCTGTCCGGCATGCAGACAGATCGTACTGAACCTTGCGCGCGCTGTGAGCTTCACGATCCAGTTACGATACATGTTTTAATATCGCGAAGTCCATGGCGAGACTGACGGTCGACCGTCGCGCGGGCGTGCGAGGCGCGCTGCTCCACACGCTGCCGGGACGCGTGATTGTGGTCGGCATCGCGCTCAAGCTCGCCGTGCTGGCGGCCGGCGTCCTGCTCGGCGCCGAGTCGCCGTTCCTCAGCGTCGTCGATCGCGTGGCGGGGCTGGCGGCGGCAGTCGGTGTCAGCTACTTCCTCGTCCAGCTCATCCTGCTCGCCAAACGGCGCCTGCTGTGGCGCGTCAGACGGAAGCTGCTGGTCTCGTACATCTTCATCGGGTTCTTCCCGGCGTTTTTTCTCGTCGCTTTCTCGCTGTTATGCGGCTTCCTGCTGTTTCTGAATTTCAGCTCGTATCTCGTGCAGGCGCGGCTGCAGTCGCTGAGCGACCGCGCCGAATTCGTCGCGCAGAACGCCGCGCTCGAGATTCAGCGTGCCGGAGGCCGGGATGTCGCCGGCATCATCTCCCACCGGCAGGCGATCGCTTCTGACAAGAGCGCTGCCGACGTCTCGATCGCTGTTTTGCCCGCGGCAGGCTGCACGAAGAAGTCTGAAGCGGGAAGTCAGAAGGCTGAAGCGGGAACTCAGAGGACTGAAGCCGCGAGGGCCGGTCCGTGGGCGCATGGAGAACCGCCTCGAGCCGTGCCGGCTTGGATCGGCTGCTCGGGCTACTCGGGCGTATTCGCGTACTCGCACAAGAAGATGTCGGCCGGCGACGATGCGGACACGCATTTGCTGGTGCGGTCGGTCGCGTTTCCTGACACGCCGCGGCCTGGATACGCCGTCGTCGTCGACCTGGTGGTCAACGATCGCGTTCGCCAGGAGCTCCGGCGCGACACCGGCGTCGACGTCCGCAGCGTCACGGCCTCGGATAGCCCCGATCCGGAGTTCGCCAAGCCGCTGCCGGGCGCGGCCGGCGGGCACGACGGGCAGCCGGCGGTCGTCGCCGAAAGCGGCGTCATGGGCAATCTGCCCGGGACGATCGAATTCCGCGACTGGCGGACCGGCACCACCGGCAGCCTGACAATCCGGATGTCCCTGTCGGTCGCGGAGCTCTACGATCGGATTTCTTCCGCCGGCGGCAACGTGGGGCGGCGCGTGGGACAGGGGTTGCTGCTCGCACTGTTCGCGATCGGCGCGCTGTTTCTGATCATCCAGTTCATGGCCCTGATTGCCGGCCTGGCGCTGGCGAAGTCGATCACCGGCTCGGTGCATCAGCTGTTCGCCGGCACCGAGCGCGTCCGGCAGGGCGACTTCACCCATAAGATTGCGGTGAAGACCGACGATCAGCTCGGCGAACTGTCGGTGTCGTTCAACTCGATGACCGCGAGCATCGAGGACCTGCTGGTGCAGGCTGCCGAAAAGAAACGGCTCGAGGAAGAGCTGCGCATCGCCCATGAAATCCAGATGTCGCTGCTGCCCCAGGGTCCGCTGCAGATGCCGGGGTTGTCGGTCACCGCGTTGTGCGTCCCCGCGCGCGAGGTCGGCGGCGACTACTACGATTTCCTGCCGCTGGACGATCACCGCGTCGGCGTACTCATCGCCGACGTGTCGGGCAAGGGGACCTCGGCGGCGCTGTACATGGCCGAGCTCAAGGGATTGATGCTGTCCCTGAGCGAAAATCACTCGTCGCCGCGCGAGCTCCTGATCGCCGCGAACCGGATCATCGCCCATCACCTCGACGCGCGCAGTTTCATCACGATGACGTATGCGATCGTCGATCTGCGGAAGCGCAGCATGACCTACGCGCGGGCCGGGCACACGCCGCTGATCTACGTCCCCGGCGACGGCGGCGGCGCGCGCGGTGTCCGGATTCTCGTACCGGACGGGATGGTCGTCGGTCTCAAGCTGGACAACGGCGAGATGTTTAGCCGGCTGCTGCAGGAGGAGACGATCGCGCTGCGGCCCGGCGATCTCTACCTGTTCTTTACGGACGGGATCAGCGAGGCGATGAACGCCCACGACGAATGCTTCGGCGAACCGCGGCTGGGCGAGCTGATTCAGGCGCATGCCCACCTGCCGTCCGCCGAGCTGCGGGAGCGAGTGCTGCGCGAGATTGCCGCCTTCGTGGGCGACGCGCCCCAACACGACGACATGACGATGATCCTGCTGAAGGTCGACGAGGTGGGTGAGGCCGTTGCCTGATCTGGTCGTGGTGTTCCGCACCTCGTCTGGCATCGAAGCTGGAATCGTCCGCAGCCTTCTCGAGGCCCACGGCATCATGTCCGTCGTCTCATCCGACGTCCCGCAGTCGATTTTTCCGCTGTCGGTCGATGGCCTCGGCAACATTCGCCTCGCGGTGCATCCCAGCGAGGCCGAAGAAGCCGAGCGCGTCATCGAGAGCCACCGCACCGAGCTGAGAAACGGCGAAGTGGTGCGGCTGCGCGACGAGTTCGACGCGCTGCAGCAGGCGATTGGCTACCGTTTTCGCGACCGCGGACTGCTCGAACACGCGATGACCCACACCTCGCGCGCCAACGAGGATATCAGCGGCGGCGTGCACGACAACGAGTCGATGGAGTTCCTCGGCGACGCCGTCGTCGGGTTCGTCATCGCCGACGTGCTGTTTCGCGAGTTCCCGGAGTTCGACGAGGGCGAAAAGTCGAAGACGAAAGCGGCGCTGGTGTCGACCGCCACGCTGGCGCGTCAGGCCGAGCGTTTGAACCTCGGCGAGCATCTGCTGCTCGGGCGCGGCGAGGAGAAGACCGGCGGGCGACGGAAGCAGGCGCTGCTCGCCGACGGCTACGAGGCCCTGATCGCGGCCATCTATCTCGACGGCGGCATCGAGCACGTGCGAGCCTTCATCGTCCGCGAGTTCGCCACCCTGCTGTCGGACGTCCAGCAGCACGGCATCGCCGGGTCGCAGGACTACAAGTCGGCGCTCCAGGAGCTGCTACAGGCGAGAGATCTGCCGCTGCCGGAGTACCGGCTCCTCGGCACGATGGGGCCGGATCACAGAAAGCTGTTCCAGGTCGAGGTCGTCGTCAACGGCGAGGCGCTCGCCGAGTCGACAGGGCCGAGCAAGAAGGAAGCGGAGCAGGACGCGGCACGGGCGGCTCTCGATAAACTTAAAAGTTAAAAGTTAAAGTTGAAAAGTTGAACAGTTAAAAAGTTGAGAGGGATGATGCGAAGCCTTCATGTCTGCGCGATCGCGGTAGCGGCGGCACTCGTCGGATCACTGGTGACGGTCGGCGCACAGAAACAGCTGCAGCGGTCGACGGTCTTCGAGTGGGCGTCGCTCGAAGCCAAGCCGACGCAGACGGGCGTCCGGCGCGACGTGATGCGGGCGCCGACGCCGACGCTCGACGAGCTCGAGATTCACATCACGACGCTCAACCCGGGCCAGATCTCGCATCCGCCGCACCAGCATCCGGAAGAAGAGCTGCTCATCGTCAGAGAGGGGATGGTCGAGACGCTGCAGAACGGCAAGGCGAGCCGGCTCGGGCCGGGATCGATCATCTTCCACTCGTCAAACGACCTGCACAACATCCGCAACGTCGGTTCGACGCCGGCGACGTATCACGTCGTTCAGTGGCGCGTCGCGGCGGCGGCCAAGTAGCCGAAGTTACGGCATCGGGCCGATATACCTTGCGCGCGGGCGAATCAGGTGGCCGGAGGCATATTCTTCGATCGCGTGCGCAATCCACCCGATCGTGCGGCCGAGCGCGAACAGCAGGACCGGCGCCTGATCCGGCAGGCGAAACGCGCGCGTGATCGCCGCCAGGCCGAAATCGAGGTTCGGAAGGTCGTGCAGTATCTCGGTTCCAGCCTTCCGCAGGTTTCGCATCACGCGGCATGCCGCCTCGTGCCCGCTCGATTCGGCGAGACGCATCAGCAGGACCGCGCGCGGATCGCCATTCGGGTAGAGCGGATGTCCAAACCCGGGCATCTGTTCACCGCGCCGCAGGCGGACGGCAACCTGCGCGCGCGCGTGCCTCGGCGTCTCCGACGCGGCGAGCAGCGCCAGCACCCGCTCGCCCGCCCCGCCGTGCTTGTATCCCCGCAGCGTGGCGATGGCCGCCGAGACAACGTCGTATGGTGACGCGCCGGCAGATGCGGCGCACCGGGCGGTAAACGCCGAGACATTCAACTCGTGGTCCGCGCACAGGACCAGCGCTGCTCGAATAGCGTCGGCGACTTCGGCGCGCCCGGGCGCCCACGTGCGCTGCAGTGCCTGGTGCAGAGGCGCCTTTGCATCACGAGGCGCCACCACCGATGCCAGCAGTTTCACGATGCGCGCGCCGGTGAGGCGGACGGCCGCCGGGCGCAGGTCGTAGGCCGCCAGATCGACGCGCGCGGCAACCGGCAGGGCCGCCTGAATCAGGGTATACGGATCGGTCGCGCAGGCTCGCAGTCGGGCGAGTTGGCGATGGGTGAGCGGGCACGACTGGGCGAACAGGCGGGTCCGGTCGCTGTCTTCCGCCGCCCACAGCACCACGGCCGCGTCCTCGAATGTTGCCGTTTCCGCGAGCGCGAGGGCGTCGCGGCCGCGGTAGTAGAGCCGGCCGTCGTGAATCAGCGTGATGCCCGACTCCAGCACCGGTCCTCCCCAGTGCAGGCCGCGGGCGACGGCGGCGGCCGGGTCGCGCCGCGCCGCTTTCCGGTCCAGCAGCCGCTGGACGTCGTCGCGGACGTAGCGGCGTTCGCGCGGCCGGCCCGGGACCGCCTCGGATCGGAGCTGACCGCGGCTGGCGTACGCGTACAGCGTGGCCCGGGTCACACCGAGCAGATCTGCCGCGTCCGCCGCCGTCAGGTGATCGGGTGCCCCAGCCGCCATTGATTGATTCTACGATCAATATTGACAATGTCAGGGCGCGGGTCGAACATCGAGCTATGGCAGACGGCTTGGAAGGCGTGGTGGCGACTTCGACGCGACTCAGCGAAGTCGACGGCGACCGCGGCCGGCTGACGCTGGCGGGCTACGCGGTCGAAGATCTGGCGCCGAACGCCACGTTCGAGGAAGTGGCGTACTTGTTCCTGCACGGCCGCCTGCCCGATCCCGAGGAGCACACGCGCTTTGCGCGCAATCTGGCAGGCCGGCGTACGCTGACGCCGGTGGTGATGCGCGTCCTGCAGGAGGCCGCCGCCGCCCAGACGCCGCCGATGGACGCGCTGCGGATGGCCGTGCCACTCCTCAGCCTCGGGCGCGACGAGCAGCCGCTCGAAGACGCCATGAACGCGATCGCATCGTTCCCGACGATCGTCGGCAGCTACTGGCGTCTGCGCAGCGGCGAGCCGCCGGTGCCGGTGCGCGCGGACGTCGCCCACGCCGCTCACTACCTGCATCAGCTGTTCGGCATCGAGCCGTCAGCCGAGCGGGCGCGCGCGCTGGAAACCTACCTCAATACCGTCTGCGACCACGGCCTCAACGCCTCGACGTTCACGGCACGTGTGATCGTGTCCACCCGATCGGATCTGATTTCCGCGATCACCGGCGCCGTGGGTGCGCTCAAGGGTCCGCTCCATGGCGGCGCGCCCGGTCCCGCGCTCGACATGGTGTTCGACATCGGCTCGCCGGAGCGGGCTGACTCGGTGATCCGCGCCAGGCTCGATCGCGGCGAACGACTCATGGGATTCGGCCATCGCGTCTATCGCGTCCGCGACCCGCGCGCCGACGTGCTGGCCGCAGCGGCGGAGCAGTTCTACGCGCGCGGCGGCGATCGACGCCTCTACGATCTCGCTCGATCGGTGGAGGCCACGGCCCTCCGGCTGCTTCACGAGCGCAAGCCCGACCGGCGGCTCGACACCAACGTCGAGTTCTACACCGCGCTGCTGTTGCACGGCCTCGACCTGCCGCCGGACCTCTTCACGCCGACCTTTGCGGTCGGCCGGGTCGTCGGCTGGTCCGCGCATGGTCTCGAGCAGCTTCGCGACGGCAGGTTGATCAGACCGCAGTCGACCTACATCGGCCCGAGAGACCTTCACTACAAGGCGGCCTCGTGTAGCGCAGGCCTCCCGCCTCCGCTCGCGCGGATTTGATGCGAGCGACGGCGAGACTCGCCATAGCGCCGAAGGCGCGACGGCGGTTAGGCCTGCCCTTGGCCGCCGGGCAGCCCTGAAGGGCTGCCTACGAGTGGCGCTACGACGTCGCTACAACCCGCCGACTGGCTTCGAGGCCATGTACCGCTTGCGGGCGCGCGCGGTCAGATCGGGGTTCGAGAGATGGACCGCAATGTCGTGCATCTTGCCATCCAGCTTCTCGGGGGTGAAGCCGAGCGCGTACTGATGATGGAGCTCGTCGGCGACGCGC
>Ga0070667_100006003_pt1 | contig 10094 bp, 6 predicted proteins | sample KBSS33metaG_FD_64659 | JGI IMG/M metagenome (GOLD analysis project Ga0070667, IMG submission 64659) | Switchgrass rhizosphere microbial communities from Kellogg Biological Station, Michigan, USA - KBS S3-3 metaG | ecosystem: Host-associated > Plants > Roots > Rhizosphere > Soil ...
AAAGCGATGCGCGTTTAGCAAACTTGCGCCAACTGGCCAACAGCGTCAGTTGCGAAGCCGGGCCATTGCGCATTGGCGTGCGCGGCCTAGCCGTCTTCCGCATGTGCCGCGGTCAAGGCGAAGATGGCGGAAAACCCGCTGTAAAGTGGACATTCCGCCGCCAGTAACCCAGCCTAGCCACAACACTAATCTGTTACAATACTATCCATGGCACAATTTTCTTTCGATGTAGTAAGCGATTACGATAAGGCCGAGATGAACAACGTCCTCGACCAAGTCCTGCGCGAAATTGCTTCGCGTTACGATTTTAAGGGCACGCCTGCTGGCGCCGACTGGCTGAATGGCGACAAAACCGGCCTAAAAATCACTGGCAACGGCGAGTGGCAAATCGACGCCATAACCGACATTGTACGCAAGAAATTGGCGGCTCGCGGTCAAAGCCAGAAAGTGCTCGACGTTTCCCAAGAAATCCACGAAAGCAACATGCAGGCCAGCAAAGAGATCCCATTCAAGAAAGGTCTCGACCAAGAAAAAGCCAAAAAAATAACCGCCCTGTTGCGCGACAAGCTGCCAAAGCTAAAAGCGCAAATTCAGGGCGATATGGTTCGTGTTACGGGCAACAGTAAGGATGACTTGCAAGCAGCCATCCAACTGTTAAAAGTCCAGGATTTTGATTTCCCGCTCGACTTCACTAACTACCGCTAGTGCTTGGCGGGTACCTCTGGAGTTGTTGGAGCCGCAGGCTCATCAGTTGTTTGCGGCTCAACGAACAGTAGCTCGCCATCTTTGCCATAGTATTTGATGGAATTTGTGTAGTTTTCGCCCCGCATATTCTTCACCGGGCCGCGCACGATAATTTGGATATTGGACGAGCCGTACGGGCACACCATAGTACAGTTGTGCTTAGGGTGAAGAGTTGAAGCGTCCACATACAACACACCGTCTTTCTGTACTAATACCGCTATTTTACTGGTGTCTACGTGGCCGAAGCTGTCTATTTCGTAGCTGTACGTGTCGGCGTACTCTACGCGAGTAGCTATTGAGCCAACGTTCAATTTTATGGTTTTGAATGGTGGCAATGGATGCGTAACGACCTGCTGGGCTTGCTCGTAGCGGGTACGAACTGGCTCGATAGAATCGGTAATGGTGGCGACGCCTATACCAGCACTAACAATAAACACGGCGGTAAGCGCCGCCATTACCCAGCCCGAAACGCCCCACTTGCGACGGATCATGGCGCGGCCAACCAGCACCGACAACAGCGCCAACACCAGCAACACCGCCAGCACCGAAATAACCGACACCACTTCCTTCCCGCCTATGGGGAAAATAATGGGGCCAGCTGTGCCAAGCTGCACCCCATGCACCAGTGTAAAACTGCCGATGCCACTGGCTGCAAGCATCAGCGAAATGCCGGTTACAATAAAACCGATCCCTATGATCGCCAGTAGCAGCTTACCGGCGACGAGAAAAACCTTTTCAAACGAACTCCGTGCGCGCTTAGCCGCACCTGGGACATCAGCTTGGTCTACAGCTTGTTTGATGTTTTCGATGGTTACCGGCTTGCCTTTCATTTGCAGGCGGTCGCTTTCAGATTCTGCAGCCGGTACCAACACCCACAGCAAAATATACACCAGAACGCCCGCGCCGCCTGAAATAGTCAGCAGTACGAAAATGAGGCGGACAATAAGCGGGTCCACGCCAATGTATGCGGCCAAGCCCGCGCTAACACCTGCGAGCATGGCGTGGTCGGTGTCCCGGAAAAGGCGCTTCGGGGCGCTTTCACTAGTAGTATTGTTTGCGGAGCTGGCGGCGTGGCCAGATTTGCGGCCGTGGTGGCGCGCGCTTTCTTCGGCGTCGTTAAAATCGGCAGGTTCGCCGAGTTGCTCTTTTATATAATTGATGTCGGCCATAATAACAACCTTGTCGCCGCTCACGCCGCGTTCCCGCAGCAGTTCTGCCATACGCAGCTCCACTTCCTCGACAACTTCTTTGTTGTCGCCGGTTTGCTCGCCAATGGCTTTTAAGTAGACGCGCAGCGCGTGGTGCGCATCGACCGCTATGGTAAATGCCTGACGGCCGAGGTGAATGTTGGTAATCTCGTTCATGCCTTTCCTTTCTCTAGGGCTGTGATTGATGCGCTGAGGCGCTCGTAGGTGTGCTGCAACTCCGCGAGCATAGCTTTCCCTTCATCGGTAAGCCAATAGTACTTACGCGGTGGGCCTTGCTCCGACTCCTGCCATTCGTAACCTAGCAGTTTGTCTTTTGCCAGGCGGTTTAGCAACGGATAGAGCGTGCCTTCCACCACAATAAGTTCCGCGTCGCGCAAACGCCGGATAATTTCCGAGCTATACGCTTTGCCGTGTTTACACAACAGCAACACGCAGTACACCAGCATGCCTTTGCGCATCTGGGTTTCTACTTGTTTCTCGAATGAGTTCTCTGTGGTAGTTTCATCCATACAGTACTATGTTATACAAGGTACCTTTTAATGTCAAGGGGTCCTATTGCATGCGTCTTACTTCTTATTTTTTGGCTGCGTAATCAACACTTTGCCCCAGGCGGTTTTTGAGTACAACAGCTCAAGCCGCCCATGGCGCATAACATTGCGGCGCACCGCCAAATCGCCTCCCCCAAAGAAAATACCTTTTTCGTGCATGTAGAGTGTAAGTTCATCTGGAGAGAGTTGCATATTTTCAGCTACCTTTTCATGCGTCATCCAGCCTGAAGTGTCAAAAGATTTCAGACGCTTTATCGCCCGCTGTATGCGCTCCAACAATGGCATGCTAATTTGCTGGATGCCACTTTCGTTTTGGCGAGTACGTGGCCCTTTTTTCTTATCTTCATCTAAAAGAAATGCGAAAGCCGTGGGCGTACAATTAAGTTCCGCTAGTATGCCGTGCTCGCCTTCAATGTTGCGCCAAATAACGCCGTCCTCATCTCGTTCGCGGCCAGGTGCCAAAATTACTGATACAACTGCTCCAGCTGCAGGGCTGGCTTCAGTGGCAGCCGTAACTGGGGTTGCATCAGTAGGCTGTGTCGGCCTGTCAGCTTTTTTACCGCCGGTAAGGAACCTTAGAATTTCTGCGCCCATCTCCTGGGGAATCTGCCCGTGGTGCACCTCAGTTTCTAGACCAAGCTGCTTCACAACGTTCATCACCGCACCAACGCTACGGCCGACTTGTTCGGCGACCTTATCGAGGGAAATCGTTCTTGCCTGTGCGGCATCCGCCTTATTATCCAGCGCGATAGCTTGCATCTTGCTAACGTAATCAGCACGGATCTCGCTGGCACCGTTATCCAGGCGGCGGACACCCTCCCCAAGCGCGGATGTCATGGTAATAAAGTTGGCAAGCTCCGCAGGAGTACAGGATAGTTCCGTAAGCACCTGCTCGTAGGGCATCCACCGCTCCGATGCTGTGAGCGTGTCATCAGCGGGTTTAGTGCCCTGCTCGGCGGCTGGCGTATCACTGGGGGGCGTAGCAGGCTGCGGGCGCTCCGCAATTCCCATAAGCTGCTGCACTTGCCGGCAGTACGCCTCTTGTTCCGGCGTAGGTTCAGCATCCCGGGCAGGCAATTGGGCGTAGTCTATTTGGCTAAGACGCTCAAGTAACTGTTCTGCGTCTCCTCTTCGGTTTCCCTGGCGGTAATAATCAGCCAGAACGGCTAGGGCCGAAACATGGTATATTGCAATCGGCAAATTACGGAGGCCTAGCCGCCGCGCCGGCAGTTTTTGATCACGTGCCAGTTGCGCCACCCGCCCTTGGGATATCCCCAACCACTGCGCGACCGCCGCCCGTGTCACCTCGTGGGGCTTTAACTGAGAATTCAGCAAACGCGTTTCCACTCTGTCGGCCACTTCATTGGGCAGATGACGAGCCGGTTTACGCGCACCGCCTATATGTGTAAAACGCAAATTTGGGTCTTCCAGATAGCGCCGCTCTTCATCAGTCAATGAATTGATAATAGTCCGGCTCGCCATACCGGTACGCCTAACTATCTCTGGAAGGGAGCGATGTGTAAGCATAAGCTCTACAATTCGTAAATGTTCGGCCTTAAGGGCCGCGACGTCTTCCACATCCACGTACATACCGATGCCGTTCTGGTCGCTGTCGGGAGGATGAAGCATAGGCTGCACCTCTATGCCCCTGTTTCCGAAAAAGGTTGCCACAAAATGCTGGCCATATCTTCTAGTAAGCTCTGCGTTCCAAACCTTAGTGCCATCGGCAACGGGTATGGCCTGCACCCATCTGGTGATTTTACCTCTTTCTTCAGGATCAAGCCGCGCCCCTGGTTTAACCCCTGCACCTGGCACTATTGCTTTTTTCGTAAGGTCTATGTTTAGCGTACGCGCGCCCAACTCAACTAGTGTCACTGGCACGCCTAGCTGGTCGGCCAAAGTTTGAGGGTTAACCGATGTCGCGGCTACCACCTTTGGTATGTCCACTTTACGCAAAAATTCTTCTACTCCTTCAGTGAGGTAATACTGCTCCCTAGAAAGTTGGTCGGGTGCTATATTGCGGACTGTCACATGAGGTACACCTATAGCGGGATCTTGGGGACCAGGTTGGGCACGTTTAAAATGATCTAACTGATTACGGAACCACTGCGGCGCTAGCCCAGGATATCGTTTTGTGAGGCTGGTGAGGCTGGTGCTATATCCAGGCGGCGGGACATATTGCCCATAACGTGGATCGTCAGGGGCAATGAGCACTTCAGCGAGCGGCCGACCCAAAGGCTGCAGCGCTTCCAGCAATTCTTGAGGTAAGCCAGCCAGCAGTCGTTCCAATCCGGCATCTCTCTTTTGCTTTGGCTCGTTGCCGAGCCCTGGCACATCAGATTCAGGGCTCTCAAGCTTTCTTCCAAGGTCAATCCCCAATGTTATACCAGTCGTCACGTGGTTGATCCCAAATGCCATCTCAGCTAAATAATCATTAGCTCTGCTGCCTGGCTTTGGGTATTTTATTTGTATTATGTACGCTATTTTATCGGGATTGTCCGGCTCTATACGAAAACCGCGGCCCATCTCTTGCTTGAAGGCTACCGGGTCGCCTTGCTCGCCGATAAATATACCGCCATCAAAGCGCTTTGGGTCCCATCCCCGCCCTCCCATATTAGAAGTGGTAAGCATCCCAGCATCCACCTTGTCTTCAAAGTAGTCGATGATATCGGCGCTGCCAGGGCGCACGCTGCCCACCATTTCAGCATAGTAGGCGTCTGGGTCGTAGTTATCACCAAGCACTTCTGGCGCATGTAATTTTATTGCTGCGGCAACACGCCCTGCCTGCGCGTTGCCGCCGCCCGGCTGGCAATATATGGCACCTTTTTTGCCCGCTTTTATAAAAAGATGCAGTGCGGCAGTAGTGGCTATTCTCTCGGCGTGCGCGGCATCGCGCGCCATAAAGGTAAGGATACGCACGGGTGCAATGATTTTGCGGTCTACCGCTTCCAGCAGAGTAATGGGATTTATATGGTGCACCATGCGTTGTAAATCCCGGCGAGTGCTGCGGGCGGGGGTGGCGGTCATAAGCAGCTTCCTACAGGCGTCGAAGCGGCGGATTGTGGTCATCTTCAAATCACTCAACATCACGTCAGCTTCATCGAAAATGACAATATCGTAATCTTCCGGTTTGATCAGTCCGGTTTCCAGCTCGGTTACTAGTGAATCTTTAGTGATAACAACCACATCGCCCGAAGCGTCCTCCTCCTGCTTATGGCCTTCCCAAACCGCGGTGATTTTTGCTTCGGGAGGCAAACAACGGCGCAATGTCTTGTCGGGCCGTAAACAGTCTTTCACGAGGCGTTGCTGGTCGGTCACCCATAACACCCTGGGCGACCGCCCCTCCCATTCAGGGCTGCCGACACCTTGTCCAGCGAGCCAGTCGGCGGCCATCTTAGTTTTACCGCTGGCAGTTGGCGATACGACTAAAAAAGCGTCCGGGAATTGCGGCAGCTTGCCAAGCTTAGTGCGCTCGCTCATACGCGGCGGCGATATAGAAAACCAGCGCAAGCTTTCACCTACGTAAGACTGCAAGCCTTGCCGCTCACCTTGGCCCTCACCGGTCAACGACCACGGTGCGCTGGGCAACGTTTCCGGCGGATGAAGCAACAATTCATTTGCCATGCGCACCTGACGGGCCGCGCGGTTCAGCTTCACTCTATCCGGTGCTACAGCCTCCCCCAAAGCAACAGTGCCTACATGAGTGGCAGGCAGGCCTTGCTCTTCTTGAGAAGGGAGATACTTCTCCTTCCATCTGTTGTTGAATATGCGCGCGCTTTCTTCTGGCGCATCGGCACGGTGGCGATGACGGACAGTGGCAATCGCCCGCAGAGCAGTCACGTATGCGGTTTGCCATACAGGAGTGCCTGTCCAGTCTATATCAGGAGGCGGCTGTATTTCGCCAAGCTTTTGCTGTACCGCTTCGGGCAGAAATGTCTCAGGTTGCAAACCTAGCACATGGAGCGCAGGATGCAAGTAAGGAGCCTGACCATCCAATACCGTAGCCAGCGTATTAGCGGGTGCTGGATTGGGGTGTTCGCTCATTGTTCTATGTTCGCCACTCGTTCAAGTAATCCTCTTCATTGTAGTGGTGATTTTTGCACCGAGTCAAATTAAGCCGATGCGCTATACTAGTAAGCATGAGCGAATCCGACGACCTTCGGGCCAGCGCGCTAACAGTTTTACAACAGAACGATCGCGGACTGTACACTATGCCCGCAGATGGTCTATACCCGCATCAATGGCTGTGGGATAGTTGTTTTATCGCCATCGGCTTGCGCCACCACGACGTTGAGCGCGCCAAAATGGAAATTTTAAGCCTGCTGCGCGGCCAGTGGAGCAACGGCATGGTGCCCCACATCATATTCAGCGACGGGCACGAATACCGGCGCGACCAAAACTTTTGGCACAGCAAGCTCAGCCCGTTTGCACCGGATGACGTTGCCACCAGTGGCATCACCCAGCCGCCTATGGTAGCAGAAGCAGTGGTACGCATCGGCGAAAAACTGCCGATTACCGAACGCCGCAGCTGGTATCGCCAGGTGTGGCCAAACTTGCTCGCCTATCACGAATGGCTCTACACCGAGCGCGACCCGCACGGCGAAGGCCTTACCCTGCAAATTCACCCTTGGGAAACTGGCCTCGATAACACGCCGCCCTGGATGAGCGAAATGCACGACCACCTGTTGCCCGGTTGGATCCGCGCCATTCAGGCCACTCGTTTAGACGCAATCGTTGGCATGTTCCGCCGCGACTCCCATGTTGAGCCGCGCGGCAAACGCTATTCCACCATCGACGCCCTCACCATGTTCGACGCCCAACGCCGCATGAAGCGCAAGGCCTACAATATCCAGCATATTCTCGACCACTCCCTGTTCGCCATTGAAGATTTGGCGTTTAACTGCATTTTTATGCGCGCCAACCAACTGCTGTCGGAAATCGCCAAAACGCTCCGCGCCGAAGTGCCCGAAGAATTGCAAAAACGCATCGCCAAAAGCGTAAAGACATTCGAGGAACTGTGGGACCCCTATACCGAAAACTACTACGGCCGCGACTTCATGACGCACCGTTTGTTGAAAGAGCCGAGCATCGCCAATTTGCTGCCGTTGTATGCAGGCACTATCAGTAAAGAGCACGCCGAGTTACTGGTAAAACAGCTAGAGAATGAGCACATGTTTGGCCCCGCGTTCCCAGTACCGAGCGTGCCGCTGAACTCGCCTTGGTTTACGCCCACCGGCTACTGGCAAGGCCCCACCTGGTTTAACACCAACTGGCTGATCATCGACGGCCTGAAGCGCTACGGTTACCACGACCACGCTGGCGCGCTAAAGGAAATTTTATTAGAGCTGGCCAAAGACCACGGTTTTTCAGAATATTTCAACCCGCTTGATGGCTCGCCACATGGCGCCCGCAATTTTAGCTGGACAGCCGCTCTAGCCCTTGATTTAATCGACTCAGGAAAAAGGAAATAATATGAAACCACGCCGTCGCCCGCAATCGCAATATCGTTTTGGAGAACAAACGCCGCCCAAGCGTTCCGTGTTGGAGTGGATGGCGCGCAAGGAGTTAATTGTTATTATTTTAAGTTTGGCGATTGCCATTTTGCTGTTCGCCTTCTTTTTTGCCGTGCATAAAGATGCCAAGAAACCGGCTAGCAGCGTTAAAACCAGCACGAGTAACTCTACTTCGTCCAGCGGTTTTGATAAAACGCGCTACAGCACCACCGACCCGACCAGTATTTGGGTAGTTGTAAACAAGCCCTTACCCTTAAACCCTATCGATTACGTGCCGAAAGATTTAGTGGTACCGAGCGTGCCGTTGCGGGTGCCCGGCAATGAGAGCATGGAGCTACGTCAAGTTACCGCTACTGCAGTAGAAAAATTATTTGCGGGCGCTAAGGATGCTGGTTACAATTTGATGCTTTCCAGCGGCTACCGCAGCTACACCTATCAAGTGAACTTATATAACGGCTATGTGAAAAGCAGCAGCGTGGCCGAAGCCGACAAAACCAGCGCCCGCCCCGGCCACAGCGAACACCAAACTGGCCTGGCGTTAGACGTTGAACCCACCTCCAAAAAATGCGAACTAGACACCTGCTTCGGCGACACTCCCGAAGGCAAATGGCTGGCCGCCAACGCTTACAAATACGGCTTCATCATCCGCTACCCGGCCGACAAAGTAGCTGTAACCGGCTACGATTACGAACCGTGGCATATCCGTTACGTGGGCACCGATCTATCTACCGAATTACACAACACCGGCGTTACGACTCTGGAAGAATTCTTTGGCGTCAAAGGCGGCAAGAACTTCAACTAACCGCGCATGTAATTACTTCAAATCTTTGGAGGTGATGAGCGGAATTTGCACGCCATTGGCCGTCAAAGTATCCGTAATGCGCTCTTTCTGCGCGCTTACACTTGTTTTCAGTTGCTGCTTGTCGATCATATCTTGCGTGGCATCTTCTAATAGATAAAGGTGGACGTTGGTGCGAGCGTTGGTATCGTCGGCTTTGGCCTGGGCGGCGGTCCACTCGTAGTGCATGTAAATTGGCAGGTAGCTCATACTCTTCAGTGTTTTAGTCTTAACGTCGATGTCCATAATGGCCAGGCCGTTAAAGAGGGTTTCCGGCGGCTCCTGGGTGTTCAAGAAATTGCCCAATGAGTACCACACAGTAGTTTTAGTGCCACCGGCACCGGTTAGTTGCTGCACCGGCTGCAATTCGTGCGAGCCGTGCCCCAGCACCAACTGCACCCCTTGGTCGGCCAGCCATTGGGCGTCGGCTTTTTGCTCAGCGTCTACACTCGAAGCATATTCGGTGCCCCAGCGCATACTGGCGATGATTATTTGTGCGCCGTTGCTTTTCGCTTCAGCAATCTGCTGGCTGGCAAAATCTTTACTAAACACATTCACGCCGTAATCGTTCTGTGCGGGCGAGTCGGTGTTGATGTAGGTGGTGTACGCCAAAAACGCAAATTTCACGCCTTTTACAGTGAAGTAGTGCACTTTGTCGTGCTCTGCTTTATTGCGGTTCTCACCGGCCACGGCCAGCATATTTGGCACTTTGTCCCAGGCATCTACAGAAGCGCTAATATTAGCCTGAGTGAAGTCAAAACTGTGGTTGCTGGCGGTGTTAGCGAGATTGCACCCCAGTTTTCCCATGTCGGTTACAAATTCGGTTGGCGAGTTGAACTTGGGATAGCCGGTAATGCCGAGCGCTTTGCCACCGTTCAGAATGGGGTCATTGCAAAACCGAATGTCAGCTTTTTTAAAGAGCGCCGGGAAATCTCTCATCAGGGGCAAATAGCTGTATGAGCCGTCGGCCTGTTTGGCGGCGGCATTTACGGAGTCGTGGGCAATGAAATCACCAGTGGCCAGTAGGCGTATGGTGCTGTTGTCGGTAGTTCCGCCGCTGGCCGGTCGCGAAGTGTTGGCCGTATTTTTGCCAGAGTTATCTTTATTGCGGCCCAACAAAAACCACGCCGGTAGCGCCAAAACTAAAAGCAGCACAATACTAATAAGCAGCACTTTGGGGAAACGGCGTTTACTGCCCCTCGTGGGTTGCATAGGTCGCCCCGGCTGCGGACCCTGAGGCGGT
>Ga0070667_100006006_pt1 | contig 10088 bp, 6 predicted proteins | sample KBSS33metaG_FD_64659 | JGI IMG/M metagenome (GOLD analysis project Ga0070667, IMG submission 64659) | Switchgrass rhizosphere microbial communities from Kellogg Biological Station, Michigan, USA - KBS S3-3 metaG | ecosystem: Host-associated > Plants > Roots > Rhizosphere > Soil ...
AGGGCAAGAGCAGCAGCGCCCAGCGCGACAACGAGCCCTCCGCCGCCTTCCCGGTGGGCTTCACCTGGGGCGCCGCCACCGCCGCGTACCAGATCGAGGGCGCGGCGGCCGAGGACGGGCGCGGGCCGTCGATCTGGGACACCTTCTGCCGTACCCCCGGCAAGGTGCTGAACGGCGAGAACGGCGACGTCGCGGTCGACCACTACCACCGCTTCCGCGACGACGTCGCGCTCATGGTCGACCTCGGCCTGACCGCCTACCGGTTCTCCATCTCATGGCCGCGCGTGCAGCCGTCGGGCGCGGGCCCGATCAACCAGGCCGGGCTCGACTTCTACCGCCGCCTGGTGGAGGCGCTGCTGGAGGCGGGCATCGAGCCGTGGCCGACGCTCTACCACTGGGACCTCCCGCAGCCGCTGGAGGACGCCGGCGGCTGGCCCGAACGCGACACCGCCTACCGCTTCGCCGACTACGCCACGCAGGTGCACGCCGCCCTGGACGTACGGCGGTGGACGACCATCAACGAGCCGTGGTGCGCCGCGTTCCTCGGGTACGCCTCGGGCGAGCACGCGCCGGGCCGCCTCGAACCGGCCGCCTCGCTGCGCGCCGCCCACCACCTGATGCTGGGGCACGGCCTGGCGACCGAGGCCATGTGCGCACGCCGTCCGGACGACCACTACGGCGCGGCCGTCAACCTGTACGCGGTCTCCCCCGCCGATCCCGGCAATCCGGCCGACGTGGACGCGGCCCGCCGCATCGACGGCCTGCAGAACCGCCTCTTCCTCGACCCGCTCCTGCGCGGCCGCTACCCGGCGGACGTCCTGGCCGACCTTGAGGGACTCGGGTTCGACTCGTGCATCAAGGACGGCGACCTGGCGACCATCAACCAGCCGCTCGACCACGTGGGCATCAACTACTACACGCGCCACACGGTGTCGGGCGTCCCCGGCGAGGCGACCCAGGCGGTCTCCTCCCCCTTCTCCTCACACTCCCCCTGGGTGGGCAGCGATTTCGTCAGGTTCGTTCCGGCCGGCCGGCCCGTCACTGGCATGGGCTGGGAGATCGACGAGATGGGCCTGCACGAGGTGCTCACCCGCGTTCACCGCGAATACGCCCCGGTCCCCCTCTACATCACCGAGAACGGGGCGGGTTACGACGAGTCCTCGACAGACGGCTCCCCTGTCCACGACGCCGGCCGGATCACCTATCTGGACCTGCATTTGCGGGCCTGCCACAAGGCCATCTCCGACGGGGTGCCGCTGCGTGGCTACTTCACGTGGTCTCTGCTGGATAATTTCGAGTGGGCCTGGGGCTACTCCAAGCGCTTCGGCCTGGTCCACGTCGACTACGCGACGCAGCGCCGTACGCCCAAGGACAGCGCTCGCTGGTACTCGAACGTGATCCGTCACGGCGGACTGGGGGACCAAGGCGGGCAAGCGGAAGGGGCGCGATGAAGAGCACCGGGCGGCCGACCCTGGAGGAGGTCGCGGCCAGAGCAGGGGTCGGCCGCGGCACGGTATCGCGCGTCATCAACGGCTCGCCGCGCGTGAGCCCCCAGGCGCGCGACGCCGTCCTCAAGGCGATCGACGAGCTCGGCTATGTGCCCAACCGTGCGGCACGAACGCTGGTCACCCACCGGACCGACACCGTGGCGCTGGTCGTCTCCGAGTCAGACCAGCGACTGTTCGCGGAGCCCTATTTCGCGGGCATCATCCGGGGCATCTCGGCCGCGCTGGGCGACACCGGCCTCCAACTGCTGCTCGCCCTGGCGCGCAACCCGGAGGAGTACGCGCGCCTGGAGCACTACCTCACCCCCCAGCACGTCGACGGCGTCCTGCTGACCTCTCTGCACGCCGAGGATCCGCTCCCCGGCAAGCTGGAGGCAGGCGGCGTCCCGACCGTGCTGGGCGGGCGCCCTCCGGGCGTCTCGGCCGTCAGTTACGTGGACGTCGACAACCGGCTCGGCGCGCGGGAGGCCGTCGACCATCTCATCGCCCGGGGCCGCCGCCGCATCGCGACCATCGCCGGCCCCCAGGACATGGGCGTGGGCATCGACCGCCTCACCGGCTACCGCGACGCGCTCGCCGCCGAGGGGCTGCCCGAGCTGGTCGCCTACGGCGACTTCAGCGAGGCCAGCGGGATCGCCGCGACCGAGGAACTGCTCGGACTCGACCCCGACCTGGACGCCGTCTTCGCCGCCGACGACCCCATGGCCCTGGGCGCCCTTCGCGTCCTGCGCGCCAAGGGCCGCGGCGTCCCGGGCGACGTCTCGGTCATCGGCTTCGACGACTCGGCCTCCGCTCCGCTGGCCGAACCGCCGCTCACGACCGTTCACCAGTCCGCCGAGGAGATGGGCAGCGAGATGGCCCGGCTGCTCGTCTCCCGGATCCGTGGCGAGGACCTGATCGATCCGGTGGTCATACTGCGGCCCCACCTGGTCCTGCGCGACTCCGCCTGACGCCCGCCGTCCCAGGATCTCGCCTACGGCCGGCCGGTGCTTATTTTCGGTATTGGACCAGATCGTCGCACTCATTTACGCTGGTTCCAGATCCGACGGCAAGCAGCGAATCACGGTGATTCACCATGGCCGCCGTGGAGGCTCCCCAGGAGGTCAGCGGGGAGGCGGCATGAGCGCCCCCGCCATGACCGGCCTGATCCACAAGGCACTCATGTACGAGTCCGAGCCCGAGTTCGTCGCGGCCGCGGCGAGGTTCATCCGGGACGGCGAGGCGCTCGGCGAACCGGCGGTGGCCGTGCTCGGCCGGCGTAAGATCGACCTGCTGCGCGCGGCGACGTCGGCGGGCGTCGAGTACATCGACGCCGACACCTGGTACACCACGCCCGGCGCCACGCTCGGCGCCTACTACCGGCGCGTCCAGGAACACCGCGGCCCGGGACGGCTCCGGCTGATCGGCGAGCCCGTCTGGGCCGGTCGCAGCCCCCTCCAGGTCCGCGAGTGGAAACGGTACGAGGCGGTCGCCAACCTGACGTTCGCGGCGTGCGCGGCCTGGATCCTGTGCCCGTACGACACGCGCGCCCTGTCCGACGACATCGTCACCGCGGCCTCGTGCACCCATCCCGAGGTGCTGGTCGGCGGTGTGAGCCACCGCAGCGCCGCCTACCAGGACCCCGCCGAGTTCTCGCGGGCCTGCGACCGCACGCCGCTGTCGGTGCCCGGCGACGACGTGGCCGCGCTGCCGATCATCCCCGGCGGGCTGACCCGCGTCCGGGGATTCCTGGCCGCCGAGGCGGCGCTGCGCGGCCTGGGCGGCGAGCGCCTGGAGGACCTGGTGATCGCGGCGAACGAGGCGGCGACCAACGTGGTCGAGCACGGCGGGCGGCGCGGCCGGGTGCGGATCTGGACCGACCACGGCGACCTGGTCTGCGACATCGTCGACGAGGGCGGGCGGCTGGGCGACCCGCTCGCCGGGCTCCGGCCGCCTCCGCCGCGCGCGACCAGCGGGCACGGGCTGTGGCTGATCCGGCAACTGTGCGACCTGGTCGAGATCCGCGACGAGCCGGGCGGTGTCATCGTCCGCATGCGGATGCATCTCACCTGAAACAGGTCATCCCATCCATACCGTGACCGATCCCACTAAAATGATCAGACGACGGCCCCCGCGACGGAGAGGACGGGCCATGTCGGATCTGGTGAGCGGCTCAGGCGACTCGAGCCGCTCGGGCGACGGTCACGGCGAAGGTGACGGTGGTCCCGCACTGGATCTGGCCCGCCTGCGCGTCAACGTCCCGCACTCGGCTCGCATCTACGACTTCATTCTCGGCGGCAAGGACAACTTCGAGGCCGACCGCGCCGCCGCGGCCGAGATCGTGAAGTACCAGCCCACGATCCCGCGATCCATGCGCGGCAACCGAGCGTTCATGGCGCGGATGACCCGCTACCTGGCCGCCGAGCTCGGCATCCGGCAGTTCCTGGACGTCGGCACCGGCCTGCCCACCTCACCCAACCTGCACGAGGCCGCCCAGCAGGTCGACCCCACGTGCCGGATCCTGTACGTCGACAACGATCCGATCGTTCTCGTGCACGCCCGCGCCTTGCTGCGCAGCGCTCCCGAGGGCCGGACCGCCTATCTGGACGCCGACCTGCGCGACACCGCCGCGATCCTGGAGTCCGACCAGTTCCGCGAGACGCTGGATCTGAAGCGGCCGATCGCGCTCACGCTCATCGCCATCATGCAGATGTTCGAGGACGACGAGGAGGCCCACGGGCTGGTGCGGCGCCTGATGGAACCGCTCGCGCCGGGCAGCACCCTGTCGATGACCATCGTGCCGGACGACCCGGAGGTCGAGGCCGGGTCGGCGATCTACCGGGCCCGCGGCCTGCCCCTGCGCACCCGCAGCAAGGCCGAGGCGGAACGGTTCTTCGACGGTCTCGAACTGATCGAGCCGGGTGTCACCCGATCCACGCACTGGCATCCCGAGGGCACCCCGGAGACCGGCGAGAACCACATGTACGCCGGTGTCGCCGTCAAACGCTGAGACCGCCAAACGCTGACGCTGAGACCAGCCGCTCAACGCTGAGGCCAGCCGCCGAACGCTGAGGCCGGGCCGGTGTGGCGTTCCGGCCCGGCCTCAGAACCGCTAGCGGTCCCGCGAGGCGCGCGCGAGCGCACCCGCGGTCGAGGTGAACGCGGGCAGGTAGCCCTGGGCCTGCCCGAGCGCGGTCGGGTGGTAGGAGTTGCCGATGGGCAACGTGACCGAGTTGAGCCAGTCGTCGCCCGAGCAGAGCTCGTGGCCCGAGAACTCGTCCCGGACGTCGGAGAAGGTGAAGCCCGCGCGGGACGCCCCCTGGGAGACGCTGGTGTCGAGCACGTCGGAGCCCTCGTTCAGCTTGTTCCGCTTGGTGTTGCTCAGTCCGATGCAGAAGCTCGTGATCTTGTAGAGGTGCGGGTATCCGAGCACGACCACGTGCGCGGACGGCGCCCTGGACTTGATCGCGGCGAACAGCGAGTCCAGGCGTCCGGGCAGGGTGTTCCGGGCGCTGGTCTCGGCGTTGTTCACCGCGGACGTGCAGGAGGAGTCCGAGCCGGTGACGCAGGTCGACATGACATTGGAGAAGCCGATGTCGTTGCCGCCGACGCTGATGCTCACGAGCGTGGTCGAGGAACTGAGGGAGCCGAGCTGACCACTGTTCACGCTGCTGGTCGTCGCGCCCGAGCAGGCGACGAAGCTGAACGAGGCGGGTGCGTGGGCGTTCGCCCACAGCTGCGGGTAGGCCTTGGTGCTGCGCTGGCAGCTGCCGCTCCCCGAGTCGTAGCTTCCTGCACCGACACCGGAGGAGTACGAGTCGCCCATGGCGACGTAACGAGCACCGGCGGCCGAGGCCGTCCCGGTGGCGGCGAGCGAACCACCAAGAAATGCGAATGCGCCGGCGGAAAGCGCAAGGGAGCGGGCAAAGCGCATGGACCCTCCTGAGGGGAAAAGGGCGCTCTTTGATCACTTCCCTTATACTCCTGATCCCTTTCCATGACTTCCCAAGAAAGGCGGAACCCTTGTCGCCCTTCGCTCTTGACGGAACCGTTTTCGCGTGGAATACCTGAACACCAAGGCCAGACGGGACCTGCGGCCGGGCGGGGACCGTGATCCCCACCCGGCCGCTGGTCAGACACTGTTCACTACGCGGGCGGGTTGGCGTTCTTCAACAGTTCCCGGAACTGTGCCGAGAACCAGTGACCCGACAGTGGCGCATTGGGCAGAGCACCACTCATGTGGTTGTTGTTACGCGGGTTACCGGTGTAGGTCGGGTCGCACATCCGGTCGAAGCCCTTGCCCTCGTCGTTGGGGATCTCGGTGCTGGACCCGTCGGACTCGCCGGGAGGCTTGATCCAGACGTAGGCGTCGATGCCCGCCTCGGGTGCGGCCTTCGGGCGCTCGCCGAGCCCCGCACCGGCCTGGTTGCACCAGTTGCCGAGGTGGATGCGGCGGTCGGTACGGCCGCCGTCGACGTAGGTGTCCACGCTGGTCTTCGGGCCGGGGCCGGTGGGGCGGTTCGCGCCGCCCCAGCCGTTGCGGCTGGTGTCGATCAGCATGCCGATGCCGGAGTCGAAGCCGGCCTGGACGAGGCGCTGCCGCATGCCGAGCGCGTACGAGGTCTCGTCGACATAGCGGTTCCAGTCGACCCACGTGGACTGGCGGACCGAGGTGCCGTTGACCGTGTCGTCGATCGTGAAGTACGGCTCCTTGGTCGCGCCGTAGTTGGCGGTGTTGGTGATGAAGCCGTGCACGTTCGACACCGAGCCGGAGTCCTTGGCCACCTGGGCGAGCAGGTCGGCGGACGCGCCGAGGTTGTCGTCCCAGCCGAGCCAGCCGTGGTGCCCGACGTCGAGGTAGTTGTAGACGTTCGGGATCGCGCCGAGCTTGTTCAGCGCGTACGCGATGCCCTTCTGGTAGTTGCCGTTGGCCTTCATCGTGTTGCAGTTGGGGGTCGCGGTCGGCCGCGGGTCGACGTTGGTGACCAGATTGGGCAGCGAGTCGATCTCGTCGACCGTCACGATCCGCAGCCCCGCGTACTTGGAGTCCTTGAGGATCGCGGCGATGGGGTCGATGAAGCCGGTCTTGTACCTGTCGAGGTCGTTCGCGCCGAGCTCGCCGTTGGAGGCCAGCGCGGAGCAGTCACGGCCAGGCAGGTCGTAGACGACGAGCTGGATGACCCCGGCGCCCTCGGCGAGCGCCTTGTCCAGGTGGGCGCGCAAGCCCATCGCGCCGCCCGTGCCCTCGATGGCGGCGATGCGGTCGAGCCACACGCCGGTCGGCTGGTTGGAGACGGCGCCGCCGCCAGGCTCGGCCGCCGCCTTGGCGGACCACTCCGGGTTCACGTACGCCTTGACCCCCGCGTACGGGTTGTCCACGCGGTTGCCGGGAGGCGGGCTGGTGGGCGGGGTCGGGTCGGTCGGGCCCGTGGTCCCGGTGCACACGGTGCCGTTCAGCTTGAACTCGGTCGGAATCTGGTTGGTCCCCGAGTAGGAGCCGTTGAAGCCAGGGGTCGCCGTGCCGCCGGTGGCCAGCGTGCCGCCCCAGGACGGGTTCTTCACCGTGACGTGCTTGCCGGACTGGCTGAACTCGCCGCTCCAGCCCTGGGTCACCTTCTGGTCGCCCGCGAAGTCCCATTCCAGGGTCCAGCCGTTCAGCGCGTCACCGAGGTTGGTGACCGACATGTTCGCGGTGAAGCCGGTGTCCCATTGGTTGACGGTATAGGTGACCTTGCAGCCTGCCGCGGCGCTGGCCTGACTGCCGACCAGGGCGACCAGGCCCCCGGCCATCAGGGCCGCGGCGGCACCGGCCGCCGCGCCACGGTGCAGGGAATTGAATCTCATCAGGGGGCAACCTTTCGGGGTGGGTGGGGCGACTACAGGGCACAGGTCAGAGCCCGGGGCTGACGTAGTGGGAGCCACAAGGTCCCGGAACACGCTGGCCGGTGGCCCGCCCGGCGCCCTGCCGGGCGGGCCACGGGTGCTGCCAGGCGGGCCACGGTTGCCGCCGTGGACTCCTCATCCGCCGTGGACTCCTCATCCGCCGAGGAGGTGGGCGCGGAGCCCGGCGCCGTACGCGGTGGGCGTGCCGTCGTACGAGCTGATCAGCGAGGGCCCGCTGGAGCAGTCCCAGGTGTTCCAGGTCCAGCCCAGGTACGAGGCGCCGTGCGCGTCGAGCCAGGCCATCAGCGTGTCGGTGTAGGAGTGGCCGCAGGAGTTCTCGCCGATCTCGCCCGCGACCAGCGGGACCTGCGCGGCGACCGGGGCGAGCTGCTGGTCCCAGCAGCCGGAGTCCTTGCAGTAGTTGAAGTTGTAGGAGTGCCAGGCCGCGGCCAGGTTCCCGGTGGGGTCGGACGGCTTGTTCGCGATCCACTGGCCGAGGTCGTTGCTGTAGCTGTTGCCGCCGGCGATGACCACGTTGGCGGCGCCGGCGGCGCGGACGGCGTCGAGCATGTCCTGCATCCCGGCCGCGTCATAGGTGAGGCCGGTGCAGTCCGAGCCGCCGTCCCGCCAGCACTTCCAGGACTGGTTGTAGTCCATGACCTGCAGGTTGTTGGGGTACGGCTCGTTGAAGAGGTCGAACACCACGCCCGTGTCGCCCTTGTACGCGGTGGCGACCTGCTTCCAGAACTCGGGGGTGTACTGGGCGTCGGGCATCGGCTTCTGACACTCGGCGTTGGCGGTCTGGCAGTGGCTGTCGTTGCCGGTCCACAGACCGTGCGTCCAGTGCAGGTCCAGGATCGGCGTGAGGCCGTTGTTCAGCAGCAGATCGACATAGGCCTTCACCGCGTTCTGGTAGGCGGCCCCCCGGTAGGCGGCGGGGACGTTCGACAGGCCGAGCCAGCAGTCGGAATTCAGCGGAACTCGAACGGCATTGACCTTCCAGGTCTTCATGGCCGAGATCGAGGCGGCGTCCATCGGGCCGTCCCAGAAGCCGTTCCCCTGAACGCAGGCGAATTCTCCGCCTGACCGATTCACGCCCCGCAGGGTCACGGTCTTGCCGTCCGCGTCGACGAGCTTGTTGCCCGACACCTTGAGCTTGGGCGCGTGCCCGTCGCCGGGCGGCGGGTCGGTCGGGCCGGTGCCGCCGTTGCAAGCGACGCCGTTGACGGTGAACGCGGTGGGGTCGGTGTTGGTGCCGGTGTAGGTGAACTGGCCGCCGAGGTTGACCGTGGCGCCCGCTGCGACGTTGCCGTTCCAGGATTCGTTGGTGACGGTGATGTCCTGGCCGGACTGTGACCATTTGCCGCTCCAGCCGTTCACCAGCTTCTGGTTCCCGGCGTAGGAGTACTTCAGCGTCCAGCCGGTCACCGGTTCGGACAGGATCGTCAGGTCGATGCTCGTGGTGAAGCCGGAGCCCCAGTCGTTCTTGGTGTAGGCGACCTTGCACCCGATCGCGGCCTGGGCGGGGGCGGCGACGGCCGCCAGGCCGCCGCAGAGCAGGGTCAGCGTCGTGCTCACTGCGGTGAGCGCGCGCCATCGATGCCGTCTTCGCACGGGGTCCTTCCCTTCTGATGGACTGACGAGGGGTGAGGGGCCTCTGTGAGGGGTCAGGCGGAGTCGCGGACGATCAACTTGGTCCTGAGGACGACTCCGCGGTCGGTGATGGGGCGGCCGGCGATGAGGGCGCGCAGCTCGCGGACGAGCCGCGCCCCGAAGTCCTCGACCGGCTGCCGCACGGTGGTCAGCCGGGGCCGCACCCGCTGGGCGATCGGGGCGTCGTCGAAGCCGATCACCGCGACGTCGTCGGGCACCCGGCGGCCCGCCCTGCGCAGGGCCTCGAGTGCGCCGAGCGCCATCGGGTCGGAGGCCGCCAGCACCGCGTCCAGGTCCGGCCGCCGCGCGAGGAGCCTGCTCATCGCGTGCTCGCCGGACGGGCGGCCGAAGTCGCCGTGGGCGATCAGCCCGCTGACGTTCAGGCCCGCCTCGGCGGCGGCGAGCCGGTATCCGGCCAGCCGGTCGACGCCCGCGCCCAGGTCGGCGGGGCCCGCGATGGTGGCGATCGTGCGGCGCCCGGCGGCCAGCAGATGGCGGACGGCGGCGAGCGCCCCGCCACGGTTGTCGACGTCGACGTACGGCAGCGGCACGTCGGTCAGCGGTCGGCCCGCCAGCAGCACGGGGACGCCGGCGGCCGCGTGCACCAGCGCGGTCGGGTCGTCCTGGCGCGCGCCGACCAGCAGCACGCCGGCCAGGTGCTCGCCGCGCAGGTAGTCGGCGGCCACCCGCCATTCGCGGTGCCTGCCGACCATGAGGATCACCAGTTGCGCGCGGCCGTCGAGCTCGCGGCGCATGCCCCACAGCAGGCCCGCGTAGAACGGGTCGGCGAAGACCTGGGTGCTGTCCGCGCGGAGCACCGCCGCGATCGCCCCGGTGGAGGCACCCGTGCGCGTCGCCGATCCGCGCCGCACGTAGCCGAGCCGTTCGACCGCCTCCTCGACCTGGAGCCGTGCCGCGCGGCTGACGCGGGCGGAGCCGCTGAGCACGCGGGAGGCGGTGGCGGAGGAGACCCCGGCGAGCTGGGCGACGTGGGCGAGGGTCGGTGCGCGGTCGGCGGCCGCCGCAGTGACGGGTGCCGTGGTGACGAGTGCCGGGGCGGGGTCGGCG
>Ga0070667_100006016_pt1 | contig 10082 bp, 6 predicted proteins | sample KBSS33metaG_FD_64659 | JGI IMG/M metagenome (GOLD analysis project Ga0070667, IMG submission 64659) | Switchgrass rhizosphere microbial communities from Kellogg Biological Station, Michigan, USA - KBS S3-3 metaG | ecosystem: Host-associated > Plants > Roots > Rhizosphere > Soil ...
GTCTTTTACGCTGAAAGCCAGCAAGGCTTCATCCATCGCATCAACTTGCGCACCGGCGAAAGACGCGACCTGCGACCGGAGGCGGCGGAAGGGCAGGAGCGTTACCGCTTTCATTGGAACGCGCCGCTTATCGGCAGCCGGCATAAACCGGGGGTGCTCTATCTCGCAGGCAACCGCGTTTTTCGCCTGACGGATCGAGCCGAGCGTTTTCAGGTCATCAGCCCGGATCTTACCCACAGTGATCCGGCGCGGATCAACAGCACGGGGAGCGGGGCGGAAAATTTCGGCGTCATCTATTCGTTAGCCGAATCTCCGGCCAGGGCCGGTCTGCTTTGGGCGGGCACGGACGACGGCCGGCTTTGGGCGACGGAAAATGACGGCGGCAGCTGGACGGAACTTACGGGAAATCTTCCCGAACCGGCGCGCGGCCAATGGGTGGTGCGAATCGAACCAGGCGCAAAAGATTCCAACGTCGCCTACCTCGTGAGCAACGCTTATCGCGCCGGGGACGATCGCCCGACAATTTTGCGCACGGCTGATCTCGGCAAGACCTGGCGGAGCGTGGTCGGGGAAGGGATTCCGCCTAACGATCCTGTGGAAGTGGTGCGGGAGGATCCGGTCAACCCCAAGCTGCTTTACGCCGGCACGCACTTCGGTTTGTTTGCCTCCTTCGATCAGGGATCGCGCTGGGTCCGCATCGGGAGTTTGCCTAACGTTCGCGTGGACGATCTCCAGATTCATCCGCGCACGACGGATCTTGTCATCGGCACGCACGGGCGCAGCATCGAGATCCTCGACGACACGCGCGCCTTTCGCGAGCTGACACCGGAGATCATGAACAAGCCGGCGCATCTCTTTACGATCGCGCCGGTCACCGGCCGATACTTGTTAAGCGGATTCGTCGATTCGAACGGGAAAGGCGTTTATCGAGGAGAAAACCCGCCCGAAGGCGCGCGCTTCACCTTTTGGGTGAAAGAGTTCACGGGCGACGAAGTCAAGATTGCGATCACGAACGCAGCTGGCCAGCCAGCGGCGAACCTGAAGAGTTCAGGGGCGCCCGGTTTCAATCGTTTGAACTGGGACCTGCGCCCGACCGAAGACGTCCTGATCAAGTACGGCGGCGACGATCCGAAGAAATTTGTGCCGAGCGGCGATTACACCGCGGAGCTGAGTTTCGGCAACGAGAAGGTAAAGCAAACCTTCCACGTCACGATCGCCGAAGGCATCACAACTCGTTAGGCCAGAAATTCCGGCCGCTCGCCGGACGAAAAGATACGACGCGACTAATCCTCAGCGTCGTCGCCGGGATGCCTGTCCTCTTCGATCTTCTCGTTTGGCAACGAGAAACGGCGCTTGCGTTTGTTCGCCGGCAAAGGCGAGAGCGTCATGGTGATGTTGCGCCCGGCCGCCTTTGGTTCCATCTCCACCTGGGCCATGGTCGCGAGGTCGTCGCGCACTTTGAACATCAACTGCATCCCAAATTCCTGGTGCGCCATTTCCCGACCACGGAATTGCAACTGAACCCGCACTTTGTTCCCCCGGTCGAGGAACTCCTCGGCGTGGCGAATCTTGGTCAGGTAATCGTGATCGTCGATGTTTACCCGAAACTTAATCTCCTTCAGCTTCGTGCCCGACGATTTCTTGTCCTTCTCCTGTTTCGAAATGTCGTAACGGAACTTCCCGAAATCGACGATCTTGCAAACCGGCGGGTTGGCCGTGGGTGCGACTTCGACCAGGTCGAGCCCCATGCCCTGGGCTCGTTTGATCGCCTCGGACAACTTCATGACCCCGAGTTGTTCGCTGCTGGAGGCGAGAATGACACGGACTTCGCGCGCGCGAATCCGACCGTTTACACGAATTTGTTGTTGCAGAATTAGTTCTCTCCGGGCCGGCGACGAGGGAGTGAGGCTGACGCCGTCTATCTTATTGTCGCAATCTCCCGTCGCGCTCCGGGGAGCGCGCCGCACTCAAAAATCTTTGCGCCTGCGAGGAGCGCTCCGACTGGTTCGCGGTATCGCCCGAACCGAGGGGAAGTTGTAGCCGACATCGCGAAGCTGGCAAGGCGTTTCTGAGCGTCGGGAAGCGGATGGTTTCGGTCGAGGTTTCCAAGCTCAGGCGGGCGGATCGCCGAAGTGCGCGGCGTAGGACTCGTAGCCAACGATGTCGTCCCACATTGCGTCGAGCGTTGTTGCCATCGGCGCGGCCTTGGCAAAGCCGGAAAAAACGGCCCGGTCGCCGATGGGCGAATCGATCACGAAAGTGGGTCGTTGCGTGACTTGCAAGGCGTGAAACTCCGCCGTGCTCTTGCGCACACGCGCTTCGATTGCGGACGATTTCGCGCACTCGCCGAGGAGATCCAGATCGAGCTTGGCGGCGTCGGCTGCGACTTCGACGGCGATATCCCAGCGTCCGATTTTTTTTCCGTCATACAGTTCCGCCTTGTTCAGGGCCATCCAGACGCGGTCATCTTCAATTCCAAAATCACGTGCGGCTTCGGCGACACAGTTAGGCGCCAGATATTCGGTAGCGTTCGCCTCGACCCAGCTGGCGTTCAACAAACGCGGGGAACGCATGAGCGTTCCGCTGCGCTTGTAATACCATTCCGTATGGGCCCGCGTGGGCGGCAGCCCGGTCTTGTCCATCAAGGCGATTTTCCATTGAAAGTCGACCCGGTCACCATAGCGAGTGCGCAACTCCTGCCACGCCGGGGTCGCCCAGTAACACCACGACGAGATGACGTCGAGGTAATTGGTCATCGTTAGTCGCATGGCGCAATATGGACGAAGGAGCCAGCGCCGAAAAGCAGGAAACGCGACCGCGCGCAGTTTGACAAAAGAGCGAAACAACGGACCGCAATAGCCGGCGCGCGCCGCGCCCTATCTTGATCGACCTCAATCACATCCTGCTCTTCATCGCGATCGTCTCGCCCCTGATCCTGCTCGCGCGCATCGCGCGGCTGCGCAACCCGCGTAATCATGGCTGGCGGATTGCTGCCTTCATCGTGCTCGCGGGGAGCGCTATCTCCTGGTTTTTTTTCCGCCCCGTCGCCGGTTTCATTGGCGGGACACTCTGGTGTTTGCTCCTCGTCGTCCCGTCGGTGACGGAGCGAAAGATCGACGAATTTCTCCTCGCCCGGCGATTTGCCTGGGCCCGTCGGCTTGCGGTCGTTAGGCGCACTCTCCATCCCTGGGAGGATTCGCCGCACCGCGCTTCCCTCCTGCGCGATCTCGAGCTGGCCAGCGCGGGCCGGCTCGATCTCGCGCTCGATCGCCTCGCACAGGAACGAGCCGAGACCACGCCCGCCGGCCGCTATGCCACCGCGCTCACTTTCGCTCTGACCGAAAACTGGCCCGGATTGCTGCAATGGTGCCGCCGTGATTTCGCTGTAACGGCAAACCCTGCCGTCCTGTCATTCTATCTCCGCGCGCTTGGCGAGACCGGCGCGCGCGATGAGCTGGTCCGGCAGTTCGCTTCCCACAGTGGGGGGCACGAGGCGAGCCCGCGAATGGACAAGGTCCTGAGCGTCAACCTCGCGGTGGTCCTCGCTTTTTGCGGTCGCACGAATGATTTCGTTAGGCTGATCGAGGGCGATCTCTCCCCACTGCCGCGCGCGAGTCAGGAGTTCTGGCGCGCAACGGCGGAGCTGGTGGAAGGGAAACGCGAGGTGGCGATCGAGCGGCTGGAGAGATTACGCGCCGAGACACCGGACGCGCTTTTGCGGCGCTCCGTTGAGCGTCGCCTTGCCTTCGCGCCACCGCTGGCGCCACTCTCGCCCACGAGCGCAACGCTCCTCGACCACCTCGCGGCCGCGACGATTGGCCGACTGGGGAAAGCGCGCCCGGGCGCGGGTCCGGTCTCTGCGGTCTGGGCGCTGCTCGTCTTGAACGCCCTTTGCTTCGGCATTGAGTTGCTCTTCCGCGGGACGACCGATTCCAGGGTTCTGGGACTCCTCGGTGCGCTCGAGCCTGCGGCCGTGATCGACAAGCACGAATACTGGCGGCTGCTGAGCGCGACCTTTCTCCACTACGGCGCGCTCCATCTCACGGTTAATCTATTCGCTCTCTACATTCTCGGTCCGCCCTTGGAGCGGTTGATTGGTTCCGCCAAATTCATAGTTGGCTATCTCCTAAGCGGACTCGGCTCGAGCGCCGGAGTGGTCTTGCTAACGTTCCTTGGCCTAACGAATGCAACGCAACTGGTCGGCGCTTCCGGTGCCATCATGGGCGTGGTGGGGATCTCGGCCGGATTACTTCTGCGTCACCGCCAATCGCCCTTGGCCGGACGGCAGCTGCAAAATATTCTTGTGATTGTCGCGATCCAAACCCTCTTCGATCTCTGGACTCCCCAGGTCAGTCTGGCCGCGCATTTGGGCGGCTTCCTCAGCGGGGTGGGTGTGGGCGTGACTTTCGCCTCGCTCGCCCGGCCGCAAATGGCGTCCTAGCCGTTTGCCGGAAAAGAAACGGGGGCCTGATTCAGGCAACGGAACGCTTGCTGCTCTGCGTTTTGCTGCCAAACTTCCGCCTCTGACTCAAGGGCCGCCGCCCTCTCGTTATGCCGAACATTCAGACTTATAACGTTATTCCGAATCTTCCGGCGCAACTGGAACCGTTGCGCGAAATGGTCTTCAACCTCTGGTGGACATGGGAACCATCGGCCCGGCGGCTTTTCCGGCATCTCGATCCCGAACTCTGGAATCGTACTAATCACAATCCTGTCCGGATGCTGCAGCTTTCACGGCAGGGACGGTTGGTGGAAGTGGCGAAGGACGAGGTTTTTCTGCGCGACCTGGCGGAGGTGCATCGAGCCTATAAGAAGTATCTCGCGCGCAAAGACACTTACGGGAAAAAGGGCGCCGGGAGCGAGATAAAGAAACCGATCGCTTACTTCTCGGCCGAATTTGGCTTTCACGAATCGATCCCTAATTACTCCGGCGGCCTCGGCATCCTTTCGGGTGATCACTGCAAATCCGCCAGCGATCTCGATCTAAATTTCGTCGCCGTTGGTCTGCTTTATCGGCATGGCTACTTCAAGCAGCAGGTCAATAAGGACGGCTGGCAGGAAGCGATCAGCCTTAACCAAAATTTTCACCATCTCCCGACCCGCGAAGTCCTGCGTGGCGATGAGGTTCTGCTCGTAGCCGTCCCGCTGCTCGGCCGCCAGGTCTTTGCCAAGATCTGGGAATTGCACGTTGGCCGGATCAATCTTTATCTCCTCGATACCGATATTCCGGAAAACTCGGCCGAGGACCGCCTGATCACAGCCGAGTTATATGGCGGCGACCTCGAGATGCGGATGCGTCAGGAGATCGTGCTCGGCATCGGGGGCGTTAAGGCGCTCAGTGCGCTGGGTTATGAAGCGGAAGTCTTTCACATGAACGAAGGGCACTCTGCCTTTCTTTCTCTCGAGCGTATCCGTCTCCATGTGACCGAGCATAACCTCGATTTCTATTCCGCCCTCCAGGTCGTTGCGTCCGCCAATGTCTTCACCACTCATACTCCCGTCCCGGCCGGGAACGACGCTTTTCCGCGCGAGATGATGGTGCGCTACTTCACTGACTTTGCGGCCCAACTCAGAATCCCATTTGACGAACTCTTCCGCTTTGGCCAGACCACCACGGATCCGGTGGCCAGCTTTAGCATGACCATTTTGGCTTTGCGCATGAGCCGGCATGCCAATGGGGTGAGCAAGCTTCACGGTGAAGTCAGCCAGGCGCTTTGGAAAGATGTCTGGGCGGGCGTTCCCACCCACGAAGTGCCGATCACCAGTATTACTAACGGCATTCATACCAAGACCTGGATGGCGCCGGAGTTTTCCTCGCTCTATACCAAGTACCTCGGCGATTGGGAAGAACATCTGACCGAACCGGATTTCTGGCGCGGAGTGATCGAGATTCCCGACGCCGAACTCTGGGAGACTCACCAGAAATTGAAACTGCGCCTGGTCAATTTCGTGCGCGATCGCGTGCGCCTGCGCCGGCAACGAGTCGGGGAATCTCCCGAGTCGCTTCGGGCGGTGAATTCGATCCTCGACCCTGAAATCCTAACGATTGGGTTTGCGCGACGTTTTGCGACCTACAAGCGCGGTGCTTTGCTCTTTAGTGATCCGGACCGGTTGCTCCGTCTGTTAAATGACCTGGCGCGACCGGTGCAGTTTATCTTCGCCGGGAAATCTCATCCCCGCGATGAAGGCGGCAAGGCGCTCATCCAGGAAGTCTACAAACTGACACGCGAGCCGGGTTTTCTTAACCGTATCGTCTTTGTCGAGGACTACGACACCTATATCGCGCGCCGGCTCGTCCAGGGCGTCGACCTTTGGCTCAACAATCCGCTCCGGCCGCTCGAAGCCAGCGGCACGAGCGGCATGAAACTTCCGCCTAACGGGGGTCTGAATTTGAGCGTGCTCGATGGCTGGTGGTGCGAAAGCTATAACGGCAAGAACGGCTGGGCGATTGGCGCGGAGATCGAGGGCGGCACGACCGAATTTCAAAACGAAGTGGACGCCTCCAGCCTTTACCAGCTTTTGGAAAATCAGGTCATCCCGCTTTATTACGCCAAGCCGGATGGGAAGCTGCCTCTCGCCTGGCTGCAATTGATGCGTGAGTCCATCCGCAGCGTGACCCCAATCTTCAATACTCACCGCATGGTGCAGGAATACACAGAACGCCTTTACCTGCCCGCGGCCGGGGCGCACGGCGAATTTTCGCGCGGTGAATGGATTGCCGCCACGTTGCTAAGTCAATGGAAAGCGCAAATGAGAAAGGACTGGCCGCAAGTACGAATTAGCGAGGTGCAGGTCGGGAATAAGGACCGGCAAAAAATTCCGGTGGGCGATTCGCTTCAGGTCTCGGCCAAGGTACATCTCGGTGCAGTTGATCCGAAACACGTGCGAGTCGAGGCCTACCATGGCGAAGCCGAGAATGACGCGCTGCGCAATCCGACCATCACTGTGCTCGCCCAAGGGCGCAGCGCGGGCAGCGACGGAGATTACATTTATGAAGGGACCGTGCCGGCGGCAGAAAGCGGCACCTACGGATTTAGCGTCCGGGTTATTCCCACTTACCCGCATTTACTGCAGGCCCATGAACTTCGGCTCATTGCCTGGGCCTAGAGCGCCTCTGATTGCTTAAGGCTGTTAGTTAGTTTTCCCTCCCCACAACTTGTTTATCAGTTAGCGCAAAACAATGCTTGCTCAATCCCCAGCATCGCTTATAACTGCGCCATGGACTTATCTGTCAAACAATTGGAAGAAGCAGTGGCGGTTAGGAAACAAATCGATCAGCTGCGTAGTCGACTCAACAGCCTCTTAGGCAGTTCCAGTGCGCCGAGCACCTCTGGTGGTTCGACGGCTGCGAGCCCCGCCTCCAAGGCTTCACGTAAACGTCGTGGTGGTCTTTCCGCCGCCGGTCGTGCCCGAATCGCCGCCGCCGCGCGCGCGCGTTGGGCGCGGGTGAAGGCGGGCAAAACTTCTTCGAGCGCCAAGCCCGCGGCCAAGAAATCCGGAGGCAAGAAGAAAGGCGGGATCAGTGCCGCCGGCCGCCGCAAGCTATCCCAAATGATGAAGGCTCGCTGGGCCGCGCGTCGCCGGGCTCAGGGCTAAGTCGTTAGGCGGAATTGCGCAGACGTGAGCGGCCTTCTTTAAAGCGCCGCTACCGCCCGAATAAACTCTTGATAATCCGCGGCCGCGCGGGCTGCTTCGTTCAGTGCCGCGAGTCGCGGATTATTATTGGGTTGGGTCAGTGGCACACGCCACGTTTTCGTTCCTTCCTTGAAAGCGATCTCGTCCCATTGAATCGACGTGATTTCGGAGTTGAAGCGCGCGACCGCCCGGCCACGAAAGTAGGCCCGGGTATCTTCCGGCGGCGCGAAGATGGCGCCTTTGATCTCGGCTTCCGTGACGATACGTCGCGTCATTCCCTGTCGCACTAACTCGTAGTAGAGGCCGTCGTCGGGAGCGATATTGTGATATTCGAGATCGATCGACTGTAGCCAGGGATCACTCCAGGATAACTGCTCTTCCTGGCGCAAGGCCTCCAGCAATTCTCTTTTCGCCACCCAATCCACCCGGTCGCGGCAGAGCAGGACGTCGCGTTCGAGGTCATTGAGCACGTCTTCCCATTCCTGCAGCAGCCAGGTCGTCTCGGCGTTCTCCGGCGCGGCCGACTTTCGCGCCGCCGCCAGGTAAAGGCGTTGCACATCGATCGCCGAAATCTTGCGCCCGTCGGTCAGCTCGATGATCCAGTCATGAGTCTGATCCCGACTGATTGACTTGGTGGCATCGATCGGTTGCGCGATTTCGATCTGGGGCGCGGCGCCCTCTTCAATCAGGCCCAGCACGAGCGCGGTCGTGCCGAGCTTTAAAGCCGTCGCCCACTCACTCATGTTGGCATCGCCGATAATGACATGAAAACGGCGGTATTGGCTGGGATCCGCGTGCGGCTCATCCCGCGTGTTCACGAGCGGCCGCCGGTTCATGGTATCGATGCTGACCAGAACAGAAAAAAAGTCCGCGCGCTGCGAGATCTGATAAGTGCCCGGCTGGCTGGCCGCGCCTTCGGCCTCGATACCCATCTTGCCGGCGCCAGCGAAAATCTGACGAGTAATGAGAAACGGCAGAGCACCACCTACAATTCGATCCCAGGGCACGTCGCGCCGCATGAGGTAATTATCATGGCAACCATAACTGTGACCCGAAAAGTCGGTGTTGTTCTTGTAGAGTCGGACGACCTGCGCGTCAGGCAGTTTCAAATTTCGGCGGCGGGCGCATTCCGCCAGGATACGTTCGCCGGCCTTCTCTTGTGCGACCAGTTGGCGCAAACTGGTGCACTCCGGCGTCGAGTATTCAGGGTGGGCGTGATCATTGTAAAGACGCGCTCCGTTGCTTAGGACGAGGTCGCTTTTGATTTCCTCAAAACTCAGCGGCCGGTTGCGATCGATTTCGAAATAGGCCGACTCATCTGCATCCTGCCGCAGTTCGGCGGCGCGGAAACCACGGGCGTCGCGATGCGGATCCTCGAGGTCGTAATCCCATTTCATGTGCGCACCGTGCTCGGTATAGCCGCGCACCAGCTCGATCGATTCCGCCACGACGTCAACCGATTCCGCTCCGTCGACCGTGATCCCGTATTCTGTTTCCAGACCGAAGACGCGTTTCATCTCTCTCTAACATACACAAGCGGCACGAGAATCCTCCCGCGCGGGCGCCGGCACCTGACCTAACAAATACGGGGCAACTGTTCGCCGGAGAGCATGTCAAGCACACGCGCGCCGCCGACGCGCGTCTTCATCGTCACAAAGCCGGGATGATCGGTGACCACCTCTCCGATGATCGCAGCCTCTTTCCCTAACGAATGCTGTCGCATCGCGGCGAGGACCGCGTCGGCCTTGGCCGGCGGAACAACCGCGATCAGCTTACCCTCATTCGCGACATAGAGCGGGTCGAGTCCAAGGATCTCGCAGGCGCCTTTTACTTCCTCGCCGATCGGAACCGAAGCTTCGTGCAGAAGGATACCGGCATTGGAGGACTGCGCGATCTCGGTCAGGCTACTCGTGACTCCGCCGCGCGTAGGATCGCGCAGGACATGCACATCCGGGCAGGCGGCGAGGATATCGCGCACCAACTCATGCAGGGCCGCGGTGTCGCTGGCTATTTCAGTTTCGAATTCCAAGCCTTCGCGCACCGACATGATGGCTATGCCATGAACCGCGATTTGCCCGCTAATGATCACCTTATCACCAGGTTGAGCCCGCCCCGGATGGATGTTTACGCCCTTTGCGACCACTCCAATGCCGGCGGTGTTAATAAAGATCTTATCGGCCTTGCCGCGATCGACGACTTTGGTGTCTCCCGTGACCAGTTTGACGCCGGCTCCGTCCGCCGCCGCGCGCATCGATTGCACAATCCGCCAGAAATCCTCCATGGGAAGACCTTCCTCGAGAATGAAACCAACCGAGAGATAAAGCGGGGTGGCTCCGCACATCGCGAGATCGTTGACCGTGCCATGCACGGCCATGCGGCCAATGTCGCCACCGGGAAAAAAAATCGGGCTGACGACGTAGGAATCGGTGCTGAAGGCAAGCCGTTCC
>Ga0070667_100006017_pt1 | contig 10081 bp, 10 predicted proteins | sample KBSS33metaG_FD_64659 | JGI IMG/M metagenome (GOLD analysis project Ga0070667, IMG submission 64659) | Switchgrass rhizosphere microbial communities from Kellogg Biological Station, Michigan, USA - KBS S3-3 metaG | ecosystem: Host-associated > Plants > Roots > Rhizosphere > Soil ...
GTGGTGAGTTTGGCCTGGGAGCAGAGATCGCGATCTCGACGCAGAAAATGCATTTTCGCGGCCCGCTCGGCGCGGAACACTTGATGACAAACAAATGGTTTGTGTACGGAAGCGGGCAAGTGCGTAAATAGCGATGAAAAAGAAGCTCGTCCTGAAAATAGGGACTTCAACCCTGACCAACGGCACGCGGCTGATCTCGCGTGGGAAGATCGAGGACATCGGGCGCCAGATACTCGCCCTTCGTGATGAATACGACATTATTCTTGTCTCGTCAGGAGCGATCGCTGCGGCAAAGCAATTCATCAATATCAAGGACTCCGGAAAGCCCATTGAATCAAAACAGGCGATGGCCGCTATCGGACAGCCGCTGCTGATGCGGACGTACAACGAGGTGTTCGGCGATCTTGGCATTCAGACCGCCCAGTGTCTGATGACCTATCGTGATTTTGAGAACGAGACCTCGAGACAAAACACTCTCAATACGCTGACCGAACTGCTTAAATACTCTTACGTGCCGATCGTAAATGAAAACGACACCACGGCGGTCGAAGAGATAATTCTTGGCGATAATGACACGCTCTCAGCACACGTCGCCATTTTGATCGAGGCAGACCTTCTCGTGCTGATAAGCGACACCGACGGTCTTTACGACAAAAACCCGCATATTCACGACGACGCAAAACACATTTCCGAAGTGCTTAATATTGACGAAGCTCAGGTTCTGATCGAAGAACGCGATTCCAGTTTGGGCACAGGCGGGATGAGATCAAAGCTGAAAGCCGCATCGCTTTGCCAAGAGGCAGGAATCGAGACATGGATAGTAGGTGGCAGCCAAAACGACTTTCTCCTCGGCGCGATCGACGGCAAGAATAAATACACCGTTTTTAGTACTCTGGCCGGATAGCCAGCTTCTGCGCGATGAAAGCCAAAATACTTAATCTCTGCGTTTTGCTCACATCGCTTATCGGTTATCTCGAATGGGGCCGCGACATGCATATGTTTCTTTTTCAGGGTGAAGCAGAAGTGGTCGGGAAACTCTTTCACGATCCGATGGCGGTTATTCATCCCTTGACGCTGCTGCCGCTGTTCGGCCAACTGATACTGCTGTACACCCTTTTTCAAAAAACACCTGGGAAGATTCTTACTTATATCGGACTTGGCTGCCTCAGCCTGTTGCTGTTGTTTATCACCCTTGTCGGCGCACTTAGCCTGAATTACAAAATCGTACTTTCAACTATCCCGTTCATCCTCTCGGGAGCATTGACAGTAATAAATACTCGGCGGAACAAAAAAAGTTCTCTTGATACAGCTGAATCAGTCTAAGAACATCTTTCCCGGATTGAGAATGCCGTTGGGGTCAAAGACTTTTTTTAAACCTTTCATTATCTCGAGGGTCGGACGGTCGATGGCGTAGTTGAGGTACGGAGCTTTGACGTAGCCGATGCCGTGTTCGCCGGAGATGGTACCCCCAAGGTCGACCGATAGCTGAAACGTCTCGGAGACGCACTGACGTGCGCGGGCAATCTCATCGGGGTCGTCGCGATCGACGACAAAGTTGACGTGGATATTACCGTCGCCGGCGTGGCCGAAGTTGGCGACAAACGTGCTGTGCTTGCGGCCGATCTCTTCGATACGAGCGACAAGCTCAGGAACCTTTGAACGAGGTACGACGACATCCTCGTTGATCTTGAGCGTTCCGTATTTCATGAGAGAAGGCGAGATCGCGCGACGAACGTCCCAAAGCTTGTCTTCCTCTTCTTTTGACTTGGCGCGGAGAATATCAAAGCCGCCGTTCTCTGCCATCACTCGTTCGATGAGGTGAGCGTTTTTCTCGACCTCTTCCGTTGAGCCGTCAACGGCGACAAGCAGGATCGCGTTGGCATCTTTTGAGAGACCGAACGCAAAGTTTTGCTCGACGGCTTCGACACAGTATTTGTCGATCACTTCCATCGCCATCGGGAGGAGGCCTTCTGGGGTGAATTTCGTTAGGACCTTACAGGCGGCTTCCATCGAGCGAAAATTTGCTCGAACGGTCGAGGTTGCTTCTGGCATAGGCAGGAGCTTTAATGTTGCCTCGGTGATGATCCCAAGCATTCCCTCGGACCCGCACATCAAACCTGTGAGATCGAAACCTACAACGTTCTTAACCGTTTTGCCGCCGGTGTGAATAATCTCGCCGGTCGCGGTCACCACCTCAAGGCCGAGAACATGATGCTTCGTCACGCCATATTTGGGCGTTCGCATGCCGCCGGCATTTTCGGCTATGTTGCCGCCAATGAAGGAATCTTTGTACGAGGCGGGATCGGGTGCGAAAAGTAATCCTACTTCAGCCGCCGCCTGCTGAACCGCAAACGTGGTTAAGCCAGGCTGACAAACCATATATAGATCATCGACGCTCAGTTCGAGGATCTTGTTCATGCGGTCGGTCCCGATTACAATGCCGCCGTCGATCGGAACGGCACCGCCGGTATAGCCGACGCCGCCGCCGCGGGCAGTTACTGGAAATAAATGTTCGTTCGCGAGTTTCAGAATTGCCGACATCTGAGCCGTCGACTCGGGAAAAACAACTGCCTCGGGCGGAAACTTTTCCTTTACGGCATCGGCACCGTAAGGCTCTACTTTTTCCGGATCGACAATGACATTCTCGGCGCCGACTATTGCCCGAAGTTTGTCCAGGACTTCCGTTTTAGACGCGGTTGTCGTACGCCGACCTTGAGACTGAAAATGGATCGATTCGAACATTTCTTCCTAGCTCTTCCTCTCCGGCACCCAACCTAGCCTCCGCAAAAACATACGATATTGCTAACGCCGTGCGCCGCGGTGAGAGGCTCAATGCCCGTGCCATGGCATGAATCGCACTCGACATCGTTGTCGGTTCTCACGGGCATCCACTCGCTGAGTTCAGGATACTTCTGTATCCCTTGATACAAGATTGTGTTGACGAGCCGCCGATCACTCTCGATTCGTCGACCTTCGTGATCGACCCATGAAAAAACAACCACATCTCCAGTTGGAGTAATGCAACACGGATCCCAATTGAAGCCGAGCGGCAGCAATTCATATTTCGCGGCGGTTCGCTGTAACTCTTTCATGTCCGGTTGATCCTGATGTTCACTGATAAGTTCGCGAATTAATCTTCTAATTGTGTCCGATAAATCAGGATTCATACCACTACGGTCAAAAATACCAAAATCGTGGCATATCTGCTAAACTCTCAAAAATCCGCAGTCCGGCTTTTCTCCCGTCGAGCAGAATCGCAGTAAACGACATTGAAACGTTCTTGTCTGCTTGTCTTACGTAATTACGGGACACAAGACCAGTAAAGCATATGAAATTACCCAAGATCTCTTTGACCTGGAAGATAATGATCGGCCTTGTGATCGGAATTGCCGTCGGAGGCCTGATCCGCGAGCTCGATACGACATCGGCGAACCATCAAATTTTAGGCATTGAAACAGCGACGGTCCTTGCCTTTGTCCGATCTCTTTCAACGCTTTTCTTGAATCTGATCAAGTCGATCATCGCACCATTAATCTTCGCAACATTGGTAGTCGGCATCGCCGGGACGGGCGATATCAAGCAGGTTGGTAGAATCGGCGCCAAATCATTGCTCTATTTCGAGATAGTAACAACGCTGGCATTATTCATCGGATTGGCGGCCGTCAATATTACGCGCCCTGGCGAAGGTGTTTCGCTCGCTGGGGGTGTCAAACAAGAGAAGGACTATGACAAGGCGGATTGGGCCAACCGGGCTACAACTCTTTCGAAGGAGTCGTTGGATGCGGCAAAGAAAGCTGACGAGTTGATCGTCCAAAAGGACAACCCGAATGCCGCCTCACAGTCGGCGGAGCAAGCGAATATTGCAGCTCAAAAAGCAGCCGACGCTCAAAACGCCGTCGTTAGAGCGCTGACGGCTGGCGACCCGCCGGCCAAGCCACAAACTTTCAGCGACATTATTTCCCATCTCGCTCCGACGTCGATCATAAAAGCAATGGCCGATGGCGACATGCTGGGAATTGTTGTCTTCGCCGTTATCTTCGCACTTGCTGCAACAGCGATCGGATCAAAAGCAACGGTGATCCTTGATTGGTGCCAATCGCTCGCCGACATTATGTTTCGGTTTACCGAGTATGTGATGAAGTTTGCTCCCATCGGCGTCGGAGCGGCCATGACATACACGGTCGGGCACAGCGGATTTGATGTGTTGAAGAATTTGGCGATGTTGGTTGGGACCCTGTACGGAGCACTGATCGTATTTGGGTTGATCGTGTTGCTGCCGATAGCTTTGATATTCAGAGTTCCACTCAGGGACTTCTTTGATGCCGTAAAAACTCCTGCAACGATAGCGTTTGCTACGACCTCGAGCGAATCGGCTTTGCCCAGAGCGATGGAAAATCTCGCTCGCCTCGGTGTGCCGCGGCGAATTGTTGGATTCGTTTTGCCGACAGGATATAGCTTTAATATGGACGGAACGACGCTCTATCTCTCGCTCGCGTCCGTTTTTGTGGCACAGGCGGCGGGTGTTCAGATGTCGTTGGTCGATCAAATACTGATGGTCGCAGTTTTGATGCTTACATCGAAAGGAATAGCGGGTGTACCCCGTGCATCACTTGTGATCCTGCTCGGAACGCTCGCCTCATTCAAGCTGCCGGTTGAAGGCGTCATTCTTATACTTGGGGTGGATGAGCTGATGGATATGGCTCGTACGGCAACAAACGTCGTCGGTAATTGCCTTGCTACGGTCGTAATAGCAAAGTGGGAAGGTGCATTCAGGAACGAAGAATGGGAGCGTGAGGAGGCTGAGCTCGAGGAAGTAACAGGGCTTGACGCTATAGTCGCAACGTAGGAATCTATAGTGAACGGAGGTCACTATGTTTCCTATCGGAGACGACAATTCTGATCGAACGACAGTGCCGGTGACGAACTACGTTCTCATCGGCATTAACATTTTGGTGTTTGTATTTCTTCAACAGCTTGGCACCAACGACCACTTCACTCATGCGTTCTCGCTCGTTCCGAAGGAGATAACCACCGGTGCCGATCTGTCTGGCGTATACACTGTGGTCGACTCGGTTGGCAATAGAGGCCAGATCGAGCTTTACTCATCACCCCTTCCCATTTATTTCAATTTCCTTAGCTCGATGTTCATGCATGGCGGCATTATGCACATCGCGGGTAACATGCTTTTCCTCTGGATCTTTGGCGATAACATCGAGAACGCGATAGGGCACATCAGATATGGGGTCTTTTATTTAATGTGCGGATTTGCGGCGGCTGTTGGACAGATAATATTGGGTCCTGATTCGATCGTTCCGATGCTCGGCGCTTCCGGGGCGATCTCCGGCGTACTCGGCGGGTACATTCTGCTTTATCCGCGGCGACAGGTGCGGGCGATAATTCTTTACTTTGTGTCGACTGTTCCTTCATATGTCGCGATTGGCATCTGGATCATTTATCAGGTTGTGCTTGGCTTCTCGACGCCTGCGGGTTCTGGTGGTGTTGCCTATGCTGCCCATATCGGCGGATTTGCCGCCGGGTTGGCTCTTATAAAGGTCTTTGCGAGCGGTAGGAAAGTTTAGACGTCGATCGAGAAATCGGCCTTCGTTTTTGAGAGATTTGGATTGTAAAACGGGCCCGGGCTAGGACGCTCGGGCCATATTTTGCGAAGGCGGCGATTTCACTCTCGGTCGGCCCTCGGAAGGAATTCACGCAACATCTTCCCCGTCTGAATCAGCTCGGGAAATTGTGTGTTGACGATTCGCTTGCCCGTTTCACCCTTGTTTTGAAGAGCAACTCTTTCATAAGTTATCATCTTTTGGGTCTACTTTTGAATTGTTATGCCGAGTCCCTGTCAGATCTGTGGAAATCCGGATGAAAACCGCATTCATAAAGCCCGCGAAATGATGTTAGGGACGCGCGATGTTTTCGAATACCTCGAGTGCGGAAAGTGTGGCACCTTACAAATCGTCGAAGTTCAAGATCTAAGCAAGTATTATCCAAGGCACTATTATTCGATCGACCCGTCCGCACCAGTCGAGGTCGCTCGGAAATTTCGACGGCGCGCCGCCGCGAAATTAGTCGGACGATTCCTCATAACCGGTCGAAGTCCTCTTGGAAAGTATTTGAGTGAAAAGCGGCCTGGAGTCCGTAAACTGTTTCCTAAATCCTTGCTCGATCCAATTCTGGGGCTGAACTTCGAATCGAAGATACTCGACTTCGGCTGCGGAAATGGTCAGTTGCTTAGAACTCTTTACCATTTCGGATTTCGAGATCTTACAGGCGCGGATGCCTTTATCGATTCCGACATCGCGGGCCCTGGCGGCATCATGATCTACAAACAGCCGCTGGATAAACTCTTTGCGTCCTTCGATCTGATAATGCTGAACCATTCATTTGAGCATCTGCGTGATCCGCGAGAATCGCTCCGACACATCTATAGATTGCTGAACGCTAACGGGACAGCTTTGATCCGGATCCCTGTCGTGAACTACGCATGGGAGAAATACGGAGTCAATTGGGTTCAGCTTGATCCTCCGAGACATCTGTTCCTTTACACAGAGGCTAGTTTTGGAAAGATCGCGGACGAGGCCGGTTTCCATCTTTCCAAGATCGTCTATGATTCAGAAGTATTCCAGTTTTTCGGGAGCGAGCAATACACAATGGATATTGCGATGAATGATCCGCGGTCGTTTCGCGGTGTTAGCGAGACGAGCATATTCTCACAGGAACAGATCGACGAATGGACACTAGAGACTGAGAAGTTGAATGCCGAATCACGCGGCGATCAAGCTTGTTTTTACCTGAGAAAGAAATAGGATGGCCGCAGGAGTGTGAATAGTGTGTAATAAAACGTGCCTTGACTTTGGCCGGAGAGCTATTGAAAAAAGCGACGTAAGTGGCAAGCGAATCATCGAGATCGGCTCCAGAGACGTAAATGGTTCTTTCCGCCAGATCGTTGAATCCTTCGAACCGGCAGAATATATCGGCGTGGATATTGAAGCCGGCCCTGGTGTTGACACGGTTTGCAGCGTTCACGATTTAACGGCGCGTTTCGGAAAAGAAAGCTTTGACATGGTTATTTCGACCGAAATGATCGAGCATGTACGAGAATGGAAACGTGCGATCTCGCAGATCAAGTCAATACTCCGGCCCGAAGGCTTTTTGATCTTAACCACGCGGTCAAAAGGATTCCCCTATCATGACTACCCCTCAGATTATTGGCGTTTTGAGATCGAGGACATGACGCGAATTTTTTCAGATATGAGCGGCCAGATGATCGAACCTGATGATAGCGAACCCGGGGTGTTTGTAAAGGCCAAAAAACCTGCAACATTTATCGAGAATGATCTGCGCGACCACGCACTTTATTCGATGATCACCGATCGGAAAAGCGCGGATGTTTCACCCTTGGACGTCGCTATTTTCAGGCTAAAAAAGCTATTCAGACGGTTGTATCCGGAGAAGGGATAGCGCAAATAAACAAAGATATCTTTCACGAACAAAGGGCCGAATAAATTCTGACCTTTGTTCAATTAGAACTGAATCTTCCAAGCAACAGGCGGCCCAAAAAATCTTTGTCATCCCATTGTCCGGCTCTGCCCTGGCGGACGATAACCATATCGAGCGACCGTATGATATAGAGCCGCTGATTGCCGGCTCCGGCGGCCATAAAAAGATCACCGGCCCCATCGTAAAGGCCAACCTTCAGTCCTTCTGCTTCTTCACTGCCGATATCACGGCCAAGCGGATTCTTGCCGGGATGATTGAGCCAGAACGTGACGCCGTATGCGGGATTCGCTTTTGATCCTTTGACGAGTTCATCAAGCAGGTCTTTTCGAATAAGCTGTTTACCGTTCCACTTTCCACCGTTTTTCATGAATAATCCGAATTTTACCCATTCCCGTGCCGTTAGACTGGCTCCTTGCGGCAGAAACGTTTGGCCGTTCGGAGCACGCCAGTCAGAAACCCTGATGCCCAGCGGTTCAATTATGCGGCGTTTCATGTAGCTCATCACAGTCTCGTTTCGCGACTTAAGCTTTCGAGTCATCAATTCGCCGAAGGTTTGGTACGGCACAGGGCCGTATTCGAAATGCGTTCCCGGTTCGAACTTCATCGGCGAACTAATGGCTTCGGAATACGAAGGAACAACCCCGATCTGTCCTGCGCTGATGCCGCTGGTGAGTGAGAGTAGTTGCCGGATCGTTATTTGTGATTTCTGTTTGTCGGCCTTCCATTCGGTGACCGTAGCAGAGACTTTTTCGTCAAAACCACTGATCATCTTGTCCTCGATCGCTGCACAGAGCATGACGCCCGAGAACGATTTCGTGCCGCTGAACAACATCCAGGGCGTGTCCACCGTTGCATTGTTTGCGTAGTCTTCAAATACGATTTTGTCGCCCTTCATTACAAGGACGGAAAGTCCGCGATGATCACGCGAATAGTCAGCGGCGAGCTTAAAGCGTTCCTGCTCCGTCAGGGGCGTTGTCGTTTGGGCTTTCGCTGTACAGGAGCTCAATAGGAGAGAAACAAATGTGATAACGATAATGGTTCTCATATTTTCTCCTCGAACAAAAATAGCCGGTGACCATGATACCATCCATGATCACCGGCCAAGGCAATTAGCACATTTCTATTGCCGTTGAAATTCTGGCGTCCCAAGTACGAGGCTCACCACCTTAAAGACTTCCGGATCTCCGGTCGGTGCCAGCAGACGAGCCTGTCGGTTGCCCGGAGCGTTCTTTCCTTTTTCGGCGGGCATGAAATCGGCATCCTCCATTTTCGGTTCGCTTCCGGCGGTCACGTCGGGCAGCGGCATTTCGATTTGCTTCGAAAGAGTTGATTTTGTCGAAGCGGAGATTTCGCCATTGAGTATCTGAGCGACTGATTTGTCCAAAACGCCAGCTTTATCCGACGAGGCGAAATTCCTGAGATCAACGCGAGTTCCCGGTATCCTGTTGCTGGCAATAGCAATCGCAAAGTTGAATCGCTCGAGTAGGGCACCGGTGTTGACCCAATCCTCTGCTTTGTCTGGATAGCCGGTCGGAGCCTGATAACTATAGGGGACTTCGCCCAGCTTGTTTAGCATTGCCAACATTGCGGGGCTTCCGTTAGTGTCGGCCCCCAGTGCTCGGATCGAACTTATCGCCAATTCGTATGGCGTCTTGATCTTGGCGCGGTAGTTTTCAGGCGCGAAGAACTCCTTGTCAGTAAAGATGGCACGAAGAGTAGTTTTAATATCGCCGCCAGAGCGGTGAAACGCGTCGGCGATACGGCCTATATATGCTTCGCTTGGATTATCAGAGACAAATTTCACAGCTAATTTTTTCGCAATGAAATGCGCAGTCGCGGGGCTGTTGACCAGAATGTCTATCACCTTGAGGCCGTCTTTCATTCCACCATCGTTGACCTTCTGTCCAAGCACGGTCTTGCTCCCGCCCTCGTGCCAGCGTTCGTTGAAATAAAATTCGCCGCTCTCCAGATCGTCCGGCACCCCAGCCATTCGCTGCAGCCGCTCAATCTGGCGGTCATCCTTGCCCTCGATCATGTTGGCGGCAACCTTTCGATATCCCCGCGGATCCGCGATCGTCCAGCCGGTAAAACATTTGGCAACCTCAACAATATCGGCCTGCGTGTAACCGCCGTCGACACCGAGGGTATGCAGCTCCATCAACTCACGAGCGTAATTTTCATTTATTCCGCGCTTCTGCTGTTTTTGCTGCTGCGGCTTTGGAGTTTGCGGATTTGTCCTCATCTGACGCAAGCGAGCGTCGATCTCGGCATCACTCATGCCTGTTCGACGCCTAATATTATCCCGCATAAGAGGCGGCAGCATCCCGCCGTTTCTCAGTATCTCCTGCTGTACGCGCTGAGCATTGACGTTGCGGTTGCCCGGCTGTTGCGAATTCGGCGAAACCGATTCGAAATTGTCCAAATAGAAAAGCATCGCCGGACTCTTGGCGGTTGCGACCACGAGGTCCTTGAAATTACCCAAAGCATTGGGACGGATTACATCGCGCTCGTAGCTCGGAATGTACCAGCGAAGAGCCCCCTTTCCGGCAAAAACGTTGAAATGGTTTTGCCA
>Ga0070667_100006018_pt1 | contig 10081 bp, 7 predicted proteins | sample KBSS33metaG_FD_64659 | JGI IMG/M metagenome (GOLD analysis project Ga0070667, IMG submission 64659) | Switchgrass rhizosphere microbial communities from Kellogg Biological Station, Michigan, USA - KBS S3-3 metaG | ecosystem: Host-associated > Plants > Roots > Rhizosphere > Soil ...
GCCCGCGCCTCCATGTCCCTCAGCTTCCCGGCGCGATTCATGCTCGCCGCTGCCATGAACCCCTGCCCCTGCGGGATCTAGGAAGGCAAACCGCTGTGCAGTCACCATGGCTGGAGGTTGTTCCGTATCTAAAGGTTTCCGATTCGGAACTCTAGATCTCGTTGTAGAATTCTTGTCGTTTCATCGATCGGTCGCTGTACCTTTGGAGGATATCTGACTGCGAAAGCGCGTTTCCTGGTACTTGGTGTCTTGTGTATTTTACCTTTGCTTGGCTGCACGCCGAACAAACGCTTGCGCATCGGTGATCCGCGGCTTGAAGTTTCGGTTTCGGCACCGTCGAACTGGTACGCATCCCCAAAAGAGGGTGGAACATCACACCAGTCCAAAACACCTTCCGTTGCGACGATCGAGTTCGACGAAAACGGCAGACTCTGGCCGTGCGAGGACAAGTACCGCCCTCGATGTCAGCTCGACGCCACGTTGAAATTTATCAAAGAAGCGCGCAGCCAAGTTAAAGACAAACAGCTCGTGGTATTAACGTATGTCCACGGCTGGCATCACAATGCAGGCGTTGGAAGTTATAACCTCAAGAACTTCCAAATGATGGTCAACTGTCTCAACTGGGGGAACCCGAAGGATGACAACATAAGCGAAGTAAATGCTTATGAGCCAGCCATATGCAGCGGTATGAGGCCTGATAAAGAAAACTTCTATGTCGGCGTTTATATCGGTTGGCGTGGCGAATCCATGAAGTCGTTCTGTTGCGGGTTAACAAGTCTGTCCGTGCTGAACCGGCACAACGATGCCGCAAGAGTGGCGGCCCAAACCAAGGATAATGGAATCGAACGCACGATCTTGAAGCTGAGCAAGACTGCTAAACAGGGCGAGCAGCCAGCCAAATTCGTCTTGCTCGGTCACTCGTTCGGAGGGCTGATCGTAAATCGTATCGCGACGGATATATATGAAAAGCGACTAGCGAGTAACAAATCAATCAATGAGACAGCCTGTTCCGACTTGGGTTTGCCGTTTACCCCTTTCGCCGACTTAATCGTCGTCATAAACCCCGCAGATAGTGCATTGCACGTCGCTGATCTGATCTCCCGCTTTAAGAGCCGCTCTAAATGTCCAGCCACACAGAAGGCGAGCGGCCTGCAACGTCCGCTAGTAGTTTCCCTTCACACGTCCTCCGACAAAGTGACAGGGAACATTGGCTCTCTCGCGTTAAAGTTGGCACCTTGGGTCGATCGGGAGTATATGAAGGACATCGCGCGCGACTGGGCAAACCGACCGGATCAACAGAATCTGCTCGATGATCCACCAACCGTCTCTGATCTGCGGCGCAACACCGTAAATTACGTGCCTTACCTCCGCAATACTTGCTACCTAGATCAGCCGAATCGTCAGGACATCCTCTGCCTTGGCCTAAACGACAGGATCTATACGGTCAAGCAGCAGGCTTTCAGAACAACTTTTCCTGATAAATCGGATCCCAAGCCGTACAACACAGATTATTCGGTTGATCCATTCTTTCATGGCGCTTACGAGCTGCTCACCTCAGTTTGCGTGACTGACCAAGAACTGGAGATCGCCAATAGCCAGTGGAGCAGGCGGCATCAATTCAAGCCTGACTTCAATAGCCAGAACCATTGCGACGATCCGGAACATCCTGAGTATGCCGCGCTTCGAAAGCGATTTAGGATGGCACTTGTGAAAGGGCTGCAACAGTACCTTGCCTTTCCAAACGACAGTGGAGAGTTCTCTGACGATCTGCTGCTCGACATCTATCGGCGCGTTCATGCGGGCTTGAGCTGCGGAGACATCAAGTATGACGAAGAAGATCACGCCGAATTGCAAGGACGACAATGCCCGATGTACGAGAATACGCAACGTATTCCTGGCGATTCACCCTGGAATCAGACGCCTGTATGGATGATCAATACGTCATATGAAATCCTGCAGGAGCACAGCGGATTCTGGAATACCGACACGTTCTCAATCATCACGGGCATCGCTGCCCAATTCGACGTTGTGAACGACAGCGACGACTATGATAACTTGCCGAAAGAATTCTCACAGCCAGGACTGCACAATGATGACCCACTGCAGGGAGGCGGCCTACTTCGCAAGAAGCGTTTTTCTTGGCCTTGGTCCAGGAATGGGCAACAACAGCAACAGCAACAAGGGGAACAGAAGGGGACCAAAAGGCGCCGGTGAATTAGAGCACGACGCTCAGGCACAGCAGAGCCCGAGCTCGAGATCGGACGGCTTTCGATCGGAGGAGAATATGGTGCATTGTGCTCTTTCCTCCAAGCAATTCATATCGTCTTCTGCGCAAAGGCAACATCTCGGCTCCTGTAAGTTTCTTGGTTTCGTGCTATAGTGAGGATTCGAAATTCCCCTATCAGTGAGGGCCCCGTGAGTCTACTTAGATGGCACAGACTCTCTACGTCTGTGTTGCTGATGTCATCTTTGTTGTCCTCCACCATCACATCGTCCGCTGAAGGCGCGATGCCCAAAGCGACTCGAGACAGAGCACGGATGATTGCTCAGTCCCAGACCGAGTGGGACCGGCTACTGCAGGGCACCTGTAAGACTGACGCCAACGCCAAACTCAGCGCACAATGCGCGTATGCGGCTTATTCACTGGCGGGGACAATCTGTTCCAATAGCTCGCTGATTTATCAGCGAGGCAACACTTGGTGGGAGCTCGCGGATTTTGGTCTGATAGTTTCCTCTGCGGTTTTCACGGGGATCGGTGCATCCGCGACTCTTTCACAAGCTAAAGTCTTCAGCACACTAGGTGGAACCACTGGTTTGGGTGCCGTAACAACGACCGCAAAACTGAATACCAGCAGTGACCAGCTCGGGATTGCGGCAATCAATAGTGTCGAATCAGATCTTCGACGTTTCGTGACCACTCCAGACTCAACTGGCAATTTGCCTTCTGCAGAACAAATATTCTTCTATTCAGATGGTGCTGCTCATCTGTGCATGACCACCCCGGCCATGGCACCTGCCGCACCCAATCAACCAGCTCCTGCGCCCGCCAAAGGCGAAGCGCCAAAGGGCAGCGAACCGAAACCCTCAACTTCTGCGCCGGCTCCGCAGTAGTCCAACTCGATGCAGATTCGAATGCAGAGCATTTTTAATTCGCGGATCAAGTATCATTAAGAACTCGGTCCTGATAAGAACAATATTTGATACCGTCGTCGACCTCTTCCCGACGTGCTCGAGCCCTGGTCCGCAAGTAGGCCGCATCGCCCTCGTTTGGAGGGGTGGAAGTCCGGTAGTCATTTGAGTGACCTGCCCCCATTTTCCGCACGGTAATCTTACTTAGCCAGCCGCAACTGTAGCTGTGGGAAAGTTGGAAACGCCATCGGCGTTTTCGAAGTGGGCGGAGCCCACGTCTTTCCCATAGCTTGCTTGGCGTGCAAACTCTGCCGGCGTCCGATAGTTCAGCTGCTGTGTGGTCGTTGTTCGTTGTAATCATGGCGCCAGATGGCGATCTTCCGTCTGGCGTCAAACAGGTTTTGAAACCAACTGATCCTCAGACACTCTTCGCGCAGCCGCCCGTGAAAGCTTTCGACATAGGCGTTCTGCGTGGGCTTGCCCGGCTGGATATGAACCAGCTCGATCTTCTTCTCAATGCACCAGGCCAGAAAATGACGACTGGTCAGTTCAGGGCCGTTGTCGCAGCGAATCGCGCGCGGCTCTCCGCGCTGCTCGATAATTTTGGCCTCAGACACTGTCCTACACCAGCTCGCACCGAGGAGAATAAAGTCATGACAATCAATTATATGGACCAGTAACCTCGTACATGCGTACAAGTACATGTGGAACTGGAGTTGCTAACGGGAGTGATTTTTGAGGGCAGGTCATCGGGAGGCCGCAACGCTTGCGCTAGCAACTATGTTTCACCTTGAGATGACGTTGCTGATCAGCGAAGTATTGTACCCGGCGATAGACCGAGTTCCGCATAGATCTCGAGTTCAAGCTTCCATGCGAGCGTTCCTTTTGCCGCCCGCGACAAACGGAACCCTGGCGGCACTTGCTCGATCGCATTCGAGACCATTGTTTGCACCGCACTAGCCGTTATTGGTTCCCCAGACGCGACTGCTCGATTCCATTCACGTAACCATCCTGCATCCAACGCTTCAGCAGCCAAAATCTCGCCAGCGCTTGTTTTGATCCTGCCAGCATCTAGGAGTCCGTGAGTATCCGGATGCAAGAACGTCGTCAGCGAACGACCGGGCCGATAATTCGCCAGATTTGCGCCGGCGGCTTGAGGAAGTAGATGCGCGGCTTCCGCTGGCTCAGTCATGCCAAGGCGTTTTCGCACCGCCGCAGCACGGTTATAACGGAAGAATCCCAATCGACCCGCTTCAGGATTCACAAGCGGGACCGCAGCTTCTGCCGCGTCCGCCGTCGAGCGAAGTATAACGGGAGATTTGCTTTCCAAAATTCCGGCGAATGAGGGGCCGGTTATTGGTCGCGACATGAGGTCGGCAGCGCCCTTCGTGAGTGCGCCTGCACGGGGCGGTAGCCTCAATTCGGTACCTCGGGCTGCTTTTCCCAGAACTCCACTTCCTACATCTTCGAGCCCTCGAACAGACTTCAGCTCGTAAGACGCAGCGCTTCTATCAATCGAGGGAACCCACGGCGACTTTGCCGCCTTCGGGATCTGAATGCGAGGTTCTTCAGTCGCAAGAGCCTCAAGATCCGCAAGTGGCAATTCGAATGCGCCTCGTTCAGCGCTTCGTACCATCAGCCGACTGTCCCGCAATCGAAAAAACTCCAAATCACCGACTTTTCCAAAAGGCTTACCCATTTTTACCTCAGCCCAAAGCGTGACTAAGCTGAACTGTCGCACGGCGTCCTTGCCTAAGCGGGTCAAGCGCGGCGCAATGCGAGGTGCAAGGGTCGCGAGCTGCTTCAAAGTAACGCCGACTAGTAGCGCCTGAACGGCAATGTCGCCGACGATCTGTCCCGCTTCATAGAACTTCCTCGCGACCATGAGAGAAGATACTTGAAGACGCTTGTCGTCAAGCGCGAGTGCGATGATCTTTGGATTAGATAAAAGCTTCCAAATGGAATTTATCGTGTCCCTGGGATCTTTAATTGGAAGCTTGAGTGACTCGGAATCCAAATTCGGCCTCTTCGACGGATCTACCGGCTTCTCTGTGGTGTCGAGCGACAACGTGAAAGCGATCGTTAGTAGACCACCCACCAATGGGCCAAAAATACCGACGAAGAAAGCTCCGGCAATTCCAAAGACGATAAGATCACGAACCGTTATGCCGATGGCGAAGACCACCCCTCTAACGATTCCGGCAATGAGCTGTATTGCATCCCCGGCATCAAATTGCCATTTTTCTGTTAGGGTTTTCGCATCTACTCCGTTGTTAACCAAGAACTCTGCCAGGCCCTCATATCGTGACAATCGAAACAGCTCTTCCCGTGCGTTGGAGCGATAGGAAAGATCTGTAAGGAGTTTCGCAAGCGCCGTCGGAGTAAGGGCCGGGGTTATCTTTTGGAGGTAGAGTTTGATCCAGACCGCTTTGGTGTTGTCCTGGAACCGATAAGGCCCATCTGGTCCGTAAACCAATGCTTTGGCCAATTCCACGGATGCGAGTTCAAGATAGCGATCATCGGGAAGTTTTAGTGCAACTTTGTCAGGCATGAACTCCAACCTCGCACCGAACGCATTCTGCTAGCGGGTCTGCGGCTGAAAACGAAGAAGCGTGTCGATGCAGCGAATCTCTCCCTACAGCAATCTGATCAAACATCCTCGTCTCGTGGCGTGTCGAACTGTAATGGAGGGTAGATGCCCCTGCCCTCAAATTACGTATCCGTATTTAGCCCCACCTTACCGTCCGACACCACTACAACCTTCTTATCGACATCCGGGTCGCTGAGAAGCGCGGTATCGTTTTGTCCCGCAACCACTCTGGAGGCGAGTCGTAAGTTCTCAAGTTCAGCGTGCCTCACTTCTGCTTTCACCTTTCGAACGTCTTGGAAGCGATGCATCAACTTGAAATCTTCGAGCAGAGGGTGCGTTCCGGGTAGTGCTTCTATGAATAGCTGCCCGGTCGGCACGATTATTTCGTCGGTTGCCTCCTGCACATCCTCAATATGCTGAAGTAGTTGAGTTTTAAGCGCATCAAGTCTTGGCTGATCTTTAGCCTTCTCCGCCGTAGTCCATTGCTCGTCAAATTGCTCCGCGTCGAAATCGCCCGATCCGTCCGGATCTCTTACCCCCAAATAGTTATCGATGTAATCCGAAAGCATGTACGTGGTCAACGCGCAATCATCTTTAAGCGGAAAAACAATGTAATTACCCTTGAAGCCGAGCGGATTATCGACGTCGGCAACTTCTATCAACTCGTGCTCGTTACCCCCCACGCCACCCCCGCCCAATGACGGCACGCACGTATTCTCAATCTCGATTGAAAGCGAGCCGGCAACCCTGTCCATCATGTTGAACTTGCTAATGACCGCCGGCATGGGGCAATTGGCCTGTGCAACAGGGCACATGACCTTTTTGTTATACAGACGGAAGAAGCGTTGGTCCGGATCTTCGTGCGACCAAATGGCCTGCATGTAATAAAAAATATTCTGCTTTACGTGAACTCGAAGCTGATCGATATTGATGTGTCGCGTGTACTGATTCTTGATGGCTTCTGCATACTCTTTAGTGGCCTGTTCGAAGGAACTGGTAGCTTTGCGCAATTTGTCCTGGGCGTCTGCCAATGCCTCCTCAGTATATTTGAGGCGCGATTCGCCAGCCTTTCGATAGGCCTTAAGCTCTTGTTTGGCGCCATCGGACGGATCCATTCCCATTGTAAAGAAATTGAGCACACCAGGCATTTCAGGGATCAAGTCCAATTTCAAAGCACTTTCTACCAACGCCTCACGCTGTTGGTCTCTTTCTGCTTGCTGAGTATCCACCAGCCTTTCCAGCTTGTTGACCAAGCGTTGCTGGATATCCCACTGTGTCTTCAAAACCTCGATAGAGATCTCATCGCCTGCAAATCCGGACGTCAAATACGTTAGCGCTGGCTTGAAAGAGTCATCCAACAAAACGCGCGATATAATCCACTGATACCTGATTAACCAAGCCTCATCTATTTCGTGAGGTGAAGGGACATCTTGTGCCACCAAAATGACCGGACGCACTCGGTACAGAAACTCGTGAATACGGTAGCGGCGTTGCAGTTCGTAAAACAGGTAGGTAACAGTTATCTCATTGTTAGGATTCGAGAGCTCTCCAGAAACCGTATCTTCCGTTTCTATCGAAGAAGAGGTGTCAACTTCGATGGACCGCTCCTTGCGATACTCCTCGGCGGCTTTCAAGGTTGCTTCATGAAATTCTTTTTTGTTCTTCGTCGATTCGTTCGACGCGTTGCCGCCAAACTCCGAGGTCGACTCAAAGCTGCCGATGCCGATGTTGAATGCCCCCTTTGTTGTCAACTTAAAGTTCGTGGCCGTCGTTACTTTGTCAAGAATCTCGAGTTCGGCACGGTTGGTTTCGGAAGATTGCATGGAGCGCGACTCCATGGATTTTTCCATCATCTTTTTTGAGACCGACTCTTTGACGACACGCTTTTTGCTGAACTTACGTGTTTCACCGGGTGCCAATGGAATGGTGGCCGCTAAATCTCCGGCCTGGTAGGGTCCGGGTTCCCATCTCTGGCGGTAGGTAATCATCAATCCATAATTGTAGGAATCCGGCGCGAATACATCGAAGGCATATGGTTCTGAAAGCTCCTGTCCGATCTCCGCAATTAGTCGCGTCAGGCGTGACGGGGAACCCATCGGGTTCTTTACGATGGCGTCGACTTCGTCCCTAACCTGTTGTACGTAGCCGTCACTAGCAAACTGGCCAGCTGTGTCATGGTTCTTGTGATACTCGATCGCGCCGGCATCGCTCTCGATCAGTGACCGTTGTTCATCACTGAATAGCGACCACAATGTTACGGCCTCCGGGAAATACCCCGTTACCAGCAGCGAAGGGGGCGCCACTACAGTAGGGCTAAAGGAGGGATCGGTAGCGGTTTGCAGCTGGTTGATGAAATCCCCAAGTTGGGCTATGTCCTTCACGGCATCATAATTTGGCAATTTCAATCCAAGATCATCGTAGTGCCGCACCGTTTCGTCGTAGAGATTCGCAGCCGCAATCTTTAAATTGTCGCTGAAGGCATGTAGCCAGACATTCTTGAAAGCGATCTGCAGTACATGAAAATCGTGAAAGGCTACCGCGTCCGCAGGTCCGCCGCTGAGCGCCTTGATGGCTGAGAGGTCGTCCATGATTGCGCCGACGTCGGGGCGAAAGTTCAGCAGCTGGCGGACCCGAACGATCACGGCTAGCAAAATGTCCGTGGCGGCGTCTGCATCGACTTGCAGAATCGACTTAGAGTTTAGAAGGCCTTGAAGATAAGTCTGAAGGCTTTGCTGGAATACTGACAACAGAATCAAGATGCCGCCAAGGCTGGTAATAGCATCCTCGCCTGAGGCGAGATTCGTGATTTGATCAATAATTCCGCCGGGGTCGGTTTTCGTGGTCGAATGCTGCATGGCGGCACTTAACGAAGCGTTTGCCGGGATTCCATGAGTACCATCAAGCAACGTCGCTAATTGCGTAAGTTTCGAGGTGACATCGGCGAGTTCGACTTGCTTTTCTAGCACGGGTTGCAAATCCCGCAGCTGTTCACTCAGGCTAACCAACACGCTGTCGTTTAAGTCATTTACCGTGATAGACATTACTTAGCCTTCCTGTTTCGGGCCGGCATAGAGGCCTTTTTCGGTCGCGCAGGTTTGATTGGTGTTGGACTGAGATAGCGTCGCGTTAAGTCATCGGTCGAGGGATTCGTTAGTCCACGTACTTTCACTAAGTCGACGCCACTCATGAATGAGCGAACGGTTTTTGCGAGCATCGCACTGTCGACCGCGCCGGTAATGCCTTTTTTTGTCTCCGTTAGACCAATGTTGGTCACCTGCTCTTTGGTTAAATGCAGTCTCACTTTAGGTTTGGTCTTGCTTTTATTGAGACGCGTCAACGCGTCCGAAACCACGGCTGTCTGCTTTTTAGGAAGCTCGACGGCCAAGTCGCTCTTGCTTTGAATGAGATAATCATTATTCCGCAAGGCATTTTTGGACATGCCTTTGCCATGGCCGTCTCTCAAATGGAGGGGAATGGCTGATAGATCTTTAACAAACAACTTGGCGTCCTGCCGCCGTTTGTCAGTCTTGTCGGCCTCCTTTTGTAGTCGCCCACTCAGATTTTTTTTGATGCTGTCGCGAAACGCCCAAGTCGAGGCAGCAGCTTGCAGGAAACGGCCTCCACCTGACGGTCCTTGCCCATCGGTATTTGAGAGCGAGATGTTGTACCGGTCCACCTGGGCTTGCAGAAGTCGTATGACGTATGCTTCTTCGGCCCCAGCGTCGACTCTAGGCGCCGCGGAGACGTATAGGATTCTCTCCTCAGGTGACAGCGGGAAAGGGTTGTCGAGACTCTGGACGTCCTCAGATGCAAATACCGCGATTACGAGATTTGGCCGGGCTTCATTTCCTGGGAAATCAAGGTCTTCCGAACCGAGAACAAACCTGCCGTTTGCATCGGTGAGTATGGAACCGATACGCCGCCCGAGCTTGCTTATAAAGTCATTTCCGCGAGCCCGACGCAATTCATTGATATCGGCCTTTGAGTCGTAGCCGGAGACGACTAAGTTGGGGACCCCAGTGCCAGTTTCCTTGATTAGCACATATCCAGAAACTTTGCGCATCTACAACTCCTTGGAAAACTGACAACCTTTTTACCATATTTTTATCCGAGCCGCGACGCTCCAGGAGGATCTATGACGCAAATTGAGTCCTTAATAGGCCCGTTTAGCCCTATCTTTATCTTGTTATTCCTCGAGCATCCCAATCTCAAATGGTCATTCACCGCGATCTCGATCTCCAGCCCGAACCCAAGATAGCGTTCTGTCGTCTGGATTAAAGAGTGCCCCAGATCGACATGGAATTCTACCGAGGATTACGTCCGCGCCCGCCAGGAGTGGGATGAGCGGTTCGGGGATCAAAT
>Ga0070667_100006022_pt1 | contig 10079 bp, 10 predicted proteins | sample KBSS33metaG_FD_64659 | JGI IMG/M metagenome (GOLD analysis project Ga0070667, IMG submission 64659) | Switchgrass rhizosphere microbial communities from Kellogg Biological Station, Michigan, USA - KBS S3-3 metaG | ecosystem: Host-associated > Plants > Roots > Rhizosphere > Soil ...
GCGACGACCAGCACGCCGCCGTGCGGCGACGAGCCGTAGGCGTTGCCGTGCTTGAGCGCGTCGCCCGCGCGGTCCACGCCGGGGCCCTTGCCGTACCACATCGCGAACACGCCATCGACGGTGCGCTCCTCATCCGACTCCACCCGCTGCGTGCCGAGCACGGCGGTGCCGCCGAGTTCCTCGTTGATCGCGGGCAGAAAGCGCACGTCATGCGACGCGAGCAGTTTCTTCGCCTTCCACAACTGCTGGTCGACCATGCCGAGCGGCGAACCGCGATAGCCGCTGACGAAGCCCGCCGTGTTCAGGTCGGCCGCGCGATCGAGCTCGCGCTGCATCAGCACGAGCCGCACGAGCGCCTGCGTGCCGGTCAGGAAGATGCGCCCGCGCGTGGCGGACAGGTTGTCGGTGAGCTTGTAGTCAGACAGGGCCGGGGTCAGGCCGCGGTGGCCCGCCGCGTCGGGGGAATGGACGGCATCGAAGGGAACGCGAGCGTTCATGAATTCTCCGGCGTTGTTATGGTTTGGCGTGGGGTGCGCAAGGACTCCATTCTTGGCTGTCACAACCGGAATTTTTTTACTCACTTGCCGCGTGTCTTCGCCGATGCGAAAGGAAAACGCTTCTTTTCGAGATAGTCGAGTGAGATTCCCCTGCGCGTGGTGCGGGTTCAGGTAAACCCGGACGCGAGGGCGGCCGCGTTCGGACTAACCTGAAAGCCTGCCAGCCTCCAGGGACGATGCGCGATGAAGCTCTACTACTGGCCGAAGACGCGCGCGTTCCGCGCGCTGTGGATGCTCGAGGAGCTGCGGGTGCCGTACGAGTTCGCGTTCGTCAACATTCGCGCGGGCGCGCAGAACGAGCCGGAGTTTTGCCGCGTCAATCCGATGTGCAAGCTGCCCGCACTGGACGACGACGGCGTGTGCGTGGCCGAATCGGGCGCCGTGCTGCTCTATCTCGCGGACCGGTTTCCCGGCGCGCAGCTCGGCGCGCCCCCGGACGATCCCCAACGCGGGCGCTTCCTGCAATGGATGTTCTTCACCGGCGCATGCCTCGAACCCGCGATGGCCGAGCGCATGACGGGCGCGCCGGGCAATACGGTGAGCTTCGGCTGGGGCGATCTCGTGCGCGTCGAGCACGCGGTCGAAGCCGCGCTGAAGGACGGGCCGTGGCTGCTCGGCGAGCGCTTCACCGCCGCCGACATTCTCGTGGCGAGCACGCTGCAGAGCGGTTTCATGGCGAAGCTGATCGAGCCGGGCGGCGTGCTGTCGGAGTATGTCGATCGCGCGGTCGCGCGCGACGGGCACGAGCGCGCGGCGGCAATCGACCATCGCGAGGCGCAGCGGCTTGCGTTGCCGCATTCGTCGGACGTCGGCGTGCGGGGGTGAAACCGCCGCGCACAGGCGCGGTGCGCGGCGCTCAGTCAGCCGAATGCGCAACCATGCCGCCGCAGTGGCGGGCGGCGGCGATCACGCGTCAGACGATTACGGAAATGACCGCGGCTTCGGAATGCCCGCGCCGGCCTCGATGTCGGCGACGGCCTGCCTGTGCGCAAGCTCGACGGCTTCAGCCGCGTTCACGAGACCGCCGTCGCCGCCGACCGTCGTCCAGGTCTGCACGGGTTTGTCGTGGTGGCGGATTTCGTATTCGGCGTCCCAGTGCGCGCCCTGCAGTTCGATCGGACGCACATGGATCGCGTAGACGCCATAGAGGAAGAGCTGTTCCGGCATGATGTCCTCCAACGGGCCGGACGGCGGCGCGCTGCTTCGCGCGGGCGCTGCCGGCGCTGCCTAGAGTTCGATTTCCCCGAGAATCCGGTGCGCGAGCGCGCGCGCTTCTTCGAGCGCCTCGTCCTCGTTCTGCGACGCTGCCTCGACTTCGTAGAGCGTCGCATCGGTTTCCTCGCCGTTGTCGCGGGCGAGCGAGACGAGACCCTGGAACTGGCCGCCGTCGATGGCCCGAACGCCGATCGTCGCGGTGTAGATGCCTTTCGTGTAGGTCGTGTCGTCCATGATGCGGCTCAGGCGTTGACGGAAATTCATGCTAGCACGCTGATATGCAAAGCGTGTGAACAGCATGGCCGCCGGAGTGCTCACGGGCGCGGCGCGCTACGTCAGCAAATCCTCGACCTCTTCGAGCGACGGCGAATGCGCGCCCGAAAAGCGGCACGCCGCCGCGCCGGACGCGAGCGCGAAGCGCAGATGATCGGGCCATTCGCCTTCGCGCGCCATCAGGCTGTAGAGCAGGCCGCCGATCGACGCGTCGCCGGCGCCGACCGTATCCGCGACCTGCACCTGCGGCGGCTTCGCGCGATGGACGGCATCGCCGACATAGAGCGCCGCCTCGCTCGCGCCGCGCGTGACGAGGACCGTGGCGCGCGGGTTCATCGCGCGGACCTCGGCGAGCGCTTCGGCTTCCGGGATGCCGCGAAAGAGCATGTGCAGGTCTTCGTCCGATACCTTGATCAGGTCGGCGAGCGACGCCATGTTGCGCAGGATCGGCTCGTAGCCGGTTTCCATCAGGTTGCGGTAGTTCGGATCGAAGCTGATCTTCACGCCGTGCGCGCGCAACTGCGCGGCGAGCGCGGCGAGCGTCGCGCCGAGCGGCTGGCGCACGAGGCTGATGCAGCCGAAATGCGCCCACTTCACCTGGTCCATCCAGCCTTGCGGCAGCGTCGACGGATCGAACGCGAGATCGGCGCCGTTCTCGCCCATGAAGTAGTAGGTCGGCGGCTGGGTCTTGTGAACGATCGCAAGCAGGGGCGGACGCTCGACGCGCTGCATGAAGCGCATGTCGAGACCGGCCGCGACGCTCGCGTGCCACAGGTCGTCGGAGAAATTGTCGACGCCGAGCGACCCCGCGCACGCGGTAGGCACGCCGAGCCGCGCGACCGCCCGCGCGACGTTCCACCCGGCGCCGCCCGGGCGCGAGAGCCAGGTGGACGTGTCGGTGCGGATCATGTCGGTGAGGATGTCGCCGGCTGAGACGAATTTCGGAAGAGTCTGCTGTTCTGCTGCCATCTTTCTCACCGTTTGCTCGTGTCCGGGGCGGTAAGGGCGTTCAGCACCTCGTAGCACGCGCCCATCGTGTGGTAGTCGGTCTTGCCGGCGGGGCTTTTTTCGTCGCCGTACTTGCGGTTGTCGCACGTGAGGATGCGGTACCACGCGCCGTGCCGGTGATCGACGAAATGCGCCCAGCTATAGCGCCATAGTTCGTCGTAGCAATCCCAGAAGCGCTCGCGCCCCGTGCGTGCGCCGAGCAGCGCGGCGGCGGCGAAGCTTTCGGCCTGCACCCAGAAATACTTGTCGTGGTCGCAGATGGTGTCGTCGGGGCCGAAGCCGTAGTAGAGGCCGCCGTGGCGGCTGTCCCAGGCGCGGTTGAAGCCGGCGTCGAACAGTTCGACGGCGCGCGGCGCGAGCCACGGCAGCGCGCGATGCCGTTCGAGAATCAGGAGGAGCTTGGCCCACTCCGTCTGATGGCCGGGCTGGAAACCCCACGGACGGAAGATGTTCGAGCTGTCCGATTCGTTGTAGTGCCAGTCGACCGACCAGTCCGGGCGGAAGTGCTCCCAGACGAGCCCGTTCGAGAGCTTGGCCTGCCGCAGCGTGATGTTTCCCGCGATTTTCTCCGCGCGGTCCAGATAGATCACATGGCCGGTCGCCTCGTACGCTGCAAGCAGCGCCTCGGTTGCGTGCATGTTCGCGTTCTGCCCGCGATAGTCGGACAACTGCCAGTCAGGCGTGGCTTCGTCGGCGTAGAGGCCGGCTTCGGCGTCCCAGAAACGGCGCTCGAGAAGATGGAACGTGTCGCTGATCAGCAGTGTCGCTTCCTCGATGCCCGCCATCGACGCGTGCGCGCAGGCGAGAAGCACGAACGCGAGCCCGTAGCAGTGGCGCGTGCCGTCCAGCGTGCGCTTCGCGCCGTCGCGCCATTCGATTTCCCAGTCGTAGCCTTCGCGGGCGGCGTCCCAGTGGGCGTCGCGCAGGAATTTGAAGGCGTGACGCGCGTCGTCCTGATAGGAGACGTCGCCGAAGTGGCGATAGGCCATCGCGTAATTGAAGACAAAACGCGTGCTGCTGACGAGGTGGCGTGTCGTGCTGTCGTAGATGCGGCCGTCGTCCTTGAAGAAGTGGAAGAAGCCGCCCGACGGATCGCGGGCGGTCGGCGCGTAAAACGCGAGCGTGTCGCGCACGTGCGAGAGCAGGAAGTCGCGGCTGCGGAAGTCGATGTCCGCGTTGGTGGCGGCAACGGTCGAAGCGGTCGAGTTCATGTCGTGGTCGAGCCGGAGCTCGCGCGAGGGATGAAATTTACCGGCACCAGCGTGTCGGCCGGGTCGGGGGAATTCGGGCTGTCCTCCAGCAGCAGCTCCACGCCGCGCCTGCCGAGCGCCTCTTTGTCGACCGTTACGGTCGACAGCGGCGGCGTGCTCTGCGCGGCGGCCGGAATGTCGTCGAAACCGACGAACGCGATGTCTTCCGGCACCCGTAAGCCGTGCGCAAGGCAGACGCGCATCGCGGCGAGGGCCGCTGCATCGTTATAGGCGAAAACGGCGTCGGGGAGGGGACTCGATTGCGCGCGTGCCTCGCGGATCAGACGCTCCATCGCGTCGGCGGCGGCGAGATCGGCGGCGAGGCCGGGCTGCGTCGTGACTTCGAGCATCGGATCGAACAGCAGGCCCGCCTCGAAATAGGCGCGCCGGTAGCCGAGCGCGCGCTGCGCGATGCTGTGATGCGCGAGCGACCCGCCGATGAACGCGACGCGCCGCCGCCCGAGGGCGAAGAGATGCTGCATCGCGAGGGACGCGCCCTTGACGTTGTCGATATTGACCGAGCGGAAGCCGGGCGCGCGCAGGTCGATGAGGACGATCGGCCGGTTCAGCGAATGCAGATGCGCGAGCAGTTCGGGCTCGACGAAACCGGCGACCGCGATGGCGTCGGGCGCATGCAGGCGCATCTGCTGCGCGAGATCCTGCGTGGGACCGGCCGTGAGCACCGAGGGCACGAGACGTCGCTCGCGGCACGCTTCCTCGAAGCCGTTCAGCACATGCGAGAAAAACGGGCTGACGGCGAAATTGTTGTGCTGCCGGTGCAGCAGGAACGTGACGCGGCGGATGCGCGTGCGCAACTGGGCGGGATCGTAGCCGAGCTGCTGCGCCACTTCGACGACGCGAACGCGCGTCGCTTCGGACAGGCCCGGCTGGTTCTTCAGCGCCCTCGACACAGTGCCGATCGAGACGCTGGCCGCACGCGCGACATCGCGAATGGTGGTGCCCATCGTGGTGTTCTCTGTCTCCGGAAGATGACTGTTTCTGCGCTTGTTTACTTGTGTGGCATACGTTCGCTTCGTTGCGGCGATTGTATAGTAAAAATCACGCGAAAACGCTCGGCGGCAGACTAGAGAAAACCAGTAGACGCTTGTTGTGTATGGGTTTTGTTGGCTTATCCTTGTTTAGTAAAAAATCTTAAACAGCGCCGGTCACCGCCCTTCGCGCTGATGAACCGACGCCGCATTGGACGACAGGACGTGGATGACCACGTCGTCATCCTGATAGTGGGAGAGGAGCGGGATCGCGAGCTTGTCCATCAGTTCGGCGTGGATGGTATCGCCCGTGTATGACCAGCCTTCGATTGGCCGTCGCCAATGGCAGGCGAGCAGGGTGCCGCCGGGAGCGAGGGTTGCCGTCACGCGCTCGATCAGCCGCGACACCTGCGCGGGGTCGAGGTAGTAGGCGAGCTCGCTGATGACGATCAGATCGAAGCGGCCGTCCGGCCAGTCGTCGGGGACTGCTCGCCGCTCGACATGCACGTGGCTCAGATGCGCGACGCGGCGGCGCGCGAGCGCGACCGCTTCTTCGCTGAGATCGGCGGCGAGCAGCGCGCCGCAGCGCGGCGCCAGCGCGGCCGTCAGCTCACCGTTCGCGCAGCCCGGCTCGAAAGCGCGGACGTAGCGCTCGTCTGGAAGCATGGCGAGCGTGAGCGCGCGCTTGCGGCGCTCGTACCAGCGCTCGCGAAGAAGCCAGGGATCGTCGCTTTGCGCGTACAGACCGTCGAAGTATTGCAGCGCTAACGGCACGCCGGTCATATCAGGACCACCTCGTAGGGCCGCGTGAGCCGCGCCAGCACATGATCCGGCAGGATCGGCGCGCGGCCTGTCGCGACGTCGGGTTCCATCTGGCTGCGAAACGCCTCGACCGCGTGGAGCTTGCGGGCGTGCGTCGCGGCATCCAGCACGATGCGCCGCGCACGGCTCCACGGCACGCGGGGGTCTTCGGGCGTCGCCCAGTGCCACGTCCATACCGGGACTTCGACGAAGGGGACGTCGAGGCTCCCCGCAACCATTGATACCGCTCGTCCTACCGCTTCATGGTCTGGATGGCCGTCGTGGCGCCAAGTGCCGAAGACGACGTCGCCCGGGCCAAGGTGATCGGTGAGCGACGCCGCGAGTTGCGCCTCGAACCGCTTGCCGCCGCCGTCGGGCAGGCCGAGCCGCGCGAGTTGCACCTGCCGCATGTGAAGACGCTGCAGCGCTTCGCGCGTTTCCTGCGGACGGACCGCCGCGAGGCGCTCGACGGGCCATGCCGGCGAATCCGGATGACTCGCAGTGCCGTCCGTCACGGCGACGATCAGCACCTTGCGCCCGAGCGCGGACAGGTGGGCGAGCAGGCCGCCGGTGCCGAGGACCTCGTCGTCGGGATGCGGCGCGACAACGACCGCCCGCGCGCCGGGCGGCACGAGCTCGGCCGGCTTGACCTCGGGCAGCGCGCCAAGCCTCGCCCAGTTCTGCCATGACGATTCGGGCGTACCCGTGCCGGCGAGCACGCGGTCCTTGTGTGTCTTGCTGATTACAGTAGCCATGAGCCGCGCTCCTCTTCGACGATGCGCTGCGCGAGCGCGGCTTCGTCGCGTTCAGCGTGGCTTTGCCGGATGAACACGGGGAGATCGGCCATCAGGCGGGCGAAATGCTCGTTGCGGCAAAGCGGAGCGGCACCGAGTGCGCGTCCCGCGTGTTCCATAACCGTTGTGGCAGCGCGTTCCACCGCGAGCCGCGCGCGCAACGCGGGCACCATGGCGTCGGCCTTCGGTTCGCGGTCGATTTGCGCCGCCGCTTCGCGCATCAGGCTTGCGGCGCTCGCGAGCGCCGTGTCGATCGCGCCCAGATGCGCGAGCCTGTAAGGGTCCGGCCGCCGGGCGGCTTCCTGCCTGACGAAATTTCCGATGGCCGCAGCCGCGCCGAACCAGCACGCCGCGATGCCTGCGCCTCCTTGCCAGAAACCCGGCCGATCCAGATAGGCACGCGGCGCGCCGATCTGCACGGCGGCCGCGTTGTCGAAATGCACGTCGACGCTCGCGCTTGCACTCATGCCCACGGCTTTCCAGCCTTCGTTCGTCACGCAAACCGAGGGCTGGTGCAGATCCACCGCGGCGAGTATCGGCTCGTCCCGCTCGTTCCATGCACTCACGAGCGCGTGCGTGAGAAACGCCGCGCCCGAGCACCACGCTTTTGTGCCTCGAAGCCTGATCCGGCGGTCCGCGCGTGTCGTCATCGCAGCGAGGCGGGCGGACGGCGGCTCCGCGGCCCAGACGCCCCAGGCCTCACCGCTGCCGGTTTCGATGCACTCCAGTTCGGCGAGAATCGCGAGGGCATCGGTGTGGCCCTCGTACAGCTTCACGAGGGACAGGTCAAAAGCGGCCACCGCGCCGAGAATCCTCCATCGCTCGAGCGTCGCGCCCTTGCCGGGCAGGTCAATGTGGTCGAGCCCGGCGTCGATCAACGTTCGCAAGGCATGCGCGGCTGCGGCAGGTGTGCCTCGTTCGATGTTCAGTTCGCGCAGGAATGCCTTCAGCTCGGTGGCGCAGGCGCGCGCAGGCGCGCTCATCACGTATGCCATGGCGGACCTCGAAGCCACCCGCGGGTGCCGGTGCGGCTGAAACTGATCTGCATGACGCTCTCCCTGTCGGCGTGCCGCGTGGTTCTGTATGGAACCAGTGTGGCAAGGCACATGCCCGGGCGCCAGCTGGCCGAAAGCAATAGGCAAGACGCATGAAAAGCGGGTGCGCCGCCGCGCCGCGCTCGCTGGCAGAAATACGTTCTTGCTTATGCCTTCCGGCCGAATCGACACCCCGCCCGTTACCGGGTCAAATAGCAAAAAAGCCGCACGAGGCGGCTTTCCGGCTTTGGGGAACGGGGTGTCCTTTCAATGCAGCGCTCCGGGGGACGGAGCGCAACGCCCCTCAGCGGCGCACGGCGGCGGCGGCAGCCTCGCTCTTGTGTGACTTGTCCGCGGCCGTCTTGCGTGCGCCCCACCGCTGGGCGAGCACGGCGCACACCATCAACTGGATCTGATGGAACAGCATGAGCGGCAGCACCACGGCGCCCACCGTGCTCGAAGCGAAGATCACCTTCGCCATCGGGATTCCGGCGGCGAGACTCTTCTTCGAGCCGCAAAAGATGATGGTGATCTGGTCGGCGCGGCTGAATCCGAGGCGCTTTGCGGCAAAAGCAGTGGACAAAAGCGCGAGCGCGAGCAGCACGATGTTGGCGACCACGAGTCCGGCAAGCGTGGAAAGCGAAATCGAGTGCCAGATGCCCTCGTTCACGGCCTCGCTGAAGGCCACGTAGACGACGAGCAGGATCGAACCCTGATCGACGAAGCGCAGCACCGTGCGGTTGCGGTCGACCCACTTGCCGATCACGGGGCGCAGCAGTTGCCCGGCGATGAACGGCACGAGCAATTGCAGCACGATATTGCCGACCGTGTGCCAGGGCGAACCGGTCATCTCGCCGTGGTTGTTCACCACCAGCCCGACGAGCGCGGGCGTGATGAAGATGCCGAGCAGGCTCGAGGCCGACGCGCTGCAGACGGCGGCGGGAACGTTGCCCTTGGCCATCGAGGTGAAGGCGATCGACGACTGCACCGTGGAGGGCAGCGTGCACAGAAACAGGATGCCCGTGTACAGGGCCGGGGTGACGAGCGGCGAGAGAACCGGCTTCAGCGCGAGCCCGAGCAGCGGAAAGAGCGCGAAGGTGCTGAGCAGCACGACCAGATGCAGCCGCCAGTGCGTGGCCCCCGCCACGATTGCTTCGCGCGACAGCTTTGCGCCGTGGAGGAAGAACAGCAGGCCGATGGCGATGTCGGTGAGCCAGTCGAAGGCGACCGCCGTGCTGCCGCGGCATGGAAGCAGGCTGGCGAGGGTGACCGTGCCGACAAGGGCAAGCGTGAAGTTATCGGGGAGAAATTTGGGGCGCGCCATCGAAATCTCTTACTCGAACGTGCATTCGGTTATGAACGCCTCGACGTTTGCTGAATCGGCGTTGGCTTGAGTGCACAACGCTGCTAAACGTCAAGTAAGGAAAACCAGTATTTTCGCCCCTTTTCGATTAAATAGGCAAATTCATTTAAATGATCTATTAATGCGCTTGATGTATGAGCGAGCGTCGCCGACGTGTACCTGATGCAACGTTCGAGCCAGCGCGCTGGCGCCCTTCAACTCACACAAATCCGCGTTTTCACGGACCCCGGAAATGCTGAAAAACCCAGTAGTAACATGGTGTTACAACCATTGAGCAGGTCTAACACTTTTTGGCTCGACTCTCCAGGCTTCCCACCATAAATTGTTCATAGACCGGTCGGCGGGTGCCCGTTTTCCAGACGGTGCAACCGAAACGCTCCGACGACGCCCGGTCGCTTGCTCGCCGGACGAAACGTCCTTCGCCGCAAGTCGAATCGAGTCGGACATCCGCAGTTTCGAAATGGCGCTCAAAGGCTTACGCACGAGTACTCGATGGCTGGTTTCCACTGTGATCGGTTCGGTCACGGTGGCGGCATCGCTTGCACTCGCCGCGCAGCCGACAGCCAACTGGCTGTCGGGTTCCAGTGAAGAGGCCACGCGCGTCGACGCCGTGCAATCCACCCAGTCGCAGCGCTTCGTTCAAACCGGTGCGAAAGGCGACGGGCTGACGCCGGTCAGCACGGAAGTGCGTGCCGTGCCGCGCGCCGAGCAATCGGCCCCGATCCGCGGAGCTGGTTCCATTCGCGCCGACATCACCCGATACAACGAAGAGCGCAGCGTCCCGCGTCCGCAAGG
>Ga0070667_100006027_pt1 | contig 10074 bp, 8 predicted proteins | sample KBSS33metaG_FD_64659 | JGI IMG/M metagenome (GOLD analysis project Ga0070667, IMG submission 64659) | Switchgrass rhizosphere microbial communities from Kellogg Biological Station, Michigan, USA - KBS S3-3 metaG | ecosystem: Host-associated > Plants > Roots > Rhizosphere > Soil ...
TAGGTAGGTCCTACGGCAGACTGCCCACCGGACGAGCGTCAGCAGCTCGGCCGGCGGGCAGGTCTGTGTTTGGGCCGCGGGCCCCGCATTGCTAATTTGACGCCGCCGCTGATTCCCGGTGTTACGTTCGGTGGGGGTGGGCGTCGACGCGTGAGGAGTTGCGGTGACAGCTTTGGCTGAGGTCCGACATTTCCGGCGCGGCGACGCGGGCTACGAACACGCGCGTTGCGCGACGGTGTGGAATGCGCTTGTGCCGCAGCGCTTTCCGGACGTCATCGTCCAGGCGTCCTGCACCGCCGATGTGGTGGTGGCGGTCCGTTACGCCTGCGTGAACAAATTGGCCGTCGGCATCCGTTCTGGCGGGCACAGTTGGTCGGCGAATCACCTCCGTGACGGCGGCATGCTGCTCGACGTGAGCCGGCTCGACACCTGCCGGGTAGATCGCGACGCGATGACTGCCGTCGTCGGACCCGGCAAGGGCGGCAGTGTCCTGGCGACCGAGCTGGAGCAGCAGGGCCTCTTCTTTCCATCCGGACACTGCCGGGGCGTGCGACTCGGCGGCTACTTGCTGCAGGGCGGCTACGGCTGGAACAGCCGGGTCCTGGGGCCGGCGTGCGAAAGCGTGCTGGCGCTCGACGTCGTCACCGCCGACGGCGAGCAGATTCGCTGCGACGCCGAGCATCACTCCGACTTGTATTGGGCGGCAAGAGGAGCCGGGCCCGGGTTCTTCGGCGTTGTGGCGGCATTCCATCTGCGTCTCTATCCGAAGCCGGCGGTGTGCGGCAGCAGCCTGTACGTCTACCCGTTCGAGGCCGCCGACGAGATCTATGCGTGGGCCCGCGCGATCAGTGCCGACGTGGACCGCCGGGTGGAGCTGCAGATCGTCGCCTCCCGCGCCATGCCCAGTTCGGGTCTGGATACGCCGGGCATCGTGCTGGCCTCGCCGGTGTTCGCCGACAATGACGATGAAGCGAAAGATGCGGTGGCACTGCTGGATACGTGCCCGGCGCGGCCGCATGCCCTGATGGCTGTGCCGTTCGCGCCGACGAACCTGCCCACCTGGTACGACGCGGTGATGAGTAACTACTTGAGCGACCACCGCTACGCCGCGGACAACATGTGGACATCGGCGTCGACGGCCGACCTGCTGCCGGGCGTGCGGAACATTCTCGCGACCATGCCGCCGCACCCGTCGCATTTCCTCTGGCTGAATTGGGGACCGTCGCCCGCTCGTCAGGACATGGCCTACAGCCTGGAGGACGAGGTGTATCTGGCGCTGTACGCCGGCTGGTCGGATGCCGCCGATGACGAAAAGTATGGCGACTGGGCCCGATCCAACATGGCGGCGATGTCGCACCTGGCCACCGGGATACAGCTGGCCGACGAGAACCTGGGGGCCCGGCCGGCCCGGTTCGCCACCGACGCGGCCATGGCGCGACTGGACGCGGTGCGCGCACAATATGACCCGGAGGGTCGCTTCTACGCCTGGATGGGACGGACATGAGCTACCTGGGGTACCGCGGCGACGACGCGGACACACCGTTCGGCAGGTTCTTCAACCCGGAGATGGCGGTGCTGCCACGTCACGTGGTGCAGGCGCTCGAGCACGGACCGCAGGCTGGCCCGGTGCTGCCAGACTTCGACGAACCGCTGGCCGGGGACGGTTATCAGCAGACCGAGAACGGCTACGGCACGCTGTCGGACGGCGGCTACACCGTCGCCGTACGCACCGACATGCCGGGCGTGACGCCGCAGATGTGGGACTGGTGGTTCGGCTGGCACGGCTGCGACGCGCGCCGCTACAAGCTGTGGCATCCGCGGGCGCATGTGTCGGCGCAGTGGCGCGACGGCCGCGACGACCTGGCCTATGTCGGCCGGACCTCGCTGGTCGAGGAGTACCTCGGCTCCGCGCTCAGTTCGGTGGCGATCCAGTTCGTCGACCCGGCTACGCAAGGGCACGCCGGGCTGGCCATCGCCGCGCGCCTCGGCTCGCCCGATATCCCCGTCGATATCGGCTGGCTTGTTCATCAGGTGCGGCCGACGCCGGACGGTGCCGAGATGCGCTCCCGCTTCTGGATGGGCGGGCAGCACGTCAGCTTCCGGGCCGGTAAATCCTTGGCGGACCATGCATTTCGGGTGCTTGCCGCGCGTCAGCTGCCTCATCCGCGTGACCTGCTGGTGCACTGTGCGCAGGAGATGAACCATCTCGCGGGCTTCCTGCCGGAGCTCTACGCGCAGTTCAGTTGACCCGCAGGCTGGGGGCTAACCCGCGAGCAGACGTAAAACTGTCGACTTTCCGAGCAAGATCGACAGTTTTACGTCTGCTCGCGAGCGTGAGGTGCCCGCCAGCTCGAAAGGTGGCGCGCGAAGCGGGTGTGACTGACGCCACCAACCAGAAAACTATCAACCACGCTACGATCGTTTCATGATTGATAGTTCAGTGAGGGGTCGCCGCGTACGCACCTGGATCCACCGCATGCTGATCGCATTCGGCTGCGCCGTCGCGGTGGTGCTGTCGGCGGGCGGTTGGGTGCTCTATGCCAACGACTTCGCGATCCGCGAGCAGCGCGTCACCATCCCTGCGCCGGTGCAGCCACTCGACGGTGTGTTGGCGCTGCCCAGGACGGGACACGGCCCCTTCGGGCTGGTGGTGTTCGTCCACGGCGACGGTCCTGCCGATGCCAGCCGCGACGCGTTCTACCGGCCCATCTGGGAGTCCTTCGCGCAGGCCGGATATGCGTCGTTGTCGTGGAACAAGCCCGGCATCGGCGGCGCCCCCGGCAACTGGCTGAACCAAAGCATGGCCGACCGCTCCGACGAGACGAGCGCCGCGATCGACTGGGCCCGCACCCGGCCGGACATCGATCCACACCGCGTCGGCATCTGGGGCATCAGCCAGGGCGGCTGGGTGGCGCCCGAGGTGGCGGTGCGCAAACCCGACCTGCAGTTCGTGATTCTCGTTGGGCCAGCGATCAATTGGCTGCGGCAGGGCGAATACAACCTGCGAGCAGAGCTACGGGCGCGCGCGGCGCCGGAGGCTGAACTGACCGCTGCCCTGGCGCGGCGGGAGCGGACGAACCAGCTGCTGCGCACCGGCGCCACGTACCACGAGTACCGCATGGCCGGCGTCGACGCGTCGCCGATGTCCGCGGACCGCTGGGGTTTCGTCGCGCGCAACTACCGTGCCGACGTCAGCGCCACGCTGCCGCACCTCGCGGTCCCGGTGCTGCTGGCACTCGGCGAGGGAGATCTGAACGTCGACGTGGCCGAGACCGAACGCGTCTACCGCGAACTGGTGCGTCCGGAGTTGCTGACGGTACAGACCTACCCGCACGCCTCGCACAGCCTGGCCAAGGAGGAGTTAGAAAGCAATCCCAACAGCGTAAAGGCCTACGCGATAGGGACTTTCGCGCCGCGACAGATTTACGCACCCAGCTACCTCGACAATCTCCGGCGCTACGTCCAGGAACTGCCGGCCGCGAAGGAGGCCCGATGAGGATTCTCGCGCTGGGCGGCCCGGGGGCGATGGGCGCCGTCGCGGTCCGGCTGGCCGCGCAGCTGCCCGGGGTCGACGAGATCGTCATCGCGGACCGCGACGCTGCCGCCGCACACCGGCTGTGCGGACAACTCGCCGCCGCCCCGGTGCGGGTCAGTGCCGCTCAGGTCGACGTCACGGACGATATCGCCCTGCGCCAAGCGCTGGAGCGGGCCGACCTCGTCGTGAACACCGTCGGGCCGTACTACCGCTTCGGCGTCCCCGTACTGCGGGCCGCGATCGCGATGCAGACACACTACGTCGATATCTGCGACGACTGGGAACCGACGGTGCAGATGCTCGAACTCGACGAAACCGCCCGTGCCGCAGGTGTTTGTGCCGTCATCGGCATGGGGGCCAGCCCGGGCGTGAGCAATCTACTCGCCGCCATCGCGGCGGCCGAACTCGACACCGTGCGCGACACCTACACCGCGTGGCCGGTGGACGTGCCCGGGACGGGTGGCGACGGGGGTGACGTGCTGCTGGGACCCGACGGCCGGCCGTCGGCCGCGGCTGTGCACTGGATGCTGCAGAGCAGCGGCAAGATTTGTACCGTCCAGGGCGGGGAGCCGACGTTCGAGCGTCCGCTGCGGCCGGTCGGGCTGGCCTTGCCACGCGGCCGCCGCGGCACCGCGTACACGGTCGGTCACCCGGAGCCCATCACGTTGCGGCGCACGCTCGGGCTCAGCGGCGAGGCCGTCAACCTCATGGTGATCCGGCCGCGGACGCTGGCGTATCTCGACGTGCTGCGCCGTGACACCGATCGGCGCAGGCTGACCCACGAGACGGCGGCCCTGCAGTTCGCGAAGCCGAACCTGTTGCGCTACTTACGATCCGTCCCGCTGTCCCTACGCAGCAAGGGGCCGGGCAACCTGCCACCGTTCTTCGCCGCGGTGTCCGGCACCCGCGCGGGACGCGACCACATGGTGCTGGCCCACCTCGACCTGCCCGGTGCCGCGGCAGGGTTGTTCGGCGACATGGCCCGGGCCACCGGCATCACACTGGCGGTGGGCCTGGCACAGATCGTCGACGGCACCGCACGCCGCCCGGGCGTGCACCCGCCCGACGCCGTCATCGACGCGCCGCGGTTCTTCACGGACCTTGCCCGCCAGCTCGATCGGCCCACCGACCGGCCGCTGGTCATCGTCGAACAGGACGAGCGTGCCTAGACTTGGGAGCCCCGCCCGTCGTACCGCGGGCGCAAGGAGTTGACCGTTGGCAGACCCATTCATCGAAGTGCCGACCCGCACCCTCGTCGAGAGCATGCTGCGGGACGATGCCACCATCGACGCCGGTGCACTGTACGACGTCGCGGGCGAGCTCGGCATGACGGACCAACAGGTGCGGTTGTGCATCAAACGACTGGTCGCCGACGGGCAGTTCATCCAGGACGGGCGCGGCCGAAAAGCGGTGCTGCGCGCGACCGATGAGCTGCGCAGCACCATCACGCCGGACCTCGACTACCTGCGGCTCATGTACGCCCAGGACCGCGGCGACGCGCCGTGGGACGGGCGCTGGCGCGTGGTGGCGTTCGCCGTCCCGGAGTCGGTCCGGTCAGCGCGTGACGCCATGCGCGATGTCATCGTCGGCCTCGGCGGAGCTGCTGTTCAAGGTGGTCTCTATGTCTCCCCGAACGATTGGGGCGGCGAGATAGCCGCAGCCGCAGAGCAATTGGCGATCACCGAGCATGTCACCACACTGACAACGACGGACCTGGCCGTCGGCGGTATCGACGAACCTCGAGCCGTCGCAAATCACCTGTGGCCCCTGGACGACATTGCCGGGCGGCACCGACGGTTGCTCGCCGTAGCGGAACGGGCGCTGTCCGTGTTGCCGGATGCCTCCCCGACCACTCGGCTCACCATCGCGATCGAACTGGCCGCCGAATTCACCCGAGCGGTCGAGCCCGACCCGCTGCTGCCGCCGGAGTTGTTGCCACAGCCGTGGATCGGCGTCGCCGCCCGCGCGAAGGTCGCGGATTGCTGGGCGAGCCTGCTGAAAGGTGATGCCCCGCAGCGCATCAAGCTGTTTCAGTGGTACTCGGAAGTGGTGTCGGAGGTCGCGGCGCGGAGTAGTTCCGCCGCTTCGTTCTGATAGGCGTGCTCGGCCCACTGCAATGGGGTCGAACCGAAGCGTCGGTCGGTGATCGACGGATTGGCGCCGGCTTCCAGCAGTCGTCGGATCAGCGGTAGGTCACCCTCCCAGGCAGCCTGGTGCAGCGGCGTCGCGCCTTCGTCGTCGCGGGCGTTCGGATCGGCGGGGAAGGCCGGCACGACGATCTCGATGCCCGACACGTCGACGCCATGCCGCGCGAGCAAAGCGAGGCGGTCACTGAATCCGTGCGCGGCCGCCCACTGGATCTGCCGCTGCCACATCTGTCCTCGCGTCTCCATGGCCTCGCCCAATCGGCGCTCCCATGGACTGGGCCCGGCGTCGGCGAGGCCGTGGGCGAACAGTAGCTCCAGGTGTGAATCGTCGGGGCGGAACATCCGGTTGTAGAGCGCCTGCTGATCAACCGGATGTGCGCCGCGGCGCAGCAGCAGCGTGGCGAGTTCGGCGGCGTGCGGATGCCGGGGCTGCCGCCGCGGCCCTTGCTCACCCTCGCCGAACACCCCGGCCAACAGTGTGAACGGCGTCGACATGCCGCACCACAGGTATCCGCCGTTCGGATCGGCGCCGGCGTCGAGCAGGAGCGTCGCGGTCGCTATGACGTCATTTGCACTGCGGCCCAGTGGAATACGTGAGTAACACAGATACATCATGGGAACCCAGCCGAACGGTCCGCCGCCGGTGTTGGAGAGCCCCGGTCGTCTGGCGAGATGGTCGGCAAGCGCGACCGGGTCGGAGGCGGAGGCCGCGCACCAGATGTTGCGGTCGACGAGCCCGGGCTCGGCGGCCAGCAGGTCGGCGGCGGACTGCCAGCGCGGCGGGGCGTCGGATTCGTCGTAGCGCAACGACGCCGATGAGCAGAACCGGTCAGCCGGGTCGAGGGCGTCCTCGTCGACGGCGCCTGGGTCGACGCTCAGATCGGCGGCCAACCGCAGGTAGTGCACCAGCGCCGGCCAGCCGGTGAAGCCATAGCGGCGGGCGACGGCGAACTGGGCGGCGTGCAGCGCGACGCCGTTCGCTCGTTGCAATTCACGGGCTTCGACGCGGAGTTTGTCCAGGGACGGATTGGTGGGCAGTGTGCTGGCCATGACGGCCTCCTCTCATGCGCCCGCGTCCGCGAATCGGGCCGAGAAGAGGTCGGTCACAAGGTAGAACACCAGCAGGGAGGCTGAGCCCCTTCGAGCGGACGTCGGGCGGTCCTGCGCGCCCGATCGTCACTGTACCGGCCCGCGAGCGTGCGCGAAATGCACACCATTTGCGGCGTGTCCACGTACAGACACGCACGCTCGCGGGAAACGGCAGAAACGGCTACGTGCAGACGGCGCCGACGGCGGCGGATTGGACCAGCTTGGTGTACTTGGCCAGCACGCCGGTCTTGTAGCGCGGTGGCAGTGGCTCGAATCCTTCACGGCGCGAGGCCAATTCGGCCTCGTCGACCAGCAGGTCCAGCGTGCCGTTGGCGACGTCGAGACGGATGCGGTCACCGTCGCGCACGAACGCGATGGGGCCGCCGTCGACGGCCTCGGGCGCGATGTGCCCGACGCACAGGCCCGTCGTGCCGCCCGAGAACCGGCCGTCGGTCATCAGCAGCACGTCCTTACCGAGACCGGCGCCCTTGATGGCGCCGGTGATGGCCAGCATCTCACGCATGCCCGGGCCGCCCTTGGGGCCCTCGTAGCGGATGACGACGACGTCGCCGTGCGTGATGGTGCCGTCCTCCAGCGCGTCCAGGGCAGCGCGCTCGCGCTCGAAAACCCTTGCGGTGCCCTCGAACACGTCGGAGTCGAAGCCGGCCGACTTCACGACGGCGCCCTCGGGTGCCAGTGAGCCGTGCAGGATGGTGATGCCGCCGGTCGGGTGAATCGGGTTGTTCATCGCGCGCAGCACCTTGCCGTCCGGGTCGGGCGGCGCGATGTGGGCGAGGTTTTCGGCCATGGTCTTACCGGTGACGGTGAGGCAATCACCGTGCAGCAGACCGGCATCCAGCAGTGCGCGCATGACGACGGGCACGCCGCCGATCTCGTCGACGTCCTTCATCACGTGGCGGCCAAAGGGTTTCACGTCGGCCAGGTGCGGCACCTTGTTGCCGATGCGGGTGAAGTCGGCGAGGGTCAGTTCGACCTCGGCCTCGCGGGCGATGGCCAGCAGGTGCAGCACGGCATTGGTGGAACCGCCGAACGCCATGACCACGGCGATGGCATTCTCGAACGCTTCCTTGGTCAGGATGTCGCGGGCGGTGATGCCGCGGCGCAGCATCTCCACGACGGCCTCACCGGACTTGCGGGCGTATTCGTCGCGGCGCTTGTCGATCGCGACGGGAGATGCGCTGCCCGGCAACGACATACCGAGGGCCTCGGCGGCCGACGCCATGGTGTTGGCGGTGTACATACCGCCACAGGCGCCCTCGCCCGGACAGATGGCGCGCTCGATGATGTCGACGTCCTCGCGGGACATCAGCCCGCGGGCGCAGGCACCGACGGCCTCGAAGGCGTCGATGATGGTGACTTCCTTCTCGGTGCCGTCGGTCAGCTTCGCGACGCCCGGCATGATCGAGCCGTTGTAGAAGAACACGCTCGCCAGGTCGAGCCGGGCGGCGGCCATCAGCATGCCGGGGATCGACTTGTCGCAGCCGGCCAGCAGCACGGAGCCGTCCAGGCGCTCGGCCTGCATCACGGTCTCGACGCTGTCGGCGATGACCTCACGAGACACGAGCGAGAAGTGCATGCCCTCGTGGCCCATCGAGATGCCGTCGGACACGGAGATGGTGCCGAACTCCAGGGGGTAACCGCCGGCGGCGTGCACGCCCGCCTTGACGTCCTGTGCCAGTCGCTGCAGCGACATGTTGCACGGGGTGATCTCGTTCCATGACGACCCGACGCCGATCTGCGGCTTGACCCAGTCGTCGTCGCCCATGCCTACCGCGCGCAGCATGCCTCGGGCTGCGGTTTTCTCCAGGCCGTCGGTGACGTCGCGGCTGCGGGGCTTGATATCGGGCTGGTCGGAAGACATGCAGGTAAGTATGCCCTCGGGCAGTTGGTCGCCAAAATCCTTTTCAATACCCCTAAGGGGTATGCGGTACGCTGGGCTTATGACGGCAGACGAGTCGGACGCTGCGGTGGCAGGCCACGCCGAGGGCCAACACGGCTATTCGTCCAACAAAGACAACTACGCCAAGCGGCTGCGGCGCGTCGAGGGACAGGTCCGCGGCATCGCCAAGATGATCGACGAGGACAAGTACTGCATCGATGTGTTGACGCAGATCAGCGCGGTGAACAGCGCGCTGCAGTCGGTGGCGCTGGCCCTGCTGGACGAGCATTTGGGGCACTGCGTGAGCCATGCGGTGGCGGTCGGCGGCGACGAGGCCGAGCAGAAGCTGGCGGAGGCCTCGGCGGCGATCGCGCGGCTCGTCCGGTCCTAGTGCCCGGCGACGATGTCCGACTCGTCGACCGTGACCGGATCGCCTGCGCCCGGTAACCGCGAGTACCCGGCGCACACCAGACCGAAGAGCAAGTAGCCCAGGGCGACCTGCGGGTTGGCCGCCCACGACACCTCGGGCGCGTGGATCAGGCCGATGAAGGACAGCGCCGCACCCACGGCCGACGCGATCGCCGCGTAGAGGAACTTCTTCTCCAGGATGAAGGTCACCATGGTGCCCAGGATCAGGCCGACCAGTACCGCGCCCTCGCCGAGGGTCTGCAGACCCTGGTAGACCACGCCCGCGCCGCCCAGTTTGTCCAGCCCCACCGCCGCGGCCGAGGTGCCCGCCGCGTTCAGCGCATTGTCGACCAGGCCGCCGGCCCATTGCGCGAGGTTGGGCAGCAGAGCGGCCACGACGGCGACGGCATGCAGGCGGGGTACCGCCTGGAAGGCCTGTGCACCGATCAGCAGTCCGATGTACAGCAGGATGGGCACGATCGCGGGCACCGGCAGCAGTGCGTCGAGCACGCCGAACAGACCCAGGAAGCAGAAGACCCCGATCACCGCGCCGCTGGCCAACGAATACCCGGCCCGGCCGCCGGCGTCCTTCCAACCGGGGTGGCCGATGTACACGGCGGGCGGGAACGGTGAGCCGAAGGCCGACCCGATCACCGCGCCCGCGCCGTCGGCCAGCAGCACGCTGCGCAGGTTGTAGTTGTCGCCGGCGGCGGCCGCGCTCTCCACGTTGCTCATCGCCTCGGTGAAGTTGTAGACACCGAGGGGAATCGCGGTCCCCAGCAGCGGAGCCAGGTGCGACAGGCCCGACAACAACATGCCGACGCGCAGATCGGGCAGCCCGATCGCGATGTCGGACACCGCTTTTGCGACATCGGGCGCCGACATGAACCCGCCGATCCACCCGATGGCGGTACCGACGAGCAGCGCGGCCAGCCCGGTCGGGATGCCGAACGGCAATTTCATGTCGGTGAAGAACCCGATGAGGATGATCGCGA
>Ga0070667_100006031_pt1 | contig 10071 bp, 12 predicted proteins | sample KBSS33metaG_FD_64659 | JGI IMG/M metagenome (GOLD analysis project Ga0070667, IMG submission 64659) | Switchgrass rhizosphere microbial communities from Kellogg Biological Station, Michigan, USA - KBS S3-3 metaG | ecosystem: Host-associated > Plants > Roots > Rhizosphere > Soil ...
CGTTCGCGCTCGGCTCCAACGGCACGGTCGGGACCAGCAACCACGACGCCGCGAAGTTCTACGTCGGAGGCAGTGCAGCAGGAACCGCGAATCTCTCTCGGCTCGATCTCGTCGGTATCTTGCGCTACGAAGTCGCAAAGAGCGACGCGGATATCACAACAATCGCGGGACTGATGTGAACCATCCTACCTGCGCCTACGCAGAGCCCGGCAATAAGCAAACCGACAATGGGTTTCGCAACCACCCGAAGATCGCGAAAAGAATTAAGCACAACATTATTTAGGGTGTTGCGCGGACGCAGCAGATCATCTAGCCTGACGAACCTTCACCACGGGCTAGGTCATGGACGGTTTCATTCTCCTGCTGCTGTACTTCATCTGCTTTGGCGCGATCGGCTGGCTTATCGGCCAGCGAAAGGGGCGCCCGGTCGCTGGCTTGCTGTGGAGCATGGTGCTCGGGCCGATCGGCTGGCTCCTGATGTTCCTGCTACCGGCCGCCAGCTCGGGCGAGTCGCAGACTGTTCGTGATGCTCGGGCTCGCGCAGCCAAGTGATCATCTCGGGGAGATATTCAGGGAGATATGAGGGGAGAGCAGGGGGTGCGAGGGGAAGATCAAACGTCTCGTAGCCCGGTGAATCTTCCCCCGAGACCCCCTGACTCCCCCTTGCGAATAGGTTCGAGTCCAATCGCGCCTACCAATTTCGGTAGGAAGATCAAGCACCCGGCAGAAATGCCCGGTGCTTTTTTCTTGTCGTCTCGGCCGGACTCATGGCGTCGACCGGTACCACGCGATCCCGTCCGCGTCCACATCGCGGCGGATCTCGCCGCGATGCAGCAGGTAGTTCAGGCAGGCGAGGCTTTCGCCCGTCGCCATACCCAGCAACGCGACGTTGGATTCGGCGATGCTGCGCGCGAACAGGCTGTCGAACACGTCGACGGCGCGCTTCGGCGTTTCCAGCGCGCTTCTCAACCGGTCGAGCGCGTTTGCCTGTCCCTGGCGCAGGCGGTCGATGCGGGCGTGCAGCCCGCGGAAGCATTCGTTGTGCGACGGCAGGACCAGCACGTCGTCCGGCACCTCGCGCTGCAGCTTGTCCAGCGACGCGAGCCAGTCGGCCATCGGGTCGCCGTCGGGCTCGATCGGATAGACCGAGACGTTCGACGAAATGCGCGGCAGGATCTGGTCGCCCGAGATCAGCAGCTTGAGTTCGGGGCAGTGCAGGCAGGCATGCTCTGGCGAATGACCGTTTCCGGTCACGACGCGCCACGCATGGGCGCCGATCTGCAAGCTCTCGCCGTCGTGCAGGCGCCTGAAGCTGTCGGGCAGCGGGTGGATGTGCTTGCCGAAGCCGCCGAAACGCGTGCGATAGGTCTCGATGGCGGCGCCGCTCCAGCCAGCGCGCCGATAGAACTCGATCGCGTCGGCCGGCGCTTCGCGCCCGGTGTCGGAGACCATCGCGCGGCACATCAGGTACTCGTTTCGCGTCATCCACAGCCGCACGCCGAACTTGCGCGTCAGTCAGCCGGCCATGCCGACGTGGTCCGGGTGCATGTGCGTCACGAAGACGCGGGTCAGCGTTCGGTCGTCCGGCGAATTGGCGAACAGGTCGCGCCAGACCGCGGCCGTCTCCTCGGTGCGCACGCCGGTGTCCACGAGCGCCCAGCCCGCGCCGTCGTCGAGGGCCCACAGGTTGATGTGGTCGAGCGCATAGGGCAGCGGCATTCGGATCCAGTGCACGCCGGGCGCGACCACGATGGTTCGGCCGCGCTGCGGCAGTTCCGCGAACGGATAGGTCAATCCGCGCTTGTTTGCCTCTGCTGCTTCTTCCAACCCGTCCATCGCTCAGGCTCCCGGTGCTTCGCACGATGATAGGCACGTATATTGGGTCGGTCACTTCCCTCTCGAATCCACGGATCCACCGACATGACATTCGATCACCGGGCTCGATCGCTTGTCGCCGCGCTGCTCGGCGTGTGCTTCATCCACGCGCGGGGCGCGTCGCAGGCGCCGGTCGCGGCCGAGAACGGCATGGTCGTCACGGCCCAGCACCTGGCCACGCGCGTCGGCGTCGACGTGCTGAAAGACGGCGGCAACGCCGTCGATGCCGCGGTGGCGGTCGGCTATGCGCTGGCGGTCGTCTACCCCGCGGCCGGCAATCTCGGTGGCGGCGGGTTCATGACGATCCAGTTCGCCGATGGCCGCAAGACCTTCCTCGATTTCCGCGAAAAGGCACCGCTGGCCGCGACCGCGAACATGTACCTCGACAAGGACGGCCACGTGATCAGGGCCGCGAGCACGACCGGCCACCTCGCGGTCGCCGTGCCGGGCACCGTGTCGGGCATGGAACTGGCGCTGGCCCGATACGGGACGATGAAGCGCGCCGCGGTGATCGCTCCGGCGATCAGCTACGCGCGAGACGGCTTCGTGCTCGAGCAAGGCGACATCGACCTGCTCCTGGACGCGACCGACGACCTCAAGAAGGACGCCGCCAGTGCGGCGATCTTCCTGAACCACGGCGAGGCCTTTCAGCCCGGCCAGAGACTCGTGCAGAAGGACCTCGCGCAGACGCTGCAGCTGATCAGCGAGAAGGGCGCGGACGGCTTCTACAAGGGACCGGTCGGCGCGGCGATCGTTGGCAGCAACCAGGCCGGCAAGGGCATCATGACCCAAGCCGACCTCGACCAGTACAGCACGCGCGAACTCGAGCCCGTCGAATGCAGCTACCGCGGCTATGCCATCGTCTCGGCGCCGCCGCCGAGCTCGGGCGGCGTGGTCATCTGCGAGATCCTGAACATCCTCGAAGGTTACCCCCTGAAGGAGCTGGGCTTCCGCTCGGCGCAAGCGGTGCACTACCAGATCGAGGCGATGCGTCATGCCTACATGGATCGCAACAACTACCTCGGTGACCCCGACTTCGTGAGAAATCCGCTCGACCGCCTGCTCGACAAGCGCTACGCAGCGAAGCTTCGTGCTGCGATCGACCCGGACAAGGCCGGCGTCTCGAAGGACATCGAGCCCGGCGTTGCACCGCATGAAGGCAGCAACACCACGCATTACTCGATCGTCGACAAGTGGGGCAATGCGGTCTCGGTCACCTACACGCTGAACAACTGGTTCGGCGCCAAGGTCACGGCCGCGAAGACCGGCGTGCTGCTCAACGACGAGATGGACGATTTCACCTCGAAGGTCGGCGCGCCCAACATGTTCGGGCTGGTGCAGGGCAAGGCCAACTCGATCGCGCCCGGCAAGCGGCCCTTGAGTTCGATGAGCCCGACGATCGTGACGCAGAACGGCAAGGTCGTGATGGTGGTCGGCTCACCGGGCGGCAGCCGCATCATCAGCGCCGTGCTGCACGCCATCATCAACGTGATCGACTACGGCATGGACGTGCAGGAAGCGGTGGACGTGCCGAGGTTCCACCAGCAATGGTTGCCCGAGACGACCGCCGTCGAGAACTTCGCGCTCAGCCCCGATACCCGAAAGATCCTCGAAGGCATGGGCCAGAAGTTCGTCGGCATGCGGCCGGCCAACCACCTGGCGGCGATCCTGGTCGGAGCCCCGACGCTGGGCGGCAAGCAGGTCGGCAAGAACCGCTACTACGGTGCCAACGATCCGCGCGGCAATACCGGCCTGGCGCTCGGGTACTGATTCAAGAGCAGCCATGAAAAAAGGGCACCGGTAGGCGCCCCCTTTTCAACCACGCTGCGGCCGGCGAGCCGCGCGGATTCAGTGCTCGAGGAGCTGCGGCGCTTTGCCCTCGGCCGCAGCGGCGGCCGCGGTGTAGCCCCCGTCGACCCAGCGGCGGCCGTGAGCGAAGGCTTGATGGGCCGCGACGGTCGGGTTGTCGAACGGCGGGGTGGGAACGCCCAATGGAATCTCCAGGGTCACGGCCTCGTACGCGTCGTAGATCACCAGCCGCGGCGCGAATGCATTGGCGCCCAGCCGCTCGGGCGAACACTGAAACTCGAAGCCTCGATATTGCGCGAAGTAGGTCGGGTCCATTCGGGGGTTCTCGCTAACGACGGGTGCCTGGCGCGACGCGCCGGGTCGGTTGTATTTGGCGCCATTGTGACCCACTGACGCGTAGCGATCCACCCCGTGGTTCAGGGGGCGCCAGCGACGCCGAACCGTAGGTATTTTCCGACAGCCGAACACGGCGGCGCGCACTGGGGGCGGCTCGAAGTGCCGCGTAGCATCGCTGCGATGAACACCACCGCCAAATTTCTCGTGCTGCTCGACGACATGCCTCGCGCGCTGCTTTTCGACAGCCATCAATGCCTGCTCGGCGAGGTGATCGAGGAAGACGGGTTCATCGTCGAGAACCTGCTGCGCGGCGCCAAGGAATGCCCGGTGCCGCGCGACGAGATGCTGCTGGCGATCGTCCCGCCACCATCTCCGCAGCGCCCGGTGCGCTGTTTCGAGTTGCACTGAATCGGCGAGGTCGGCGATGGCCATCGGCTTCCGAATGCTCTCGAAAGGCGCGATCAGCTCAGCGCCGACCTCATGCAGGACTACCGCGACCCGTTCAAGGACGAAGTGATGGCGCTCGTCAAGCCAGCGAAGGGTTCGCCATGATCGTCTTCGACCACATCGAGCCGCCGCTGATCCCGGACAACCCGGACCGCCCGCCGGCTCCGCCACCCCCCACGCCGTCGCCCGATGTCGTGCCGGTGCGCGACCCGCTGCGTCCGGAGCACCCGGACCCGGTGCGCGAGCCGCCCGGCGACAAGCCGCCGGTGGCTGCCGCCCCAGCACCGGCCCGACAGCGGCCTTGTTCGTCCGCTGGCGTCACCGTCTGACGAAGGAGCCGTCATGCCTCGCAATACCTGGAGCGCGAAGCGCGAACGCCAATACGAACACATCAAGGACAGCCTGCGCGACCACGGCAAGGGCGAGAAGCTCGCCGAAGAGATCGCCGCGCGCATCGTCAACAAGGAACGCGCGCAGCACGGTGAGGCCGAGCGGGCCAGCGCCTCGTCGCTCAACGACATCTCGGCCAGCCGGCGCGGCGGCCTGCGTTCGCACGAGGGCGCCGGCGGGCGCACGCTGGCGCAGCTGCGCAACGAAGCAAGCCAGCGCGGCGTGAAGGGTCGCTCGCGCATGAACAAGGCGCAGCTGGAGCAGGCCCTGCGGCGCTGATCGCATGACGAAGCCGCACGCGGCGCCCGGCGACGGTGCCGCGCCGCCCGGACTGGTGTACGTCAGCGACGACGCGCCCGGCATTCGCCGGCTGAGTCGCGGCGATGGCTTCGTCTACCGCGGCCCGGACGGTCGGCCGTTGCGCGACCGGCAGCACCTGACGCGCATCCGCTCGCTGGCGATTCCGCCCGCGTACACGCAGGTTTGGATCTGCCCGCTGCCGCACGGGCACCTGCAGGCCACCGGGCGCGACGCGCGCGGCCGCAAGCAGTACCGCTACCACGCCGCCTGGCGCCAGGCCCGCGACGAGACCAAGTTCGATCGCCTGCTCGAGTTCGGCGCCGCATTGCCGCGGATTCGTGCGCGCGTGACGCGCGACCTCGCGGCACCGGTGGGCCAGCGCGTGCTGCGCGACACGGTGATCGCCGCGATCGTGCGATTGCTGGACACCACGCTGATGCGCATCGGCAACGACGAGTACGTGCGCAGCAACGGTTCGTTCGGCCTGACCACGCTGCGCAACCGCCACGCCCAGGTCGAGGGCAGCGCGCTGCGCCTGCGATTCCGTGGCAAGAGCGGCGTCGTGCACGAGGTGGCGGTGCAGGATCCGCGCGTCGCCCGGGTCGTCAGGCGCTGCCAGGCGCTGCCCGGGCAGGAACTGTTCCAGTATCTCGACGCCACCGGCGGTGTCCATGCAGTGGGCTCGTCCGACGTCAACGACTACCTGCGCAATGCCAGCGGTGGCGAGTTCAGCGCGAAGGACTTTCGCACCTGGCACGGCAGCGTTCACGCGTTGCAACTCTGGCGCGGGCTCGATCCGCACGAGGCGGCGCACCCGACGCTGGCCGGAACCAAGCGCGTGCTGGCCGAGGTTGCGGCGCGCCTGGGCAACACCGTCGCGGTTTGCCGCAAGGCCTACGTGCACCCGCGCGTGCTGGCCCTGCTGACCGGCGAGGACGTTGCCGCCGAGGCAGGCCTTGCAGCCGTCGTGCCGCGCCGTGCGGGCTTGTCTGCGCCGGAGCGGGGCTTGATCGCCTACCTGCAGTCTTGCGGGTAAACCCCGCGGGCTTCGCCTTGCCGCGTGCCGCGAACCTGCACTAGACTCTACTGACCGGTCGGTCGAGTATGTTTCGATGCGATGCCGCAGTGCGGGCCGCGAGCAAGCTCGGCGTTGCGAGCGCAATTCCCGATCGTTGGAGAACCTGATGACTGAAGCCCTGGTGCTGAGCACGCAAGTCGGTGCGGTGCGCACGCTCACGCTGAACCGCCCGAAGGCCTTGAACAGCTTCACCTCCGAGATGCACCTGGTGCTCGCCGAGGCGCTGGGCGAGGTGGAACGCGACCGCAGCGTGCGCTGCCTCGTGCTGACCGGCGCGGGCCGCGGCTTCTGCGCCGGCCAGGACCTGGCCGACCCGGCGGTCGCACCGGCCGCGACCGCGGGCGCGCGGCCCACCGATGTCGGCAACGTCATCGAGCGTTTCTACAAGCCGCTGGCATTGCGCATCCGCGCGATGCCGGTGCCGGTGATCGCGGCGGTCAACGGCGTGGCGGCGGGTGCCGGCGCGAGCATCGCGCTGGGCTGCGACTTCGTCGTCGCCGCGCGCTCGGCGAGCTTCATCCAGGCGTTCTCGAAGATCGGCCTGGTACCCGACGCCGGGGGCACCTGGCTGCTGCCGCGGCTCGTCGGGCGCGCCAACGCGCTGGCGCTTGCGATGACCGGCGACAAGCTGCCCGCCGACGAGGCGCAGCGCATCGGCCTGATCTGGAAGTGCGTTGACGACGCGGCATTCGCCGACGAGGTGCGCGCGCTCGCCGAGCGCCTGGCCGCGATGCCGGTGGCGGCGCTGGCCGCGACGCGCGCCGCGATCGACGCCGCCATGCACCTGAGCTACGCCGATGCGCTGAGCCACGAAGGCCAGTGGCAGAGCAAGCTCAGCGCGTCACACGACTACCTCGAAGGGGTGGCCGCGTTCATCGCGAAGCGCCCTGCCGTCTTCAGCGATCGCTGACCCGGTTCATGCCCCGCGGTCGCGCCCCCGGCTACGACACGCAGCGCGAGCAGATCCTCGTGCGCGCGGCGGAGCTGTTCGCGCGCCAGGGCTACACCGCGACCTCGATGAACCAGGTCGCGCTGGCCTGCGGCGTCTCCAAGCCGTCGCTGTACCACTACGTGCGCGACAAGTACCAGCTGCTGGTCGAGATCGCCGAGGATCATGTGAACCGGCTCAAGGCGCTGGTCGCGCGGGCGCAACTGTTGCCGCTCGACCCGACAGCGCGCATGCGCGAGCTGATCGCCAGCTTCCTCGAGGTCTACGTCGATGCGCAGGCCGCGCACCGCGTGCTGACCGAGGACGTGAAGTTTCTCGAGCCCGTCGATCGCGAGCGCGTGCTCGACGCCCAGCGCGAGGTCGTCGCGGCCTTCGCCGACGCGATCGCCGACACGCGCCCCGAGCTGCGCGCGAGCGAACTGCACAAGCCGCTGACGATGCTGCTGTTCGGCATGATGAACTGGATGTTCACGTGGCTGCAGCCCGGCGGTAAGCTGACGCATGCGGCGATGGCACCGATCGTCGCCGACCTGTTCTTCGGCGGCCTGCATGCGGTGCGGCTGCCGGCGACGCCGGCCGCACCCGCGCGGCGCGGCGCGGTGGCCGCGAAGAAGATCGTGCGCCGCGCCTGAACGGCCGAGTCCGTCTTTCCCTTTCGATCGAATCACCCCTGCACCGGAGACCCTCCATGACCTTCAAGAAGACCCTCGCCGCGCTGGCCGCAACGCTCCTGGCCGCCACGCTCGCCCACGCCGACGTCAACGTCGGCGTGACCGTCTCGGCGACCGGCCCGGCCGCGTCGCTCGGCATCCCCGAGAAGAACACGATCGCGCTGATGCCGCAGACGATCGGCGGCCAGAAGATCAACTACATCGTGCTCGACGACGCCTCCGACACCACGCAGGCGGTCAGCAACACGCGCAAGCTGATCACCGAGAGCAAGGTCGACGTGATCCTGGGCTCCACCGTCACGCCGAACTCGCTGGCGATGATCGACGTGGTCGCCGAGAACAAGACGCCGATGATCTCGATGGCCGCGTCGTCGCGCATCGTCGAGCCGATGGACGCGAAGCGCCACTGGGTCTTCAAGACGCCGCAGAACGACATCATGATGTCGCTCGCGATCGCCACCAGCATGGCCGACAACGGCGTCAAGACGGTCGGCTACATCGGCTTTTCCGACGCCTACGGCGAAGGCTGGTACCAGGAGTTCTCGAAGGCGGCGGCGCTGAAGGGCCTGACCATCGTCGCCAACGAGCGCTATGCGCGCACCGACACCTCGGTCACCGGTCAGGTGCTGAAGATCGTCGCGGCCAAGCCCGACGCGGTGCTCGTCGGCGCCTCGGGCACGCCGGCCGTGCTGCCGCAGCGTGCGCTCAAGGAGCGCGGCTACGCCGGCCGTTACTACCAGACCCACGGCGTCGCGAACAACGACTTCCTGCGCGTCGGCGGCAAGGACGTCGAAGGCACGCTGCTGCCGGCCGGGCCTGTGCTGGTGGCCGCGCAGCTGCCGGCGTCGAACCCGGTGAAGAAGTCGGCGACGGAGTACATCGCCAAGTACGAGGCGATGTACGGCAAGGGCTCGGTATCGACCTTCGGAGGCCACGCCTGGGACGCCGGCCAGCTGATGCAGGTGGCGGTCGCGAACGCGCTGAAGAAGGCGCAGCCCGGCACGCCCGAATTCCGTGCGGCGCTGCGCGACGCGCTCGAGGGTGCGAAGGAAGTGCACGGCGCGCACGGCATCTTCAACATGTCGGCCACCGACCACCTCGGCCTCGACCAGCGCGCGCGCGTGATGGTCAAGATCGAGAACGGCGCCTGGAAGTACCAGCCCTGAGCGACGCCGCGGCACCGAGCGGGAAAACCCCTTCGGCCCGGGTCGGGGGGCCTTCTAGAATCGTTGTGCAGTCGCACATGGAAGAAGGAGTTGCCGAAGATGGCCCAGTCCCGCCGCGCAGTCAAACCCGAGGCGGCCGCCGAGCCCGCGAGCGCTTCTGAGACACCGACGCCGGCGCCGCCCGGCGGCCCGCGAATTCTCAAGAAGTACCCGAATCGTCGCCTGTACGACACGCAGCTCAGCAGCTACATCACGCTGGCCGACGTGAAGGCGATGGTGCTCGCCTCCGAGAGTTTCGAGGTGCGCGACGCCAAGACCGGCGAAGACCTGACGCGCAGCATCCTGTTGCAGATCATCCTCGAGGAAGAGGGCGGCGGCGTGCCGATGTTCTCGGCGCCGATGCTGGCGCAGGTGATCCGCTTCTATGGCCACTCGATGCAGGGCATGATGGGTTCGTACCTCGAGAAGAACCTGCAGACCTTCACCGAGATCCAGGCGCGGCTGGCCGAGCAATCGAAAGGGCTGCTCGACCCCGGTGCGCAGACGCCCGAGATGTGGTCGCAGTTCCTGAACGGCCAGGCGCCGGTGGTGCAGAACCTGATGGGCAACTACCTCGAGCAGTCGCGCAAGATGTTCGTGCAGATGCAGGAACAGATGGCCAAGCAGGCTGGCGCGCTGTTCCCGGGGATGCCCGGATTCAAGCCGCCGAAACGCTGAGGGGATGGGCTGAAGATAGGCTGACGGCGGTCGCCCGCCGCGGATCGGCGAAAATCCGCGGATGACCCAAGACACGCTCGTCCGTTCGACCCCTGCAGTTGCCGCGCCGAAGATCGGCTTCGTCTCGCTCGGCTGCCCGAAGGCGCTGACAGACTCCGAACTGATCCTGACCCAGTTGCGCGCCGAGGGCTACGACACCTCGAAGACCTTCGCCGGCGCCGATCTCGTCATCGTCAACACCTGCGGCTTCATCGACGACGCGGTCAAGGAGAGCCTGGACACGATCGGCGAGGCGCTGGCCGAGAACGGCAAGGTCATCGTCACCGGCTGCCT
>Ga0070667_100006036_pt1 | contig 10064 bp, 8 predicted proteins | sample KBSS33metaG_FD_64659 | JGI IMG/M metagenome (GOLD analysis project Ga0070667, IMG submission 64659) | Switchgrass rhizosphere microbial communities from Kellogg Biological Station, Michigan, USA - KBS S3-3 metaG | ecosystem: Host-associated > Plants > Roots > Rhizosphere > Soil ...
ATGCCGGCGAGGAACATGCGCTTTCTGCCGTAGCGGTCGCCGGCGACGCCGCCGACGAGGACGAGCGCGCCGAGGGTCAGCAGGTAGGCGTTGACGAGCCAGCCAATCGACGCGCCCGACGCGCCCGACGACGCCAGGTCGCGCTCGACCGCGGGCAGCGCGACGTTGACGACCGAGCCATCGATGAAGGCGAGGCTCGAGCCGAGGATCGTTGCGGCGAGGGTGCCCCTCGGATGGGTCGCGACGACCGCAGCGCGCGAATTTGCTCGGGCGTTGTCGTGTCCCGCCATCGCGTCAGTGTTCCGTGGCGTTCGGCTCAGCGAAGCGCGAGCCGATCCAGTCCCTCGAAATCGCGTTTCGCGTGGCGCGCGGGGAGCGGCCGGGTGTCAGCCCGCCGCGCGTCGGTCGTTCGCAGCAGGCGTGGGCGGCGCGCCGAGGCCGCGCAGCGCCCCGCGCGCCGCGTCCACCCCTTGCGCGACGATCTTCTCCTTCCACTCGTCGCTGTCGACGTAGAAGGCGTCGCGCAGCCGCCGCTTGATCTCCGCGCGCGTCGCGTCGTCGGTGTCGGGGTGGTTCTCGAGCCACTGGTCGGCGCGCAGCGCGAGCGTCACCTCGTTCTGCGGCAGCGTGCCGTACTCGAGCGCGATCCCGGTGTACTCGGCCTGCGGCGCTTCCTCGTAGGCGGCGTTGAACATCAGGCCGGTGAGCACCGCCGACGTCGAACTGCCGTCGTAGAACGACGTCACGTCGCCCCACCATCTCTTGGCGCGCGCGAGCGCCGTCGCGTCGTCGCGGCAGGCGAAGATGCGCTCGCCGTGGCCGCTCGGCCCGAGGCCGGTGTGCAGGTCGATCCAGGCGAGGCGCTCGCAGCGCGCGCCGTGGCGGTGCAGCACCTGGCGCAGCGTCGCGTGGCTCCACGTCGGCTCGTTGCCGCCGTAGAAGAGGCCGCGCGGATGCGCGTACTGGCCGCCCGAGATCGCCTGCTGCAGCGCGCGCTCGCCGTGCTCGGCGACGAACGCATCGAGCGCCGCCGCCGTCGCCGCATCGGGCGGCCACGTCTCGGGAACGATCAGCGCGGCGAGCTCCTCGTAGTGCGCGTTCGCAGGCGGCGCGGCGGCGAAGTCGCGGAAGTTGCGGTTGAGGTCGACGTTCTCGTTCGTCGTCCGCCGCCACCACGAAAAGCCATGCGGATTGAGGCCGTGGATGTAGAGGACGGCGACGCCGGCGGCGGCGGCCTCGTCGTGGAACCCGGTGTCGCCGAGCAGCGCGACCTGCACGCCCGAGCCGCAGAACCCTTCGACGCCGTGGCACGCGCTGCTGACGACGAGGAGCGATGGCGCCGCGAGCTCGCCGTCGCGGGCGACGTCCATCGCCAGCATCTCGCCGTCGCGGCCGGTCAGCGGGTGGACGTGCGTCTCGACGCCGAGGCCGCGCGAGCGCGCGGCGACGAAGAACTTGTCGCGCGCCTCCGCATAGCTCTGCGCGAAGTGTCGCGCTGCGCCGCTCTCGCCCGGTGGCCGCGACGGCCGTGCCGGCCGCGGTGCCGCGCGGCGCTCGCGGTGCGGCGGCTTGCGCCGGTCGGCGTCGTCGGCCACGTCAGCGCCGTGGCGCGGCGAGCCAGGCCTCGGCGAGGCGGACCCAGAGCGAGCCGCCGAGCGGGATCAGCTCGTCGTTGAAGTCGTAGCTCGGGTTGTGCAGCATGCACGGCCCCATGCCGTGGCCGCCGTCGCGGTGCGTGCCGTCGCCGTTGCCGATCAGGAAGTAGCAGCCGGGCTTCTCGAGCAGGAAGTAGCTGAAGTCCTCGGCGCCCATCGTCGGCTCGAAGTCCTTGACGTTGTCGGCGCCGACCATCGCGGTCATCACGTCGCGGACGAACGCGGTCTCGGCGGCGTGGTTGATCGTCGGCGGGTAGTTGCGCGTGAACTCGAACTCGCATTCGGCGCCGAACGCGGCGCACGTGTGCTCGGCGATCTCGCGCATCCGCCGCTCGATCAGGTCGAGCACCTCGAGCGTGAACGTGCGCACCGTGCCCTGCATCTCGCAGCTCTCGGGGACGACGTTGGTCGCCTCGCCGGTGTGGACCATCGTCACCGAGATGACGCCGGCGTCGATCGGCCGCTTGTTGCGGGTGATGATCGTCTGGAACGCGGTGATGATCTGCGCCGCGATCGGCACCGGGTCGACGCCGAGGTGCGGCATCGCGCCGTGCGAGCCCTTGCCGCGGATCGTGACCACGAATTCGTTGCTCGACGCGAACGCCGGCCCCGACGTCAGCGCGAACTGGCCCGCCTTCAGCCCCGGCCAGTTGTGCGCGCCGAACACCGCTTCCATCGGGAAGCGCTCGAAGAGGCCGTCCTTCATCATCTCGCGCGCGCCGCCGCCGCCTTCCTCGGCGGGCTGGAAGATGAGGTAGACGGTGCCGTCGTAGTTACGGTGCTTCGCGAAGTGCTTGGCGGCGGCGAGCAGCATCGCGGTGTGGCCGTCGTGGCCGCACGCGTGCATCCTGCCGTCGTGGACGCTCTTGTGCGCGAAGGCGTTGCGCTCGGTGATCGGCAGCGCGTCGATGTCGGCGCGCAGGCCGACGGCGCGATCGCTGGTGCCGTTCTTCAGGATCGCGACGACGCCGGTCGTCCCCATGCCACGGTGGATCGGGATCTGCCACGACGTCAGCTTCTCGGCGATCAGGTCGGCAGTGCGGCGCTCCTCGAAGCAGAGCTCGGGATGGGCGTGGATGTCGCGGCGGATCGCGGCGATCTGCGCCGCGTCGGCGAGGATGGAGTCGATGACTTGCACGGTAGGCTCCTGCGCCGGACCAGTGTACGCGCGGCTCGCCGGGCCTGGAGTCGACGGGCGGGTTTCTCGACCGGGGTTGTCGGCGCTGCGCTGCCGCATGCGCTCACGCCCCGGCGAGGAGCGCTGGCAGCCGGGCGGCAGCCGCTGCCGCCTTCGCACCGACGCTCTGCAGCAACGCCCAGCGCGGGTCGCCTTGCGGGATGCCGCGCATGTACACCGCGACCGCGTTCAGACGGCACCGCATCGTCCATGCGCCGAGCTCGGGATTCGAGCGCCAGCTCGCCATGTTGCGCAGGTTGACCGCCCACATCCGCAGCCAATCGATCGGCCGCTCGGGTCCGGGGACGACCGCGCAGAGCGCGTTCTTCTCGGCGTCGCTGGCGACATGGCTCTCGACCCACGCGATCAGCGCGGCGCTGAAGAGCGGCTGGCACGTTCGCACGGCGAGGAGGTTGATGCGGTCGCCGTCGAAGATCGGCAGCTTCGGCGTCGGCGCGAATCCCTTCGCGCTGCAGTCGACGTACAGCGTGTCGGCGAGCGCGTCGACGCTGCCGTCGTCGAGCACGATGCGCTCGCGCTCGATGCTCTTCACGTGGCCGAGGCGGACGATCTCGCCGAGCCGCCGCAGCTCGGCGAGCTCCGCCGTCGACACGACCGCGCAGCGGTACGCGGACGGCTCGACACGCGGATCGAGGCGCAGCAGGAGCTCCTTCGCCTCGAGGCAGGCGAACAGGTCGGCGCAGTCCTTCGCGGTGGCGATGGCGTCGAGCTGGCCGAGGATCGCGCCGATGCTGTGCTCGCAGTTCTCGACGCCGGGCTGGACCTGCGCGCGGTTCATCATCCATGGATCGCGCGGGACGATCCAGCGGATGCGCTCGTGCGCAACGCCGTTCTCGAGCAGCCAGATGCACGCGTCCATGCCCGTCTTGCCGGCGCCGACGACGGTGTAGGCGGTGTACGGCCGCTCGACCCGCGGCAGCTCGCTCACCGGCACGCAGCGGACCGCGTCGGCGACGGCGAAGCCGCGCCGATGCGAGGACGGGATCTGGGTGCCGATGTGCGTCGCATCGACCGTCTTGCGACGCACCTCGATCGTCGTCCCGTCGTCGCTCGTCAGCGAGCGGACCGTGTGCGTGCCGTCCGAGCATCCTTCCCAGCGCGTCTTCGCGAGCCAGCGGACGCGGCCGGACGGCAGGAAGCGCTGCTGCATCACCTGGTCGAAATACGCGAGCACCTGAGGCCCCGAGGCGAGCCCGTAGTGGCCGCGGTTGACCCCGACCGCGTCGCGCGCGCCGTCGCCGAGCTCGCGCGAAGCGACCCCGTACCACTGCGACGGCTGGTGCAGGCGGACGAACGGATAGGCGTCGTTCCAGTGGCCGCCGGGACGATGGCGCTCGTCGACCATGACGACGCTGGCGTCGCTCTCGTCGAGCAGGGTGTCGACGAACGCCATGGCGCTGGCGCCGGCGCCGATCACGAGGTAGTCGCATGCGAGAGCCTGCTGCGGCATCGCGGATCTCCGTCCGGCGCGTCTGCGCCCGTGTGCCGGGCGCTGCTGCGCCTCTGTGCGGGGCGCGGCTGCGCCCCTGTGCGATAGTGTGCGGATGTCCGCGAACGTCGTCCGCGCCGCCTGTCCACACGACTGCCCGGACACCTGCGCGCTGCTCGTCGGCGTCGAGGGCGGTCGCGCGGTCGCGGTCCACGGCGACCCGGCGCATCCGCCGACGCACGGGGCGCTCTGCACCAAGGTCTCGCGCTACACCGAACGTACGTACCACCCCGACCGCGTGCTGACGCCGCTGAAGCGCGTCGGGCCGAAGGGCAGCGGCCGTTTCGCGCCGGTGGCGTGGGACGAGGCGCTCGACGCGATCGCCGATCGGCTGGCGCGCATCGCCGGCCCCGCCCTCGGCAACGCCGAGGCGATCGTCCCGTACAGCTACTGCGGGACGATGGGGCTCGTCCAGGGCGAGAGCATGGCCGGGCGCTTCTTCCACCGCCTCGGCGCATCGCTGCTCGACCGCACGATCTGCGCGTCGGCCGGCGGCGAGGCGCTCGCGGCGACGTACGGCGCCAAGGTCGGCATGCACGTCGAGCACTACGCCGAGAGCCGCCTGATCGTCATCTGGGGCAGCAACTCGATCACCTCGAATCTGCACTTCTGGAGCTTCGCGCTGCAGGCCAAGCGTGCCGGCGCGAAGCTCGTCTGCATCGACCCGCGGCGCACCGAGACCGCCGAGCGCTGCCACGAGCACATCCAGCTCCTGCCCGGCAGCGACGGCGCGCTCGCGCTCGGCCTCATGCACGAGCTCGTCGTCCACGACTGGCTCGACCACGACTACATCGCGCGCCACGTCGACGCCGCGTGGCCGCAGCTGCGCGAGCGTGCGCTCGAGTGGCCGCCCGAGCGCGTCGCCGCGGCGTGCGGCATCGACGCCGAGCAGGTGCGCTCGCTCGCGCGCGACTACGCGACGATCCGGCCGCAGGCGATCCGCCTCAACTACGGCATGCAGCGCGTCCGCGGCGGCGGCAACGCGACGCGGCTGGTCGCGATCCTGCCGTGCCTCGTCGGCGCCTGGCGCGATCGCGCCGGCGGCATGCTGCTGTCGTCGTCCGGCTGGTTTCGCGACGTCCGCGCCGACGCCGCGCTGCAGCGTCCCGACCTGCTCGCGGGCCGGCAGCCGCGGACGATCAACATGAGCACGATCGGCGACGACCTGCTTCGCGACGGCGGTGCGCTGCGCGCCGACGGCTCGCGTTTCGGGCCGCGGATCGAGGCGCTCGTCGTCTACAACTCGAACCCGGTCGCGGTCGCCCCCGAATCGGGCAAGGTGATGCGCGGCTTCGCGCGCGACGACCTCTTCACCGTCGTCCTCGAGCACTTCCTGACCGACACCGCCGACCACGCCGACGTCGTGCTGCCGGCGACGACGCAGCTCGAGCACCTCGACGTCCACACCAGCTACGGCCACACCTACGCGCTGATCAACGAGCCGGCGATCGCGCCGCTCGGCGAAGCACGGCCGAACACGCAGGTCTTTCGCGAGCTCGCGGCGCGGATGGGCTTCGACGAGCCGTGCTTCGGCGACGACGACGAGGCGCTCGCGCGGACGGCGTTTCGCCCCGGCGCCGAAGGCGGAGTCGACTTCGCGGAACTGCGTGCGCGCGGCTGGGTCAAGCTGCCGATCGCGGAAGCGCCGTTCGCCGAAGGCGGCTTCCCGACGCCGGACGGCAAGTGCCGCATCGACGCGGCGGGAGTCGGCGTCCCCGACTTCGTCGAGAACCACGAGTCGGCGCGCAGCACCCCCGAGCTGGCGAAGCGCTATCCGCTCGCGATGATCTCGCCGCCGGCGCGCAACTTCCTCAACTCGACGTTCGTCAACGTCACCAGCCTGCGCGCGATCGAGGGTGAGCCGGTGCTCGAGATCTCGCCGGTCGACGCGACGCCGCGCGGCGTCGCCTCGGGCGACCACGTGCGCATCTACAACGACCGCGGCAGCATCGTCTGCAAGGCGATCGTCGGCGCGCGCGCGCGCCCGGGCGTCGTCAACGGCCTCGGCGTCTGGTGGAAGAAGCTGGCCCCGGACGGCAAGAACGGCAACGAGCTGACGCACCAGGGCCTCACCGACATCGGCCGCGCGCCGAGCTTCTACGACTGCCTCGTCGAGGTCGAGCGCGAGCGCTTGCCGGCGTCGGCGTGACGCGCGGCGCGAAGGTCCTCGCGGTGGCGTTCGGCGGGCTGGCGGCGACTGCGCTCGTCGCCGCCGCCAGCGTCTGCCTGACCTCCGGCTGCGCGACCGTCGGCTACTACGCGCAGTCGCTGGTCGGCCATCTCGAGATCCTGCAGGCGGCGCGGCCGGTGCCGCAGGTGCTCGACGACCCGGCGACCGGCGCGACGCTGCGCGAGCGGCTCGTCCTCTCGCAGCGGATGCGCGACTTCGCGGTGAGCGAGCTCGGCGAGCCCGACAACGCGAGCTATCGCCGCTACGCCGACCTGCACCGTCCGGCAGCGGTGTGGAACGTCGTCGCCGCGCCCGAGCTCTCGCTGGTGGCGAAGACGTGGTGCTTCGCGATCGTCGGCTGCGTCGGCTACCGCGGCTATTACGCGCAGGCGCACGCCGACGCGCTCGCCGCCGAGCTGAAGCAGGAAGGCCTCGACGTCGCCGTCTATCCGGTGCCCGCGTACTCGACGCTCGGCCGGCTGCCGACCGGCGGCTTCTTCGCAGACCCGCTCCTCAACACGTTCATCGGCTACCCCGAAGGCGAGCTCGCGCGCCTCGTCTTCCACGAGCTCGCGCACCAGGTCGTGTTCATCCCCGGCGACACCGCGTTCAACGAGTCGTTCGCGAGCACGGTCGAGAAGATCGGCGAGGCACGCTGGCTCGCCGAGCACGCCGGCGCGGAGGCGCGCGCCGCCGCCGCGCGTGCCGAAACGAGACGCGCCGACTTCCGCGCGCTGACGACGCGCTTTCGCGACGAGCTGGCGCGCGTCTACGCGAGCGCGGCGAGCGACGACGAGAAGCGGGCGCAGAAGGCCGCCGTGCTGGCGCGGCTGCGCGCCGAATACGCGACGATGAAGACGACGCGCTGGGACGGCTACGCGGGCTACGACGCCTGGTTCGCAGCCGCCAACAACGCGAGCTTCGCGGTCCTGGCGAGCTACACGGGCCTGGTGCCGGCGTTCGACCGCATCTACGAGCGCGAAGGGCGCGACTTCGCGCGCTTCTATGCCGAGGTGCGACGGATCGCGGCGCTGCCGGCCCCGGAACGACAGAGCGCGCTCGCGCGTTGACGATTCGCGGTCGCCAAAGCTCGATCGAGCGGCGCGGCAATCGGCCGTACGCATGCAGCACGAGCCGAGCGGGTCGTTCGGCCTTAAGCTGACGCAATCGTCGTCCAACCGGAGCCGCCATGGCCGAGATCCACGTCCACCGCGAGCACCGCCTCGGTCTCGCCAAGGCGCGCAAGACCGCGTGGCGCTGGGCCGAGCTCGTCGAGGAGAAGTTCGGCATGGAGTGCACCGTGATCGAAGGCGAGACGGCCGACGTCGTCGAGTTCACGCGCGCCGGAGTCCACGGCCAACTCGTCGTCACCGCCGATGCGTTCGAGCTCACCGCGCGGCTCGGCTTCCTCGTCGGCGCGTTCCGCGATCGCATCGAGCGCGAGATCGAGAGCCAGCTCGACGACGTCCTCGCCGGCGCGGCGCGCAAGAGCGCGAGCGCCGGCGCGAAGGGCAAGGCGCAGAAGAAGGCGCGCTGACGGCGGCGCGCGCCGCCCGGGTCACCTGAGCGACTCGACGAGATCGACGTACGCCTGCATCGCCTCGTCTTTCGCCATCCCGGCGAGCGCGTGCCACGCGTCCCACTTGGCGCGACCGACGAGGTCGGCCGGCCGCTCGCCGTCGGCGTCGCCGCTCGACGCCTGCTTGTAGAGCGCGTACATCCGGAGCAGCGTCAGGTTGCCGGGACGCTCGGGCAGCGTCTTGGCGTCCGCCGTGGCCCGCGCGAACTTCGCTTCGAGATCGCTCATCGTGTCGTTGCCTCGTCGTGGAGATGTGGCCACGGATCGTAGCGGCGGCCCGCCAGCGTGACGCGCGCTAGACTGACTTCACCATGCCCGCGTCCGCCGCTCTCTCGCACCTCACCGTCCTCGACCTCACGCGCGTCCGCGCCGGCCCGACCGCAGTCCGCCAGCTCGCCGACTGGGGCGCGCAGGTGATCAAGATCGAGATGCCGGCGGCGCTCGACGACGGCGAGGGCATCGGCGGGCCGCGCGACGGCAGCGACTTCCAGAACGTGCACCGCAACAAGCGCGGCATCACGCTCAACCTCAAGTCGCCCGAAGGCGTCGCGATCCTCAAGCGCCTCGCCGAGCGCGCCGACATCCTGGTCGAGAACTTCCGGCCCGACGTGAAGACGAAGCTCGGCATCGGCTACGAGACGATGGCTGCCGTCAATCCACGGCTCATCTACGCGAGCATCTCGGGCTACGGGCAGGCCGGTCCCTACCGGCTGCGCCCGGGCTTCGACCAGATCGCGCAGGGCATGGGCGGGCTGATGTCGATCACCGGGCTGCCGGGACAGGGACCGGTGCGCGTCGGCATCCCGATCGCCGACCTCAGCGCCGGCATCTTCTGCGCGTGGGGGATCGCGGTCGCGGTGATCGAGCGCGAGAAGTCGGGCAAGGGGCAGTGGGTGCAGTCGTCGCTCCTGCAGGCGCAGCTCTTCATGCTCGACTTCCAGGCGGCGCGCTGGTTGATGCAGGGCGAGGTCGCGAAGCAGGCGGGCAACAACCACCCGACGTCGATCCCGACCGGCGTCTTCCGGACGCGCGACGGCCACCTGAACGTCGCCGCCTCCGGCGGCCGGATCTGGCTGCGCCTGTGCAACGCGATCGGCGCACCCGAGCTCGCCGGGCACCCCGACTACAAGACCGGGGCGCTCCGCTCCGAGCACCGCGACCAGCTCCACGCCGACATCGAGCGGCACCTCGCGGCGCGCGACACCGCGGAGTGGGTCGACCTGCTCAACGACGCCGGCGTGCCGTGCGGCCCGATCTATGCGATCGACCAGGCGTTCGCCGATCCGCAGGTGCGCGAGCTCGACATCGTGCAGAACGTCGGCGACGTGCCGTACCTCGGCCAGCCGGTGACGCTCAGCCGCACGCCGAGCCGCGTCGTCGCGCATCCGCCAGCGCTCGGCGAGCACACCGACGAAGTGCTGCGCGAGATCGGCTTCGACGACGCCGGCATCGCGCGGCTGAAGAGCCAGGGCATCGTCTGAGAACGAGGAACCAGAGAGATGGCGAGCGACAAGCTGATCGTGAAGAAGGCCGACGGCATCGGCTGGATGATCTTCAACAACCCCGAGAAGCTGAACGCGATCTCGCTCGAGATGTGGGAGGCGGCGCTCGAGGCGATGGCCGACTTCTCGGCCGATGCGGCGGTGCGCGTCATGGTCGTCACCGGGGCCGGCGGCAAGGCGTTCGCTTCGGGCGCCGACATCTCGAAGTTCAAGGACGAGCGGCAGGAGGCCGAGGCGGTCGCGCACTACCAGGCGACGACGCAGCAGGCCTACTCGGCGCTGCAGTCGATGGCGATCCCGACGATCGCGATGATCCGCGGCTACTGCATCGGCGGCGGCACCGCGGCGGCGGTCTGCTGCGACATCCGCGTCTGCACCGAGAACGCGAAGTTCGGCGTCCCCGCGGCCAAGCTCGGCCTCGGCTATGGCCTCAACCGCGCGCAGCCGCTCGTCGACCTGATCGGCCCGGCG
>Ga0070667_100006037_pt1 | contig 10064 bp, 7 predicted proteins | sample KBSS33metaG_FD_64659 | JGI IMG/M metagenome (GOLD analysis project Ga0070667, IMG submission 64659) | Switchgrass rhizosphere microbial communities from Kellogg Biological Station, Michigan, USA - KBS S3-3 metaG | ecosystem: Host-associated > Plants > Roots > Rhizosphere > Soil ...
GGCGGCCAGGCGCAGGTGAAGGGCGTGGCCGGGACCTGGAAGGACCTGACCGACAACGTGAACTTCATGGCCGCCAACCTGACGGGTCAGGTTCGGAACATCGCCGAGGTGACCACCGCGGTGGCCATGGGCGACCTCTCGAAGAAGATCACCGTGGATGTGCGCGGCGAGATCCTGGAGCTGAAGAACACCATCAACACCATGGTGGACCAGCTGAACTCCTTCGCCTCGGAAGTGACCCGGGTGGCCCGGGAAGTGGGCACCGAGGGCAAGCTGGGCGGCCAGGCGCAGGTGAAGGGCGTCGCCGGCACCTGGAAGGAGCTCACCGACAACGTGAACCTGATGGCCGGCAACCTGACCGGCCAGGTGCGGAACATCGCCGACGTGACCACCGCCGTGGCGCGGGGCGACCTTTCGAAGAAGATCACCGTGGACGTGCGCGGCGAGATCCTGGAGCTGAAGAACACCATCAACACCATGGTGGACCAGCTGAACGCCTTCGCCTCGGAAGTGACCCGGGTGGCCCGCGAAGTGGGTACGGAAGGGAAGCTGGGCGGGCAGGCGCAGGTGCCGGGCGTGGCCGGGACCTGGAAGGACCTGACCGACAACGTCAACATGATGGCCGCCAACCTGACCGGTCAGGTGCGGAACATCGCCGACGTCGTGACCGCGGTCGCCATGGGCGACCTGAAGCGCAAGCTCACCCTCGACGCCAAGGGCGAGATCGCGGCGCTGGCCGACACCATCAACGGGATGATCGAGACGCTCGCCACCTTCGCCGACCAGGTGACCAACGTCGCCCGCGAAGTGGGGATCGAGGGCAAGCTGGGCGGCCAGGCGCGGGTGCCGGGCGCGGCCGGCCTGTGGCGCGACCTGACCGACAACGTCAACGCCATGGCCGCCAACCTGACGACCCAGGTGCGCGCCATCGCCGAGGTGTCCACCGCCGTGACCAAGGGCGACCTGACGCGGTCCATCACCGTGGAAGCGTCCGGCGAAGTGGAGGAATTGAAGAACAACATCAACGAGATGATCCGTAATCTGAAGGATCAGACGTTGAAGAACACCGAGCAGGACTGGTTGAAGACCAACCTCGCCCGGTTCACCCGGATGCTGCAGGGCGAGCGCGACCTATCGACGGTCTCGAACCTCGTGCTGTCGGAGCTGGCGCCGCTGATCAACGCCCAGCACGCGGTCTTCTATGTGTCCGACCGCGATGACGACGGCCAGATGGTGATGAACCTGGCCGCCTCCTACGCCTTCAACAACCGCAAGCACCTGGCCAGCCAGTTCAAGCTGCGCGAGGGGCTGATCGGCCAGTCGGCCTATGAGAAGTCGCGGATCCTGCTCACCAACGTGCCCAGGGATTACGTCCAGATCTCTTCGGGCCTGGGCGAGGCGCCGCCCGCCAACATCATCGTCCTGCCGGCCCTGTTCGAAGGCGAGGTGAAGGCGGTGATCGAGCTCGCCACCTTCGGCGAGTTCAACGAGACCCAGCAGCAGTTCCTCGACCAGCTGATGGAATCCATCGGCATCGTCTTGAACACCATCGCCGCCAACATGCGGACCGAGGGCCTGCTCAAGCAGTCGCAGCTGCTCACCTCCGAGCTGCAGGCCCAACAGGAGGAGCTGAAGAAGACCAACGACCGGCTGGAGCAGCAGGCCGCCAGCCTTCGCCAATCGGAAGAGCTGCTTCGCGCCAAGCAGGAGGAGCTGCAGCAGACCAACGCCGAGCTGCAGGAAAAGGCGCACCTCCTGTCGGTGCAGAACCAGCAGGTGGAAGCCAAGAACCGCGAGGTGGAGCAGGCCAAGCTGGCCCTGGAGGACAAGGCCGAGCAGCTGGCGCTGACCTCGAAGTACAAGTCCGAGTTCCTGGCCAACATGAGCCACGAGCTGCGCACGCCGCTGAACTCGCTCCTGATCCTGTCCAAACTGCTGGCCGACAACGGGCAGGGCAACCTGTCCGACAAGCAGGTGGAGTTCGCCCGCAACATCCACGATGCGGGCACCGACCTGCTGGGGCTGATCAACGACATCCTCGACCTGTCGAAGATCGAGTCGGGCACCGTCACCCTGGACATCGGCGAGATGTCGTTCGCCAGCTTGCGCGATCAGGTCGACCGGATGTTCAGCCAGGTCGCGGCCGACAAGAAGCTGGACTTCCAGGTCGACCTCGACCCGGCGCTGCCGAGGTCGATGTATACCGACGACAAGCGGCTGCAGCAGGTGATCAAGAACCTGCTGTCCAACGCCTTCAAGTTCACCGAGCGGGGCCATGTGAAGCTGCGGGTCGCCCGCGCCCCGTCGGGCTGGAACCCGACCAACGACCACCTGAACACCGCCGGCCAGGTGTTGGCCATCTCGGTCGAGGACACCGGCATCGGCATCCCCGACGACAAGCAGCGGATCATCTTCGAGGCCTTCCAGCAGGCCGACGGCACCACCAGCCGCAAGTACGGCGGCACGGGCCTGGGCCTTTCGATCAGCCGCGAGATCTCGCGCATGCTGGGCGGCGAGCTGAAGGTGGAATCAAAGCCCGGCCGCGGATCGACCTTCACCCTCTACCTTCCGCTGAACTTCATCCCGGCCCAGACGCTGACCGTGCCGCGTTCGCTGCACGCGCCGCTGCCGCGGCCGATGCTGATGCCGGCGGGGCTGTCGGAAGAGCCGATTGAAGCCGTCGCCGACGACCGCGACTCCATCGGCTCGGGCGACAGCGTGGTGCTGATCGTCGAGGACGATCCGCGGTTCGCCTCGATCCTGCTGTCGCTGGTGCACGAGAGCGGCTTCAAGGGCGTGGTGACGGGGGAGGGCGCGGCCGCGCCGTCGCTGGCGCGGCGCTTCGGGCCCGACGCGATCATGCTCGACATCGGCCTGCCCGACATGGACGGGCTGGCGCTGCTCGACCTGCTCAAGCGCACGCCCGAAACCCGGCACATTCCCGTCCACGTCATCTCGGCGGACGACCAGAAGGGCCTCGGCCTCTCCATCGGCGCCTTCGGCTTCACCCACAAGCCGGTGGAGCGCGAGGTGGTGGTCTCGACCCTGCAGGGCGTCCGCAGTTTCGTCGGGAAGGCCCAGCGGCGGATCGTCCTGGTCGGCCGCGACGGCGAGGCGGCGAACCTGCTGCGCCAATGCTTCACCGAGGTCGAGCTGGCGGACGATCTGGGCGCCGTGCTCGCGCGAGCGCCGATCGATCGGCCGGACGGCCTGGTCATCGACGCCGAGATGGTTCCGCCTGCGGAGCTTGTCGAGCTATTGAAGGTCAGCGACGGCCGAATGACGCCGGCGGTGGTCTATGCGCCAGGCGAGATTCTGCCCGACGACAATCGGCGGCTGCGGCTGGCGGTGTTCGGCGGGCTTGTGCGGCTGGCTCGGACCGACGATCAGCTGATCGACCAGGCGAGCCTCCTGCTGCACGCGCCGATCGAGCGGCTGCCGGCCGCCGCGAAGGCCAAGCTCAGCCAGCCCAAGCACCAGGACTCGGTGCTCGCTGGCCGTAAGGTGCTGGTGATCGACGACGACATCCGCAACATCTTTTCGCTCGCCTCGGCGCTCGAAGAGTATGGGATCGAGCTGTCGTATGCGGAGAGCGGCCGGGTGGGCCTCGAGGTGCTCGAAGCCAAGCGTGACGTTGACGTGGCCCTGGTCGACATCATGATGCCCGACATGGACGGTTATGAAACGATCCGCGAGATCCGGAGCCGCGACGGCCTGCACGAACTCCCTGTGATCGCGGTGACGGCGAAGGCGATGAAGGGAGACCGTCAGAAGTGCATCCAGGCGGGAGCCTCGGATTACGTTTCGAAGCCGGTGGACATCGACCACCTCGTCTCCGTCCTCCGTGTTTCCATCCAGCGAGCGGACGCCGTGAAGCTGGCCAGCGACACGGTCGTTCCCCTGCTGCCGCAAGCGAGCTGACGTGACCTCCAGCCAGCCCGGTCCAGGCGAGGCTGGGTCGGGTCCGGCGTCGCGTCCGGCGCCGCCCGACCTGTCCCGCCCGATCGTCGCGAGAATCCTCATCGTCGACGACGATGAGCGCAATGCGTTCGCGGCCGCCCAGGCGCTCGACGAACTGGGCTACGAGCTGGTGGTCGCCCGCTCGGGCGAGGAGGCGCTGCGGCGCCTGCTCATCGAGGACTTCGCGGTCATTCTGCTCGACCTGCACATGCCGGGCATGGACGGGTTCGAGACCGCCGAACTGATCCGCCAGCGCAAGCGCACGAGCCGGATCCCGATCGTCTTCCTGACGGCGATCTTTCGCGACGAGGCGCACGTGTTCCAGGCCTATTCGGCGGGCGCCGTCGACGTCGTGTTCAAGCCTGTCGATCCGTTCATCCTGAAGTCCAAGGTCTCGGTGCTGGTCGACCTTTACCTCAAGACCGAGGAGGTGAAGCGACAGTCGGGCTACCAGCAGTGGTTGCTCGACGAGCACGACCGGATGAAGGCCGAGAAGGCGCAGACCGAGCGGACGCTGCGGCAGACCGAAGCCAGGCAGGAAGCCATCCTGCAGTCGCTTCCGGTGGTTTTCACCTCCCGTTTCGTGGAGCCGCCCTACCGGCCGCACTTCGTCTCCCAGGCCATCGAGACGATCACCGGCTTTACCGCCGACCAGTTCCTGGAGGATCCGGAGTTCGGCTTGGGCCGCATCCATCCCGACGACGTGGAGGGCGTGCGCCGCGCCTACGCCGAGGCGGCTCGGACCGGCCGTTACGCCTGCGAGTTCCGGTGGCTGTGCGCCGATGGCGAGTATCGGGTTCTGCAGGACCAAGGCGTGCTGGCCCCGCTCATGGAAGGCCGTCCGCACGAGCTCTTCGGGGTGCTGCTCGACGCGACAGACCGCAAGATGCTGGAGGAGCAACTCGCTCAAGCCCGCAAGATGGAGGCGGTCGGCCAGCTCACCGGCGGCGTCGCCCACGATTTCAACAACCTGCTCACCGTCGTGCTCGGCAATGTCGACATGCTCGGACGGCGCAAGGAGGACGAGGCCCGGCGGGCGCGGCGCATCGATGCGATCCGCCAGGCGGCCGAGCGGGGGCGGGACCTGACCCGCCAGTTGCTCGCCTTCTCGCGCCGCCAACACCTGAGCCCGGTGAACATCGATGTGAACGACCTGATCCGCGAGTTCGCGCCGCTGATCCATCAAGCGGTGGGCGAGGCCGTCACCGTGGATCTCGCGCTCGCCGAAGGGCCGCTGTGCGCGCATGTCGACCCCACCCAGCTCGAGACGGCGCTGCTCAACCTGGCGGTCAACGCCCGTGACGCCATGCCGGACGGAGGCGTCCTTTCGATCCGCACCGAGCGCCAGGCTGACGGCGGCCGCGACTGGGCCGCGTTGATCGTGCACGACACTGGCGTCGGCATGTCCAGCGAGGTGCGCGCCCGGGTGTTCGAGCCCTTCTTCACCACCAAGGAGGTGGGCAAGGGCTCGGGGCTCGGCCTGTCGCAGGTGTACGGCTTCGTTCGCCAATCCGAGGGCGACGTGCAGCTGGAGAGCGCGCCGGGCGACGGTTCGACTTTCCGCCTGCGCCTGCCGCTCACCGAAGGCGCCGCCCAGGCCGTCCGGCCGGAGTCGCCCCAACCCGAGGTGAGGGGCGGGGAGGAGCACATCTTGCTGGTCGAGGATGACCCCACCGTCCTCGCCCTGACCCTCGATCTGCTCACGGCGCTAGGCTACGAGGTGACGACCGCGACCAACGCCGCCGAGGCCCTGGTGGTGCTGCAGTCTTCGGCGCGGATCGATCTGCTGTTCAGCGACGTCGTCATGCCAGGCGGCGTCAGCGGCGTCGGCCTGGCGCGAAGCGCGCGCGAGCTGCGTCCCGGCCTGGCGGTTCTGTTGAGCTCCGGCTTCGTCGGCGAGGGCGGGGCCATGCCGGAGATCGAGTTCCCGCTGCTCGACAAGCCCTACGAGACGGCCCAGCTCTCCACGCGCATCCGCAGCCTGCTGGACGAGGGCCGCGGGCGCAGGAAAGCCCGCGCCGGCTCCGCGGCTGCGGAGTAGGGGGCGGCGAACGCCCCCTCCGTCTCGGCGCTACGCGCCGAACCACCTTCCCCGCTGCGCGGTGGAGGATCCTGCGCGCGATGCTCCACCGCGCAGCGGGGGAGCTGTTGACGAAGTCGACTGAGGGGGCGTTCGTTCACTCCCTCACCGCGAACGGCTCCACCGTGACCTCGTAGGTCAGCCGCTCGCCGGGCGCCAGGCGCGCCATGCCGGTGTCGAGGCCGGCGGGCCAGACGTCGCCGAAGGGGTCGGCGAGGTTGAACTGCGGCTCGATGGCGGCGACGGGCTGGTCCGGCGGCGCGTAGACCTGGACGGCGCTCACCTGGGGCGTGGGAGAGGCGATGCGCAGGCCGACGCCCGCGGCGGGGTCGGTCAGTTCGACGACCGCGCGGCCGTTCTCGCGAGCAAGCTTCGTGAAGCAGTCATCGAGGTAGAGGTCGCCGAGCGGCCGCCCGGCCGGGCCGGCGAAATCGTAGGGCGTGCCGGAGACGGGGAGCAACCGTCCGGTGGGCAGCACCTGGTCGTAGTCGTCCACCTCGGCGCGGAGCGCGGCCGGCAGGCGCAGTCGGGCCTGGTCGCGCCGGCCGCTCGGAATGGCGAAATAGGGATGCCAGCCCAGCCCGACGGGGAGCGGCTCGGCGCCGGTGTTCTCGACCTCGACGCGCAGCGCCAGGAGCCCGCCTGCGAGGCGCCACTCGAAGCCCAGCGCCATCCGCGAGGGCCACCGTCCCCCGAAATCCCCGGCGTCGAGCCGGCCGGTGACGCGGTCGTTCGAGGGCTGGTCGTAGGCGACGGGCGCGTCGAGGATCAGGCCGTGCATGGCGTACTGCGCGGCGCCTTGCGCCTTGCCGCCCCAGTTGCGCGGCAGCCGGCATGTGCGGCCGCCGACGTCCGCCTCGATTTCCCTGGAGCCATCGAACGGGCGGCCGCGTATGCGGTTGGCGAAGGGCGCCAGGATGGCGCCGCCGAAGCTGAAGCTGCGGTTGCCGTTGAAGTCCTCCGGCCCGCCGTCCAGCAGCCGGGCCGCTTCTTCCGGCGCGGGACCCTCGACGCCGACGGCGACGGCGCCGGATGGCAGGCGCATGCGGGCGCGCAGAAGCAGGAAGCCCCGTCCGGGCGCGACCTCGGCCGAGACGAAACCCGGCCCGCCGTCCGTGGGCGGTTCGGCGCGAAGAGCGACGACCGGCGCGCCGCCGATCCGGACCGGCTCAGCCATGGCCTTGTCAGGTGCTCTCTTCGTTGGCGAGCTCGAAGGCGCGCAGCCGGCTGAGGTCGTGGCGCTGACGCTCGGCGCCCGCGCCTTCGGATTCGGACGGCGGCACCACAGGCACGCTCAGGCAGACGCTCTGGGTCGGCAGCACCTCGCGCCAGTCGCTGATCAGCTGCTTGTAGGAGCGCCCGACCGGCCGGATGTCGCGGTTGAGGTCATAGAGGCCGACCGGATGCACGCGCCCATTGGACTCCCGGAGACCCGTGTCCCAGTCGATCTGGTCGGTCAACGAATACCAGGTGAAGCCGACCGTCGGCACCCCGTCGTTGCGCACCCGCAAGACGTTCGCCCATTCCTTCCAGAGCCAGTTGACGGCCTCGTCTCCGTTCGGCCCCTCGGCGATGTTGGTTTCCGTGTGCATGACCGGCAGCCGGTAGCGGCTGTAGTACTGCCGGGTGATCTCGGAATAGCCGAAGATCTCGCCTGAGGCGCGGGTCACGCCGTCGGCGGCGACGCGGTGCTCGTTGGTCCAGTAGTAGTCGTTGCCCAGGATGCAATGGTGGTGCAGGGCGTTGCCGAGGAAGAAGTGGTACTCGTCCCGCGTCATGCCGTTGTCCATCAGGTACTCGTACATCTCCGAGTCGACCCGGTGGCCATAGTTCAGGTCCAGCGAGAGGAAGCGCTTGGCGTTCTCGATCTCGGCCGGCTTGATCGCGGCCGGGTTCTCCGCGTGAAAATATTCGGAGGACTCGCTCTGGATGAAGATGGCGTCGGGCCGGATCTTGAGGATTTCCTGCATCGCCCGCACGTTCGCCTTCACGATGTGCTTCAGCGCGGTGACGAACGTGAGGTCGGTCGTGCCTTCCTCGTTCCACCAGCCGTACTTGGCCGAGAACTGGGCGCAGATGAACATCTCGTTGACCGGCGTGTAGAGCTGCACCCAGGGGAAGCGCCGCGCGAAGGCGGCTGAATAGCGGGCGAACACCTCCGGGAAGTCCGGGTTCTGGAAGTCGCCCAGCCAGTCGGGCACGCCGAAGTGGCAGAGGTCGACGATCGGGATGATGTCGCGCCGCTTCAATTCCGCGAAGGTGACGTCGGCGAACTCCCAGTCGAACGTGTCGGCGGCCGTCAGGGTGGTGTGCAACGGCGGGCCGTAGCGCAGGAAGTGCAGCCCGAGTTCCTCAACCAGGTCGAAATCCTTGCGCCAGTGGCGGTAGTGGCCGCAGGACTCCATCTGGTCCACGCGGATCCGACCGCCGCGGATCTTGGGGATGCTGTTCTCGATCCCGGTCGCGAACATGAAGGCGGAGATGGCGGCGTCCTCCGAGCTGGCGTCGCAGGGCGGCGACCCTTCCGGCTAAACTCCGCGCCTCGCCGCTGGTTCACCCCCCGCTCGCGACCTCCGGCCGCCGCCGGCGAGGCGCCTAGTCGGCGAGCGTCGGCGCGGCTGGCCCGTTGATCTTGCGGCAACGCGAGAGGATCGCCAGGTGGTCGGTCCCGTTCTGCACGTTGCGCACCCAGGCCTTGTCGCCGTGGACCGCCACGACCTCGAAATGCGGAAACAGGTTCGGCCCTGTCCTGACGAGGTCGCCGGGCTGGATTTCCTCGGCGTAGCCGCGGTCGTGGTCGATGGAAAAAACGTCCGAGTAGCTCGACAATGTCACCACGGGATCCCCTCCCGATTCATTACGCATAAGATAGTGATCCCGGCCTGATGAATGAAATCAGAACCTGACGGTCAGCTTGTCGCAGGCTTGGCCGCAGGGCGGGGATCGCGACGGACCATTTGCCGACTGGAACGGTCATGCCGTTGGACCGGCGCGAAGCGCTGCTGGCGCTGGCCGATCGGCACGACATGACGATCCGCCAAGGCCTCGGCGCCCTGGGCGAGGTGGTCAAATCGGCGCGGCGGTCAGGCTGACGATTTCCAAACGAGCCACGGTCGCCTTGCTGACAAACAGGCGCACCGGGGCAGGGTATACGTCGTCGTCGGCCCTCGCCGATGACTGAGAGAGTGGCTCCGGCCCCGTGCCCCTGCAATCAGCCGAGAAGCCGCGCATGTCCCGACATTACCGGCTTTATCTCACCGACGTGAGGGGACATTTCCTGAACGTGATCGAACTTGTGTGCGCGAACGACGCCGAAGCCTTGGCCGAGGCCGCCGATCGGGCGGGAGCCAGGGCGCTGAGCTGTGGGAACGCGCCCGCCGAGTGAGAGCCTGGGGCGGCGAGCACGGCCGGTCCTAGGCGTCCGTCGCGGCGCGCGATCAGCGGCGCCGGAACTGAGGGCGAGCGGAAGGGGGACCGGTGCGAGCGCCTTCCGGCTTGTGCCGATAGGTGATGCGTCCACGATCCATGTCGTAGGGCGTCATCTCGACGGTCACGCGATCGCCGACCATCGAACGGATCCGGTTCTTCTTCATCTTGCCTGCCGTATAGGCGAGGATCTCGTGATCGTTCTCGAGCCGAACGCGAAAGCGGCCCTCGGGCAAGAGCTCGATTATCTGGCCGTCAAACTCGACGAGATCTTCCTTCGCCATCGGAACTCCTCCATCAAAAACGCACTAGGCCGATGGCTCGGACCGCCATCGGCACGCCTGGAATATGCAATGCAACGTTCGTCATACGCGAACGATCGCGAAAAGAACTGTAAGTCAGTCCGCGTCAATGGCGGTCTGGCCGCCTGGGTGGTGAAGGGCGCTCTCGGAAACGCCGCCTTGGACGATGTCGACGCCAAGATAGCGCATCGTGCCGCCTGAGAAGCTGATGTCCGCGAGGGGCAGGCTGCGGTCGCGCTTCAGCGCATTGACGTCGTTGAGCGTGAGGTGAAGGCGCATGTCTTCCCGCGACACGC
>Ga0070667_100006050_pt1 | contig 10052 bp, 7 predicted proteins | sample KBSS33metaG_FD_64659 | JGI IMG/M metagenome (GOLD analysis project Ga0070667, IMG submission 64659) | Switchgrass rhizosphere microbial communities from Kellogg Biological Station, Michigan, USA - KBS S3-3 metaG | ecosystem: Host-associated > Plants > Roots > Rhizosphere > Soil ...
CGCAGGCCGTCAGGCCCTGCCGCAGGTCCCTGCCCGGAAGCCGATCGTGGCGCGAAGGCAGTATGCGCAGCGTCACGATGCGCCGGGTGTCCTCCGTGGGCCAGTCTACGACCAGTTCCGGGAGCGGCGCCGCAGGAACGGATACTTCGGCCTGCTCAGGTTCGGCAATCAAGGCCGGTGGCGGGGCCACCGTCGGCCACTCGATGACCGGCGGAGCGCGGTGCATGTCCCGGTCGCGCGGTTCGAAGCGTTCGCTCACGACTTCCGCAGACGGCACCGCTTCCTGCCTGTGCGCTGTGGAGGCTACGGCCAGCGCGGACTCGCTCCGCTCGGGCCGCTCGGGTACGGATCTTGCGGCCTGGTGAGGTCTACGCCGTTCCCACCACACCAGAATGACGATAAACAACGCCCCGGCGAGCAGCAGGATTGGGCGCAGCCAGTTCATGCGATTCTCAGACCGCCGCGAGCCGTACCGCGGCGTCGACGTCGACCGAAACCAGCCGCGAAACCCCCGGCTCGTTCATGGTGACGCCGAGCAGCTGCGAGGCGAGTTCCATGGTGGCTTTGTTATGGGTGATGAATATGAACTGCACGCGCCGTGACATCTCGCGCACGATATCGCAGAAGCGCCCGACGTTATGCTCATCCAGCGGCGCGTCCACTTCATCCAGCAGGCAGAACGGCGCGGGATTCAAATCGAAAATAGAAAATACCAGCGCGACCGCGGTCAACGCCTTCTCGCCGCCCGAAAGCTGCGAGATGGTGCTGTTGCGCTTGCCGGGCGGGCGCGCCATGACCGCGACGCCGGCCGCCAGGGGATCGTCACCCACGAGCTCGAGATAGGCATGGCCTCCGCCAAAGAGCCGCGGGAATTTTTCCTTGAGGCCGGCATTGATGCGATCGAAAGTGTCCTCGAAGCGCGCGCGCGTCTCCTTGTCCATGCGCCGCATGGCATCTTCGAGGGTCTTGAGCGCGTCGTTTACATCGCCGTACTGCCGATCCAGGTAGGTCTTGCGCTCGGATTGCTGCTGCAGTTCCTCGATGGCGGCCAGGTTGACCGGCCCGAGCCGCTCGATATCGGCGCGCACGTCCGTGAGCCGCTGCTCCCACTCGCCGACCGCGGCCTCCTCCGCCAACGCGGCCAGCACGGTCGCCAGATCGCAGCGCGTCTGCTGGAACTGCTCCACCAGCGATTCGCGCCGCACGCGCGATTCCTGCGCCTGCATACGCGCGCTCTCCATCGCCTCACGGGCTGCAGCGACCTGCCCTTCGGCGCTCTGGCGCCGCTGTTCGAGCGCGCGCAAGGCCGTGTCGGCATCCTCGAGCGACTGTCGAGCCACACCGAGCTCGGCCTCGACATCCAGGCGGCGGTCGAGCGAGCCCTGCAAGCGGGCCTTCAGCTCCAGGATCGGCGCATCGCCCTCGGCCAGCTCGGCGTTCAGGCTTTCCTGCCGCTGCAGCAGCTGAGCGCGTTGTTCGATCAACCGGGCGGCGGTGCTCAGCATGGATTCATGCGTCGAGCGACGGCTCTCGTGGCGCACCAGAATGTCGCGCAACGCCAGTTGGGCCGCCTGCGCGGCGGCGCGCGCGGCGCCGCTCTGCTCGCGGAACAACTCCCGTTCATCGGTGAGCGTGGGCAGGCTGGCATCCAGGCGCTGCAAGCACTCGAGCGCCGCCCCGTGGGCGAGACGCGCCTGAGTTAAGTCCTCGCGGGTGCGGCCGATCTCGGATGCGACCTCCGCGCGATCGGTTTCCAGGCGCTGCCGGCGCAGCTGCGCCTCATCCAGCCGTGCCTGCTGGGCTCCCGATTGTGCGCGCAGCTCGCCGTGCTCGCGATGTGCCGCCTGAATCTGTAACTGCAGCTGATCGCGGGCCTGGTCGGTCTGCTGGATTTGCGCACGTACGCTGGCGCGCTCCCGCTCGGCCGCGTCCAGGGCCGCTTCGGCGGCCGCGCAATCGCGCTCCAACTGCTTGGCGCGCTGGGCGCGCTCGAGCGCGCCGGCGCGCGGATCGCTCCCACGGCGTAGCCTGAGCCAGTTGCGGCCCACCCATTCGCCGCCGGGAGTGACCAGAGACTCACCGGCCGCGAGAGAATTGCGCCGGCCGAGCGCCTGGGCCAGCGAATCGCAGGTGCGCACCGTGGCGAGCATGGCGACGGCCGAAGCCGGCCCGCGGATGTGCGAGGCCAGCGTCCCGCTGGCCCGCGCTGCAGTCGCGTTAGGTGCGACGGTCTCCAGGAAGCCGACGCTGCCTCGCTCCAGATGCCGGAGCTCCTCGCCCAGGACATTCAGGTCATCAACGCAAACGGCTTCCAGATAGTCGCCCAGCACGGTCTCGACGGCTCGCTCCCAACCGGCCTCGACCGTGAGTGCTGCGGCGACACGCGCAAGCGAGCCCTTCCCTGAACGCTTGCCGAAACTCTCCAGCCACGAGGAAACGCCGGATTCCTTCTCCCCGAGCGCGGCCTGTTGGATGGCCTCCAGTGAAAGATGTTCGGCCCGCGCCCGATCACGCCGGCTGCGCAACTCCTCGAGTCGCTGGTCCACCTCCAGCTGTCGGGTGCGCAGCTGCTGTGCGCCGGCCTGGGCCGCGGCGAGCTGCGCCTCCAATTCCTTGGCATGGCGCGCGGCGGCGCCTTCGCGTTCGGTCAGCTTATTCAGCGCCGGGTCCTGCGGCACCAGGCCGAGCGTGTCCTGTTCGACCGCGAGGCGGTCGGCCTGCGATTGCAGTCGCAGCAGCTGGCTGTCGAGCTGCTCGATGCGTGCGCTCTCGACCTCGCTCCCCTGGCGGGCACCTCCCAGTTCGCGGTTGTAGGCTTCCCAGCGCGATTGCCAGTCGGCCGCCTGGGCATCGGCGTGCTCCAGCGCCGCGGTGCTCGTATGCTCGGCTTTCTGCAGCGCCTCGAGTTCCGGGCTTAAAGCCGCCAGTTCCCGTTCCAGCTGGGCCACGCGCGCCTGGTCGCCGAGGATCTGCGCACCCACTTCGGTGAGCGATGCGGAGGTCTGGGCGAGGTCTTCGCGATGGCGGCTGCGCAGCTCGGTGGTATAGCGGATGTTCTCCTCGGTACGCGTGACCTCCGCACCCAGCTCGTAATAGCGCGCCTGCACGGATCCCACCTTGGTCGATAGCTGCTCGTGGAATTCGCGCTGTTTCTCCAGGGCGGCCTCGCAGGCGCGCTGCTCGGCAAGCTCCTGCTGCATGACAAGTTCAGCCGAGCGCGTCGCCGCATCCTGCACAGAGGCACCGCTGTCCAGCTCGCGCATGCGCAGCGCCAGCAGTTCCGCGGTGAGCGTGCGCTCGCGCGAGCGGAAGTCCTGATAGCGGCGGGCGGCGGCGGCCTGACGCTGCAGGTGGCGGATCTGCTTGTCGACCTCGTCGCGCAGGTCCTGAACGCGCGCGAGGTTCTCGCGCGTATCGGCGATCCGGCCCTCGGTTTCCCGGCGCCGTTCCTTATACAAGGAGATGCCGGCCGCCTCCTCGATGAAGGCGCGCATGTCATCGGCGCGCGCCTCGATGACGCGCGAAATCATGCCCTGCTCGATGATGGCGTAACTGCGCGAGCCCAGGCCGGTGCCGAGGAACAGCTGCGTGATGTCCTTGCGCCGGCAGCGGCCGCCGTTGATGTAGTAATTCGAGGTGCCGTCGCGGGCGACTACGCGCTTGAGCGAGACCTCGGCGTAGTTGGCGTAAGCGCCGCCGATCTTGCCATCGCCGTTGTCGAACACCAGTTCGACGGAGGCCGTGCCTATCGGCTGGCGCGAACTTGAGCCGTTGAAGATCACGTCGGCCATCGATTCGCCCCGCAGGTGCCGGGCCGACAGTTCGCCCATCACCCAGCGCACCGCATCGATGACGTTGGACTTACCGCACCCATTGGGACCAACCACGCCGGTCAGATTGCTCGGCAGCAGCACCGTGGTCGGATCGACGAAGGACTTAAATCCAGCGAGCCGAATTTTGCTCAAGCGCATTTTAGGCAGAGGCTCCTTGCATTCCCGTGACGCTACCGATCTGCGGCAAGCCGCGCGGCGGTAGTGTAGATTATCCGTACGCCGCTTTCGATCACCACGCACGCCCATGTCCACGCAGGCCAGCAGCCCACTCGAGACCTTCGCCAATCCGGCGCCGGAGCGGGACTACACGATTCGCATGAACATGCCGGAGTTCACCTGTCTGTGCCCGCGCACAGGTCAGCCGGACTTTGCCACCCTGGATCTGGAGTACATCGCCGATAAGCTGTGCATCGAGCTCAAGTCGCTCAAGCTGTATATCTGGTCCTTTCGGGACCGCGGCACCTACCACGAGGCGGTTACCAACGAGATCCTCTCGACACTGGTGAGCGCCACCGAGCCCCGATTCATGCGGCTGGCGGCAAGGTTCAATGTGCGCGGGGGAATTACCACGACGGTGGTGGCCGAGTATCGCTGCCCGCGCTGGCAGCCCTCGGCGGGGACTTCCCTGCCCTAAAGACTGGCCGGTTTGCAACCCGGCGGGTGCCTCTAGGTACCCATGCCTTGCGTACTGTACACGGCAGTACCCATCGGTATAATCGCGCGCTCGAAAATTTGACCCTACCCCTGATTCCGCCCCTCAAGGAGCGTGAAATGGCCAGCAAGAAACCAGCGTCCAAGCTCCGAAAGGCGGCCAAGACGCCTGCCGTCCGGGCGGGCGCTCGCAAGCCGGCCGCGCACCGAACCGAGCCCCGCAAGGTTCCCGCTTCCAACCGCCGGACCGGCCAAAGCCGGCCCGCTACGCACGCCGCACGCACCTCCGGGACCGCTAAACCTGCCGTGCGCGCACCTGGTCGTGCCCCTGCCACCCCGCGCCCGGAGACGGCCAAGGCGGCCAGCCTGGCCCGCCCGGCAAAAAGCGCCCCCGCAGTCACTGCCCCCCGTCCGAGCGGACCTGTCGCCGCCGTCCCCCCGCGCCCCCCGGCGCGCCCCGGCGCTGAGCGCGAAGAGCTCGAGGGCATCGAGCCGAGCAGCCTGCTGGCCGGCCCGAGGAATGTTAAGCCCTATGTCGCCAAGCGCGGCGAGCAGTACATGGGCAAGCAGCAGCTGAAGCACTTCCAGGAGATCCTGACCAACTGGAAGCGCGATCTGATGATGGAGGTGGACCGCACCGTCACCCACATGAAGGACGAGGCCGCCAACTTCCCGGACCCCAATGACCGGGCGACCCAGGAAGAAGAGTTCAGTCTCGAGCTTCGCACCCGTGATCGCGAGCGCAAACTGATCCGCAAGATCGACGAAGCCCTTAAGCGCGCGGAAGACGGCAGCTACGGCTATTGCCTTGAGACGGGCGAGGAAATCGGCATTAAGCGCCTCGAAGCCCGTCCGGTCGCCACCTTGAGCCTGGAAGCGCAGGAACGCCGTGAACGGCGCGAGCGCCAGTACGGCGACCGGGACGACCGCTACCGCTAGTCAGGGGCGCGGCGCAGGCCGTTTCGCGCCCTCGCCGACTGGCGCCCTCCATTTGGGCTCACTGGCCACGGCTGTGGCCAGCTATCTGGACGCGCGACATCAAGGCGCGCGCTGGCTGCTACGGATCGAGGATCTGGATACCGCTCGGTCACGGCAAGGGGCCGCTGATTCCATCCTGCGGGTACTCGAGTCGCTGGGTTTTGAATGGGACGGCCCCGTCAGTTACCAAAGCCAGCGTCTGGAGCTCTACCGTGAGGCCCTAAGCTCGCTCAGCGCGCGCGGCCTGACTTACGAGTGCAGCTGCAGCCGGGCCGACCGCGGGGCAACCACCGACGCTGGCGGCTACCCTGGCACCTGCCGGGCGGGTCCGCGCACCACGGCGCCCACCGCAATCCGCTTCCGCGCCGACTTGAGCCCGGTTAGGCCTTTCTTCGATCGCCTGCACGGTCCGGTCGATGTTGACGCGGAGGGTCTCGGGGATCCGATCATCCGCCGGCGCGACGGCTGCTTTGCCTACCAGCTGGCGGTCGTGGTCGATGATGCCGAGCAGGGCATCACCGATGTCGTGCGCGGCGATGACCTGCTGCCGAGCACGTATTGGCAGCGCAGCCTGTTGGGCGCCTTGGGGCATGGTGAGCCGCGTTACGCGCACCTGCCTTTGGTCTGCGAACCGGGTGGGGGAAAGCTGTCCAAGTCCAAACGCTCGCTGGCCGAACCCGCCAGCGCCCCGACGACGCTGCTGTGGAAAGTGTTGAAGCTGTTGCATCAGTCGCCCTCTGTAGGACTGATGAGCGAGCCGCTGTCAGCGGTGTGGGAATGGGCCTTTGCGCATTGGCGTCTCGATGCCCTGCGCGGTGTGGCAACCCTGACGGCTGATTGATATGGTAGAGGCTCTTGCCGGGAGGTGTGCGATGAGCGAGCCGCGCCTGATCAAGAAATATCCGAATCGGCGTCTTTACGACACCGAGCTCAGCCGCTATATCACCATCGATGATGTTCGCGGACTGATCGCTGCGCGCACCCAACCGCGCATCATTGAGCAGCGCAGCGGGCGCGACATTACGCGCAGCGTGCTCTTGCAGGTCATCGCCGAACAGGAACTGGGTTCGTCCGCGCGCCTGAGCGAAGCGTTTCTGGCGGAACTGATCCGCAGCTACGATCTGGCGCCGGCGGCGGCGACCTCCGCACACTTGGAAGGGAGCCTGCGCGCCTATCTCGCCGCTGGTGCCAGCGAGCAGCGCCGCAGTTAAGGCGAGTTAGCTCGGCGGTCCGACATCGCGCATCGACAGGCGCACCCGCCCCTGGCGATCGACCTCGAGCACCTTGACCCGAATTACATCGCCCTCGCGCAGCTTGTCGGCCACGCGCTCGACGCGCTCCTCGGAAATCTGCGAGATGTGCACCAGCCCGTCGCGCCCCGGCAGGATCGTGACGAATGCGCCGAAGTCCATGAGCTTGGCAACCTTGCCCTCGTAGACACGACCCACTTCGATATCGGCCGTGATCAGTTCAATGCGCCGCTGCGCTTCGCGTCCGGCAGTGCCGATCACGGAGGCAATCTTGACGGTGCCGTCGTTTTCGATGTCGATGGTGGTGCCCGTCTCTTCGGTGATCTGGCGGATCACGGCCCCGCCCTTGCCGATGACGTCGCGGATCTTCTCCGGGTCGATCTTCAAGGTGATGATGGATGGGGCCCACTCGGACATCTTGGCGCGCGGCGTGTCGAGCACCTTGGCCATCTCGCCCAGGATGTGGAGTCTGCCGTCGCGGGCCTGCGCCAGCGCCACGCGCATGATCTCCGGAGTGATGCCCTCCACCTTTATGTCCATCTGCAGCGCGGTGATGCCCTCGCGTGAACCGGCCACCTTGAAATCCATGTCGCCGAGGTGATCCTCATCGCCGAGGATGTCGGTCAGCACTTGGAAGCGGCTGCCCTCCAGCACCAGGCCCATAGCTACGCCCGCGACCGGCGCCTTGACCGGCACGCCCGCATCCATCAGCGCCAGGCTGGTGCCGCAGACGCTGGCCATGGAACTTGAGCCGTTGGATTCGAGGATCTCGGAGACCACGCGGATAACGTAAGGGAACGCGGCCATGTCCGGCATCATCGCGTTAACACCGCGTCGTGCGAGATTGCCGTGGCCGATCTCGCGGCGCTTGGGGCTGCCCATCATTCCGGTCTCACCGACCGAGAAGGGCGGGAAGTTGTAGTGGAGCATGAAGCGCTCGCGCCTATCGCCCTCGAGGGCGTCGATGATCTGCGCATCGCGCGTGGTGCCGAGCGTGGTGGTGACGAGTGCCTGAGTCTCTCCGCGCGTGAACAGCGCCGAGCCGTGCGCGCGCGGCAGTACGCCCACCCTGACGGTGATCGGGCGCACGGTCTTGAGGTCGCGGCCATCGATGCGCGGCTTGCCATCGAGGATGCGCTCGCGAACGATCTTGCTCTCGAGCCGGAACAGCGCATCGCCGACCTGATCGGCGGTGTAGGCCGGCGTCTCGCCACTGCTGAGCGCGGTGCTGATTTCCGCCTTGATTTCCTTGATGCGCGTGTAGCGCTGCTGCTTTTCGGTAACGAGGTACGCTTCGCTCAAGGGCGCGAGCGCCTTGGCGCCCACGGCCTGATCCAGTGCCGCGTTCTTGGCTTCCACCGGCATGGTCCAGCGCGCCTTGCCCGCTTCGGCAGTCAGCTCGTTAATGGCCTGGATGGCGACTTGCATCTGCTGATGCCCGAAGACCACCGCGCCCAGCATCACCTCTTCCGAAAGGCCCGCAGCCTCGGACTCCACCATCAGCACCGCCTGGGCGGTGCCAGCCACCACCAGGTCAAGCTGCGAGGCGGCCAGATCGGTGCGGTTGGGATTGAGTTCAAACTGGCCGTTGCGATAGCCGACGCGCGCGCCACCGATCGGGCCCTTGAAAGGAACTCCCGACAGGCACAGGGCCGCCGAGGCGCCGAGCATGGCGGGAATGTCCGCCAGGATTTCCGGATCGAGCGACATCACGGTGGCGACCACCTGCACGTCGTTCAGGAAGCCATCCGGGAACAGGGGACGGATTGGCCGGTCGATCAGGCGGGAAGTGAGCGTCTCGCGTTCGCTCGGCCGGCCCTCGCGGCGGAAGAAGCCGCCGGGGATTTTTCCCGCGGCGTAGGTCTTTTCCTGGTAGTTGACCGTCAGCGGGAAAAAATCGCGGCCCGGACGGGGCTGCGCTTCGGCGCAGGCGGTCACCAGCACTACGGTGTCGCCCATCGTCACCGTCACCGCACCGTTGGCCTGACGGGCCCATTCGCCGGTCTCCAGAGTTACGGTGTGGGGACCAAATTTAAAAGATTTTTTGCAAACGCTCACGCTTCAGCCCTCGGAATTCGATTTGTGGTTTGGTGTGTGGAGCGGCGCGTCGCGATGGCAGCGCCGCAAAGCCGCGCTAGCGGCGCAGGCCAAGTCGCTCAACAACCTGCTGGTAACTGGCTGGCTTGCTCGCCTTGAGATAATCCAGCAGCTTGCGGCGCTGGTTCACCATTCGAACCAGCCCGCGACGCGAGGAGTGATCGGCCTTGTGGACACTGAAGTGTTCACTGAGGCCATTGATGCGCTCGGACAGCAGTGCGACCTGCACCTCCGGCGAGCCGGTGTCCTTCGGATCCCGGCGGTACTTGGCGAGTACGTCGCCCTTCTTTTCCGTGCTCAGAGCCATTGCGAAAAAACCCTCTGGTTTCTTAAATCTGTGGTCCCATTTTGGAGCCGCGCATTGTAGCGGCAGTGCGCCTAACCCTCAAGCGGAACAGTCAGTTACGACTGCGCTGGCCGGCCTTACAGCAAACAGGCGCAACGGGCGCACGTGGCCGGCGCCATCGCCCGTTCCAAGTCCCATAAAACGCCCCTGGGGATCGTACAGGCGCGTGGGCCCGGCGCCGGACCCCTCGGCTACGATCACCCGCCCGAAGCCCATGGATTGCGCCTGCAGCTCGGACAGGCGTAGTGAGGGCAGGTGCGGTAAGGCGCGGTCAGCCGGCAGGAGCGGCGCGGTGCCCCCGGGTTGCGAGAGTTCTTCGAGCGAAATCATGCGCTCCCCACGGAAAGGTTCGACAAAGTCGCGATGCAGGGCGATCACGTGCGCTGCGGTCCCCAAGCGCCGCCCGAGGTCCTCAACCAGAGTACGGATGTAGGTACCCTTGGAGCATTCCACGCGCAGCTCCAGCGTATCGGCCGTGCGGTCAAGCAACTCGAGAGCGTAGATCTCAATGGCGCGCGCCGCGCGCTCAACGCTCAGACCCTGGCGAGCGAGTCGGTAGAGCGGTCGGCCATCAACCTTGAGCGCGGAGTACATGGGCGGGATCTGCGCTTGCGGACCCCGCAGGCTCGCCAAAGCCGCAGCGAGAATATCCGCATCCAGCGGCGGCACGTCCAGCCGTTCCACGACCTGCCCCTCGGCATCGCCGGTGTCGGTGCGCGCGCCCAGGCGCATGCGCACCGTGTAGCCCTTGGCGCCGGCGAGCAGCGCGCCGGCCACTTTGGTCGCCTCGCCGATGCAGATGGGAAGCATGCCGGTCGCCAGAGGGTCAAGGCTTCCGGTGTGACCGGCTTTGGGCCGCCCGAGCAGCCAGCGAACGCGTTGCAGGGCCGCGTTCGA
>Ga0070667_100006051_pt1 | contig 10050 bp, 6 predicted proteins | sample KBSS33metaG_FD_64659 | JGI IMG/M metagenome (GOLD analysis project Ga0070667, IMG submission 64659) | Switchgrass rhizosphere microbial communities from Kellogg Biological Station, Michigan, USA - KBS S3-3 metaG | ecosystem: Host-associated > Plants > Roots > Rhizosphere > Soil ...
GGTGAGGTCTCGCTACTCGACACGCTGCGAAGCGATCCCGAAGGCCAGTTGGGTGGCGCGGTACGCGGCCGGTTCGGGGACTGCCTGCCGTTCCTGGTGAAGGTGCTTGCGGCCGACGAACCGCTCTCGCTGCAGGCTCACCCGAGCGCCGAGCAGGCGCTGGAAGGCTTCGCGCGCGAGGAGAAGCTGGGCATCCCGATCACGGCGGCCACCCGTAACTACCGCGACCGCAGCCACAAACCCGAATTATTGGTCGCGCTAGGGCAATTCGAGGCGCTGGCCGGATTCCGATCCGCCGAGAGCGCGGTCGAGTTGATGCGCGCGCTTGCCGTCAGCGACCTCGACCCGTTCGTCAACCTGCTGTCCGGTCAGTCCGACGCCGACGGTCTGAGGGCGTTGTTCACCACGTGGATCACCGCGCCGCAGCCCGACCTCGATGTGCTGGTGCCCGCGGTGATCGATGGTGCGATTCAATACATTCGAGCGGGCAACAAGGAGTTCGCGGCCGAAGCCAAGACCGTGCTCGAACTCGGCGAGCGGTATCCGGGCGACGCCGGGGTGCTGGCTTCGCTGCTGTTGAACCGGATCAGTCTCAAGCCGGGCGAAGCCATCTACATGCCCGCCGGCAATCTGCACGCCTATCTGCACGGGGTCGGCGTCGAGGTGATGGCCAACTCCGACAACGTGCTGCGTGGCGGGCTCACCCCGAAACACGTCGACGTGCCTGAGTTGCTGCGGGTGCTCGACTTCACGCCGGCCACCGACGATGTCATTCGTCCCCAAATCACAAGGGATGGAACGGAACTCGTCTACAACACGCCCGCACCAGAATTCGCGGTATCGGTGTTGTGCATCGACGGCGATAACCTTGGCCACGAGATCGACGCCCCCACGCAGCACGACGGGCCCCAGATCCTGCTCTGCACAGAGGGTTCGACGGTGGTGCACGCCAAATCCACTGCGGTGACGCTGGAGCGTGGAATGGCCGCATGGGTGGCAGCCGACGACGGGCCGATCCGGCTGGTTGCGCAGACGCCGACGAAGTTGTTCCGGGCAACCGTCGGGATTTAGTGCTGTTGCTCGCCTTTCTTGCCGAACGGCAGCACGTGCATGATCGCAACCACCACGGCGCCGACTATCAAGCCGACCACGGCCGACACTGCGGTGTTGATCAGCCAGGCCAGCAATGCACCGACACCCTGCACGGCGTGGTGGACGAAATCCTCGGCGTGGTGGACCAATCCGTAGGGTGCGTGCCAGCCGAGCGTATCGGTGCCCTGCAGCAGGATGTGGCCGCCGACCCAGAGCATCGCGACCGTGCCGACGGCCGAAAGCGTCGACAGCACTTTGGGCATCGCCGCGAGCAAGCCGCGGCCGACCCGCTGCGCGAGGCGGGAGCCGCGTTGGGCGAGGTTCAGTCCGATGTCGTCCATCTTCACGATGGCGCCAACCACCCCGTACACCGCGACGGTGATCACGATCGCGACGATGACGAGGATGATGAGCCGTGGCCAGAACGACTGGTCGGCTACCTCGTTCAGCGCGATGACCATGATCTCGGCGGACAGAATGAAGTCGGTTCGGATGGCCCCCGCCGTCATTTTCTTCTCGGCGTCTTCCCCGACAGACGTGGTCGGTGCGCCATGGCTGTCGTGTCCTCGGACATAACCCCACGCCTTTTCGGCACCCTCGTAGCACAGGTACGTCGCGCCGACCATCAGGATCGGCGTCAGCAACCACGGCACGAACTGGCTGAGCAGCAACGCCGCGGGCAGGATGAAGATCAGCTTGTTGCGCAGAGACCCGATCGCGATCCGCTTGATCATCGGCAGCTCGCGGTCGGCGGTGATCCCGTGCACGTACTGCGGTGTGACGGCGGTGTCGTCGATCACGACGCCTGCGGCCTTCGCTGTCGCGCGTCCGGTGGCGGCGCCGATGTCGTCGACCGAGGCGGCCGCCAGCCGGGCCAGAGCTGCGATGTCATCAAGAAGGCCGAACAGACCAGCGCTCATCGCGTCGTCCCCATGGCACCGAAGGCTACCTGTGTGCGCGCATGAACCTGATCAGCACGTCCTCGGCGACGCTGTACTGCATCGCATCCACCCACACCCGACAGTTGACCGGGCCACCCGCCCTGGCCCGGATGCCGCCGGGAACGGCCACGTAGCCGCCGACATCTGCTTTCGCGAACAGGTCGAGAACCACACCGGCGTCACCGGATTCGAGGTCGGCGATCGCTACCCACGTATCCGCCCACACGCCGTTGTCCCTGCCGCCCGGCGGCAACCAGTACGCGACGCCGAACTGCGTCAGGTCCTCCAGCGGCCGGATCTGTGAGGTCATGCAACACCGCGTCTGGCGGCCGCGCGGATGAAGCGGTGCACGTCCGTTTTTCCCGCGCCACCGTCGTGAGCGATCCACGGTCCCTCGATCGAGGGGTCGAGAATTCCTTCCTCGAGCCAGGTGTACTGGCCGCCGAGCACATCGCGGGCCAAGGCTCGGTCACTGTCGTCGCAGTTGCGCCACAGTTCCTCGAACCGTTGGTCGGCGCGCACCCGCGCCTGGCGGCAGAACGCGTCGGCAAGCCCGAACGCCGAATCTTCCACGCCTGCCCGCTGTGTGCGGACGCAGGCGGCCGTCATCGCGAACAATTCGGCACCGATGTCAACGATGCGGCCCAGGAACCGCTGTTTGTGTTCCAGCTTGCCCTGCCAGCGTGACATCGCATAGAACGTGCTGCGGGCCAATCGGCGGCTGGCCCGTTCGACATAGCGCAGATGCGTGGCGAGAGGCCCGAATTCGCCGAATGATGTTGGCAATTGCCCCTTTCCGGCGAACAGGGTTGGAAGCCAACGCGCATAGAACAGACCCGCGTTGGCCGCTGCCCGGGCTTTGCGCCGCATGTCGGCGTCGGGATCGATGATGTCGCCGGCGACGCTCAAATGCACATCCACCGCTTCGCGCGCGATGAGCAGATGCATGATTTCTGTTGAGCCCTCGAAGATCCGGTTGATGCGCACGTCGCGCAGCACCTGCTCGGCCGGGACGCCGCGTTCGCCGCGGGCGGCCAGCGACTCGGCTGTCTCAAAGCCTCGGCCGCCGCGGATCTGCACCAGCTCATCGGCGATCAACCAGGTCATCTCCGAGCCGTACAGCTTCGCCAGAGCCGCCTCGATCCGAATGTCGTTATGACCCGCGTCGGCGAGTTCACTGGCCAGTTCGACCATCGACTCCAGCCCGTAGGCGGTGGCGGCGATGAACGCCACCTTGCCGGCCACCGCGTCGTGCTCGCCGACCGGCTTGCCCCATTGCACCCGTTCGCATGACCACTGCCGGGCGATCGACAAACACCATTTCGCCACGCCACAGCACGTCGCGGGCAGCGACAGCCGCCCCGTGTTCAACGTGGACAGCGCGATGCGAAGGCCGTCGCCTTCCTCCCCGATTCTGTTTTCGCCGGGCACCCGCACATTGGTCAGCCGGGTGAGACCGTTCTCGATACCGCGTAATCCCATGAACGCGTTGCGGTTCTCGACCGCGATGCCCGTTGTATCGGCCTCCACCACGAATGCGGTGATGCCGCCGGGATGGCCTTCGCCCTCGGGCACCTTGGCCATCACGACCATGAGGTCAGCGATCACCCCGTTGGTAGTCCACAGCTTCACCCCGTTGAGCAGATAGTCGTCGCCGTCCGGGGTCGCGGTGGTGCGCAGCCGGGCAGGGTCGCTGCCGACATCCGGTTCGGTCAGCAGGAACGCGCTGATCTCGGTTGTGCACCGCGGCAGCCACTTTCGCTTCTGCTCCTCGTTGCCGAACATCGAGATCGGCTGCGGCACCCCGATCGACTGGTGCGCGGAAAGCAGCGCGCCCAGCGCGCTGTGCACCGAGCAGACCATGGCCAGCGCCCTGTTGTAGTACACCTGCGACAGGCCGAGGCCGCCGTATTCGGTGTCGATCTTCATGCCGAACGCGCCGATGTCCTTGAGCCCGAGGATCACCTCGTCCGGAATCTGTGCATCGCGCTCGATCACTGCGGCGTCGATCTGCGACTCGCAGAACTCCTGCAACTTGGCGAGGAACGCCTCGCCGCGCTCGCTGTCCTCCGATGAGCCGCTGGGGTGTGGATGGACCAGGTCCATTCGTAGTCTGCCGAGGAACAATTCTTTGCCGAAACTGGGTGCCAGCCACTGCGCCTCGCGCGCGTGCTCGGCGGTCTCCCTGGCCTGTTTCTCGCTGATTTCCCCGGTAGCGGTCATCGCAGACCTCCCTAGCAATCGGCCCTACTCGACGGTAGCTCCAATAGCCGCTGCAGAGGAGGGGTAAACGCAGGGGAGTGCGCCGGCTTCCCTGCCATGGCAGTCCTCCGGCCGACAGGTCAGCTCAGCTGGTCGACTATGGCCGCAGAGTCAAGCCAGATGTTTTCCCGGCTGATCAGGCCGTCGCGAAATTGGAAGACATGCAGCATACGAAAAGTAATGCGGCGGTTGTTGCCTGGAAGGCCGAGCATCGAACCGATGACCGTTCCGGTCATTGCCTGTTCTAGGACCAGTGCCTCCGGTGTTGCGAACCGATGCAGGACTTCCCAGCCTTCGGTCCGAAAGTTCGCGACGAGATATTCATAGAATTCGCGCGCGCCTTCTTTCCCATGTCTTGGGCTGCCGGGAAAACCCACCACATCGTGCTCGACATCGTCTGTGTAGACAGCCACGGCGCCGTCGACGTCGCCTGCGTCCTCTGCTTGCATATGCCTTGACACCAGCGCATGCAACTCGTCACTGTCCATCTGCCTCCCCTCGAACGCAATGCCAGCAACCGGGTGGGTCCGATGTTGCGCTGCGCTTTATTGCACGCCTTTACCGTGGTGATGACACGATAGATCGCGTGGTTGAAGGCGGGGTGCGCTCGTCAAAAGACGGCGGTATCCGCGAAAAGCAAAGCTCGTCGATTGACGAGTGGCTCGATGACGCGATCGAAGCGATCAATCGGGGTGACCTCGCCACCGCGACCGCGTTGGCCGGCCAGGTGCTGACGGTAGACCAAGGCAACATCGACGCCGAGGACTTGCTGGCGGCACCTGGCGATGGGGGCGAGATCCGGCGGCTCACGATCTTCTTCGCCGACCTAGTCGACTCAACGGCCCTTTCCACCCAAGTGGAGCCGGAGACGTACCGCACGGTGGTCGGTCGCTATCGAGATGAGGTCCAGCGTGCCGTGAATCGTTACGAGGGCCATATCGACTCCGTTAAGGGTGACGGGCTACTCGCGCTATTCGGTTACCCGATTGCACACGAGGACGATGTCTGCCGGGCAGTGCGGGCAGGACTGGACGTCTGCCGGGAGGTGTCCCGCCTCAGTGAGCAAGCTCGGCGCCGCTTCGGAGTCGCGATCAGTGTCCGGGTCGGGGTGCATCGCGGATTGGTGTATTTAGACAAGGCTCGAGGCGGTGTCGATGGGTTGGGCGCCAACCTGGCTGCTCGCGTTTCGAGTCTGGCTCCACCGGGAGCGGTGGTGGTTTCCGAACCGGTTGAGAGGTTGATACGCAATAGGTTTGACCTTGAGGCCCGGGCCGCAGCACCAGTCAAGGGTGTCACCGAACCGATCGCCTATCACCGCGTTGTAGGCGAGCGGGCCCCGTCGCACCGCCTGACTGTGGGTCGTACGGTGGGCCGCGACTCGGAGCTCAACCGACTGGAAATGTGTTGGGCGCAAGCGAAATCCGGCGTGCTTGCTCCACCTGCTGTGGTTTTTCGCGGTGAGGCCGGAATTGGGAAGAGCCACCTGGCTGCCGCCGCTGGTGAGCTGGTCCGGCGTGACGGCGGTGTCGTGTTGGAGCTTGTGGGATCGCCGTTTCACACGGACGCCGGCCTGCACCCGGTCCGTGCCCTGCTCGAGCGTCGGTGCGGCATTGGTCGCACCACTGAAGCAGCCGAACGGCTGCGCCTGCTCGGCGACGAGGTGCGCGCTCTCGGGCTGGGGTCGGCACTCATCTCGCTGCTGGCGCCGGTATTGAGTATCAGCACCGAAGCGGGTTATGAGCCTGTCGCCGTCCAGGGCCACAAACTCTACGAACAGATCGGTGATGCCGTCCGCGATTACCTGTTGGCCTGCTTGAGGAATGCCCCCGGGCTGGTGGTGGCCGAAGATATGCACTGGTTCGATCACTCCACCATTGAGATCCTCAGCTCCTTGCGCGACAACGCAAACGGCGCCTTGATGGTGGTGGCGACGGGACGCCCAGGAGAGTGGTTGCCGGCCGGGTGGCCGGCAACCGTCTTGGACCTGACGCCGTTGACCGAACAGCAGACCGATGATCTGATCTGCGCCCTCGACCCCGCAATGTCGGCCCAGGATCGCGCCGCGGTAGCGCGCCGCTGCGACGGTGTGCCCTTCTACATCGAAGAGGTCGTCAACGGGCACAACGACGTCGGTGTACCCGAGACGTTGTATGAGCCGCTATTCGCCCGGCTGCGCACCAGTCCCGACGTCATGCCGGTGGTGGAAGTCGCCGCCATCATTGGTCGGGAGATCGATCGCGACCTGCTTTGTGCAGTGGTCGGCCTCGGGGATGAAGCCATCAACAAGGCCCTCGACGAACTCACAGATGCGCGAGTGCTCGATCAGTTTGGAACTGGCAACTGGCGCTTTCGCCACGAGCTGCTGCGCGAAGTCGCCGCCGAGCTGGCGCCGCCATCAGTGCGCCGGAGAATTAACGGAAAGGTGGCTGACGCCCTGACGGCCGCGGGTGACCCGGATTGGCGATTGGCCGCCGCCCACTACGAGCAGGCAGAGCGCTTCGATGAGGCTGCGTCGGCCTATCAGCGGGCATCCAGCGAGGCTCGCCGGCGCGGCGCACTTGCCGAGGCGCGCACTTATCTCAGCCAGTCACTTGCGCAGCTGGCCTACAGCGCGTCGGGTCCCAGCCGCGACCACGCCGAAAGAGCGGCACGGCTCGAGCGGGGCCTGCTGACTTCTGCCGCAGACGGCTATCAAAGCCGAGCCGCCGCCGTCGATTTCGAACGATGCTTGCAGCTAGCTGGTACGGATCTGCGAGACGACGAACTTTTCGCGGCGCTGGTGGCGGTCGTTGGCTATTTCACGGTACGTGCGGATTTGCGGCGGGTAGCCCAACTGATTGAGTCCCTGCGGACAGGCCTCGAACACGGAGACCAGGCGCGCCGTGCCGTGATCGCGGAGATGGCGGGTGTGCTGGCATTCCGCCGCGGCGAGTTCAGCGACGCCCATTCTCATTTCGAGGAGGCGCTGGTCGGCCTAGCCGGCGAAGACGTCCGCAGGATTGACGCCGTCTGGCGCAACCTCACAGATCCTGAGACACACGCGCGGATGCACCTAGGAGTGGTTCATCTCTTTCGAGGCGATCTCGCCGGCGCCGACGGCCTGCTGACTCAGGCGGCCCAGCGAGCCACGGACCAGGCATTCCCTCGAGGCCCGTACAGCTTGGCGTTCACTCGATCACTCCAAACCTGGATGCACATGGAGGCCGGTCATCTCGACCGTGCCGGAGCCCTTGCCGCAGAAGTCAGCGAACTGGCCGAGCGACATGGTTTCGATCAGTGGCGACTGGAAGGCGACACGTGCCGCGCTGCAGTCGACGGCCTCACCGCCGTAGCCGAGGGCGATACAACCCTCAATAGTCATATCGACACCCTGCGTAGCCTCCTTGAGACTTGGCGCACGCTCGAAATCAATCGATTCCGCACGTACTACGACGCTGTCCTCAGCCGACTATTGAGCGCCGCCGGACAACCAGAAGCGGCCCGCGGCCGCCTTGACACCGCACTTCAGTTCGCGCGCACCACCCAGATGCACTTCTACGACGCGGAACTACTGCGATTACGTGGGTCCGTCCAGAAGGACCCCACGGACCGGCAAGCCGACGTTGATGGCGCAATACAACTCGCGCGCCGTCAGGGCGCCACGCTATTCGAATTGCGTGCGGCCCTTGATGATTACGCGCTGCGTGGCGCGCCCGCTCGTCTCGCGCTGATGAGCGTTGTCGAACGAATGCCAGCCGATAGCATATTGACCGAAATGGCCCGGGCCCGTGATGCTTTAGGGCTCGCTCAGCCGGAAACACCGGGATTGTGAGGCCGCAGCTCAGCTACGTTCATTGGTCGGCGCAACTCGTATTCGTCAGCCAACCGTGCTCGTTGCACGTGCAACGGCCGGTCGGCGCCGCTTATCGGCCAGCCACATCCGCATGTTGTGCCGGACGGTGCGGCCGATCAGCCGGGCCGAGGGCACCATGTAGAGGCTGTCGAGCAGGCTGAACCGGCGTAAAAACCATTCCGCCAGAACGGGATCCGTCTCCGCGGCGCCGAGGAATTGATCGAAGAGACTGCCCACTGGCTTGTACCACCACTTCGTCTCACCGGTGGCGTTGTGCAGCGTGAGATCCCCGATCGAGGTCATCATCCAGACCGGCCACGTCGTCTTGGCTGTGGCCTTGGCCAGTCGGCCCGCGACACCGTCGTCGCCCAGGGCCAGCACCGTCCGCAGGTTGCTTGCCTGGATCGCTGTCATGGTCATGCCCTGGCCGAACGTCGGGTTGAAGCTCACCACCGAGTCGCCGAACGGAATGATGCCCGCGGGGAAGCGCTCGAGTTTGTCGTATCGACGCCACCGACTGGTCGGGTACTTGTGGAAGGCCATCTCGCCGAGCGGAGTGCCGCGGCGCAACGCGGACGAGACGTGTGCGGGCAGGATCTCGTCGGCGAGGGCGAGGATCTCGGGGAAGGTCTGCGGCGGCTCGACCCTGCCGATTCCGAACGTCGTGACGTTCCAGTTGCCGTCTTCGTAGAAGAGCATTCCGATGCCCAGCGGCTGTGCCCGTGACGCACCGGCCACCACGACCTTCTCGGCCAACAAGCCATCGGGAACACGCACCTGGTGGCTGGCATAGGCGATGCCGACGTCGACGGTCTCCTCATGTGGACGCCCGTATCCCCATGTCTCCAGCCAAACCGGCAGCCGGGTGCCGCGTCCCGCAGCGTCGACGACCAGGTCGGCGTCGACTACCTCGCCGGAGTCGAGCCGCACGCCCGTCACACGCTGTTGTGCGGCGTCGTAGGTCGGTTCGCTCACGGCGGCCGAGACGATGTCGACGTTGTCGATGGCCAGCACGCGGAGCCGGATCTGCCACTCCAGCTGCGGCCGGCTCGGCACATATGCGGTGAACTCGTCCTGCAGCCGATGAGCGGTGCCGAGCACGTGACCGGCCGCCCCGAAATGGATGCAGTCAGGCCGATTTTCGAGGATCGGCACCCCGTCGGCCACCATCTTCTCGAGAAGGCCTGGAAACAGCTGCTCGAACTCCTGAGCACCGCGCGCCATCAGCAGGTGCACGTGCTTGCCCTGCGGGACGGCGGCGCGGTTCTCGGGGCCCGCAGGCAGCGGGTCGCGCTCGTAGACGGTGACCCGCTCGCTGACGTCTGACAGCACGCGCGCCGCGCACAGGCCGGCCAGGCTGGCACCTATCACGATCGCGTGGTTATAACTCCGCCCCATCGGGGGAACAGTACCGAATAGATCCCGGCTGGCGGGACCAGGAAGGGGCCGGTGATGGCTACGGGTTCTATGGGTTGGCGAGTCAAGTCTGTCGAGCAGTCGATCGAGGACACCGACGAGCCCTCAACGCGGTTGCGTAAGGACCTCACCTGGTGGGACCTCACCGTGTTCGGCGTCGCCGTGGTCGTCGGCGCGGGCATTTTCACCGTCACCGCCTCAACCGCGGGCAACATCACCGGCCCGGCGATCTCCGTCTCGTTCATCATCGCTGCCATCGCATGCGGCCTGGCGGCGCTGTGCTACGCGGAGTTCGCATCGACCGTGCCGGTGGCGGGCAGCGCCTACACGTTCTCGTACGCGACGTTCGGCGAATTCGTCGCGTGGGTCATCGGTTGGGATCTGATTCTGGAGTTCGCGGTCGGCGCCGCGGTGGTCTCCAAGAGTTGGTCGACGTATCTCGGCACAGTCTTCGGATTCTCCGGCGGGACAGTGGAATTGGGGCCGCTGAAGGTTGACTGGGGGGCT
>Ga0070667_100006054_pt1 | contig 10047 bp, 10 predicted proteins | sample KBSS33metaG_FD_64659 | JGI IMG/M metagenome (GOLD analysis project Ga0070667, IMG submission 64659) | Switchgrass rhizosphere microbial communities from Kellogg Biological Station, Michigan, USA - KBS S3-3 metaG | ecosystem: Host-associated > Plants > Roots > Rhizosphere > Soil ...
CGATGAGTCGGGAAAACGCTCTCTGGGGAGCGCCGCGCATCCACAGCGAGTGGCTCAAACTCGGCATCCAGATCTCGCAGGCCTCCGTTGCCAGGTACATGGTGCGAAAGTCTGGCCCACCATCGCAAAACTGGAAGACGTTCCTGAGTAATCATGTGGAACAGCTCGCTTCCATCGACTTCTTCACCGTACCAACCGTAACGTTCCGAGTCCTGTACGTGTTCATCGTCCTGAGACATGATCGTCGCCGAATCGTTCACTTCAACGTGGCCTCGCATCCCAACGCCGCATGGACCGCCCAACAAATCGTCGAAGCATTTCCATTCGACAGCACACCGAAGTATCTATTACGAGACCGTGATGGAATTTATGGACTCGAATTCCGCGATCAGGTTCATGCCATGAACATCAACGAGTTTCTCGGCGCACCTCGTTCTCCGTGGCAGCGAGCCTACGTCGAACGCGTCATCGGATCCATTCGACGGGAATGCCTCGATCACGTGATCGTCTTGAACGAAGAATCGCTGCGGCGAACGCTGCGGGATTACTTTTCCTACTATCACGGCTCGCGCCTTCACTTATCACTTGGAAAAGATTCTCCAAATTCTCGTGCAGTCGAATGTGAAGGTGAAGTTATTGCGATTCCCGAAGTCGGCGGCCTGCACCATCGATACCGACGTCGCGCCGCGTAACGAAAACAAAATTGACTCGATCCAACCGTTCGCCGGCCAGTGTGTGTTCGGAAGTAAAGGTTTCAAAGTCCTGCGCACAATATTCAAACGCATAAACCTGGCTTCACGCCACGGCTTCCTATTTTGGTTCCTTCCCCGATCTGCATTTCTTGCGACTAGGGACTTTTCAGTAAGGACCGGCTGGCTGGATTCAGCCTCTGGAAGTTGATCAAGTACATCAAGGAAGAGTTGCTGGTTGTCCTGGGAACGTCATCCTCGGAGCCGGTGCTGCCTCGGATCATGGCGAAACTCACGGATCTGGGATGTGACGAGTCCGTGACCGGCCTTGTGATTCCGACCGGCTACTCCTTCAATCTCGATGGCACCTGCATCTACCTCGTGATGGCGACGGTGTTTCTCGCGCAGGCGACAAACACGCCACTGTCCCTCATGAATCAGCTCGGAATTCTAGGCGTGCTATTAATCGCGTCGAAAGGAGCCGCAGGCGTGGCCGGCGCCGCCTTCATCGTGCTTGCTGCGACACTGTCGTCCCTCGGAACGATTCCCGTAGCGAGCATCACTCTTATTCTCGGCGTTCATCGCTTTATGGGTGAAGCGATCTCGATGACGAATCTTGTAGTGAATGCCGTCGCCACGATCGTGGTGGCGAAGTGGGAACGGGCGCTGGGCGTGGGTAAGCTTAAGAGGGTGCTTGGGAAATAACCTTATATATAGGGTGGAATGACGCCCAATATCGGATCGCCGGTGTTCGTTGGGTTGAAGTTTGGGATCAATGGTCCCTATTCTTCAATGAGATATGGCGGGACAGGCGCCCAAGAATCCAATATTCGGGGCAAATTAAGAGGGAAATTGTTTGCGTTGGGTCGATTCGTGAATTAGAGAATGTAGTTATAACCACAAGAAAAAAGGACGGCTTATTCAGCCGTCCTGAATTGCGGGGGAAGGATTTGAACCTCCGACCTTTGCGGTTATGGGCACAAGTTAATGATGGCCGGTCCTTTCGTTTCAAAGCATTTGCTACCCGATAGTGTTCGGTTTTTACACTTGTTCTCGAAGTTTTGTGATCATTCTGTGAGCATGATCCGGCCGAATATACCCGTCTCGACCGACGCAAATACGGCATTTGAAGCCCAACCTAATATAGTAAGGGCATCGTATCTGCCATTAACTGATCCAGCAGCGCGGTCACTTCCAACCGTATGGGCTCCTCCAACTCAAGCGGAAGCAGGCGATTTACCGACCCGTAACATCCACAGAGTCCGGGCTTTGGCCGCGTTTTCAGCACGTTCGAGTGTTTGGACGATACGTGGTCATACAGCGCAATGCCTTCGTGCACGACGAGGTTGTCGGCCGCACTTGTCCTCACTGACTGACGGATAACCGGGCCATGCTCGGCACCTGCAAGGGCGTTTGCGGGACGACTGCCTGCTGTCTCACAAGAAAAAAACGACAGTATTCTCACGGTGAATTTCCGCGCGATTGTAAGGCGGGACCAGACCGGGCGCAAGTGTCACAACAAACCTTGTCACAACAAACCTTCTAGTGAAGTGTGAGCTTCTGGACTCGCATATTGCCGATCTCTCCCACGAGCAGGTTCGTCTCGCTGCGGCAGTCGATGGAGTTGACGGTGCCAAACTCCTTCGGCAGTTTCCCAGCTCTGCCGAACTTGCCGACGAGCGTCCCGTCCAATTTCATTTTGTAAATCTCACCGGCGACGTCGATATCCTCCGGCGGATTTGAATTCGAACTATACAGAAATTGGTTCGGCCCGGGCGTGATGCAGAGCGCCGCCGGAGTTCCGACGTTGGTGTACTGAGTCTTGAACGTTCCGTTGTTGTCGAAGACCTGGATTCGTTTATTCCCACCGTCGGCGGCGTAGACATTGCCCTGGGCATCCACTGCAATCGCCAGAACAGAACCGAATAGTCCAGGTCCGGTTCCCGTCGAGCCCCAGGACTTGATGAACACACCCTTGCTGTTGAATTTAGCGATACGTGTGTTGCCGATACCATCGGCCACGAAAATGTTTCCGGCGGCGTCCCATGCAACATCGGTGGGCCGATTAAAAACATCGCTCGAATTTCCCGCTCCGGGCAGGGCTCCTCCCCGTCCTCCACCTCCACCACCGCCTCGAGGAGCGGGAGCCGGAACGGTTATGGCCTCCGGCTTTCTTCCCAGGAGCATGAGAACATGCCCTGTGGGATCCAGCTTCATCACGTAGCCCGACATCTGATCGACGATCCAGATGTTGTCCTGAGGATCGATGCGAACCTGCTGCGCAAACATGAAGCCGTAGCTTTCCTGTCCAATTTCGCGAATGAATTTCCCGGTGCGATCGAACTGGAACAACCGCGAGCCTCCATGCGCGAACGCCCGTGAGCTGCCGAGCGAAACCGTCGGATGGCCGGTTCGGGTGTAAACGAAAATTTCGCCCCTCGAATTCGCCGCCACGCCACCCACTTCGCCCAGATAGATGTCATCGGGAAGCGTCAGCGGATTTGCGACCGAATCGAAAGATATTTCCGGAACCGCGTTCTGGGCTGTGGCCTGGAGTCCGGCAATTAGCGTCGTGGCAAGCAACATTGGCAAAAAGCGTTTCATGGGATTCTCCTATCGCGCATTCGATGGCTTTGCGGGCGCCGGTTGCAGGATGAGCTTCTGCACGCGCCAGGATTCGATTTCCCCGACGACGATCTCGTTCGGGTTACGGCAATCCATCATATGGACGACCTGGAACCCGCCGAGTTCCTTGCTGGCATGGCCGAACTTGCCGAGGATTGTCCCGTCCAGCTCCAGCTTGTAGATCTCGCCGGTGTTGTCCCACGTGCCCGGACCGTTTCCGTTGGGATTGGAGTTGGATGCGAAGACGTACTGGTGAGGGCCCGGTGAAACGCAGACAGTCCAACCCACACCAAGGTTGGTGTAGGTGGTCTTCGGTTTGAGATTGTTGTCGAGAACCTGATATCGATTATTGGAACGGTCGGCGACCCAGACGTTACCCTGGCCATCGACCTGCAGCCCATGAGGCAGGTTAAACTCGCCAGGTCCATTACCAGATTTCTCGCTTCCCGCCTGCGCGAGGAACCTGCCGTTCTTATCGAACTTCACCACACGATTGTTGCAGTAACCATCGGAGACGAAGATGTTGCCTTGCGGATCCCAGCCGACATCCGTCGGACGGCAGAAGATGTATTTCTGTGCAGGCGGATTGGGTCCGTTGGCCGTCGCGACAGCACCGTCGACTGCCGGAGGCCTGCGGCCGAGCACCATAAGGAACTTGCCCTCCGGGCTGAACTTTGTCACGGTGTTCGTGCCTTCGTCGACGGTCCAGATATTGTCCTGCGCATCGACGCGGACTGAGTGCGCGAATTCAAAACCGTAGTAGCCCTTGCCGATTTCCTTGACGAAGACTCCGTTTTTGTCGAATTCCCATAGTCGAGTGTTGGCGCTGCGGTGATAAACGAAGACGTGGCCTTTGGAATTCGTCGCGACTCCAACAGCTTCGCCGAGAGTCTCGCCGGCCGGAATCTTCAGGAAATTTGGTGCCGACGTATAGGAAATTTCGGGCACGTTTTGCGCGGTCGCCTTCTGCTGCGCGAACGCATGAGAGCCACCAAGCAACAAGGCAATGGTAGATACACAAGCGAGAAAACTCTTCATTGGAGCCTCCCGGAAAATTCTGGCGAAACCATCTGTTTTGGTTGGGGAACTGGAAACGCGGGCAGTATACCAAACCGCGACTCCTTCGGGCATGCGGACCGAGGGACTTGCAGGTGTTCTACGGACTCAGAAGCCCAAATGGATAACCCCTACGACAATCGTGACCTGGTTGATCGACCAGGAGTCGTCAACTCGCAGCCGGCGCGAGCGCAACGACGCTGTATGCCACCGCGGTCTGCGCCCCCGGGTTCCGGTATCCATGCTTTTGATCACCTCGGAACACCAGGACATCTCCGGGGTTCAAGTCCCATGACTCCCCTCCCACGCTCAGCTGAACCGCGCCGGACTCACAGGTTAGATATTCTCGCGTACCTGGCGTGTGAGGAATTCCGGCCATGTATGCGCCACCAGGAATTTCCATTCTATCGATCTCAAAGCCCGCGATCACGTCTGGCAGGAGTTTGCGCAATTTGACCTTGCCCCGCGCGGAGACGGGCAACGTCCCGGCCCTATAAAGCTTAACCATTGCCCGGGGAGGCCCGATCAGCTCTTCTAAAGGGACTTGCAGAGCATTTGCGGCCTTGATCAAAACAGAGAGAGTCGGGTTGGACCCGCCGGATTCAAGATTGGCCCACGTGGGCCGCGGAATCTTTGAAACGCGAGCCATTTGATCCTGCGTCATGCCACGTGTTTCACGCAGCTGCCGTATGTTTGCCGCAAGATTGGATCCTGTCGAATTGGCCATACTCCCACGATAGCCTTTTGCCAATATATTGGCAATTCTGCTGACGACAACACGCAGCCGCCTTATGGTCAGCCGCAGGAGGAAGAAGAAATGGAAATCCGAAATGCATCGGTCCTGATCACAGGTGGAAGTCGAGGTCTTGGCCGCGCGCTTGCCAAAGCCCTGGCACGAGAAGGCGCGCGGGTGGTTCTCGTCGCACGCGGAGCTGAAGAACTGAACACGGCGGTCGATGAAATCCGGAACGAAGGAGGAGAAGCCTACGGAATCGCGGCGGATATCGGTGACAAAAACTTTATTTACCCGATCGCGGGCGAAGCGGCTGCGCTGGCGGGTCCTGTCGATATTCTCATCCAGAACGCCAGCACGCTTGGGCCGGTGCCGCTTCGGCTCCTTCTCGACACGGATTGTGAGGACCTACAGCGGGCGTGGGATGTGAATCTTGCCGGTCCGTTCCGACTCGCCAGGGCGATCGTCGGATCCATGGCGCTCCGGGGACGCGGGATCATGATCAGCATTACATCGGACGCAGCCATAGAAGCCTATGCAGGCTGGGGAGCCTACAGCGTAACCAAAGCGGCAATCGATCATCTAACGCGAATCTTCGCCGCGGAACTTCGCGATACCGGAGTGCGGTTCTTCAGCATTGATCCCGGCGATATGGACACGCAAATGCACGCGGATGCGGTTCCCAATGCCGATCCTGCGACACTCGGCAAACCGGATGACATTGCGCCGCGGATTTTGGGAATCATACGGGGAGCAGAACACTTCCCGAATGGCGCGCGAATGGCGGCAACAGAAGTGGAGGTATTGAAATGATTTCATCGACAGGACCCCGGACCGAACGTGAGGCAGCGCGATTGCTGGTCCTGCACGGGAAGGAAGCAACATTCCAGGACGCCGTCATCACCGATTTACCAGATCTTCTGCAGCCCGCCGATGTGCTGATCGTGAATGACGCGGCGACACTGCCCGCGTCGTTGTTTGCGAAGTCGCCTTCGGACGCACCTCTCGAGGTCCGGCTGTTACACCATCTGGGCGGTTCGGATTGGAAAGCGGTCGTTCTTGGATCGGGTGATTGGCGGACACCCACCGAACTGCGCGAGGCGCCGGAAAGACTTCCGCCCGGATCGATGTTGCGCATCAGCAAAGATTTCACCGCAGAGGTCATTGGCTTCGGGGGCTTCGGGGACGGCTCCGGCCGCCTGATCACACTCCGCTTCTCTCGACATGGAGTGGACATGTGGACCGGAATTTATGCCTACGGCCGTCCGATCCAGTATTCCTATCTGAAATCCGACCTGGCGCTGTGGTCGGTTCAAACCGCATACGCTTCCCGGCCGTGGGCTGTGGAGATGCCTTCAGCGGGACATCCACTCACATGGCGGATCCTGCTCGAGCTGAAAAGCCGGGGGATCGGCCTCGCATGGCTTACGCATGCGGCGGGAGTCAGCGCGACTGGAGACGAGAGCCTCGACGCACGTTTGCCGTTCACGGAGCGTTTCGAAATTCCACAGTCCGCTATGGATGCCATTCAAAAGGCGCGCCTCACTGGAGGACGAGTCATCGCGGTGGGAACGACTGTTGTACGAGCATTGGAAGGCTGTTCGGCAAAAAATGGCGGTCGCCTGATCGCAGGCGCCGGCGAAACCGATCTCATCATTGGGCCCGGGTTTCGCCGAACCGTCGTCGATGGAATTCTCACCGGCCTGCATGATCCCGAACAAAGTCATTTTCAGCTGCTGCGCGCCTTCGCGGATGAAGGCATCCTTCGCCGGTCGTGGCAGTATGCAACCGAAAACAATTACGTGTGCCACGAGTTCGGCGATCTGTGTCTGATCATTGAATAGCGATCGGTGATCGAAAGCCTGCTCTGGATGAAGAAGGGGCGTTTATCGCGGGCCGAGTGGCGCCCGGCCGGGGTTGCGGGCCGGGCGCCATTGGTGTGGGTACATCAGCGGTTTTTCTCTGCGGGTGCTGCCGGTGGACGGGGATCGTTGCCATAGCTGTTTTTCCGTCCGATCTCGCCGTTCAGGTTGTGGATGGCATGTTCGCTTTTCCACTTCCTCGCGAACCGGCGTCCTTGCCGTACTGCGACTTCTTTGGTTCGATGCCGGCTGACCGGATTCCCGGAAATCTTGTTCACCCAGAATCCGCCGGGATCATGGACCGTATGAACGTCTCGATGGAATCTCATTTCTGTCACCTCCTTTTCTTATGGTTTGTCACGCTGCTTTCGGCGGTTCCTCGGCGCGTTTACGAAGCGGGACCTTGCTGACCGACCGCAGGTTTGCCCACTGCGCCATTGCTGCGCTGCCATGGGCTCCTCCAACTTAAGCGGAAGCAGGTGATTTACAGTCCCGTACCATCCGCAGAGTCCGGAGCTTTGGCCGCGTTTTCAGCACGTTCGAGATTTTGGACCATACGAGAGCTCAAGGCCCAGGTTCTTCAGCGCACCCTGGATCCGATCGTAACCCCAACTGCGATTCTCATCGGCCATGCGGATAACCAGAGCTTCAACGTCCGCGTTTGTCCGGGGCCGCCCGAGTTTCCTTTGGTCACTTCCGTCGTATTTGATGGCGATCAGTTTGCGATGCCACGCCAACAGAGTTTCGGGCGTAACGAGAGTTGCAACTTGGTTTAGTGCGGAGCGGCTCAACGCCTTGGCCCGGGCCGCAAGCCGTCGGCGCTGGTCATCGGTGAAGCGCAGTCGCTTATCGCCGATCTGCTCTCGGAGAACGCGATTTTCTTCGGTGAGGTAATCAATGGAGCGTTGTTGGTGTTCGCTGAGCCAACCGGCAAGGCCGATAGCGACGAACGAGATCGGAATCAAAGCTGACGGCATGCAGAATCCTGCCTCGTCCGATTTCGAGATTGTCCGATTTCACAATTCCCTCGAACCGCGGACTGAGCCAGGCATTTTGGTCCCCTAACTCCTGAAAGCAGGCCTTCCGTCAGCGTAGTTCCGTCGTTCGCGTTCCGACCGTGATCGTCTCCGCCCGAAACTCGTCTTTGATTTGTTTGCTCGGATAAACCATGACGCTGACAGTGCCCCCAGCCTTCAGCATGTTCTCCTCCAGTCCGCGAAATTCCATTCGCGCGGCAGGCGCCAGCACCACATCCAACAACTTCTTGTCGACTTCGATTTTCGCCAAAGGAGGTTTGCCTCTGTACCGAAGTTCCCTGATCACGCCAGTCATCTTCTGTTGTTTGGTCAGGTCGTATGCGGGCCAGTCATGTGCCGTGCCGTACAGCAGATTCGCATCCTGATCTTTGGAGCCGACCCATGGTTTGACGCTACCATCCAGCAGCGTAGCAATACTGTTCTCCATGCACGCATATTCCATGATCTCGACGTCCGGTGTGAGAACGAACACCCTCTCGTTGCTGATAGGCCGCGTATATGTTTTGGGATCGTCGAGAACCCACTTGAACTGAATGTGCCCCATGTCCGGCCGCTTGAACGTCATGGTCAGGTGCGACTGTTCGCTCATCGGATGACCGATGGTGCCCAGCTTCTGGTACCCATTGAAGTTCACGACATCGATGATCAGCGTGTCTCCATCCCAGGTTCCGCGCGAGTCGCCAAACCACGAGGGTTGCCAGCCCTTACGATGCGCCAGCCCTTCGGTGTTCACCAACTGAAACATCGTGCTCTGCTCGAATAGAAACGAGATGTACTCGTTGTTCTGAAGTATCTGCATGGGATGCGGCGTAAAGGATCGTATCCATCCAAACGGCATACAGCTTCCCGCATAGTCCCCATACTCCACGGGGTCGTAGTTGTCCCACTGCGCCTGTCCCCACGTTGTGAAAGGAAGCGGATTGGGCTCGCCCTTGTTGCTGGTGCCGTTCGCGTTCGTGACGGTCCGCGTCATATCCTGAACGCCCGGCCGGTTCCAGTTTCCACTGAAGTCCGGCTTGCCGTTTGGGAGACGCGGCGCCGGAGCTTTCAGGTCGACTTTGATTTTCAGCGATTGTGCAGAAGCAGGTGCGAGGGCGTGGAGAGTCAGGTAACACGCGGCTGCAATAGCGATCGAACCCAATAGCGTTTTCACGGTGGATTCTCCTTTTCGGGGGATTTCCGCCGAGTATACTCCTGTCCTTTGTAACCAGGGCCGCTCGAGTGATGACCGCTGGTGACATCTCGCTGAAATCCAGGAAATCCGATCACGTCTTCTGTCTCTCGTGCCTTTCCTGCAAGCACAGGTCGCCAGGGTTAGCGCACAATCGCCATTAGCCTGTCGACCTCAGAGAGTATCTCCGTTTGAGTCCGCGGCATCACACTCCCACATAAAAATCCCATTGCGACGCCGACGACCCGATGTTGAAAGACCGCTCTTAAACCGACTATTCTCGATGCCGACTGAGAGAGACTTTCTGATTTCATTTCACTATTGTGGGAATTGTTGCCGAACTGCCGGCAAGCATAGGATTGTCTCGCCGCAATATTGAAGAGAAAGTTCCGGTTCAGCGGCGAATCGAAGCCACGACTCGCTTGAAGAATTCGCTGGGATTTCCGTCATGCCATCGCCATACGATAACGAGATCGTGTTCGGGATCGATCCAGATTGTGTTGTTTCCTGCGCCTTGCGCACCAAAGCTCGCACTGGAAAGGCCGGGCCACGTCATGCCGTCCGTGTTGAGCCACCACAAGTAACCATAATCGGCGATACCTGTGATTATCACGAAGCGCAATTTGTTCGCCGTGTCCGGCGAGCGCTCGTATCTCAAGGAAGAGAGGAGGTCTCGATGAAGCGCATCATTCTGGTGAGATACATGCATTGATACTTTGGGCGTATTAGTTAAATGTACTTGTATTGCCAATGATTCCGCATAGAGTAGGCCAAACTTCTCCGCAGGTGCGTTTGAGCGTACCGGCACATCGCGATGTCGTGTGCCGCGCGAGAGCGCTGCGATCGAAGAATCGCCGGTGAAATTCATCGACGG
>Ga0070667_100006061_pt1 | contig 10041 bp, 14 predicted proteins | sample KBSS33metaG_FD_64659 | JGI IMG/M metagenome (GOLD analysis project Ga0070667, IMG submission 64659) | Switchgrass rhizosphere microbial communities from Kellogg Biological Station, Michigan, USA - KBS S3-3 metaG | ecosystem: Host-associated > Plants > Roots > Rhizosphere > Soil ...
AACAACGCTCCGATGCCGAACATGCAGCGGCTTACCCCGCGCGGCATCGCGCTCCATGCGGGGAACCTGCCCGGCTATCCAGCCAGCCACGGCTGTGTTCGCCTACCGCTCGCATTCTCGAAGCTTCTTTACGGATCGACCCAGCTCGGAATGACGGTGGTGATTACCGCCATTCCGGCGGTGCCGGCTGCCAGCGGGGGCCCTGCCCTTGCGGAAGATCCGGCGCCCGGCGCGCAACAGGCCTCGCTGAGCCAGGCCTCCTATCAGTGGAATCCGGTCCCGCCCGGTCCCGATGACCTTGTCTCGGTCGTCGTCAGCATTGCCGATCAGCGTGCGATCGTTCTTCAAGGTGGTAAGAAAATCGGATCCGCGCCGGTTCGAGTCAGTGGTTCTGGAAATGGCGCGACGGCCTACGTCTTGGAATCGTGGGACCAGACCGGAAAGCATTGGCTGAAGCTGCAATTCTCCGGCGGCGGAGGATCGATGACAACCGGGGCCGAGGAACTGAAGCGTTTCGACGCTCCGCTGGCTTTTCGCTCTGCCGTTGCGGCGGCGGTCAGGCCGGGCAGCGTCGTGATCGTTACGCCCGAATCCTTGGCCACCGGAAGTCCGGGGCGGAGCCAGACGGTGTTCGAGGACGAATCTTTGAAATAGTCCGGCCGGACCCGCTCGCTCAACGCCCGCTTTCCACCCATTGCTGACATTAGCGTAGTGTCCTTTCGACCCATTGCGGACATTTGGGTCGTGTGGGCCAAACCTGTGCTCTGACGCCAGCAGGTCGCCGCTCCGCCTCCGTCCACCAATCTGACGAAAAGCCCGGGAGGCGCTGAACTCCAGAAACGGTCTAAAGTCCACCTTCAGATCTACGCTGCCTCAATCTAACGCAGGTTGGTGGAACCCCCGGCCTTCGAGGTGCTCGAGTTCATGGGACGGCGTATATGTCGAGCGGAAGAGCAGAACTTGTTTCGACCTCAAGCGAGACCCTGCCGTTTAAGATGGTATTCTGGCGAGATGATCAGATCGTTGCAGAAATCCCAGTTAGCTCGCCAGACGCGGCAATGGCTCTCGCCAACGACCTTCTCAAGAAACTTGAGGCCGTCCGCGATCGTTAGCTCGAGCTTAACCTAAGTCTTCCAGTGCTAATGGCAGCTTTCCACCCATTCCTGCCATTAGCGAAGTGTCCGCTTTCGACTCAAAGCAGCGCATGACGCTTGCCGCCCTCTCCTTGGGCTGTCGCAAGTTCGATAATTAGCGACGTCTTTCGAAAAGCGAGCTCTCCGAAAGCAAGTTAGCCGCCCGCCGAGGCTCGCCAATGGGGGGTCTTGGGAACGGCCCGGCAAGAACTAATCCTTCCACCGGGCCGTTTTCACGAGTCCAGCGCGGCCGAAAACGGCCCGGCGTCAGGCCGGAAACCCGCGGGTTGAGTCGGAACAGGTTGCGACTCCTGGGTGACGCCAAATGCAGAGTTCGTGTCATGATTCGGGAAAGCGAAATGACGCCGTCGGCCTACGATCGGGCCGTGGGAAATTACCGTTTGCATTATCTCGATGGCATCCGCGGCGACATTGTGAGCGTTCGCGAGTTCGAGGCCGAAGGCGACGAAGCAGCCTTTGCGTATGGTGAGTATGTTCGCAGCTTGACCGCAATGGAGCTTTGGGAGGGGGACCGGAAGGTGATGCATTGGGACGCATTTCCGTCGATGGGGAACTGATGACTAGATTTGGAAACTCTCCGCCCCGGGGCCGACGATCTGCGCCTAGAATACAAGTTCCGTTGATCGTGGAGCTTTCAATTGGCTCAGACAAACAGGTGGCAACGCTTCGCGAGATTTCTCGAACTGGGGCGAAACTGAGCGGACCTAGTTTCGCGACGGGTCAGGATCTGCAATTTAGAGCCGGCACCATCCAAGCTCTTGGCGAGGTCGTGTGGTCTGAAGGAAGCGAGTGCGCCATTGCCTTCGACACTCCTATTGCCGCCGCGGAGGTTGCTCGCCTTCGCTCTCTCGCCAACTTGATCGCCGGCCTCGAAGACAAGCCGGAGTAAAGGCGCAAGGTCACGATCCCCCTATTCGTGCCGTGCGCTAGTGTCTGCTCTCCACCCAAAGCTGCCATTACCGTAGTGTCAGCTTTCGACCCATTGCAGACATTCGAGTGGGCTAGGCGTTTTGCAGAGCTTTCCTCAGCGCGAGGCGGATGGAACTGCTCCGATCGTGGGCGACGCCAACTAATTTGCTCGCTTTTCCCCGCGCCGCGGTTCTTAGTGGCGCGTAGGGGGACCAGTGACAGCCTATCAGATTTTCTCCGTTGGGCCTGACGGGCATGCCGTGGCGCTTCGCACGGCGGACACGGCATTGGGTGCGCTTGCTGCCCTGCAGGACGCTCTATCGGAGCATCCTCGCGCCTGGGTTGTCGACGAGCACGATTTTGACGTCAGCATAGCCGAATTGAGGCGCAGGGCCGACGACGAACAGAAGAACGCCTAGAGGTCTTCAGCGACGGCTCGCTTGGATCATGGCCCGATGCACTCCGGCCCGAACTTCCAGCTGGCGAAATCGTTTTTACCAAGGTGAAGACGTTCCGCATCTTTTACTTCCGGGACAGTGTGGTCGAGCAAATCGAGGAGGTACATTGTCGGGACGTCCTCGATGCAATCGACAGGGCGCAGGGCAAACCGGCACATCTCCGGGTTGAAGTTTGGTCCGAAGACCGGCGGGTAGCCGACATCGGCAAGTCGCCAGGTCACTTGAGTGTAGCGCCAGCAAAAAGGCGCGCGCCGCGATTTGGAGTCGGTCCGTTCCATCCTCTAAACAGTGAAATACTGCGGAGATCATGATCGGGTGCCGTTCGACCTGTAGCCGCCCAGGTCGCTCGACCCCTAACTGCTTCAATGCAGCGCCCTTGGCCGGCGGGGCCGCAAGCGCTGGTCTAGGTAAAAACCCGCCGTATGATTGGAGGCGAGGCTCGTCATCCATCCACTTCGTGGGGAGCCTTGGGAACGGCCCGGTGACTAATCCTTCCACCGGGCCGTTTTCGGCCGCGTTGGACTCGTGAAAAAGGCCCGGCGTTTAGCGCCGGGGCGGAAACCCGCGGGTTGAGTCGGGACAGGTTGCCCACCGTGAGTCTCAGCGGCGCCATAGCAGAGAACGTCAACTTTCACCCACAACGCACACGAGATCGAGCGAGCCGGGGCCGACCGAACCGCCGGCTGAAGCGTTGGAATGTTTGTTTTCCACCCATTCCTGCCATTAGCGTAGTGGCACCTTTCGACCGATCGCGGTCGCTAGGTTTGCTGGGTGATGTCCCGATTGCGGCGGTTCCACGGGGTTGGAGCGAGGGGCTAACGGGCCTCAAACGAGTACGGTCCGGCGGAGGCGCTACGGGAACAATTCGGCTACTTTCGCGGACGAGTGGATGCTGCCGCTGCCGCTGCCCTGCTATCTGTGATCATGACCGGTGTGCCGATCTTTGTGACGCCGTAGAGCAGCTTGGCGAAGCCCTTGGGCAGGCGGATGCAGCCGTGTGACGCGGCGTAGCCCGGGAGGTGACCCGCATGCATTGAGACGCCCTTCCAGGTCAGCCGCTGCATGTAGGGCATCGGAGCATCGTCATAAGTTCGCGATCGATGCACGACCTCCTTCTGCAGGATGGTGAATACGCCCGTGGGAGTTTCGCGACCGTCGCTGCCGGTCGAGATCGTGGAGGCGGCAATCGGCACGGTATTGCGGTACAGCAATAAGCGCTGCGCACGGAGATCGATAACCAGGAACACCGGGCCAGTCATATCGGCCTTCGCGTCCCAAACAAATTGTCCGGGCTTCAGCCGAAGGGCCTTCTCCACGATCGGAAGTTTGGGTCGCCCTGCCGCGTGTGCGGAGGCGGCGGCGCATGCCAGGAATGCCAATGCAATGAGTCGCGTCACTAGGCGCCTCGTTCAGGAAAATCCCACGAACAGGTCCCCGACCACGAACTGCGCTTTACCGTGGCGGGAGCCACGGCCGCATACCCAATGTAACGGATGCGCGCCTAGGTTAGCATCTGCTTTCCACCCATTGCGGACATTTGGAGAAGCGCTCTAAATCACCCGATTGGGACACGGTCGAAAAGCGCTGGGAAGAACGGCTGAAGAAGATTGTTAGACCGACCGCAAGGCCGAAGCGCGACTGAGAACCTCGTCGCCGCGCTGCACTGTCACCGCGTCTTCAAAGTGCAACACATAGAGGATTTCCCCTGCCTCGCTGCGAATGTCGATATGGTGACGTAAATCGATGCGGCCCTTGTCGGCAACGCTCGCCTGAATCATGTGAAGCGCTTCGCAGAGAGCGTGAGCGATCGCGGCGTTCAAGTCTGGCAGTTCCTTGCCTTCGAGGTCGTCGACATCGAGGTCGTTGTGCAGATCGAAGTAGTAGAGCGGCACAAGCCCGCAACGGTCGCATGGTGCTTTCGTTGCAAAATCTGATTCAGTTTAGTGGGTGTGTAAAAGTCACCAATCCCCGCCTTTTAGGTGCGGCGGCGGTTCTTGGACTAGCTGCCGCCGCCGAACCGTCAATTTCCTAATGGCAGCTTTCGTGGGGGACATTAGCTCGCGGGTGCTTGCAGCAGAAACCGGAGCAGGCGCGTGAGGCCTGCTCCAATTCATCGTTCACGCAGCGGTCAGGCGACCGGCTGCGCCGTCCGGGCTTCGGCTCGATCGGACACTGCGTCCAGCACGGCGAGCCGGGCCTGCTGAACGGTCGCGATCGCATAATCGATTGCGATGGCAGCACCGAGCTGCCGCTCTTCGTCGCTCGCATCGGCGAAGAAGGCCTTATAGGCTTCCTTGCGCTCGCTCAGTTTGTCTTTCAGCCGCTGGCGGTCGCTTTTGACCTTCTCGCGGAAGTCGAGAAAATCTTGTCCGCCCTTCTCGGCAGCTTTCTGCAGGTTGGATTCGAGCCGATCCATCCGCTCGGTGAGGTGAGTGCGGATGCCTTCACGGCGGGCATCGAGCTTCTCCCGAGCTTCGGTTCGGACCGCTTCGGCATCTTCCTGGATGCGCTTCGCGAGGTCTTGCAATTCCGCGATGTTGGATGGGAGGGGAGTCATTCTAGAATTCCTTTGCTGGGGATGAAACGACAATTGTGGGTCCCGTTACGGGGGCGCACGAACGCATTCGGCAAAGATGCCGTGTTTCATCGTTCCGCCTTTCCTGACTGGAAGTTTGGCTACGGTGTCGACTTGGAGGTAGGACCGCTGATTAGGACCGTTGTTTCGTCAAAAACAATCCGGGCAAACACCTAAGGGCAGCCCGGGTCGCCGCGCCTGCGAGCCTTGTGATTGCTACGGGCGCTTCAGTTGTGCGCAATCGGAAGCGCATCAGCCGTTAGCGCTCCGCACCGAAACGTCTGCTTTCCACCCAAACCAGACATAGGCCGAACCTAGGCGAGTGACGCCCGATTGCATTGACTGCAAAGAACGTCATCTGAGGGCCTATCCTTCCGGATGACGAAGGTCTGGGTGGGATAGCCCAAACATTTCTCATTGAAGTGCCAGAGCGTCTGCCATTGCTTTTGCCCGCTCTTGTCTTCGAGGCCCCGCCGGTAATCTCGCACTGGCGCGCCAGACATGTCTCGCGCGGAATGGGACAAGTGTTGTTCCACAACTGAGCTCCTTGAACGGCAAGCGGGAGCTTGGAAGTCTCTCTGCCAGGCGGCATGCTCACGGTACTGAAGCGGCCTGATTGCGGTGCTTTACCACAGAAGGGGAGCAAACACCCGACTTGGCTAACGTCCGCTTTCGACCATTCCTGCCATTAGCGGCGTGTCCGCTTTTCATCGCCTATGCGATCGCGCCCGATCGGAAGCGCCAGGCAAGATCGGAAGCGGGCCTGCTCCCTTGAAAACCGGGTCACCGGCCGAATTGAAAGCAGTAATTATGAGTTGGGCAGAGCACTTCCCCTGGTGGCCTGCCCCTGTCAGTGAGGCCAGGCGATCAGGCCGTCATTGATTGTAAACGGCCGTATAGGGAACCTGCAGATATTCGAGCGCCGACCGGGCCGCTTTGCCGGCCCACCCGCGACGGTGCACAAAGAGCAGCTCGCCAACATTCAACCCGAGGCCGAAGAATATTCGGCGTCGTAAGGGCTCACCGCGGAATTGATCTTCTGCGGTATAGCCACGCGCGTAATAACCAGCTTGCACTTCGATAAGCCGTAAAGGAGTTCGTTTCACCGTTCGGAACCCAGCCAGCTTGAGGGCCAGCAGGTATCGCTGATTACTATAGTCGGTGATGGGGCTGTGCGCAGTCACGACGCCCCCGCGGTTGCAGGACGGACGAGGAAGGCATCTAAGCGAATGGAATGTATCCTTGTCGGGCAGGTAGAGCAGCCTGAAGTCCACTTTGTCCCGCAGTCCTGGCACCGCCCGCCGGACGATCGAAACCGCAACGCCGGCCGCATCGACGGCCAGGTCTTCAGGTGAGAAGCCATGATCTTTTGAAAACCCGTCGAACACCTCGATATAGGTCATCATGCCCATGGCAAGCAGGCCCGCGGTGTAGGATCTGTATTGGCCGCCCGGCGATGCCCGATCGATGCCGTCGGTAAAGAAATCGGTCAGCACGAACGCCGAATAGCCGTGCCCGAGCTTATCCATCCCCAGGCTCTTCGTGTCTTTACCGAACCACCCCTCGCGGTGAAAATGAAAAGGCGAACTTCCCCAGTCCCAGTTGGCAATGCCCGTGAGGGTGATTGCAGTAGCCGCGCCGCCCAACCGCCATGGGATCGCCTTCGCCTGGCGGAGAAATAGTTTGCCGCTATAATTCGTGCCGATAGGTTTCGCAGCTTCTGACGAGACTGAACCCTTTTCGCTCTGATCCGTGGAGGCATCGCCTTCCGTTGGATCGAGAGGACGGACTGCCGCTCCGCCGGTGTCTGCCCCAACACTTTCCACTATCTCGCGGTCGCTGAGCGACGTAGCGGCTGGTTGCGCCAATCGTTGTGCGGGTAAGCCCTGACCAACCTGTGCGATGGCCAGGCACAAGGTGCAGCTCGCCAAACTCAATACAAGCCTCCCACGCCCGGCGGCATTTAGCCGTCATTCATGCAGTCATTAGTTTCGTTTCGCCGCCGCCCTTGATCTTCACCTCACGGTCCCACCTGGCGCGTTTCTTCATCGCGACTTTATTGAGGACATCGGCGAGTTCGTGCCGAATGCTCGTCGCCTCGGGCCGGAACTCAAGCACACGCTGCAAAAGGGCCGCCGCCTGCTCAAAATGCCCTTGCTTGGTCTCCAGCTTGGCCAGCTCGATACGGGCCTTAAGCCGGACCTCTTGTGACGGGTTACTGATGAGAATCTCATAAGTAGCGGAGGCGGCAGAGTTATCCAGACACCCCGCTAACTCGGCGAGCCTAAAGAGGTGTTCCGTAGAGACTTCTACCGTTGTCATGAACCTTATACAGTAACCGAAATTAGCAGTGCATATTTATCAGTTACCGGTTCCTGGGACATTGGTAGAAAGCCCGATCCATCTGCCGCGCAGAAGTTTCGGGATGCTCGGGGGCTCTAACGGCAGCTTTCCGTCCAAAGCTGACACTAGCGCAGTGTCAGCTCTTTTCCTGCCATTAGCGCAATCTGCGCAGCTCACGTTAACGCGGGTTCCTCCTGCTGGAGATGCAGATAGTTGCTGTCGAAATCGCCAGCCTCGGCGAGCTTCCTCCAATCGCCGATGGTAATGAAACGAGGGTGTGCGCGTTCGATCAACCCCTCGGCTTCCAGCCCTTTGATCGTGCGGTTGACGTGCACGGCCGTCAGCCCGGTCGCGTCCGCCAGCTGCTCTTGCGTCAGCGGCACCTCATAATTCGTCTGCTGCCCGAGCCCGGCCACTTTGAGCCGCAGCGCCAGCTCGCACATCAAATGTGCAATACGCGTCCGAGCATCCCTGCGTCCGACGTTGGCGATCCATTCGCGGAAGATTGACGCATCGACCAGCGTATCGATCCACATCGCCTTGCCAACGGCTGGACGATCAAAAGCGATCTGTTCAATCGCTTCGCGCGGGATCATCGCCACTTGGCCATCGGTCAGCATTTGAACGCTATGATCGGCTTTTGCGAGAAGGGAGTTCTGAAGATCGACCATCTCCCCCTTCATATGAACAGAACAGATTTGACGGGCGCCGCCAACGACGAGCTTTGTTCGCACGGCATATCCACGCAGGAGCACACAGGAATGCGTGGCGCGCTCATATTCCCGGACAACGTAATGGTTGCGCTCGAACTTCTTGAGGGTGTGCGGTAGCGCGAGCAAAGCTGCGCGGTCATCGGCGCTCAGGGTGTGATGAATATGCCAACCTGTTTATCATCGGCTGCAGCGTGTGCGGCGCCAGGGGGCGGCGAAGTTGAATGGTTCACGAGATTACTCCCGCTAAGGTGTGGGCGGGAGCTTCAAGAAATCTCTCGGTCACCAGCGCCCGATTACCCGACTGGCGATGTAAGCGGCCTAACATGCCTCCTTTCAGATCGCTCTGATCTATGTTTGCCAACGCCGGAATTTTGCACCCTTGCGACAAAGGCCCTCGGGTAGGCTCGAACAGCATTCGGAACAGAACTGCTGCCCGTGAGTCAGCGCGTGCCGGACAATGCGAAGCGCTTCCGCGCTCGCGCCATCGATTGTCGAGCGTTGGCCAAGAGCGCCCGCAACCAGATCGACGCGGGGATGCTCGAGGATATTGCTGCCGAGCTGGACGCAGAACCTCGCAGGCTTGAAGCCAAAGCCGCTGCCGGGCGGCGCGAACACCCCTCTGACCATTCGTAACGTCAGCGTGCCACCAATTGCCGACATTCACCGCATGCGAAGGAACCATTCTAACATAAGTTAGTTTCGGCTCCGTGGGTGAAACTCCACAGCGTCTTCGGCAGCAAGCCGAGCATTGCCGCCATCTAGCCCAAAGCCAGTTTGACGAGCGGCTGCGGCTCATTCTGAAAAACATGGCAGACGAGTTCGATAAGCAAGCTAACGAAAGCGACATCACTCCGCAGACTTCAAAGGCGACGTAACGTCACCTTTCCACGCATTCCTGCCATTAGCGAGGTCGCAGCTTTCGACCCATTCCTGCCATTCACAATTCGTGTCGTCATCCGAGTAAGCACTGTCGCGGAAGACAAAATGGTCTGGGCGGCCTACTATTAGCCTGCGGTCCCATGATCGGAATCAAAAAGCTTACGACCAACATCGGCGCGGAAGTCACCGGCGTCGACTTGGCCGAGGCGGCGCGCAACGACGATCTCTTCGGCACGCTTAAGGAAGCACTGCTCGCCCACAAGGTCCTTTTCGTGCGCGATCAGGCCATCTGCAAGGCAGACCACGTCGACTTCGCCAGCCGGTTCGGAGCGCTGGAAGATCACCCGGTGCTGGGCAGCGATCCGGAGCATCCGGGGCTGGTGTGCATCTACAAGGACCTCGACTCACCGCCCGACTTTTTTGAGAACGCTTGGCACTGCGATGCGACCTTTCGGGAATGCCCGCCAATGGGCGCTGTCCTGCGCTATGTGGAAGGTCCCCGCGTCGGCGGCGACACGCTGTGGGCCAACATGGCCAAGGCCTATGAAGACCTGCCCGATCACGTCAAGGACACCATCGACGGGCTTTATGCCCGCCATTCGATCGAGGCGAGTTTCGGGGCACGGATGCCGATCGAGAAGCGACATGCGCTAAAGGCCCAATACCCCGACGCGGAGCATCCACCCCGAAACCGGCGAGAAGGTGCTGTTCGTCAGCGGCTTTGCCACCCATTTCACCAATTTCCACACGGTGGAGAACGTCCGTTACGGGCAGGACTTCGCACCAGGCGGTGCCAACCTGCTCCAGCATCTGATCGGGCGGGCCGCCATTCCTGAATATCAAGTGCGCTGGCGCTGGCGGCCCGGCAGCGTTGCCATCTGGGATAACCGCTGCACTCAGCATTACGCAGTGATGGATTACTGGCCCGCCGTCCGGAAAATGGAGCGAGCGGGCATTATCGGGGACCGGCCATTTAGGTAGCACCGAATGGCAGCTTTCCACCTATTCCT
>Ga0070667_100006062_pt1 | contig 10041 bp, 9 predicted proteins | sample KBSS33metaG_FD_64659 | JGI IMG/M metagenome (GOLD analysis project Ga0070667, IMG submission 64659) | Switchgrass rhizosphere microbial communities from Kellogg Biological Station, Michigan, USA - KBS S3-3 metaG | ecosystem: Host-associated > Plants > Roots > Rhizosphere > Soil ...
CGTCGTGGCGACGGCTTCGGGCGTCACGCCCACCGGCTGAGCGACCGTCTCGGTATGGGTTTCGGCGGCCATAAGGCTTCGTCGATCCTAAGACGGCGAGGCGGGAGAGGAATCCCCCGCACTCGCTGAGAGGCAATTAGCTGAAGAGGATGAGCAGGCCGAGCACGAAGGCCAGAATGCCCAGGGCTTCGGTCAGAGCCGCGCCGAGGATCAGGTTCGTGAACTGGCCGCCGGCGGCCGACGGGTTGCGGGTCGCGCCTTGCAGGAAGCCCGAGAAGATCGTGCCCACGCCCACGCCCGCACCGATCATGCCGAGGGTGGCGAGGCCCGCGCCGATGTACTTAGCCGCTGCCGGATCCATGTTTTTAGTCCCGTCTATTGAGAGTTGAGGTTTGTTGCGAGTTGGCGGCCGTCAGTGATGATGGCCGAGGTTCACCACGTCGTTCAGGTAGACGCAGGCGAGAACCGCGAAGACGAAGGCCTGCAGGAAGGCCACCAGGAATTCCAGCGCCGTCAGCGCCACCACCCCGCCCAGCGAGAGCATGGCGCCGGGGATGCCCAGGAGGCCCAGGCCGCCGCCGGCCGCCAGTGCGCCCAGCGAGACCACGAAGCCCGCGAACACCTTCATCGCCACGTGGCCGCCCAGCATGTTGCCGAACAGACGCAGCGCCAGGGTGACCGGCCGAAGCAGGAAGGAGATCACCTCGATCGGGGTGACCAGGATCAGCATGTACCAGGGCACGCCGGAGGGCACGAAGAGCTTGAAGAAGCCCAGCCCGTTGCGGGCGAAGCCCACCGCCAGCACCAGGCCCATGGTCAGCACCGCCAGCGTCGCGGTCACCGCGAGCTGCGAGGTGGCCGTGAACACCAGGAACAGGCCCAGGAAGTTCATCACCAGCACGAACAGGAAGATCGTGAAGACGAAGGGGAAGAACTTGCGGCCCTCGTGGCCGATGATCCCCGCCGCCAGGTTGTCGATATAGTTGAAGATCCCCTCGCCGATCACCTGCAACCGGCCGGGCACCACCTGCGGGTTCGCCGTCACCGCCGTCATGAAGGCGACGATCAGGCCCGCGGCGAGCGTCATCGCCAGGGTGGAATTGGTGAACGCCATGTCGATGGTCCCGACCACCGGCAAGGTGATGTCGGGCAGGTCCACGATCTTGTGGATCTCGAACTGGTGCATCGGGTCGGCCATGCCGCCTCGAACTCCCTTACTCGTCCTCGTCGTCGCCCGGGCCGAGGTCCTTGGCGGGACCCCAGGCCTGGTCGAATTCCTCGCTCATCCGCCGGGCCGAGCGAACGGCCATCCAGATAGAGACGGCGAAGCCGACCAAGACCCCGATGATCGTCCCCCAGGGCCCAATTCCCACGGCCCAATCGACCGCGAAACCGAATCCCAGCCCTACGAAAACCCCGCCAAGGAGCACGCCCAACAGCCGATAGCCGTAGCTGGCGGCGTTCGAGCCATGGTCGCGCGGCGTCTGGGTCGTACGCGCCTCAAGCGCGCCGGCCCTCTGCTGAAGGCGACGAATCGCCTCCTCACGCGTCTCTTCCGGGGGCGGCATGCGTCGCTAGGCCATCCAGGCGACCACGACGTCGCCGCCGCGGCGGGGAGTTCGAAAGTCGCGCGGAACCTATAGAGCAGGCCGCAGGGCGTCAAGGCTGGGGAAACAATAGTTATGTATTTGAATTAATTCTGTTTTCTCTAAGGCGTGCGATCCGTCGCACGCAGCAAGCTACAATCGCGAAACATGACGCTGCCGAAGTCGCCCTATTGCGCGGCCATGGCCTCGGCCTGCCGCAGGTCCACCGAGACCAGTTGGGAGACCCCGCGCTCGGCCATGGTCACCCCGAACAGCCGGTCCATCCGCGCCATGGTCACCGGGTTGTGGGTGATGGCGATGAAGCGGGTGCGGGTGCGCCGCGCCATCTCGTCCAGCATGTTGCAGAAGCGGTCGACGTTGGCGTCGTCCAGCGGCGCGTCCACTTCGTCCAACACGCAGATCGGCGCAGGCTGGGCGAGGAACACGGCGAAGATCAGGGCCGCGGCGGTCAGCGCCTGCTCGCCGCCGCTCATCAGGCTCATGGCGGCGAGCCGCTTGCCCGGCGGGCAGGCGTAGATCTCGAGCCCGGCCTCCAGCGGATCTTCAGATTCCACCAGGCGCAGCTCCGCCTGGCCGCCTTCGAACAGGGCTGAGAACAGGGTCTTGAAATGGCCGTTGATGACCTCGAAGGCCGCGGTCAGGCGCTCGCGGCCTTCGCTGTTCAGCTCGTCGATTCCCTGACGAAGCCTGGCGATGGCGCCGGTCAGGTCGGCGCGTTCGATCTGCATGGCCGCCAGACGGGCGGCGTACTCGGCGGCCTCCTCCTCGGCGCGTAGGTTGACCGGTCCGATGGAGTCGCGCTGGCGCTCCAGGTTGTAGAGATGCGCCTCCACCCCGCCCGGCTCACTGGGAATGGCGACGGCCTCTTCCTCCAGCTGGCGCAGCAGCGCCTCGGGCTCGACGCGGGCAGTCTCGCGAATTTGCAGAGACACCTCCGCCAGGCGCTGGGCCGCGGCCTCCGCATGGGCGGCCAGACTGGCCCGCACCTCGCGAGCCTCAGCGGCGGCGGCTTCGGCGGCGCGCAGGGCGCGGTCGGCCTCGATGCGCGCCTGCTCGCCGGCGGCGAGGGCGTCCGAGGTGCCGGCCCGCCTGGCCTCGGCGGCGGCCAGCTCGCTCAGCAGAGTCTCACGGCGGGCGTGCAGCGTATCCGGCGCGGCGCGCGCCGCAGCCAGTTCCGCATCGGCCTTCGTGCGGCCCGCGGCGAGCGCCTCGATGCGGCCGGCGGCCACGGCCGCCCGACGGGTCCAGTCGTCCCGGTCGCGCCCCAGGGTCTCCAGCCGGCGGGCGCGGCCGTCCCGTTCGCGGACCTCCTGGTCCAGCGCGCTGCGGGCGGCGGCGGCGGTCTCGCGGGCGGATGCGGCCTGGGCGCGGGCCTGGGCGAGCGGCGCGGTGATGTCCTCGCCTGCACCCTCGCCCGCCTCGGCGCGCACGGCGGCGAGACTGGTCTCCTGTTCCGCCAGCTCGGCCTCGAAACGGCGGATCAGCTCGTCCAGCGAGGCAGCCTGAGCCTCCTTGCGCGCCATCTCCTGCTCGAAGCGGGCGAGCTGGCCGCGGGCGGCCTGGACCTTCTGCTCCCAGGTCCCGGGCGCGCGACGGGCCTCCTTCAAGGCCTCCTCCGACTGGCGCAGCGCGGCCTGGGCGGCCTCCAGCGCCTGACGAGCGGCGGCCGCCCGCGGGCTCACCCCCTCGATCTCGCCCTCGACCTCCGCCAGTCGGGTCTTCTGCTCCAGCCGCACGGCGGCGGGCCTGGGCGCTTCGGCGCGCGCGGTGAAGCCGTCCCAGCGCCACAGGTCGCCGGCCTTGGACACCAGCCGGCAACCGGGCGCCAGCAAGGGCTGCAGACGGTCCCCGTCGGCGGCCTCCACGAGCGCGGTGAAGGCAAGGCGCGCCGCCAGCGCAGGCGGCGCCTTGATCAGCGGGGCCAACGGGGTCGCGCCCGCCGGCCAGCTCGGCGCCTCGGCCTCGCGACGACCGCCCCAGTAGGCCGGCGCCTTGGCGTCCAGCGCCGCATCCAGGTCGTCGCCGAGCGCAGCCGCCAGCGCCTGCTCATAGCCCCGGTCCGGGCGCACCGAATCCAGGGCCGGGGCGAAGCCGCCGCGCCTGGCCTGCGCCACCAGGCTGGCCAAAGCCCGAGCCTCGGCGGTCAGCCGGCCGAGATGATCGTCCAGCTTGCGGGCGGCCTCCCGCGCGGCGGTTTCGGACTCCGCGGCCTGGCCTCGACGCTCCTCGGCCGCCTCCAGCGCCGAACGGGCGGCGGCCAGCGCCGCCTCGGCGTCCTCCAGCTCCGCCCGCGCCTGTGCGCCTTGCGGGTTCGCCCCTTCGCCAAGCGCCGCGCCTTCCCGCTTCGCCTGCTCCAGGGCCCGCTGAGTGCGGCTCGCCCGCTGCTCCGCCTCCTGCAGGCGGTGCTCCGCGGCTCGGCGGCGGGCCTCCTGAGCGGCGGCTTCGGCGGCGAGGCGCTCGACCTCGGCCTCGGCGGCGGCGCGGGCGGCTTCGGCGGCCCGCGCGGCGGCTTCCAGCTCGGGCATGCGCTCGGGCGCCGCGGCGACAGCCGCCTCCAGCGCGGTGATCTCGGGAGACAGGCGCGCCAGCGCCGCCTCGGCGTCCTCGACGATGTGCGCTTCGCGCGCGCGGTCGGCGTCGAGCCGTTCGATCTCGCGGGCCAGGCGCTCCAGCTCGGCGGCGTGGGCCTCGGCCTCGCGGTCCAGCCGCTCCTTGTCGATGGCCAGCTTGTGCAGCACGGCGGCGGCGATGGTCTCGGCCTCGCGCAGCGGCTTCATCGCCGCCTCGGCGTCCGCCGCCTGGGCCGCGCTGCGGGCCGCCGTGCGTGCGGTCTCCTCGACCGCCTGGACCGCGGTCCGCGCTTCGCCGGCCAGCCGCTCGGCGGAGCTCTTGGCCTCGTTCCAGCGGGCGCACAGCACCGCGCCTTGCAGGCTGCGGATCTCGGCCGAAAGCTTCCGGTAGCGCTCCGCCTGGCGGGCCTCGCGCTTCAGCCGGCCGAGCTGGGTGTCCAGCTCGCGGGCCACGTCGTCCAAGCGCGCGAGGTTGGCCTCGGCGGCGCGCAGCCTCAGCTCGGCCTCGTGGCGGCGGGAATGCAGGCCCGAGACGCCGGCCGCCTCCTCGAGGATCAGGCGCCGGTTCTGCGGTTTGGCGGCGATCAGCTCCGAGATCTGTCCCTGGCGCACCAGGGCCGGCGAGTTCGACCCGGTCGAGGCGTCGGCGAACAGCAGCTGGACGTCGCGGGCGCGGACCTCGCGGCCGTTGATGCGGTAGGCGGAGCCGGCCCCGCGGTCGATGCGCCGCACCACCTCGATCACCGGGTGGTCGTTGAACGCCGCCGGCGCGTTACGGTCGGCGTTGTCGATGGTCAACGAGACCTCTGCGTGGTTGCGCGAGGGCCGACCGCCGGAGCCGGCGAAGATGACGTCGTCCATGCCGCCCGCGCGCAAGGCCTTGGCGGAGTTGGCGCCCATCACCCAGCGCAGCGCCTCCAGCAGGTTGGACTTGCCGCAGCCGTTCGGCCCGACCACGCCCGTCAGGCCAGGTTCGATCCGGAACTCCGTCGGTTCGACGAAGGACTTGAAGCCCGCCAGTCGCAGCCGCTGGAAGTGCACCGCTGTCCCGCTAGCCTCCCCGCTTGCGCGCCGCGGCGATCGCGGCGTCCAGGTCCTCGAGGCTCATCTCGCCTTCGCCCACGCGCTTGCCGTTGACGAAGAAGGTCGGCGTGCTGCTGACCTTGTCCACCTCCACCGCCTGGCGAACCCGCTCGTTCAGCGCGGCGAACGCTTTCTCGTCGGAAAGACAGGCCTCGAACTGCGCCTCGGAGAGGCCGTTGTTGCGGGCGATCCCCAGGAAGATCGGCTTAATCGCCTGGGCGTCTGGCCAGAGCGGCTGGCTGCGGAACACCTCATCGACGATCTTGAAATACTTATCCTTGCCGGCGCAGCGGGCGAGCAGGAAGCCTGCGGCGGCGATCTCGGCCGGCGGCGTAAGCATCTCGCGCAGGGTGTAGCGCACCTGGCCGGTGTCGACGTAGCGGGCCTTGAAGGCCGGAAAGACCTGGGCGTTGAAGGCTGCACAGTGGGGGCAGCTCAGCGAAGCGTACTCCACCACCTCCACCTTGGCCTTGGCCGAACCCAGGCTGAAGTCCTGCCAGGCCGGCGGGGCGGCGGAACGGGGCGGCGGCTTGGCCGCCAGCGCCGGCCCCGCCAGGGCCAGCGCCGCAAGCGCCAGCGCGATGCGACGGCGCAGAGCCACCCTACTTCGACGCCTCGGCGATGGCCTGGTCGAGCTGGGCCAGGCTGATCTCGCCCTCGCCGACCTTCTTGCCGTTGACGAAGAAGGTCGGGGTGGCGGCGATCTTGTCCACCGTGGCGGCGCGCTGCACCCGTTCGTTCAGCGCCTTCAGCGCCGCGGGGTCGGAGACGCATTTGTCGAACTGCGCCTCGGTCATCCCTGAGGACTGGGCGATACGCAGCAGCACGCCGCGGAAATCGCCGGTCTGGAACATCTCGGGCTGGTTCCTGAAGATGGCGTCCAGCACGGTGAAGTACTTGTCCTTGCCGGCGCAGCGGGCCACCAGGAACCCCGCCGCCGCGACCTCCTCCGGCGGGGTCAGGAACTCCTTCAAAGTGTAGTGGACCTTGCCGGTGTCGACGTACTTGGCCTTGAAGGCCGGGAAGACCTCGGTGGCGAACCTGGCGCAGTGGCTGCAGCTCGCCGAGGCATATTCGACCACCTGCACCTTGGCGTCGGCAGGACCCAGGCTCATGTCGCCCGCGGTCGCGCCGCTCCCCCCGCCCTTCTGGCAACCCGCCAACGCAAGCGCGACCCCGGCGACGGCGGCGATCAGCAGGCGGCGGCTCAACATGGCGAAAACTCCCGCAGGTAAGAAAGCATTAAAGCGCGATTCCCGAAGGGCCGTCGCCGGTCTAGCGCTCTCGCCGCAGCACGGCCCTTCCCAGGCGCAGCAAAGCCTGCTTCAGCGGGCCGTCCGGCGCTTCGGCGAGCGCCGAGGCGAGCGCCGCCTCCTGGGCCGCGTCGAGCGGAGCGGGCCGGCGACGCGGAGGCGGTGCGGCTTCGGCCGGCGTGCGCAGCGGCCCCTGCACGATCCGCAGCTTCTGCACCGCCTTGGCGCCGAGGAAGAGGTTCACCCGCGCCAGAATCTCATGCGCCTGGTGTTGGATCAGGGCGGCCGAGGGGCCGGCGACGCGGATCTCCAGGGACGACGGCCCGCCGTTGCGGCCCTTGACCAGCTTCACAGGCTCGGTCCGGCGAGCGACGTCGGCGCCGACGATCTCACGCCAGCGCGCGGCGAGCGCCCCCGACCCCTGGCCGAAACGGGCGTCGAACTCCCGAAGCGTGGCTGAAAGCGCCCGGCCCGCCGGCGGCGGGGGTCGCCGCTGCGGACGCGTGCGCTTGGCCGCAAGGATGGCGGCGGCTTCGTCGGGCGTGGGCAGGCGCCGGCGCATGGGCGCGAGCCTAGCCGCACATCGCCGGCCGCGCGAGGGTGCGCGGCGTCACGGCCTGCGGCGATCGGCAGACTTTATTCAGGCCGCGCCTGAGGTAATGTCACGGGGTCGGCCTAAGGACGGGCGGCCGGCGTAAGCCTTTGCACGCCCGGGATCTGACCCTTGCCGGAATTCGACCTCTCCACCCTCAGCGGCGCCGAGCTCCGCGGCCTGCTCGACAGCAGCCGTCAGCGCGGCCACGCCCGACAGGCCTACCAGATCCTTCAGGAGATGGAGTCGCGACGCTCGCGCGAACGACGAGCCCCTGCGCGGGGCGAGCGGCGCACGATCGAGGTCGATCTCGGCGACCCCCTGCGCTTCGACGAAGACGAGGAACGGCCGCCCGCACGCGAGGCGGCGGAGCCCGCCCCGGCCGAGCCGCCCCTGGTTCTGGAGCCCGCCGCCAGGCCGCAGCCCCGCGAGCCGCGGCCGCAACGCCCGCCCCCTCGGCGCTGGCGCGGCCTGGGCTTTGTCGCCGGACTGGCCCTGGGAACGGTCGTCGGCTTCGGCCTGGCCTACGAGCAGTTCGGATCGCCCGGGCCCGAGCGATCGCTCGCGACCTTCCCGGCGGCGCCCGCGCTGCGGGTGGAGACAGCCTCGCCGCCGCCAAGCCCGGCGCCTCCGATGCCGACGACGCCGACTCCGACGACGCCGGCTCCGCTTGCGCCGGCCGCGCCCGCAACGGCTGAGCTCCCGCCCGCAACACCGTCTCAGCCTGAAGCGGCTGCGCTCGTCCAATCCGAACCGTCCAAGGCCGAACCTGCAGCAGCCGAACCCGCCGCGGCCGAAGAGGCCAAGGCGCGCCCCGCCAAGGCGCCGTCGACCGACTGCGCCCAGGCCCCCACCCCGGCCGACCGGACGATCTGCGCTGACGACGAGCTGAAGCGCCTGCAGCGCGAGCTGCGCCGCGCCTACGCCCGGGCGTTGGACGCGCATCCGGATCGCGCCGGCCTGCGCACGCGTCAGCTCGCCTGGCGCGACGCCCGCAACCCCGTCACCGACCCCGGCGAGCTCGCCAAGCTCTACAAGAGCCGGATCCGCCAGCTCGCCCTGATCGCCCGCGAGGCGGAAGGTTTGGGGGACGGGGCTGAATAGCCGCTCGTGTGCTGGATCTGAAGTTCACCCGCGTTTCGGTCGCGCGCAGGTGTGAACTTCAGATCCAGCACACGAGAAAACACCTGCTTGCTAGTGTCCTGATCGATTCCGAAGTTCGCTCGAGCCCGCCACAAGCGCTTGCGAACTTCGGAATCGGGACACTAGGAGGGGCTGCGGTTTTTTGCTTCACTGCGGACCAGAGCCGATCAGCGGCCATGCGGACGGGAGGGAGCCAATGTTGGAAGCGGCGCAACTGGAGCGTCTCGCCCGGGACTACTACGGATGGCTCGGCGGCTTTAACGACTACGAGGCCGCGCAACGGCTGTCCGACGCATCCACAGACGATTTCGTGGTGGATTTCCCGTTCGCCCCGGAAGGCTATCCGCCTCAGATCAAGGGGAACGAGGTTTATCGGGACTTCCTGCGCGGCATCACCGGCTTCGCCTCCCCCGACGACATTGCTCCAGAGGCGGCGGAGGCGATCCGAAGCTGCATGAAGCATGGCTATACGCGGGGCACCGCCGGGGGCCTGCGATATTCGCTCCTCGTGGACCGGTGCCTGGTGGACCAGCCGGCCCAGGTCGCCACCCTGCTCTGCCACTCCGAGGGGAGCAACGTGGAGACCAACATCCCCTTCGAAGCCCGTTTCTGCCACATACTGGAATTCCGCGGCGACAAGGTCTTCCGCCTCACCAACTTCTTCAATCCGCTGGCGGTGTTGCGGACGGCTACGAAGAGGGCCTGACGAAAGGCCGCGCATTCGCGCGTTTGCGCACGGGACCGGCGATGCTACCCCACGGCGCGTGAGCTCCGAGGGCCTCCGCCACAGCCTGCTCGACTGGTACGACCGCCACGCCCGCGACCTGCCCTGGCGCGTGCGGCCTGGGGCGCGGGCGCAGGGCCTGCGCGCGGACCCGTACCGGGTCTGGCTTTCCGAGGTGATGCTGCAGCAGACCACCGTGCCGCACGCCACGCCCTATTTCCTGAAATTCACCACCCGCTGGCCCACCGTCGCCGATCTGGCGGCGGCGGAGGATGGCGAGGTCATGGCCGCCTGGGCCGGGCTTGGCTACTACGCCCGCGCCCGCAATCTGCTGGCCTGCGCGCGCGTGGTGGCGCGGGACCACGGCGGGGTTTTTCCGGATAGGGAAGACGGCTTGCGCTCGCTTCCGGGCCTGGGGCCGTACACCGCCGCCGCCGTGGCGGCGATCGCCTTCGACCGGCCGGCCAACGTCGTGGACGGAAACGTCGAGCGGGTGATCTCACGCCTGTTCGCCGTCGAGGCCCCGCTGCCCGCAGCCAAACCCGAACTCAAGCGTCTCGCGGCAGGCCTGGTCGGCGACGACCGCCCGGGCGACTGGGCCCAGGCGGTGATGGACCTGGGGGCGACCGTTTGCCGGCCCAAGGCGCCGCTCTGCGGCCGCTGCCCGATCCGCGACCACTGCGCGGCCTTCCGCACGGGCGCTCCCGAAGCCTATCCGCGCAAGTCGGCCAAGGCCGAGCGCCCGCACCGCTATGGCGTAGCCTATGTGCTGACGCGCGGCGATCACGTGGCTCTCATCCGCCGGCCGCCCCGGGGACTGCTGGGCGGCATGCTCGCGCTCCCCACCACCGACTGGCGGGCGGACCGCTGGTCCGCGGCGGAAGCCCGGGCCGGGGGGCCGGCGCCGGTCGCCTGGCGGCCGGCGGGCGAGGTGGAGCACGGCTTCACCCACTTCACCCTGACGCTGCAGCTCATGCGGGCGGAGGGCGAGGCTGATAGCGTGATCTGGACTCCCCGGTGCGACCTGGACGCCTTGCCCAGCGTCTTCCTGAAGGCAGCCCGCGCGGGC
>Ga0070667_100006064_pt1 | contig 10039 bp, 8 predicted proteins | sample KBSS33metaG_FD_64659 | JGI IMG/M metagenome (GOLD analysis project Ga0070667, IMG submission 64659) | Switchgrass rhizosphere microbial communities from Kellogg Biological Station, Michigan, USA - KBS S3-3 metaG | ecosystem: Host-associated > Plants > Roots > Rhizosphere > Soil ...
TCGGACTGGAGCGCATCGCCTGGGTCGCCAGCGCGCTGTCGGTGGGCATCGGCTTCGGACTGCAGGCGGTGGTGCAGAACTTCGTCTCGGGGCTGATCCTGCTGGCCGAGCGGCCGGTCAAGGTCGGCGACTGGGTCTCGCTCGGCGGCATCGAGGGCGACATCCGGCGCATCAACGTGCGCGCCACCGAGATCCAGATGGGCGACCGTTCGACGGTGATCGTGCCGAACTCCGAGTTCATCACCAAGGTCGTGCGCAACGTGACGCTGGCCGACCCGCTCGGGCTGGTGCAGCTGAAGCTGCCGGTGCCGCTGGGCAGCGACGCGCAGCAGGTGCGCGAGCTGCTGCTGCAGGCGTTCGCGGCCGATGCCGAGGTGCTCGCCACGCCGGCGCCGAGCGTGCTGCTCGACGGCGTCGAGCACGGCGCGCTGCTGTTCAACGCGACCGGCTTCGTCGGCTCGCCACGCAGCGCCGCGCGGATACGCAGCGCGGTGCTGTTCGACGTGCTCGCGCGGCTGCAGGCCGCCGGCATCACGCTGGCGGCACCGCCGACGCTGCTGATCAGCGCGCCCACGGCAGCGGCGCCGTCAAGCGCGTAGCGCGTTCCCCGGCGCCGCCGAAGGCGGCGTCCATGCGGGAATTCCGCGGGCCGGCCGCCGGTGGGTGCGGTCTACCATCGCGGCACTTCGGCGAGGGGACGTCCCATGTTCAATTGGCTCAAGCAGCTCGATCGCCACATGCCGGTGCGCTATTCGGTGTGGCTGCTGTGTGCGGTGGGCGCGCTGTTGTGCGCGTTCACCTGGGTCGCGTTCGACATGGGCGGCTGGCTCGCGCTGGTGTTCATGTTCCTGGTCGGCACCGGCGTGCGCGACAAGCTGCAGACGCGCCACTCGGTGCTGCGCAACTACCCGGTGCTCGGCCACGTCCGCTTCCTGCTCGAGTTCATCCGCCCCGAGATGCGCCAGTACTTCATCGAGGGCGACAACGAGGCCGCGCCGTTCTCGCGCCAGCAGCGCTCGCTGGTCTACCAGCGCGCGAAAGGCGACGCCGACAAGCGGCCGTTCGGCACGCAGATGGACGTGGGCGCGGTCGGCTACGAATGGATCAACCACTCGCTGCAGCCGACCACCCTGGCCACCCACGACTTTCGCGTGCTGATCGGCGCCGGCCGCGCGCAGCCGTACAGCGCGAGCATCTTCAACATCTCGGCGATGAGCTTCGGTGCGCTCAGCGCGAACGCGATCCTGGCGCTGAACAGCGGCGCCAAGCGCGGCAACTTCGCGCACGACACCGGCGAGGGCTCGATCAGCCGCTACCACCGCGAGATGGGCGGCGACCTGATCTGGGAGATCGGCTCGGGCTACTTCGGCTGCCGTCACGACGACGGCTCGTTCAGCGAGGAACGCTTCGTCGAGAACGCGACCCAGCCGCAGGTCAAGATGATCGAGCTGAAGCTCAGCCAGGGCGCCAAGCCCGGCCACGGCGGCGTGCTGCCGGGACCGAAGGTCACGCTCGAGATCGCTGCGGCGCGCGGCGTGAGGCCGTGGGTCGACTGCATCTCGCCGGCCAGCCACGGCGCCTTCACGACGCCGATCGAGATGATGCAGTTCATCGAGCGGCTGCGCGGCCTGTCGGGCGGCAAGCCGACCGGCTTCAAGCTGTGCATCGGCCACCCCTGGGAGTGGTTCGCGATCGCCAAGGCGATGCTCGAGACCGGCATCACGCCGGACTTCATCGTCGTCGACGGCGCCGAGGGCGGCACCGGCGCGGCTCCGCTCGAATTCACCGACCACGTCGGCGCGCCGCTGCAGGAGGGGCTGCTGCTGGTGCACAACACGCTGGTCGGGCTGAACCTGCGCGACAAGATCCGCATCGGCTGTGCCGGCAAGGTCGTCAGCGCCTTCGACATCGCGCGCATGCTGGCGCTCGGGGCCGACTGGTGCAACTCGGCGCGCGGTTTCATGTTCTCGCTCGGCTGCATCCAGGCGCAGTCGTGCCACACCGGCCAGTGCCCGACCGGCGTGACGACGCAGGACCCGCAGCGCCAGAAGGCGCTGGTCGTGCCGAGCAAGGCCGAGCGCGTCTACCACTTCCACCAGCAGACGCTGATGGCGCTGAAGGAGCTGGTGCAGGCCGCGGGCCTCGCCGACCCCGGCAAGATCACCGCCGCGCACATCGTGCGGCGCAGTGCCGAGCAGAGCGTGAAGCTGCTCGCCACGCTGCTGCCGTTCGTGCAGCCGGGCGAGCTGCTGCGCGGCGAGATGTCGCAGCAGGTGTTTCGCCTCTACTGGCCGGTGGCGCAGGCGTCGAGCTTCGGCCTCAAGGAATGACGGCCCTTCGGATCAAGGCGGCAGCGTGTCGATGAAGCTCGCGCGCGCGTCGAGCTTGTCGGCCAGGCGTGCGAGGTTCGCGTGCCGGCCGCGCCAGTCGATCTGTGGGAAGCGGAACGCGAGGTAGCCGAGCGCGCAACCCACCGCGATGTCGGCCAGCGACAGGTGGATGCCGGTGCACCAGGGCTTGTCGGCCAGCCCGGTGCTGATCGCGTTGATCGAGACGTCGACCTTGTGCAGCTGGCGCTGGATCCACGCATCGCTGCGCTGCTCGGCGCTGCGCCCGGGCCAGGTCTGCTCGAGCCGCGCGAGGATCGCGGCGTCGACGAGGCCGTCGGCGAGTGCCTCCCAGGTGCGCACCTCGATGCGCTCGCGGCTGCCTTCGGGGATCAGCCGGCTCACCGGCGAGCGCGTGTCCAGGTACTCGACGATCACGCGCGAATCGAAGATCGCCTCGCCGCCCGGCAGCACCAGGCACGGCACCTTGCCGAGCGGATTCGACGCCATGATCTTGTCGCTGGCCCACACGTCTTCGAGCTCGTGCTGGTAGTCGAGCTTCTTCTCCGCCATCACGATGCGCACCTTGCGTACGTAGGGGCTGGTGAGCGAACCGATGAGTTTCATGCGTTGTACCGTCCCTGACAGCCAAGCGCTGGCTGTCGCGATTTTAGCGGCGCGCCCCGCGCGCATCGGCTCAGCGGCGTAGCGTCCAGTCCACACTTTGCGGCCGGCCGGGCAGGTTCAGCGCGGCGGTCGCGGCCGGCGTTCGCGCGACGATGGCGCCGCGGCGCACCACGATGAGGCGGCTCGCCCGCAGGCGGATCGCTTCGGCGGGGTCGCGCGCCTGCAGCAGCACGAAGTCGGCGTGGTTGCCCACTTCGATGCCGTAGCCGGCCAGCCCCATCAGGCGCGCCGCATTGACGGTGACGGCGTCGAAGCAGGCCCGCATCTGCGCCTGCGAGGTCATCTGCGCGACATGCAGCCCCATCTGCGCGACCTCGAGCATGTCGGCGCTGCCAAGCGAATACCACGGGTCCAACACGCAGTCGTGGCCGAACGCGACGTTGATGCCGGCGGCCATCAGCTCGGGCACGCGCGTCATGCCGCGGCGCTTCGGATAGCTGTCGTGGCGGCCCTGCAAGGTGATGTTGATCAGCGGGTTCGCGATCGCGTGGACCTGCGCCTCGGCCATCAGCGGCAGCAGCTTGGACACGTAATAGTTGTCCATCGAATGCATCGACGTGAGGTGCGAGCCGGTGACGCGGCCGTGCAGCCCGAGCCGCTGCGTCTGGAACGCGAGCGTCTCAATGTGGCGGGACAGCGGGTCGTCGCTCTCGTCGCAATGCATGTCCACGCGCAGCCCGCGCTCGGCGGCGAGTTCGCACAGGATGCGCACCGACTCGGCGCCGTCGGCCATCGTGCGCTCGAAGTGCGGGATGCCGCCGACCACGTCGACGCCCCTGTCGAGCGCGCGCGTCAGGTTCGCCAGCGCGTTCGGGGCGCGCAGCAGCCCGTCCTGCGGAAACGCGACGAGCTGCAGATCGAGATACGGCGCGACCGTCTTCCTGACCTGCAGCAGCGCCTCGACCGCAAGCAGGCGGTCGTCGCAGATGTCGACATGCGTGCGGATCGCGAGCAGCCCCTTCGCGACCGCCCAGTCGCAGTACTGCAGCGCGCGCTCGACCAGCGCCGACTGCGTCAGCGCGGGCTTGAGCTCGCCCCACAGCGCAATCCCTTCGAGCAGCGTGCCGCTGTCGTTGACGCGCGGCAGGCCGTAGCTCAGTGTCGCGTCCATGTGGAAGTGCGCGTCGACGAAGGGCGGGCTCAGCAGCATGCCACCGGCCTCGATCACGTGCGCGCCGTCGGGCGCGGCGAGCGCGCTGCCGACCGCGACGATGCGCCCGCCCTGCACCAGCACGTCCTGGTGGCGGCGCCCGTCGACCAGGCTCGCATCGCGCACCAGCATCGGCTCGACCTGTTCCATCGACCCCACCCTTTCACAACGTCCTGAAACACACCCCAGTTCGTTCGACCGCCTCGGGCGCCGAGAATGGAGAATTCCCGCAGAGTCTAGGCCCCGCGCGCCCGCGATCCGTGTTCAAACTGCTCCTCCTGTTCGCCCACCTGCTCGGCACGAGCCTGGCACTCGGTGCGATCGTCGCGACCGACATCCGCCTGCTGCGCCGCCTCGCCGACGATCGCGTGCGCATCGCCCCGCCGAACCCGTACGTGATGCGCCTGATCGCGCTGGCGCTGCTCATCCTGTTCGTCACCGGCGCGGCGCTGGTGCTGATCGGCGTCGGCGAGCGCCCCGACTACCTCAGCGCGAATCCGAAACTGCTGGCCAAGCTGATCCTGGTGGCCGTGCTCGCGGTCAACGCGCTGGTGCTGCACCGCTTCACCTTCCCCGGGCTCGCGCGCAGCCGGCGCGTGGCGCGCTGGAAGCTGCTCGACTTCCTGCGCGTGGCGGTGCCGGTGGCGCTGTCGAACAGCCTGTGGATGTACTGCGCCTTTCTCGGCATCGCCCGGCCGTGGAGCTACAGCGCCTCGCTGGAATTCGTGCTCGGCACCGCGCTGTGGCTGTTCCTCGCGACGCTGGCGCTGGTCACGACGCTGCTGGTGATTGCCGCGCAGGACCGCACCGGCGCCGAGCCCGGCTGGATCGACGCGCTGAAGCGCCGGCTCGGCGCGCTCGCCGCGGCCTTGCGCGCCTAGGCCGCCGCGACGCCGCTTCGACGCGGCGAGCTCATGACCTGCGAGGTCATCGCCTTGCTGACGTGTGCGGCCGAAGATGGCTCCAACGCGACTCTCTCAACCCACAGGAGCTCTGCCATGGAAGGCCTCAACCTGCTGCCGCTGGGCGTCAGCCACATGATCGGTCTGGGCGCGATCGGCTCGTGCCTGGGCGTCGGCATGGTCGGATCCAAGTACCTCGAGGCCGCGGCGCGCCAGCCGGAGCTGATGGAACCGCTGCAAAGCAAGGTGTTCCTGCTGGTCGGCGTGCTCGACGGCGCCTTCATCATCGCCACCGGCATCGGACTCTGGTTCGCCGCCGCCAACCCGTTCAGGTAACGCGCCGCATGCGTGGCGCCGCTACCATCCGCCGCATCCTCGCCGCGCCGAACCTTGCATGCCCGATGACGAGCCACTCCGCGACGCCAACTGCCTGAATTGCGGCCAGGCCTTCGGTGCCGTGCGCCCGAAGTTCTGCCCCGAGTGCGGCCAGGAGACGAACGTGCGCGCGCCCACGCTGCGCGAGTTTGCCCAGCATTTCGGTGGCAGCTACATCGCCGCCGAGGGCGCGCTGTGGCGCACGGTCGTGCTGCTGCTGACCAGGCCGGGGCAGCTGACGCGCGAGTACCTGGCCGGCCGGCGCCGCCACTACGTGCTGCCGCTGCGCCTGTACCTGACGATCAGTCTGGTCGCGCTGCTCGTGCTGCGTGGCGTCGCGGCGCTGCAGGTGCCGGTCGCGCTGCCGCCCGAGGTCACCGCCGAGGTCGCCAAGGCGCGCGCCGGCGACGCGAGTTTCAGCATCGGCCCGTGGCACGCCCAGGTGCACGACGGCGAGGTCCGCTGCGACGACATGCCGGGCTGGGCCTGCAAGCGCCTGAAGCGCCGGCTCGAGATGGACCCCGCCAACTTCGGCCGCGACGCCGCGCAGGCGTCCGACCAGTTCCTCGCCCACTGGAGCAGCGCGATGTTCGTGCTGGTGCCGATCTTCGCGGCCTGGATGCTGCTCGCCTACGGCAACCGGCGCATGCGCTACACCGAGCACCTCGTCTACGCCTTGCACGTGCACGCGTTCTGGTTCGCGGCGATCCTGGTGGCGACGCTACTGCCCGACGCCGTGGCCTGGCTCGGCGCGCTCGCCTTGCCGACCTACGCGGTACTGGCCTCGCGCCGCGTCTACGGCGGGCGCTGGTCGACGACCCTGCTGCGCAACGCGGCGGTCGCCACGGCCTACAGCGTCACCGTCGCGCTGGTGCTGGGCGTGGTCGCGGTCTGGACCTTCCTCGGCTGAGGCCGGTTGCCGCGAACCCCCCGCGAAAGCGGGGCCGCGCCTCGCCAGTCGGGTGCTAGATTCCGGCCCACTACAAACAGAGACTCCATGGACGACACCATTCCGATGCCGCTGGAGCCGCGCGCACCCGCGCCGACACCTGTGTCGCGCCCGTTCGACGCGGCCGAGCCGATGCACCACACGCTGCCGATCGAGTTCAGCGGCTCGGGCAGCGAGTACTTCCGCATCTGGGTCGTCAACCTGCTGCTGACGCTGGTGACGCTGGGCCTGTACTACCCATGGGCCAAGGTGCGGCGGCTGCGCTACTTCTACGGCAACACCACGGTCGGAGGGCACCCGCTCGACTTCCACGGTGACCCGAAGCGCATGCTGCGCGGCTTCCTGCTGGTCGGCGCGATGGTGCTGCTGTACTCAGTCGCTGGCAAGGTGTCGCCGCTGGCCGGGCTGATCGCGTTCGTGATCGTCGCAGCGATCTGGCCGGCGCTGCTGCGCGCGTCGCTGCAGTTCCGTCTGGCCAACACGAGCTGGCGCGGGCTGCGCTTTCGCTTCTGCGGCGACCTGCCCGGCGCCTACCGCGCGATGCTGCCGCTGTTCATCCCGGGCGCGATCTCGCTGCTCGGCGTGCTGGTCGAACAGGGCGCGCCGCGCTTAGGCGGTGGCGTCGCGTCGCTGGCCGGGCTGGTCGCGCTGGCGCTGTTCCCGCTGTTCTTCTGGATGCTGAAGAAGTACCAGCACGACCACTACGCACTCGGCCAGTTGCAGACCGAACTGCGCACCGGGCCAGGCCCGTTCTACCTGCTGGCGTTGAAGACCGCCGGCGTGGCCATCGCCGCGGCGCTGCTGGTCGGCGCGGTCGCCGCGGTCGTCGGCGGCCTGGGCGCGATGGCACTGGTGTTCGGCGGCGCCGGCGGGCGCGCGTCGCCGGCGGCGATCGTCGCGATGGTGCTGCTGTTCCTGATGGTCTACGCGGCCGTCATCCTGGTCGTCTACCCGTACCTGAGCGCGCGCCTGCAGAACCTGGTGTGGGGGCGCACGCGCAGCCGACTGGTGCAGTTCGACAGCACGCTGGGCTTCTGGCCACTGCTGCGCCTGACCCTGAAGAACTGGCTGCTGGTGCTGCTCACGCTCGGGCTGTACCTGCCGTTCGCCCGCGTCGCGACGGCGCGGCTGCGGCTCGAGGCGATCAGCGTGCAGATGCTGCTGTCGCCGGACGAACTCGTCAGCACGCTGCGCGAGCGTGCCGACGACGCCTCGGGCGACGCCGCCGGCGACCTGTTCGGGTTCGACATCGGCCTGTGACCGCGGCCGAAGCCGACCCGCCCGCGCTCGCCGCCGACTACTTCGACGGCGTGTCGGCGCGGGCACGCCGCGTCGAGCTGCGTGTCGTCGGCAGCGTGCTGCAGGTCGATGGCGACGGCATCGCGTTGCGCTGGCCACTGGCCGAGCTGCGCTGGCCGGAGCGCAGCCGCCACGGTGCGCGGGTCGCGCACGCGAGCGACGGCGGCGCAGTGCAGGCGCTGGACGCGCAGGCCTGGGACCGCTGGGCGCGCGCCAGCGGCATCGGCGAATCCGCGATCGTGCGCGCGCAGCAGAACTGGCGCAGCGCGCTGGTCGCGGTCGCGCTGCTGGTCGTGCTCGCGGCGGCAGGCTACCGCTGGGGCGTGCCGTGGCTGGCACGCGCGACGCTGGCGGCGCTGCCGGCGTCGGTCGACCGCACGATCGGCGAGACGGTGCTGGGCTCGCTCGAAGGCCAGCTGCTGCTGCCGAGCACGGTCGATGTGGCGCGCCAGCAGCAGGTGCGCACCGCCTTCGCGCAGGCGCTGGCGCGCACCGAACCGGGCTTCGCGCGCAGCCGCCACGCGCTGCGCTTCTACGCCAGCCCGGACCGGCGCGGCGCCGATGCGCAGCGCCGGCTCGGACCGAATGCGTTCGCGCTGCCCGGCGGCACGATCGTCGTGACCGACGAAATGCTGACGCTGCTGCAAGGTCGCGACGACGTGCTGATCGGCGTGCTCGGCCACGAGTACGGCCACGTGCGGCGCCGCCACGGCATGCGGCTGCTGGTGCAGGCCGCGCTGATCGGCACCGCTACCAGCATCGCCTGGGGCGACTTCAGCAGCGTGCTCGCGGCCGCACCGGTGCTGCTCGGCCAGAGCGCCTACTCGCGCGACTTCGAGCGCGAGGCCGACGACGACGCGATCGCGCTGTTGCGCGCCGACGGCCTGTCGCCGTCGGTGATGACCGAACTGTTCGAACGCCTCGCGGCGCGTCGCCCGGCGGCGGGTGACGGCGCCGACGCATTCGACCTCGGCATCGCGCTGGCCAGCCACCCGGCCGATGCCGAGCGCGTGCGCCGCTTCCGCGACGCCGCTGCGCGCTGACCGGGCGCGCGCCGTTCCGGGCAGCGGTGCGGCAAACCTACAATCACGGTTGCCTCGCCGCGCGCCAACGGCGCGAACTGCCATGAACCTGTCCGCCCTCTCCGCCCTGTCGCCGCTGGACGGCCGCTACGCCGCCAAGGTCGCCGCGCTGCGCCCGCTGCTGTCCGAATTCGGACTGATGCACCGGCGCGTGCAGGTCGAGATCGAGTGGTTCATCGCGCTGTCGGACGCCGGGTTCAAGGAGTTCAAGCCGCTGTCGGAGGCCGCGCGTGGGCTGCTGCGCGGGCTGGTGCTGCGCTTCTCCGAAGCCGACGCGCAGGCGATCAAGGACATCGAGCGCACCACGAACCACGACGTGAAGGCGGTCGAATACTGGCTCAAGGGCCGCTTCGAGTCCACGGCCGAGCTGAAGGCCGCGGGCGAGTTCGTGCACTTCGCCTGCACCAGCGAAGACATCAACAACACCAGCCACGGCCTGATGCTGCAGGCCGCGCGCGCCGAGGTGCTGCTGCCGGCGCTCGACAAGATCGTCGCCAAGCTGACGGCGATGGCACACACGCTGGCCGCGGTGCCGATGCTCAGCCGCACGCACGGCCAGACCGCGAGCCCCACGACGGTGGGCAAGGAGATCGCCAATGTCGTCGCGCGGCTGCTGCAGGCGCGCGCGCGCATCGCCGACGTGAAGCTGCTGGCGAAGATGAACGGCGCCGTCGGCAACTTCAACGCGCACCTGGCCGCGTACCCCGAGTTCGACTGGGAGGGCTTCGCGCGCCGCGTCATCGAGAAGCAGCTGGGCCTGAGCTTCAACCCCTACACGATCCAGATCGAGCCGCACGACAGCATGGCCGAGCTGTTCGACGCGGTCACGCGCACCAACACGATCCTGATCGACTGGTCGCGCGATGTCTGGGGCTATGTCAGCCTGGGCTACTTCAAGCAGCGCACGAAGGCCGGTGAGATCGGCTCGTCGACGATGCCGCACAAGGTGAACCCGATCGACTTCGAGAACGCCGAAGGCAACTTCGGCCTGGCCAACGCGCTGCTCACGCACCTGGCGCAGAAGCTGCCCGTGAGCCGCTGGCAGCGCGACCTGAGCGACAGCACCGTGCTGCGCAACATGGGCGTGGCGCTGGGCTATGCGCTGCTCGGCTACGACTCGCTGCTGCGCGGCCTGGACAAGCTCGAGATCAACGAGGACGCGCTCGCCGACGACTTGGACCACGCCTGGGAAGTGCTGGCCGAGCCGATCCAGACCGTGATGCGCCGCCACGGCCTGCCCAACCCGTACGAGCGCTTGAAGGAGCTGA
>Ga0070667_100006073_pt1 | contig 10029 bp, 5 predicted proteins | sample KBSS33metaG_FD_64659 | JGI IMG/M metagenome (GOLD analysis project Ga0070667, IMG submission 64659) | Switchgrass rhizosphere microbial communities from Kellogg Biological Station, Michigan, USA - KBS S3-3 metaG | ecosystem: Host-associated > Plants > Roots > Rhizosphere > Soil ...
CTGCGGGCCGTTGGAAACGTCGGGGACTATCCGGCCGGGGACCCCGACCCTGGGTCGGTCGAGGTGACCGGGCCCAACCCGATCGGCGGCACGCTGACCGCGCACGGCGTGCAGACCGGCCAGGGCGTCGCGCTCGTCGACACCACGACGCCCTCGTGGGACGCCGCCTCCCAGACCGGCGGCATCTCGACGTACGACGCCTCGAAGGTCAGGAGCACCAGCCAGCTGCCGGGCAAGCTCGTGGTGAGCCCCGACACGACCATCCGCGACGCCGAGGAGATGGCCGCCCAGGCGCTGAGCCGCGACGTCTACGACTACTACCAGACCATGGGCCGCAACTCCTGGGACGGTCAGGGCGGCTCGATGGTCTCCTCGGTCCACTACGGGCCCTCGGACTTCTGCAACTCCTTCTTCAGCAGCTCCCTGCGCCAGCCGCAGATGACCTACGGCAACCCGTGCACCACCAGCCAGGGCCAGGCCGAGGTGACCGAGGTCGAGATCGACACCGCCGGCCACGAGATCACCCACGGCGTGACCGCGACCTCGGCCGGGCTGAAGTACACCGGCCAGTCCGGTGCCCTCAACGAGAGCTTCTCCGACTACTTCGGCAACGTGATCGGCAACCGGGTCAAGGGCACCGACAGCGTCGCGATCTTCGAGGGTGGCTGCACCGGCTACACCGAGGAGACCTACTTCTGCATCCGCAACCCCGACGGCAGCCTGTCGCTGCGCTACATGCTCAACGGCAACGACTTCGACGACTACCTGCGCGCACTCGACCCGGGCTACCGGCTCAAGCTGCTCGGCTTCAGCAGCCAGGACGAGGGTGGCGTCCACTTCAACTCCGCGATCTGGAACAACGCGCTGTGGCAGATCCGCGTCGACCTCGCCAAGATCGACAACATGCCGGGCAACGAGTCCCCGCTGGCACAGGCCTTCGACAGGGTCGTCTACGCCGCACTGACCACCCGGCTCGGCCCGACCGCCGGCTTCCTCGACGCGCGGGCCGCGATCGAGCAGGTGATCATCGACTCCCAGCTCGACCCGGTGGTGCTGCGCACCGCGCGCCAGGTCTTCGACTCCGAGAAGATCTGCGCCGGCTGCCCCGACACCGGCGAGCTGGCGGGTGACACGGTCTCGGCCTCGCCCTCCACCCAGCTGCACCCGGTGGTCAGCCACGACAGCGTCGCCTGGCTCGACGTGAGCGGCGACGGCGACAACTTCGGCTACCTCGCCTCGACCAAGGTCGGTGGCGCCAGCCCCAGTCTCGGTGCGAGCTCCAACGTCGCGGACGTCGGCTTCGCCGGCGACGCGCTGGTGACCCTCGACCTCAACGGCAACATCAACCGCTACGGCTCGGACGGGTCGGCGAGCGTGCTGGGCCAGGTCCCGTTCGCGGCGACGCTCGCGGCCGGTCTGGCGGGCTCCGACACCGGCGCGGCCTGGGTCGGCGCCAACGACAAGGTCTTCTACGCCGACCCGCAGGGCCAGGTGACCCAGACGAAGGTCACCGGGCTGCAGGGCGACTCCATCGTCGGGCTCGGCACCGGCGCCGGTGTGGTCGGCATCGGCACCGACGGTGGCAAGGTCCTGGCCTGGCAGCCCGGCGGCCAGCTCACCCAGGTCGGCCAGCTCGACGGCGCGGTCATCTCCGTCGCGGCGTACGGCACCAACCTGGTGGCCGTCGACGACGGCGGCCACGCAGAGCTGTTCAACTCCGCCGGCCAGAGCTTCCAGCTCAGCGGCAACGCCTCGCCGTTCGGGGTGACCATGAACGACAAGTACGTCGTGTGGGCGGAGGAGAAGGGCGCTCTCACCGCGGGCGTTGCGGGCGGCGACTCGCCGTTCCCCGAGACCGACCTCTACCTGGCCTCGCTCTCCTCCGGGAAGATCTACGACCTGGTCCCCGAGGGCGGTCAGCAGGGCTTCCCGTCGCTGTCCAGGAGCCGGCTGGTGTGGCAGGACGCTGCCTTCGGGGGCGACGACGTGCTGACGGCCGAGGTGCCGGACGGGCTCTGAGGCGTGTCCTGGGCTCGACGCTCCCGCGCGGTGCTCGCGTGGCTCCCTGCGCTGCTGCTGGTGTCGGCAGGCATGACCCTCGCGGTGCGGGTCGCCAGCCCGCACGATCTCGAAGCCGCCACCCGGCAGCTCTACCCGCTCGACAGCGGCACCACGTGGGTCTACGCGGTCTCCGACCACGGCAAGCCATCGGGCACGCACACCCGGCAGGTCGTCTCGCGGGGTGAGTTCTTCGCCGCCGGCTCGCTGGTCGAGGGGGCCGCCCGGGTGCGGGACTCCTACACCGACTACCCGGGCACCGGGCCGCGGGAGACGACCAGCTGGTTCCACGCCGAGGGCGACCGGATCGTGCAGTACGGCGTGGCCACCGACACGCACCGCTATCTCGGGCTCGACCCGCCCGCGACCGTCTACGACGTTGCCGATGCGGGCACCGAGCTCCGCTACCACGGCAGCTACGCCGACCAGGACTTCCGGTTCACGACCACGGTGGCCGAGCGCGGCCCGGTGACCGTGGCTGGCCACACCTTCCAGGGCTGCACCCGGACCGTCACGACGATCCCGACCGTGGGCGAGGACCGCCCGCCGTCCGAGGAGACCATGACGGAGTGGACCTGCCCGGGGATCGGGCCGGTCAAGAGCACCGACAGCTATCCGGCGAACGGGTTCGAGAGCTCCGAGGAGCTCGTGGCGTTCCACGGCGTCAGCGGCAACTGGTACGTCGACGAGCAGCCCCCCGCCGCACGTGCGGCTGCTCTCCGGCCCTCGTCGGGCCCGGGTCTTGGCGAGCAGCGCACCAACGCGGTCGACGGCGAGCTCAACCCCCACCTGGCCTGGACCATCACCCGGCACGCCAACATCGCTCTGCCGCCGGCGTCCGGCGGCTCCGTGCTGGTCACGGGCGACGTCACGGGTTGGGTATCGGCGACCGACGTGCACTCGGGGGCACAGGTCTGGCAGGTCAGGCTCACGCCGCCGGTGCTGGTGGCGCCCACCGTTGCCGGCGACACGGTGCTGGTCTCCGGCGCGGACCGACGGCTGTGGGCGCTGTCGCTTTCCGACGGCAGCGCCCGCTGGGTCCACGACTTCCACGACGTGGTCACCGAGACTCCTTCGGTTCCCGGGTCAACCGTGGTCGTCGCGACCGATGACGGCGCGGTGACCGGGCTGAACCTGATCGATGGCACCGAGCTCTGGTCGACGACCCTCGCCGACCGGGTCAGCGCGCCGACCGCCGTCGACAGCGACCGGGTCTATGCCTGCGACCGGGCCGGCACCGTGACCGCGATCGACCTCGCCGACGGCTCGACGTCGTGGTCGCGGACCGTCTCCGAGGGCGCCCTGACCGGGCCGGTTGTGGCCGATGGGCTGGTCCTCACCCAGGGCGACGACGCGGTGGTCTACGCGTTCGACCACGGCGACGGAACCCTGGCGTGGGAGACCCGCACCCACGGTCAGGCCGACGCGGCGTTCGCGGCGTCCGAGGGGCAGGTGGTCACGACCGTCGACGACCGCGAGCTCACCGCGTTCGATCTCGACGACGGCAGTCGGCTCTGGCATCGCGCCGTCCCGCTCACCTACGTGCCCCCGGTACTCGTCGGCAACCAGGTCGTCACCGTCAGCACCCAGGGGCGGGTCACGCTGGTCGACCGCCAGGACGGCCGCGTCGCCGACACCTTCGACCTGCCGACCCCGCTGCCGGGCCAGGAGCCTCATGTCGCACAGCCGCTCGGCCTGGTGGCCGGCGACCTGGTCGTCGTGTCGCAAGGAGCCGACCCGATGGCCGCGGCGACCCTCTACGGATACCCCGTCGACGGCGGACCGGGGGACGGCGAGCTCCTCGACCTGCGGCCGCGCCGGATCCCGTCGCCGCCCACCGAGCCGGTCACCCCGCTCGACGACGGCGACGTCCTGGTGCCGGGCTACGACCAGGACCTGGTCCGGGTCGACCCGGAGGGCCACGCGTCGACGCTCGCGCACGACGCCGGCCGGGTCGCCTCGGGCGGGGTGCTCGCCGACGGGCTCGTCGTGGCCGACGTCGACAACCAGCTCGTGGCGGTGCCGGAGCGCGGCGGGCCACCGGTGTGGACCCTGGACACCGGCGACAACTACCTCGGGTCGGTGCCGGTGGTCGGCGACCACACGGTCTACGCCGGGTCCGACGGCAGCCTGGTCGCCATCGGGCTCGCGGACGGCGAGCCGAGGTGGTCGGTCCCGGTCGAGCACGGGCTGCTGCCCGGCCGCCCGCTCGTGCTGGCAGACGGCGACGTCGTCTACGGGGTCGGGCTGGCCCGCTACCGCGCGGCCACCGGAGAGACGGTCTGGTCGCATCCCGACCAGGTCGCGGTCGGCCCACCTGTCGAGTCCGACGGGAGCGTCGTCGCAGAGGTGCAGGGCACGGACGGCACCAGCGGGGTCGGCTCCTGGGACGCGACCACGGGCCGGCAGCGGTGGTTCGTGGCCGGGGCTCCGGAGCCGTACGTCGGCCCCGCGGTGGGGCAGGGGCTCGTCGTCTGGGTCGACGGGTCCGGGACGGTGCAGGCACTCGACGCCGACACCGGCCGGGTCGCCTGGTCGCTCCCGCTCCAGGGTCGGGCGGCCGGCGTGCCGGCGGCCCGCGACGGACGCGTGTACGTCGCCGTCGCGGGCCTCCCCGACGACTTCAGCCAGCGCGACTACCGGGTGCTCGCCCTCGACCTCACGACCGGCCGCTTCCTGGCCTCCTGGGAGCCGCAGAGCCAGCCCAACTGGGTCGTGCCCTCGGTCACCCCGGGGGCCGACAGCGCGCTCCTGGTGCCGATGACCGCCGTCGACTCCGAGCTCGTGGCCGTGGCTCCCCATGGCTGAGGCGCGTGCGGTCCCTGGCCCCGGACGGCTACGTCGCGCCGTCGGGACCGGGCTCGGTCCCCTGTGGGCGACGACGTTCCGCGATCCCGTCCGGGAGGGCCGGCTCCGGTTCACGGGGCTGGACCGGCCCGAGCGCCAGGTCGCCCGGACGACGCTGGTGGCCCTTGCCGTGCTGCTCGGATCTGCGGTCCTCGCCGGCGTCTGGCGGCGCGGCGACCTCTTCCCGCTCGACACCGGCGGCGGGACGCTGTTCGTCCCCGCGGGCGTCCTCGGCATCACGCTCGTGGGCTTCCTCGTCGCCTGGCTGGCGCTGACCTGGGGAGCGCTGCGCGGCGGCGCGCCGGTCCGGCTGGGCGTCGCCGCGGCGTACCTGCTGCTGAACTCGACGTTCTCCGTCGACACCTTCTTCGACATCGGCTCCGGACGCTGGATCCTCGTGCACAGCCGGCTCGTGCTGCGGCTGGGGCTCTGGGCGCCCGCCGCGGTGCTCGCGCTGGCGGCGCTGACCACCCGGTGGCCCCGGCTCGACCGCTGGGTGGTGCACGCCGGACGGGTGCTGTGCACCGCGGGCGTCGCGGCGCTGTTCGGGGGCATGCTCTGGTCGCACGCAGTCCTCATCGACCTGGGCCGCGACAGCGCCGCGCCGTCCCTGACCTCGGGCGCCCTGCAGGACCTAGGCCTGCTCGTCGCGCCGCTGGTGTTCGTGTCGACGGTGGCCGTCGTCGACTTCGCGCTGGACGTCTCGACCAGCGTGGCGGCGCCGGCCGCCCGGCTGCGCCGCGGCTGGCTGCTGGTAGCGGTGCTGGCCCTCGCTGTGGTGAAGCTGTGGGACGAGGTGCTCCGGCAGCTCGACTACTGGGGTGCCACGCTCACCCATCAGCCCCAGGCCGTGGCCCGTACGGCGCTGTGCGTGGTCCTCCTCGCGGTGTTGGCCCACGTCGTGACCAGCTTCCGCCGGTCGGAGGACAGCCTGGAGGCGAAGGAGGACCTCACCTTCGGGGGCGCGCTCGTGCTCACCTCGCCGTTCACGATCCAGGGCCTGCTGCTGACCCTGGGCATCCTGGTCGCGACCCACACCGATCACGACGAGGCGCTGAGCTGGCCGACCGACTTCCCGGCCAACTGGCTCAACAACTGGGGGATGCTCATCATCTCCAGCCTGGCTGTCGTCGTCGGTGTCGCGCTGATGAGGCGCAGCCACGGAGGTCTGGGCGACGAGCTCGGCTCGGGGCTGATCGTGGTCGGCGCCTGGGACGCGGTGGCCCTGGCGATCAGCAACTCCGGGCTCAGCCTGGGCTTCTCCTACCGGTCCGTCGACGTCGTGGTGACCCTCGCGGTGCTGGTGGTGCTCCTCGTCCGGTGGCGCCGCCTCGAGAGGTCGCTCCTGGTGACGGCGCTGACCGTGCTGGTCTTCTCGTGGCTGGTCACCAGCCAGGGTGACTACATCTCGTTCCTGGGCCGACTGGTCGGGCTGTCCGGGGTGGTCGTCGTGGTCTTCGGCATCGTGTGGACGCTGCTCAGTGGTTCGAACTTCACCTCGTCCTCGAGCCGGTGGATGCCGCAGCCCGCGCGGCCGCTGCTCTTCGTCGGCTACATCCTGCTCTCGGTCGCGATCCTGGCGTGGGGCGAGACGACCCACGCGGCCACCTCGGACACCGACCAGCTGACCCCCTACTACTTCATGGCCGTCCCGCTCGCCGCCTGGCTGCTCGGCCGGCGGATCCTCGACCGCCGGGGGCCGGCTGTCACCCACGGGACTCCCACCGACCCCGGGCCGGACCCGGTGGCGGACCCGGTGCCGGACAATGGGGCCGCATGAGGGTGGCCGTCCTGGGAGCTGGGCTCCAGGGCGCGTGCGTGGCCTTTGAGCTCGCGCGGGCCGGGGTCTCGGTCGATCTCTACGACCGTCACTCGCAGCCCGTGTCGGGAGCGTCGCTGCGCAACGAGGGCAAGGTGCACCTGGGCTACGTCTACGCGGCGGACCGGAGCCGGCTTACGGCGCGGCTCATGGTCGAGGGGGCTTTGTCGTTCGCGCCCTTGCTGCGTCGCTGGCTCGGGCCCGAGCTGGACCGGCTCCCCGCGTCGGAGCCGTTCAACTACGTGGTGCATCGCGACAGCCTGGTCGGCGTCGAGGAGATGGAAGCGCACTTCGCGCGCTGCCAGGGCTTCGCGATCGACGAGCTCGCCGGCAGCGAGCCCGACTACTTCGGCCAGGACCCTCGCCGTGCCCCCGAGCGGATGTCGCGGGTCGAGGCCGAGCGGTGCTACGACCCCCGCGCCATGCTCGCGGCGTACCGCACCAGCGAGGTGGCCGTCGACCCGAGCGTCCTGGCGAGGCTGATCCGTGCCGGCCTCGCCCGCGAGCCCTTGATCCGGCTCCGGCTCGGCACCGAGGTGCGGGCGGTCAGCCCCGACGACGACGGTGCGGTCGTGCATGCGGTCCGGCTCGCCCAGGAGAGCGCCGAGCGTTACGACCACGTCGTCAACGCGCTGTGGACCGGCCGGCTGGCGGTCGACAGCACGGCCGGCGTGGCACCGGAGCGGCCGTGGCTGCACCGCATGCGCTACAACGTCCGGATCCCCCAGCCGGTGACGGGCGTCCCTGCGACGACGATCGTGGTGGGGCCGTTCGGCGACGCGGTCTCCTACGGCGAGGGCGGGGTCTACCTCTCCTGGTATCCGGTCGGCCGCCGCGGCGTGTCCGCTGCGCTGTCCCCGCCGGCATGGCCCAGCACCCTCGACGATGCCGACTCGGCTCGGCTGCGCTCCGCCATCGGCGCCGGGCTGGGCAGCGCCATCCGGGGCGTCGCCGAGCTTCCTCCTGGGCTGCTCGCGGCCGGCGTGGTCCAGGGCGGCGTCGTCTTCGCGCACGGCGAGGGCGACATCGACGACCCGGACAGCGCCCTGCACGAACGACACACCATCGGCGCCACCAGCTTCGGCCGCTACCACAGCGTCGACACCGGCAAGCTGACGACCGCCCCGCTCTTCGCGCACCGCCTCGGGGCCACCATCCTGGCCACGCCATGACGGCGCTGGCTACGTTCGGCGTCCCCGGTTACCGCGGTGAGGCGTTCATGGCCGAGTGCCTGGCGTCCCTCCAGGCCCAGACCTGTCCGGACTTCGAGGTGCTCATCTCGCTGGACGGCCCGCAACCGACGCTCGAGGCCGTGTGCGCGCCGTTCCTGGAGGACCCGCGCTTCCGGCTCGTCGTCCAGCCCGAGCGGCTGGGCTGGGTGGGCAACCTCAACTGGCTCATGGAGCACACCTCGACGCCGTACTGGCTCTACCAGCAGCAGGACGACGTGCTCGAGCCGACCTATCTCGAGGTCCTCCTCGCCGAGGCGGAGCGGGTGCCGGAGGCCGCGGTCGTCTACAGCGACATCGTCACCTTCGGCACCATCGACGCGCGTCTCTCCCAGCCGTCGGTGGGGGGCTCCCCGGTGGGTCGCCAGCTCACGCTGATCCAGGACCACCACTCGGCCGTGGCCTTCCGCGGGCTGACCCGGACCGACGCGCTGCACGCCACCGGACGGATCCGGCCCAACCGCGCCGGCTGCTTCTCCTCCGACACCTTGTGGATGTCGTCGATCGCCCGGTCCGGGGAGCTGGTGCGGGTCCCCGAACCGCTCTACCGCAAGCGCTACCACGACGCCAACGAGCACAGCAGCTGGGCGCGGTGGCCAGACGACGAGCGCGCACGGGCCTGGCGGGTGCACTGCGCACACCTGCTCGACGAGGCCCTACTCGTCGACGCGACGGTGGCCGAACGCAGGGTGCTCTGGTCGGCGGTGCTGACCCGGCTGGTCACCGGCCGGCCGACCGACTACCTGCCGGCGGCCTACCGCGAGGGCGAGGCGCGGCAACAGCAGGTGCAGCGGTTCTTCAACCAGGTACGCCGCAACGCCCTGGTCGACGTGCCCGCGCTGCTCGGGACCGACTGGCCGGCGCTGCGGCGCTGGTCGCGGGCGTGGCTGGCCGGGCCGGAGGGGTCAGCCGGCGGCGAGCCGCCTGCCCTCGCGGAAGAAGTCGGCGACGGCGTCGGCGCCGCCGAGGGCTGAGAGCGGCTGCGCGGCGCCGAACGGCTGGTTCCAGAACTCTCCCTCGCGGGGCGTCCACGGGCCGACGTAGGCGTAGGGCTCCGGCACGGCGCCGTCGCCGGGCGAGACGCCGTAGTTGACCTCGTCCTTGGAGATCGCGATGTCGAGGTGCTCGGGCCAGAGCACCGGTGTCTCGTCGGGGGCGAAGGCCCGCAGCGCCGTGTCGCCGACCGCGAGCGCGTCGACCAACGTGGTGAGCGCAGCGGGGTCGACGACGACCTGGTCGTCGGCGCTCACCTCGGCGCGGTCCTTGTAGACGTCGCCGAGCTCACGCGGCGTCACGCCGACCGCCGCCGCGATCTCGGCGTAGGTGCCGGACAGCGGGTGCCGGCCCGAGGCGCCGACGAGCTCGGTGCCCTCCAGCCGCACCTCGGGCGCAGCCACCGTGGCGATGCCGCCGGGCGCCACGCGGAGCCGGATGGTGCCGCTCTCGGCGTACTGCGGGCCGGCGAGCAGCAGCTCGGCGACTCCGTGCAGGGCGGTGCGGGTCTGGGTCAGGTCCATGCGGACTCCTCTGTCGGTGAACTGGCATGTAACGCCGTGCGATCGGTTCGGCACTGTGCTGCATCGGTCTCGACCCCGAGCAGGAGCGTTACATGGATACGCAGCGGAGCGCAGCACCCCAGGACCGGGCGCAGAGCTGGCATCCGGTCAGCCCCGAGGACGTCCCCGAGGAGGGGCGCGTCCGCAGCGTCGTCGTCGACGGCCGCTCGATCGCGATGACCCGCTGCGGCGGCCGGCTCGGGGCGCTGGAGAACCACTGCCCGCACCAGGGCGGGCCCCTGGGTGAGGGCTCCATCGAGAAGGGGCTGCTGCGCTGCCCGTGGCACGGCTACGACTACGACCCGGCGACCGGCGCCCCGCCCGGTGCGCTGGCCGAGCACCTCGACGACCGGGTCCCCGCCTACGACGTGGAGGAGAGCTCCGACGGCGTCCGGGTCCGGCTCCCCGACCACGAGCCACCGGCCCGCACCGTCGCCGACGTCCTCGTCGAGACCCTCGTGGCGCACGGCGTCGACACCGTCTTCGGCATGGTCGGCCACTCCAACCTCGGCTTCGCCGA
>Ga0070667_100006078_pt1 | contig 10023 bp, 8 predicted proteins | sample KBSS33metaG_FD_64659 | JGI IMG/M metagenome (GOLD analysis project Ga0070667, IMG submission 64659) | Switchgrass rhizosphere microbial communities from Kellogg Biological Station, Michigan, USA - KBS S3-3 metaG | ecosystem: Host-associated > Plants > Roots > Rhizosphere > Soil ...
CAACGCAAGGTCCCACGCCGGCGGTAGCGGTGGCGCCCAGTCGCCGGCCGGATAATGCAAGAGCGAGCCCATGACGAAGGAACCGTCGCACAGCGCGCCCAGCGCTACCGCCACCGCAAGCAACCTGAGAGAGCCACCCGCATCGCGGTGCTGCCACGCAAGAATCGTGGCCGCGGCCAGCGCAATCGCTGCGGCAGTCCACGGGCGACCGGCGGCCGCATTCAGCACGCAACCGAACCAGCCGGCCTGGAAGGCGATGAAATTGACGAGTGGCAACATCAGGCGACCGATTTCATCAGTGGGAGGCTGGCCGTTCGAACAGATAGTGGCTCACCCACCACTCGCGGCCACGGTCATGGCCGAACATCTCGGCACAGGCCATGAGGAACATCCGCCAGCGTTGCAGCCACCGAAAGCCGTCCCCGGCGTACACACGTCGCAGCACTTCTATCGCCTCGTCACGATGTGCATCCAGGTTGGCCAGCCACGCCTCCGCCGTTCGCTGGTAATGCGTTCCGGACCAGCGCCAGCGACCCACCGGCTGCAGCGGCCCGCACACCCGCAAGGCCAGTTCGTCGCTCGGCATCATGCCGCCCGAAAAGAAGTGCTCCGCCATCCAGTCCGATCTGTCCTTGACTTCGAACACGTACGGCGCACTGCGGTGCGCGAATACGTGCAGGAAGAACTGGCCGCCGGGCGCCAGCCATTGGTGCACGCGTCGAAACGCCTGCGGCCAGTTGCGCAGGTGCTCGAACATCTCCACCGACACCACTCGATGGAACTGCGCTGGCGTGTCAAATTCATTCATGTCGCGGGTGATCACCGAGACATTGCCCAGTCCGCGACGTGCCGCCTCGTCGAGGATGAACTGGCGCTGCGACTGCGAATTCGACACTGCCGTGACGTGCGAACGGGGGTAGTGGCCGGCAATCCAGAGCGTGAGCGATCCCCAGCCGCAACCGAGCTCGAGGACGTGTTGTCCGTCCTCGAGCCGCGCCCGCTCGCACGTCAGCCGCAACGCATTGGCCTCGGCGGTCTCGAGGGCGGATGGCGGCGGCGCTCCGGTTCCCCAGTAACCGCAGCTGTATTTAAGGTGGGGACCGAGCATCAGCCGATAGAACGCCGCGGGCACTTCGTAGTGCTGCTCGTTGGCCTTGTGCGGCAACAGCGCCAACGGCGCCGCTGCCATGTCGCGCACGTGTCGTTCCACCTGGTCGGCGGCGCTCTCCACGTCCCGCGCTTCGAGCTCGCGCAGCCGCTGCCGCACCAGGCGCCGGATGCCGAGGCGGATGGCGCCATCCGGCAGCAGACCGCGGTCCGCAAGATTCAGTAGTTCGTGTGCCTGGTTCATTGGATAAGGCCGGGAGGGGTGCCAGTGGCGATGGCCTAGCGACCGAGGCTCGCAACCAGGAAGCTGCGCACCGTGGCCGTGCCGATGGCCAGGCCGGCGGGGACGCTGGCATGGAACACCGAGCTCAGGGCAGCCGCGGCTGCAGGGTTCAGCGTAACGCCAACTTCCTTGACCACGAGCCGATCGTCATACTTCGCCACTGACGCATGGCTCAGGGAGAGGTTGAACAGTGGCAAGCGTCCAACGAAGTTGCCGTCCACCGTCACCAGGCCCGTCAGCACCGGCGTGGCGTTCGGATAGATCTCGATGGCGAATGCGGTCAGGTCGACTTCGGTCTTGCCGGCCGTCAGCGACAATCCGCCTGCATGGTCTACTTCGCCCTTGACCGTGCCGAGATCGAGCGCGCCATCCGTGATCGGGAATACGGCCAAGGTGTCGCCATTGCGTGCCACCAGGCGACCGGGCTCCACGGTCCCGGGCTGTACTCCGAGGCTGCCCAAGGCCGACAGGAAGCTAGGCGCGAGCTTGACCGACGTGATGCCGCGATCGGTGACCTGGGTCGGTGTGGCCAGGGTCAGGGCCGGCGCTGCGAGCAGGCCGGTGGCGGCGATTGCCGCTAGTCGAGAAGCTGCACTAAACATGTTGATCTCCTAAGTATTGTTATAGACAATCAGGCTCATAAGAACTAACTTACGCCATTATTATTAGATTTGTCCTAGACAAATGTCAATAGCACCGCAACGACTGGACGCGATCGATATCAGCGCCGTAGAGCGCGAAACCGGGATTTCCAAGGACACTTTGCGAATCTGGGAGAAGCGGTACGGCTTCCCCGCACCGCTACGAGATGCGCACGGCGAGCGGGCTTATCCGCTGGAACAGTTGGTGCGGCTGCGCTCGATCCGCCGGCTCATCGACTCCGGCCTACGACCTGGCCAGGTGGTCGGCGCGACCGACGTCGAACTGGCTGCCCTGCTGCAGCAGGATTCCGCGACTGCCGCTACAGCCCGGCCCGAGCCGGGGCCCGTTACTGATATCGCGCTGCTCCTCGAGCAGCGCGATCTCCCGGGCCTGCAGTCGCGGCTCACCAGCGCGCTGTTGCAGCTTGGTGCGCAGCGCTTCGTCACGGAGATCGCGGGACCACTCACGGTCAAGGTTGGCGAGATGTGGCAGGCCGGCCTCGTCGCCGTGGCCGAGGAGCATGGTTACAGCGAACTGTTGCAGCAGCTGCTGCGCTCGGTAATCCGCACCGACATGGTCGCCGCGCACCGGCCGCGCATCCTGCTTACGACACTGCCCGGCGAGACGCACGCGCTGGGACTTCTCATGACACAGGCGTGGCTCGCGAGCGAAAAGGTGCGGTGCATCTCGCTCGGCATTCAGACGCCGGCGACGGACGTGGCGGCCGCCGCGCTAGGCTACGGGGTGGACATTGTCGGACTCTCTTTCAGCCGCATCCACACCCCGCTCACTGCGCGCCGTCAGCTCGCCGAGCTACGCGGCCTGCTCGATCCTGCCATTGTCATCTGGGCCGGCGGGGCCATCTGGATGCACGCGCGCAAGCGCATCGCCGGGATCGAGTACATCGCTGACTTCAACGAGCTCGAGGCTGCGCTCGGGCAATGGCGAGCGGCGCAAGTGGGCACGGCGCCGCGACAGCCATGATAGCCCGCCGCGCTTTGCCGGCCGGCGCGGGAGCGTGTATATGAAGCGCGTGCTTGTGATCGGTGGCAGCCGCGGGATTGGCCTGGCGGTCGTGAAGCGGGCACTCGAGCTCGGCCATTCGGTGCGAGCATTCGCGCGGTCCGCGACGCGTATCGGGATCGAGGATCCACATCTCGAACGCGTCGATGGCGATGCCCGCTCACCGGCGGAACTCCGCCAGACGCTATCAGGGATCGACGCGGTCGTGCTGTCGCTCGGTGTCGCCCCCAACCTCGGCTTCATCATAGGACCGGTGGACTTGTTCTCCACGGCGACGCAGGCGCTGCTGCCGGCGATGCGCGAGGCGGGCGTTCGCCGGTTGATCGCAGTGACTGGCTTTGGCGCCGGTGACAGCCGGGACGCGATCGCTTTCGTCCAGCGCCTTCCCTTCCGGATGATCTTCGGGCGCGCGTATGCCGACAAGACCATGCAGGAGCGGCTGATACGGGACAGCGGGTTGGACTGGACGCTCGTGAGACCCGGCGTGCTCACTAACGGTCTTGCGACCGGGCACTACCGGGTGCTCGCCGATCCCATTTCCTGGCGCAATGGAATCGTCTCCCGCGCCGACGTCGCGCACTTCATCGTGGCGCAGCTCGACTCGCAGGAGTTCGTGCATCGCGCGCCGGTCGTGATTGGGTAGGGCGTCCCGGATGCGGCGGTGCCACCGTCGCGCCTGGCGCGCCGCCGCGCGCCTATCTGCGCAGCAGCGAAAAGGCGAAGTCGCGTCCCAGGCTCTCAGCGAGGCGCGGCCGCTCGAGCCGCTCGCCATGCTGTGGATTCGCCTCGCGTACGCACACGGCTAACGATGACGTGCGGCGGCCAATCGGATCGTTGGAGCCTTAAATGAAGCATCTTGGAATATGGCCGGTCTACTCCGCGTTGCTCGGCCTGGTTTTCGTTGCACTCAGCATTCGCACGCTGCGCCTGCGGAGGCGGCTTCGGATCCCACTTGGAGATGGCGGCAATGATCTCAGGCTTCGGGCGATCCGCACCCATGCGAACTTCGCGGAGTATGTGCCGCTGGGACTGCTGCTTTTAGCGGGAATTGAGTTCGTCGATGCTGCTGCCTGGTTGATCCATGTATCAGGCATCTCGCTGCTGGCGGGTCGGCTCATTCACGCATTCGGAGTCTCCAGGCCGGCGGAGGTACTGGCGTTCCGCGTTGCCGGCATGGCACTCACTTTCACCAGCTACCTAGTTGCCGCCGGTTCTATCCTGTATCGGGCAGTTTTCAGTGGCGCCTGGCATGCCTAGACCGCTGCACTTCGGCGCCTTTTTTCGTCGAGGCTCCAGGCGCCCGCGCCCGCGGCGGCAAAGAATAGGAATATGAAGCAATACAGCACCGCACCTTCGCCTTGATTCAGAATCGGGGAGAGGAAGTCACCATGTGGTGCATGTGCGATGAAGTACGCAAAGGCCATCTCTCCGCACAGCACGAAGGCCACCGGCCGAGTGAACAGGCCCAGGATCATTAGCGGCGCTCCGAAGAGCTCGATGAGTCCGGCAATGCCTTCCAGGGAGAACAGCCGTAGGTTGTCAAAATAGGCGACGTGCGGAAAGCCGAACAGCTTGGCCGTCGCATGTTGCAGGAACAGAAAGCCGACCACGATTCGGAGCAGGGCCTGGGTTCGCGGTGCCCACGTCGACAATGCATTGGTTGAAAGCATGAAGCCTCTCCTTACGTTGACGAGGTCCTACTGCGCCAGTCCAGTCCTGCCGGCTATTTCTTCTAAGAACATCAAGGATGATTCCGCCAATCGGTGCCGGCTGTCAAATCGGCCTTCGGAAGGCCACTTGAATCCCGGCGCGATGGCGGAAGTTGTGCTGCAGAGACCGGCGGCGGCCATAAAAGTAATCACATCATCACTCGTCTAAATGGATCCCGGAACGATCGACCTAGAAGAAAAGCTAAGAAGTAGCCGTTCCGTTAGTTGCTCTATAGGCGCCAGCCGGTTGAAAATGAATGCCTGGGTGGTTTGGCTACCTGGGTGTCAAAGTAACTACCCGCTAGAAGGCGCGCCACTTAAGCGCAAAGGCGGTCACGAGGGATGGACGACCTTTTTCCTTCGGCTGACGGCCGGCGCGAGGCCTGGCGGCTGGTCGGTGATGAGATCGAGCGCGCGCTCGGCGAAACCATGGCAGGACCGGTCCTGCCGCGCGCCGACATCGGCGAGTTTCGCAACGAACTCGAGCGCTACGACTTCGCTACGCCGCAACCACTGGCTGAAGCAACACGTTGGGTTACCCAAGCTCTGCAGACCGGGCTCGTTCAGACGACTCACCCGAGGTACTACGGGCTCTTTAATGGCCGCGCCGCGCTTGCCGCTGAGCTAGCCGACGGAATTGCAGCCGCGTTCAATCCCCAGCTCTCAGTCTGGTCGCATGCGCCGGCGGCCGTTGAGATTGAGCGACACACGATCGCCGCCGTGGCCGCACGGCTGGGCTATGGGCCTACCTCCGGCGGCCATTTCACTTCCGGTGGTTCGGAGGCGAATTACACCGGCTTGCTCTGCGCCCTGACGCGTGCAGGCGAGGGATTCGATGAACTCGGATCGCGCGCGTTTGCAGGGGCACCGCGCGTCTACGCGTCGCGTGACAGCCATCTCGCCTGGCTCAAGATCGCGCACCAGGCAGGCATAGGCCGCGCCGCAATCCGGCTAATTCCCACAGACGGTCGTGGGCGCATGGATGCCAACGCTCTGCGCCAGGCAATTGAACAGGACCGCCGTGCCGGCGATGAGCCTGTCATGATCGCCGCGACCGCCGGCACGACCAATGCCGGCGCGGTCGATCCGCTGCATGATTGCCGCGCGCTCGCCGATCAACACGGACTCTGGTTACACGTCGATGCCGCCTGGGGCGGCGGGTTGATTGCCTCGCGACAAGGCCGCGGATTGATCGAAGGCATCGCGCAAGCCGACTCCATTACGGTGGACGCGCATAAATGGCTCGCCGCGACCATGGGTACCGGGATGTTTCTGATCCGCGATCCTGAGTTGCTCGCGCGCGTGTTCCGCGTCGCCGCCAGCTACATGCCCGCCAGCGATTCCAGGCTCGACCCGTACGTCAATTCAGTGCAGTGGTCGCGGCACTTCGCGGGGCTCCGCCTCTTTCTGACGCTGGCGACCACCGGATGGGAGGGCCTCGGGCGCCACATCGACCGCTCCTTGCAGCTCGCCGCACAGTTGGAGGACCGGCTTCGCGCATCCGGATGGAAAATCGTCAACGATCCTGGCATGGCGGTGGTCTGCGCCACACCGGCGCCGGGAAGCCTTGAGGTCGATAGCATAATTGCCGCACTTCATGCCGCGGGCCGCCACTGGTGCTCCAGGGCACTGTTCGAAGGGCAGGCCGTGGTTCGCGCCTGCATCACGAACAGCGTGACCACGGAAACCGACCTCGATGCGCTGGTCAGTGAACTAAGCGCGCTCGCGCGGGGCGCCTAGGAACTAAACGAGGCGGCGCGCACAGTGATTTTTCATTAGCCGTGGCCCGCCAATTTCGCGCTTCGATCCGGAACGACTTTCGTCGCACGCAGCTGCATGAGCGCGTTACGCTCTTGCTCAGAGTGCGTGCGTGCAAAGCGCACGATATCTTGGAATCGTGAGTCTTGGCGCAGCTTCCTGAAGGCCGGTTCTACTTCCAGCAAATACCACCAGTCGTTGATGGAGTGCCGCTGGATTATGGCGGTGTGCAATTCGGCAAGCGCATCCTCATTGCGGCCCAGCAGCGCCAGGGCCACCGCTCGCATGTGTGACTGCCACAACTTTCCCCTGTGCAGCACGGTGGCCTCATGATCCATGGCGACCAGTGTCGCTTCCAGAATGCGCCGACCCGACGGCTCCTGCCCCGACTGGATCAGGAGATCGCCGAGGCCCACAACATTCAAATACCCACTGGATGGGTCGGCCACCACCAATTGACCCTTTTCATCCCATCCCGACTCCGCACGATCACCCAATACATCAATGGCTTGCTGATACTGTCCGGTGCTGCTTGCATTCAAGCGTATTGCGGCAACCATCAAGGGCTCGGCTATGGGCGTGACGTCCGCGAGCGAGGCGGCGCGCAACGCCTGTGAACCTGCCTCTGGCATTTTGCCCTTGGCCAACAGAAGCGCGATCTTGAGTACCGGGCTCGGTGGCGAGATTAACCGCGTCACCTGCTCGGCGGCTGGCAGATCGCGAACATCGAGATAAAGGTTCTGCAAAATCTGCAGCGGCTGCACGGCGGTGGCGTCCGCAGCAACGGCCTGCTCGGCAACCTTAATGGCTTCCGCCAATCGACCACTGCACCAGTAAACTTCGGCCAGGCGGGACAGCGCAGGCTCGAACATTGGATTGCGTTGCAACGCGTCCTGCAGGAGTTTCTCGGCCCCACCGATATCGCTGCGCCCATAGAACAGATAGGTTGCCTTGATAACATCGAGCCGCGGCTCGAGTGGGTCGAGCTTGAGCGCCCGGTCGATAAGTACCAGTGCTTCGCCCCGGCGCGCGGGGTTTTCGTAGACGACCGCCGCCAGCTCTTCGATCGCCTGCACATTACTGGCATTGAGTTCCAGGGCCTTGCGCAGATCCGCTTCTCCCGCTGCCAGGTCTGAGAACGCCTTGATATATCCCCGCTCGGCGTAGGCGCTGCTTGATCGCGGATTGAGTTCGAGTGCGTGGTTGAGAGCGGTCAGTGCCGGCGGCAGAGCCTCTTGGAAGCGCTTCTTATGGTCTGGGCCCGTGTCGTACTCGGCGTAACGGACATTGGCTTGCGCCAGTAGCACGAATGCGTCCGCGAATCTCGAATCCAGCGCGATCGCCCGCGTAGCATGAATGGCGGCGGCTTTCATGTCTGCCCAGCGCCACGTGTCAAGCAGCTTGGTGGCTTGCAGATACTCGAGATAGGCATCAAAAGTGGTCGAGCCTTGCCGCATCGGCTCCGCACCAGGCTGCAGGCTGATGCTTAGGGCGCGCGCGACATCCAGTGCAATCGCGTCCTGCATTTCAAAAATATTCTGTGGCGTCTTGTCGAACTGCATCGACCAGATGTGCCCGCCGGTTTGAGCATCCACCAGCTGCGCCGTGACGCGCAGGCGCTGCTTGTCTCGTTGCACGCTGCCTTCGAGTATGTAGCGCGCCCCGAGCTGTTGCCCTATGGTCCGAATATCCTGATCGTGCCCCTGAAAGGAGAACGAAGAGGTCCGGGCAATGACATCGAGGTTTTCAAGACTCGCGAGTTGATGGAGGATCCCTTCCGGAATGCCGAGCGCCAGAATGTCATCCTCGCGGTCTCCATTGAGATCCTTAAAAGGTAGCACGGCGATTGAGCGCGGCGAGGGCTGGGTCGTAGCCTGGGCCACGGCCGGTCGTTGGGGTGACGGGCGCCACAGGAACCATGCGGCGGTGGTTGCCGTCGCCAGCAGCAGCGCCAGGACCGCAGAGCGCCGCCACCGCCTTCCGCCTTGAATCGGTGCCGCGCCCGATGATTCATATACAGGATCAACTGCACAGGCGAGTCGGTAGCCACGGCCGCGTACGCCCAGGACGTAGCGCGGCTGCTGCGGATCATCGCCAAGCGCAGTGCGCAGCAGCTTGACGCGCTGGGCTAGGGTCTCGGGGTTGACGATGACCTTTGGCCATACCTGCCGCATCAGCTCATCGACCGTGGCGACGTTTGGGGCCGCGCGCGCCAGGGCCACCAGCAAGTCGAAGCTCAGGCGCGGAAGTGCAAGCTCCTGGCCGTCACGCGTGGCGATGGCGCGGCCGAGGTCAATGAGCAGATCACCCGCGCGGTAGCCGGTGATCGCAGGGACCGGCGCCGCGTCAGCCTCGCTCGTCGGCTGAGGCACTGTGGTAGGCCGCGCGGATCACGGTCAAATTCCGGGCGCATTGCTGAGATCCACGTCTGGGCGCGGTATGCATGAGACGAGCCGCAATCTTCTCGGAATTTCAGCATACTCTCAGCGCGACTTCCCCGCCAATGCGCCAGCTGAACTACCGAAATCCGTAGTGATATGCCGCGGCTGTGTGCCATGAACGCCCGCGAGCCGGGCGGGATTTGCGAACAGCGTTCGTACGTGAACAGCGCGGCGCGCGGCACCGCGCTATTCACGTTTTCCCGAGTTGCGCTGCTAGTTCGCGTCGGTGCGCGATGGACAGCCCTCGAACTGCAGGAGCGTCGAGCCGCTGGGTACCCGGCGCGGCGCCAGTCTGCACAGGTGCTCCTTCTTAGCGCGCCCGTCCAGTAGGCCATAGCGCACGAAGGAAACCAGATCGCGGAACTCCTCCGGTCCCAGCTCAATCGGGGAGGCGAGCAGCGGATCGAGGCGGGCGAGCACCGGCGCCATGGGCCCTAAGGGCAGCGCGAGGTCGTTGTCGACTCCGGCGGTGATTGGATCGTAATCGCGGACCGAGAGACGAACATTCAGGTGGTGGCGTATCGCATCCTCGAGGCGCGTGAAGGCGCCGTTGTGAAAGAACGCGGGTTGCAAGCCGACATTCCTGAGAGGCGAGCTGCGAAATTTATACCGGTCCGAGCGCTTACCGGTAAGTTGTTCCAGGCCAAAGTCCTCATTGCGCCCCGGTCCGTCGAAAATGACATTGCCCTTTCCCACGCCAAAGGCCGGGGCGAGCTGCGGTACGCCAATCACGTGCATCTTGAAGTCACTGAACATCTCATTTGACTGGCCGGCTACTGAATGGCATTGCACGCACTTGCCTTTGCCAAAGAAGATCAAAGCTCCGCGTTTCTGTGCCTCATTCAATGCGGTTGTGTCGCCGCGAGCGTAGTGGTCGATGGGCGCATTGGCGAAAACGAGCGTGAACTCGAATTCGGCGATGGCCCGCCCGAACATCGTGAAGTTGATTGGCGCTCCCGCTGCCACCTCCGGGAACAGCGCGCCGAACTGTCGGCGATAGGCCGGGATGGAATTCAACCGCTCGAGCACCGCCTGGCGGATCGGCTCATTGCGAAATCCG
>Ga0070667_100006083_pt1 | contig 10020 bp, 7 predicted proteins | sample KBSS33metaG_FD_64659 | JGI IMG/M metagenome (GOLD analysis project Ga0070667, IMG submission 64659) | Switchgrass rhizosphere microbial communities from Kellogg Biological Station, Michigan, USA - KBS S3-3 metaG | ecosystem: Host-associated > Plants > Roots > Rhizosphere > Soil ...
GCCGATGTGTCGATCTCGCAGCTCTTCATCGCCGGCGTGATCCCCGGCATCGTGCTTGCGCTGCTGTTCTCGGGCTACATCGCGTGCTGGGCGCTGCTGAATCCGGGCAAGGTGCCGCCACCCGATGCGCCGATGACCTTCATGCAGAAGCTGAGCGAATCGCGCAGCCTGATCCCGGTGGTGGTGCTGATCACAGCGGTGCTCGGCTCGATCTACGCGGGCATTGCCACGGCGACCGAAGCCGCGGGCGTCGGCGTGCTCGGCTCGCTCGTGATCTCGGCCGCGCAAGGCTCGCTGAGCTGGAACACGTTCAAGGAGTCGCTGATGGGCGGCACCCGGCTGTACTGCATGATCGCGCTGATCCTCGCCGGCGCCTCGTTCCTGACCTTGAGCATGGGTTACATAGGCCTGCCGCGTCACCTTGCAGAATGGATCGCGACGCTCGGGCTCAGCAAGTTCCAGCTGATCCTCGCACTGACCGCCTTCTACGTGCTGCTCGGCTGCTTTCTCGACGGCATCTCGATGGTGGTGCTGACGATGGGCGTGATCATGCCGACCGTGCACAAGGCCGGCATCGACCCGCTGTGGTTCGGCATCTTCATCGTCATCGTCGTCGAGATGGCGCAGGTCACGCCGCCGGTGGGCTTCAACCTGTTCGTGCTGCAGGGGATGACCCAGCGCAGCATCGTCTACATCGCGCGGGCCGCGTTCCCGTTCTTCCTGCTGATGGTCGCGATGGTCGTGCTGCTGTACGCCTTCCCGCAGGTCGTCACCTTCCTGCCGCAGCAGATGAAGTCCTGAGCTGCCCGCGAAGCCGCGAACTGGCGGGCCCGAGGCCCGCATTTCCGCTCATCGCGGCGCGGCATTCGACGCGACCATCGCCCTTGTGAAGAAGTGTTGGCCGACGCACGCCCGCTGGGTGAACGTGCGGCCGACCGTTGCAAGGACACCGCGATGGCCGACATGTTGACCCCCCTGGAATGGGCGAAGGCCCCTGAGCACCTGGATGCGTTCGCCAGCGACGCGTCCGGCGCGCGCAGCGTCGCTTCCGACAAGGCCATCAGCGACGTCTTCTGCTGGCCCACGCCGCCCTACGCCAGCTACCCGCCGGCCACGCCGCAGACCGACCCGTTGCCCTGCGAGATCGTCGGCCTGAACGACAGCCGCACCAAGGGTCGCCTGACCTTCTTCGTGCCCGAAGAAGGCGTCGCCCACGTCCAGCTGCCGCCGGCACGCACGACGCTGCCGTTGCGCTTCGACCAGTTCCGCTCGCTGACGCTGACGACCCCGCTTCGGCCCGGCGCCCTCGCGCTCGGCGACCCGCACGCCGGCCTGCTCGGGCACCGCGCGCGTTCGCTGTACCAGCTGACGCTGGCCAGCGGCGTCGAACTGACCGGCGAGACCATCGGCCACGTCGAGAACGCCTACGGCCTGTTCCTGTTCCACCCCTGCGCCGAGGCCGACTCGGCCGGCGACGACGGCAGCGTGACGCGCTGCTTCGTGCCGCGCAACGCCTACGACCAGTTCGAGATCGGCTCCAGCATCGGCGAGCTGCTGGTCGAACAGCACAGCGCGACGCCGGCGCAGATCGAGGAGGCCGCGGGCGTGCAGCAGCAACTGCGCGAGCGCAAGCTCGGCGACGTGCTGGTGACGCGCCAGGTCGTCACGCCGGTGCAACTGCTCGAGGCGATCGAGCGCCAGGCGAAGATGCCGATGGTGCGCATCGGCGAGGCGCTGGTCTCGCTCGGCATGATCGACGACACGCAACTGCAGGAGGCGCTCGCGCAGCAGCGCAACGACCGCAGCGTGCCGCTGGGCGAACTGCTGGTGCGCATGGGCGTGGTGTCGCGCGAGGACCTGCAGATCGCACTGTCGCGCAAGATGGGCTACCCGCTGGTCGACGTCGACAGCTTCCCGGTCGAGTCCGAGGCGCTGCGGCGCCTGAGCTATTCGGTCGCGATGCGGCTGCAGGTGCTGCCGCTGCTGCTGCGCGACGGCCGCCTGATCGTCGCGCTCGACGACCCGGCGCGCCGCCGCAGCGCGGTCGACGAGGTCGAGTTCAGCGCGCAGATGAAGGTCGTGCCGGTGCTGGCGAACAGCCGCTCGATCGACGCCGTGCTGCACACGGCCTACGAGAAGATTGGCGCGGTCGACGGCCCGCGCAGCCCGGCGCACGACGCGGCGCTGTCGATGAAGCTCGACCTGCCCGACACCGGCAAGCTGGTCGAGACGCTCGAGCGCGAAGGCCTGGAACGCGCCAGCGACGACGACCGCCCGATCGAGCAGTCCGACAACTCGCTGGTGCGGCTGCTCAACAACATGATCATCGAGGCCGACCGCGAGGGCGTCTCCGACATCCACATCGAGAGCTACCCGGGGCGCGAGAAGATCCGCGTGCGCTTCCGCAAGGACGGCGTGCTGCGCACCTACCTCGAGCTGCCGCCGAACTACCGCAACGCGCTGATCGCCCGCGTCAAGATCATGTGCGAGCTGGACATCTCCGAGCGACGCAAGCCCCAGGACGGCAAGATCAACTTCGCGAAGTTCTCGCCGCAGCACAAGCTCGAGCTGCGCGTCGCGACGATTCCGACGAACCACGGCCTCGAAGACGTGGTGCTGCGCCTGCTGAGCTCGGCCAAGCCGATGCCGGTGGACCGGCTCGGCCTGTCGCCGGACAACCTCGCGCGCCTGAAGCACGCGGTCGAGCGGCCCTACGGCATGGTGCTGTGCGTCGGCCCGACCGGTTCGGGCAAGACCACCACGCTGCACTCGGCGCTGAGCCACATCAACGTGCCCGAGCGCAAGATCTGGACCGCCGAGGACCCGATCGAGATCACCCAGCCGGGCCTGCGCCAGGTGCAGGTCAACCCGAAGATCGAGTGGACCTTCGCGAAGGCGCTGCGCGCCTTCCTGCGCGCCGACCCGGACGTGATCATGGTCGGCGAGATCCGCGACCAGGAGACCGCGAACATGGTCGTCGAGGCCTCGCTGACCGGCCACCTGGTGCTGAGCACGCTGCACACCAACAGCGCGCCAGAGACCGTGACGCGCCTGCTCGACATGGGGCTTGACCCGTTCAACTTCGGCGACTCGTTGCTCGCGGTGCTGGCGCAGCGCCTGGTGCGGCGCCTGTGCACGCACTGCCTCACGACGCAGCCGGCGACGCGCGAGCAGTCGGACGAGCTGCTTGCCGACTACATGCTCGGCTTCGGCGCCGAGCCGCCGATCGACCGCGACACCGTGATGGCCGGCTGGATGCGGCGCAACAGCCGCGACGGCCGTCTGATGCTGCACCGTTCGCCCGGCTGCAAGGAGTGCGGCGACAGCGGCTTCAAGGGGCGCGCCGGCATCCACGAGATGATGGTGGTGTCACGCGAGCTGCGCCGCCTGATCCAGACCAACGCGCCGGCCGAGGCGATCCAGCGCGTCGCGTTGACCGAAGGCATGCGCACGCTGCGCCAGGACGGCATCGACAAGGTGCTGACGGGCATCACCTCGATCGAAGAGGTGCGCGCGACCAGCAACGTCTGAGCGTCCCGGCCGTCGCCGTCGGACGCCCCGGAGTGCGCCCTTAAACTTCAGGCACAGCGCCGCCGGCGCGTGCCCGAAGGATTTGACGTGGATCTGAAGCTGCCGATCAGGATATTCGACGAACTCTCGGAGTCGGTGATCGAATCGACCGGCATGCTCGACCTGGCCAGCGGCGAGATCCGCAGCGTCGAGTACGACGACTACGACGCCGAACTCTCGGGCCTGCCGGCCGAGGACGAGCACTACGAGTTCACCTCGGGGCTGCTGACGAACGGCACGAAGGACGTCGAGTTCCGCGTCGAGGTCGACGTGATGTCGGGCCACTACTCGGTCACGCCCAGCGAACTGCTCGAACTGAAGGGCCGCGCCGCGAAACTGTTCACCGCAGCGCCGACCGACGCCGCGCCGACGATCGCACCGCGCAAGCGGCGCTGAGGCGGTCCGCCCTGCAAGCGGCAGGGTGTAAGAACGCGGCCCGGCTCGCGACCTCCACCGGACTCGACAATCCGCGCAGGAACCGCCCATGACCCGAATCCCCGATCTTTCCCCGACGAACCTGCCGCGCCGCGGCTTCGCGGCCGCACTGACCGGCCTCGTCGCCGCGCTCGCGGTCGCCGCGGCGCCGCTGCAGGGCAGCGCCGCCGAGGCCGCGGTGAAAATCCCGCCGCTGGCCGGCGAGACGGGCACCGGTGCCACCGCCGCCCCCGAAACCGCGGTGTTCGCCGGCGGCTGCTTCTGGGGTGTGCAGGGCGTGTTCCAGCACACCCGCGGCGTGCTCAGCGCGGTGTCGGGCTATGCCGGCGGCAGCCAGGCCACCGCGCACTACGAGATCGTCGGCACGGGGATGACCGGCCACGCCGAGTCGGTGCAGGTGCGCTTCGACCCGAAGCAGGTGTCGTATGCGCAGCTGCTGCAGATCTTCTTCTCGGTCGCGCACGACCCGACTCAGCTGAACCGCCAGGGCCCCGACCGCGGCACGCAGTACCGGTCGGCGCTCTTCACGCTGGATGCGACGCAGCAGCAGACCGCGCAGCGCTACATCGCGCAGCTCGACGCGGCGAAGGTCTACCCGGCGAAGATCGTCACCCAGGTCGCGCCGCTCGCGACGTTCTACCCGGCCGAGGGCTATCACCAGGACTACGCGACGCTGCATCCCGAGTCCGGCTACATCGCGACCTTCGACTTGCCGAAGATCGCGGCCCTGAAGAGCCTGTTCGCGGCGCAGTACCGGGCCGACCCGGTGCTGGTGGCCGGCACCGGCGTCGCCAAGCGCAACTGATCCGGCGCACGCCACGGCCCGCGGGCCGGCACGACGCCGATGCGGTATGGTCGCGCCGATGCTCTTCGGCGTGACCACCGCGTACCTGCTGACCGTTCATGGTTTCGTCACCATCGTCGCGGTGCTGCTCTACGCCGTCACCGCGCATGTGCTGCAACAGCGCCGCCACCCGACCGCGGCGATCGCCTGGGTGCTGTTCATCGTGCTCGCGCCCTACGTCGCGATGCCGGCGTTCCTGGCCTTCGGCTCGCGCAAGCAGGCGCGGCCGCGCAACCGGCCGCTGCTCGCGCCGCCGGCCACCGATGCCGAAGGCCCGTGGGCGATCCAGACCGCGCTCGCGCTCGGCCAGCCCGAGCCGGCCGCGTACACCGGGCTGCGCGTCCACGCCGACGGGCAGGCCGCGCTCGCCGCGCTGTGGCAGACGATCGCCGCCGCCGAACACTCGATCGACCTGTGCACCTTCATCATCGGCCGCGACGCGGTCGGCTACGGGTTGATCGAACGCCTGAGTGCGAAGGCGCGCGCCGGCGTGAAGGTGCGCGTCATGCTCGACGGCCTGGGCAGCCTGATGCGCAGCCGACCCGACCTGCGCCCGCTGCGCGCCGCCGGCATCGAGTTCCTGCTGTTCGTGCCGCCGCTGCACTCGCCGCTGAAGGGCCGCACCAACCTGCGCGATCACCGCAAGATGCTGATCGCCGATGCGTCACGCGCAACGCAGCGTCTGTGGTGCGGCGGGCGCAACCTCGCCGGCGAGTACTTCGAGGGCCGGCCCGGCCAGCCCGCGTGGCACGACCTGACGTTCGATGTCGGCGGCGCGTTCGTGCAGCAGGCCAGCGTGCTGTTCGCGCATGACTGGGCGTTCGCGGGCGGTGCCGCCGGCGACGCTGCGCCGGCGCCGCCCCCAGCCGGCGCGTCCGACGCCACCGGCGCACAGCTGATCGCCTCGGGGCCCGACCAGGCCGACGACACGGTCTACTCGCTGCTCGTCACTGCCGCCTACCGCGCACGCCGCCGCCTGTTGCTGATCACACCGTACTTCGTGCCCGATGCGGCGCTGCTGACCGCGCTGTGCCTGGCGGCGCGGCGCGGCGTGCAGGTCGACCTGCTGCTGCCGGCGCGCTCGAACCACTGGCTGTCGGACGTGGCGCGGCGCCGCGCGCTGCGCACGCTCGGCGCGGCGGGTGGTCGGATCTGGACGGTGCCGCACATGCTGCATGCCAAGCTCGCGGTGATCGACGACACGCTCGCGCTGGCCGGCTCGGCCAACCTCGACAGCCGCAGCCTGTTCCTGAACTACGAGTTGATGGTCGCGTTCCACGACCGCGACGCGATCGGCCGCTTCGCCGCCTGGTTCGAGCACGAGCAGGCAACGGCCGAGCGCTTCACGCCGCGGCGCGCCGGGCTGCTGGCCGACATCGCCGAAGGCCTGGTGCTGTGGCTCGGCTTCCAGCTCTGAGCGGCGCTCAGGGTCGAGCGCGCCGACGTCGGCGCCACCAGCGCGCCAGCATCAGCGTGCACGTCAGCAACAGCAGCGCGGCTGCGACCGCGATCAGCTGGAAGCGCACCCCGGGCTGATCGATGCTGCGGTCCCACCAGCTGCGCGGCGCCTCGCCCGCTGCCGGCAGCGCGAACGCGACGATCGCATCGCTGGTGGGCACGCCGACTTCACCGTGACCACCGGCGGCGACGACGACGTACTGCCGCCCCTGCCAGACATAGCTCATCGGCGTGGCCATCGGCGCCGCCGGCAGCCGCCCGCGCCACAACTCGGTGCCGCTCGCGGCATCGAACGCGCGCAGGTAGCGGTCCATCGCGGCGCCGATGAAGACCAGCCCGCCGGCGGTCGCGACCGGGCCGCCGAAGTTCGGCGTGCCGGTCTTCAGCGCGAGGCCGAGGCCGATCTCCTCGGTTGTGCCCAGGCGCCGCTCCCGGAGGATCTTCTTGCTGCGCAGGTCGAGCGCCGCGAGCGTGCCCCAGGGCGTTGGGTTGCACAGCGTGCCCAGCGACGAGCGCAGCAGTTCGCGCTTCATGCCGAACGGCGCGCCGGTCTGCGGGCTGACCTCCTTGTCGGGGTTGGCCGCCTTGACCTGCGCGAACTCGGCGCGCGGGATCAGCGTCACGACATGCGCGCCGCGGCTGGTGTTGACGTAGACGACGCCGTTCGGGTCGACCGCGACGCCGCCCCAGTTGACGCCGCCGCCGGTGAACGGGTAGATGATCGTGCCCTGCGTCGACGGCGGCGTGTACAGGCCCTCGTTGCGCAGCGCGGCGATGCGGTCGCGACACTCGTCGCGGCTGAACCAGGTCAGACCGAACGCGTCCTCGGCCCTCAGGCGCTGCGGCACCAGCGGCGGCAGATCGACCGGAAAGGTCTGGGTCGGCGACAGCACCTCGCCGGGCGCGCCGCCCTGCGGCACGGCGCGCTCCTCGACCGGAAAGACCGGCACGCCGGTGTCGCGGTCAAGCACGAACACCAGCCCTTGCTTGGTCGCCTGGATCACGACCTCGCGCGGCGTGCCGGCCACCACCACGGTCGCCAGCGTCGGCTGGGCCGCGAGGTCATAGTCCCAGACATCGTGCTTGACGACCTGGAACGCCCACGCAAGCGCGCCGTCGGCCAGGCGCAGCGCGACCACCGAATCGGCGTGGCCGTTGTTGCCGGGCCGCTGGCCGCCATAGAAGTCCGGGCTCGGGCTCGAGGTCGGCAGGAACACCAGGCCGCGCTTCTCGTCGACCGACATCGGCGCCCAGACGTTCGCGGCGCCCGGGCCCGGCGGCGCCGACGCTGCGGCGGCCACCGGCATGCCCGCCGGCACATCGGGCGCCATCGCATCCCAGGACCAGCGCGGTGCGCCGCTGCGCGCGTCGAACGCCCGCACCCGGCCTGAGGGCGCGTCGGCGCGGCCGTTGTCGTTGATCGCCGACCCGACGACGACGACACCTCCTTCGCCGGCGCTCGCCACCACCGGCGCCGACGTGATCTGGAATTCGCCGTCCCAGCGCAGCGCGCCGGGGTCGATCTGCACCGTTCCACCGCTGCCGAAGTCGCGACACGGCCGGCCGTCGCGCGCGTCGAGCGCGATCACGCGGGCATCGACGGTGCCGGTGTAGATCCGCGTTGCGCAGGCCTGATCGGCGGCGGCGCGCGGGTCGCGCCACTGCGCGACACCGCGGCAGTTGTAGCGGTTCGCCGGGCGGCGGTCGGTCGCGACCTTCGGGTCGTAGCGCCAGCGCTCGTGGCCGTCGCCGGGGTCGACCGCGATCACCTCGTTGAAGGCGCTGCACAGCACCAGTCGGTCATCGACCAGGATCGGCGTGGTCTCGAACTTGATGCGCTTCATCAGCGCCGGGTCGCGCGTCTGCGCATCGCCGGTGCGGTAAAGCCACTGGCGGCGCAGGCCGTCGACGTTGGCCGGCGTGATCTGCGCGGCGGCGCTGTAGCGCGTGCCGCCGGCGTCGCCGCCGTAATGCGGCCAGCCCGGATCGGCGCCGTGTGCGAGCGCGACCGCCAGCGCGGCGCCGACGACCGGCGCAGCGCGCACGCACAGGCGCATCGCTTTCAGCCGGCCGAGGTCGCCGGGCGTGGCGCCGGCACGGCCGAGCCGTCCTTCTTCTGCTTGAGCAGCACGCCGTTCTTCACCGCGACGATCTCGGCGACGATGGACACCGCGATCTCGGCCGGCGTCTTGCTGCCGATGTCGAGGCCGATCGGGCCGTGCAGCCGGTCGATCTCGGCCGCACTCAGGTCGAACAGCTCGAGGCGCTCGCGCCGCTTCGCGGTGTTGCCGCGCGAGCCAAGCGCGCCGATGTAGAAGGCCGGCGACTTCAGCGCCTCGAGCAGCACCAGGTCGTCGAGCTTCGGGTCGTGCGTGACGGCGACGACCGCGCTGTGCGGGTCGAGCTGCAGCTCGAGCACGAGGTCGTCGGGCATCGCCTTGCTGAAGGTCGTGCCGGGAACGTCCCAGCTCAGGTTGTATTCCTCGCGCGGGTCGCAGCAGATCACCTCGAAGTCGAGCATCAGCGCCATCTGCGCGACCGCGCGAGAGAGCTGGCCGGCACCGATGATCAGCAGCCGCCAGCGTGGGCCGAACAGCGCGACGAGCGTCTGGCCATCGAACGCGAACACGTCGCCGCGCGACGCCGCCTCGACGACGACCGCGCCAGTGGTCAGGTTCAGCCGGCGCGCGACGAGTTCATGGCGCGCGGTGCGCGCCAGCACCTCGTCGATCCAGGCCACGCCCTGCAGCGGCTCCTGCACCAGCCGCAGGTTGCCACCGCAGGGCAGGCCGAAGCGCGCCGCCTCTTCCTTCGTGACGCCGTAGGCGATCAGCGAGGGCGTGGCGACACGCTCGCCATGGCGCAGCCGATCGATCAGGTCGTCTTCGACGCAGCCGCCCGACACCGAGCCGGCGACCTGGCCGTCGTCGCGCAGGCACAGCAGCGCGCCGGGCGGACGCGGCGCCGAGCCCCAGGTCTCGATCACCGTCACGAGCCAGACCTTGTGGCCCTGCCCAAACCACTCGCGCGCCTGGCTCAGCACCTGCAGATCGAGACTGTCCATCTCTTGCCTCTTTCAACGCATCGCGAAATAAACGATCGCCAGCACCACCACGGCGCCGATCAGCCACCACAGCTTGGCCATGCTGCCATCGGACTCGGCCGGCGCCGCCGGCACCGCCACCGCTCCCTCGGCCGGCGCCGCGCCGGCTTGCAGATGGGCCTCGAAGGCCTTGAAGAAGTCCTCGGTGATCTTGGCAGCGGTCGCGTCGATCAGGCGCGAGCCGATCTGCGCCATCTTCCCGCCGACGGTGGCGCGCGCGCTGTACTTCAGCAAGGTCTGCTGCGCGCCCTGCGCCGTGAGCGCGACGTCGGCCGCGCCCTTGCCGAAGCCGGCGACGCCGCCCTGGCCGTCGAAGTTGATCGTGTAGCTGTTCGGTGCCTGCACGTTGGTCATCGACAGGTGGCCCTTGAAGCGCGCGCTGACCGGGCCGACCTTCAGCGCGACCACCGCGGTCATCGCGTCGGGCCCGGTGCGCTCGAGCGATTCGCAGCCGGCGATGCACGACCTCAGCACCTGCGGATCGTTGAGCGCAGCCCAGGTCGTGTCGACGGAGGCCGGGATGGTGCGTTCGCCTTGCAGTTCCATGAGTTGTTTATGCCAGAAGTGAAGAGGGAGCGACCGAAGGCGCGCGCAAGGCCTTGCCGAGATC
>Ga0070667_100006091_pt1 | contig 10014 bp, 9 predicted proteins | sample KBSS33metaG_FD_64659 | JGI IMG/M metagenome (GOLD analysis project Ga0070667, IMG submission 64659) | Switchgrass rhizosphere microbial communities from Kellogg Biological Station, Michigan, USA - KBS S3-3 metaG | ecosystem: Host-associated > Plants > Roots > Rhizosphere > Soil ...
CGATCGAACACCAGAGATTGTCACGGGAAGTTGGTGCTGCTCAACTAGAGCTTCTCAAAATCCGCCGTGCAACAACGGAGCAAGAAAAATTGGCAGAAGAACAAGTGGAAGAGAAAACAACACATGAACCTTCTCTTGCATTTTTGCAAACGTATAGACAGGTGTTTCCGCATGACCCAGCACAGTTACTTTGTAATATTCATGTGCCAAAGATTTCCATCACAACTCCACCTGACCATTTATTTGTTGATCGGGAACCTATCTTTGAAGAGGATACGCGGTCAGTGTTGGACACCGCCAATGGCGAAGAAAAAGCAACGAAGGTCTTATTGTCTCCAAAGGAACAGTTTGAAGAAATATTAGAAGCTATCTATAGCGCAATTTTGTTTGAGATGACATATGACACACAAAGTCTCGATAATAATAATCATCAGCAAAATATGGTATTGCCTTCTGAACAATCTCGCAAATCATTTCGTTTTAATCCAGACATGACGTTGTTGCAGCACCTGATTCAAATTAGAATTATTTCAATGGACTTACAACGTAACGTATGTAAAACGCAATCTGTAGCGCATGAGCATGTGAAAGAATTGCAGAATTTACTCTTACTTGCAGATGCACGACCAAAAAATTCAAAAAATTCCATCGCGACGTTATCCTCCGTTAATACATTTCAAGAAGAGTTGGACGGGAATTCGGATTTGTGGCATATTGTTGAGACGTATGGATGCCAATGGACACATGAAAAGCAAATCGAATCTTCGAGTGCAATGGAATTAATTCGAAGGAAATTTAAGGAACTGCATGCGCTTGCAAAAGAGTATCATTGCTTTTCATCGGATTATAGTCACCAAGACCCAGTCTATGCAATCGAATCCAAACTCAAAATGCTAGCAACTCGATGCAGGTTTTTTGTGTCTGTTTTCTTTTTTGTTTGTTGGGGGACAATGGGGGAAATGAACTATTTTTTTTTTTGAATAGGAGTCTGGAACCGGAGATGGTGCCAAAGGCAGACTTATTGGAATGTGAATTACTTGTTCAAGTGCCTGTATCACGTTGCACGGCCTTTGGTTATGTACAAAACGCAAACAAGTTTGTTACGTTCGAGACTGTTTTGCGTGCAATCGCACATCCGTTCGATCCCGATTTACTTGCGAATCGGGATTTTTATCAAAATTTGTTCTGTGTTGTGACAATAGATCAAACACCCAAAAAAAAGCAAGATGTTGTTGCTGCAGAGGATGCAGTTCGTAGAACAAGTTTGGTTCCCGTTGCGTTTCCAATTATTTGTTTTCACAATCGCGAACTTGCTTTTGCACTTTTGGAACAAACATCTTTTACAACGCCTATTCAATCATGTATTCTGAAAGATCTTGTCCAAAATTTTAGTTACGAATAAAAAGGACAGGATAATAGGGACTATTTGGGCGCTTGCAGAGTTCGGGAACAATATTTGCCACATACACTTTTTTTAACAGTTAATTGCAAAACGAATCCGCAACCGGAAATGCTGACAATTTGCACATTTGCCTAAAATAGGAAATGTCGAACATTAATGATTTTTTGGGAAAAAAAAGCGCGGGCCAAGAAGGGAATTTTTGATGTTCAAAAAAAGATACACATATTAGGTATCTGCTAAAATCGTCCATCAAAATAAAGATGTTTTTTTTTTCCTTATTTCTCAGCATAGCCGAAATCATAATGCCTGCATACCTTTCAAACCGATGTGTTTTTTCTTGAATTTTAATTTTAATTTTTTTAAAGAACATGTTATATTTTGAAAAAAAAAGTTTTCATTCCACATGTGGGAAAAGGAAAGGAAAAAAAAAAGAACGTAACAAAAGAAAGACGCTATTCTTTTAGATCATGGTAGATTACAGTCGCAAGATTATTCCAATTGATGCATTACATCGCTTCAAGCTTCCTGCAAATCCCCCATGGGTTGGAAAACCAGAGAAGCTGGCGGGACCTATAGCAGCATTTGAAACACTATGTGATTATGTGAAGATGCTGTACGATTTCAAACCCGATATTGCAAAGGATGGGTTTTCGTTGGAAGATTGGGAATCATTTCTTGAGAATGTCTTTCTTGGCACTATCAAAGATACTACCGAACATGGTACAAGCTCTGTTTCACAAGGTGTCGTTCAAAAATTGAGCAAGGCAATGCCAAAGTTGATGTCAAGTGGTGCCGTTGTGTTTTGCAATGCAGGTAGCGGGGGCTGCAAACGCCAAGTGTATGGAGACCGCAAAGCAACAAACAGCGACGATAGAATTATTTATTGCCATTTTGAATGCAAAGGTGGAAACGAAGAGCCGTCACCCAATGCCGTGCAGCTTGGAAATTGGGTTCCACAGGACGCAAAAGATGAAACAGTCGAGAATTTAAAGGCTCGTTTTGAATTGCATCAACAGCGCGCACAAAAGGCTGCACTGGAGCTTCACGAAGAAATCGACAATCGTCAGCTTGATGCTTTGATGGTAATTTATACATTTATTACCGGCCCTGCGCGCGAAGCATGGGAAAAAGCTTCCGAGGTCGAAAAAGCGTTGATGGAACGTTCGGTAGAAATCTTGTTTGCTCCTGCTGCAGGAAACAAAAAGACTGGTTTTCGTTATGTACCATGGAATGGGCAAAGTTGGTTTATGTCACAAGAAGAAGAAGCAGCAATGGAACAATTGGCAACAACAACAATGTATGGCAATCTTGCAAAAGAAGAGCTTATTGACGGCGACCATGTGGTGCGTGAAACCTTTGGCATGGGACGCGGAAGTTCACAAATGGGCGTTCTCATGGCAAATGTGGGTATGAATCAAGAAACAACGGGTCGCAAGACGATTCGAGACTTGGTTAAACCGCAAATTCCGATGATTGCGCGCAACATGTTTCAGTTTCAGCATCAGAAATATGTCATTGCACTGAAATCTGGTTTTGCGATTTTGCTGGAAGACGATGCAAATAGCTGGCTGCGCGATACCATTATTCAACAGCATGAAGAAGATGCAGAAGGCGCCGAGGGAGACGAGGCAGATGAAGAGGAAGACGATGACACAAGTGTGGAAATGCATGTCAGCGGAAAGAAGGATGAGGCAAGTAAGGAAGACATGCACCTTCGAGAGAAGAGTGACCCAGTTATCAAAGACGTACAACTAAGTCTTGTTAGGGCTGTCAGAAAAATACGCAAGGATATGGAAAGCGCACTTGCAAAGCTTCAAGAAATTGAAAATAGGCTCAATGATGCAGGGAGGGATGTTGTATTCAAGTAAAATAGAGAATAAATGATTTGAAAAGCATCTTTTCTTATCATCTTATTCTCCAACGTTCTGAAAAATTCTAATGTTTTGTTCTTTTCTAAGTTAAACGAACAATCGGCAAAATAGGTTATGAAGCAAAGAGAGTAAGGCGAAAATATACGTTTAATCAAGAACTAACTAAAAACATTACACTAGGCTTGTTTAATTTGTTTGTTCTGACCAAAATGGGATGGTACACTAGCGTCCATGCTCCATACTTCCGTCCAAGGAAGACCGTATTTGAAGTTTAACAAGAGATAAGTTAATTTTTTGTGCTGTCTAGCAATTTGTGGCATGCTATACATAAATGAAATTTTCAAAATGGAGGTATCCATCATTGTTGGCCATTCAATCATAAGCGACACAACTAGAGCCACGATTAAATAAACCAAATTCAAAGACCATCCATACCTTTCATATGCATTACGCAATTGATTTTGCTTTTCGAGTTTTTGTGCGGCATCACGTTTTTCAAGAAACGATTTCCGGAGAAGTATGGCAACACTGTGTGCATCGGCAAGCTTATGCAATTCAGGCTTTAGAAGGAAGAAAGCAGTCACATCACCATCGTTTTTCAAATCTTCGATTGCAAACTTTTTTTCGCGCAAGTCCCGTGCAAGCTCGGTGATAAACTCATGCATAATATAATTTTCATCGGGGACGTTGTGACACACAGTTTGCCTTCACTCTCTTGAATATTGTCGCGACACAACACATTGTTCAATAAGTTGTGCTCAATCCATTCCTTGACTGAGCGCAGAATAGTTTCTTGCAAGTTTCTGGTTTTCGCGGCTGCTGTCTCGAGAACATTATTCTTTTCTTGCGCGCGCAATGCTTCCAATGGCGGAATATGCGTCCGGTCGCACATCGAGCTCTAAAAAAGCGCACTTAAGATTTTTTTTTCTTTCTTATGGTTTTTCATTTATTTGAAAAAAATTCACAAGAAATCTATTCGATCAAGAATTTTGTTTTTTAACTTGTAAGTATGTTAGTTAAGGGATGTTAGTTTTTTTTGTTACTTGTAATAGTACAGATTTGATTGGTTTGTTTGTAAATCTGATATTAATGATTTGTTCTTTGGGAATACCGTGAACAGAACTTAATAGCAATGTAAAGCCAAGTTAACCAACATGTCATGAAAAGTAACATTGATCAAAATTTAATTCTTTGTAATTGCAGTAAATTCACAAGTAGGATAAACATTAATCGTTTGGGGAAAAGCATGAGTAGAACTTATAAACATTATCATTGTGTCACTAGGAATCATATTAATTACTGTGTGTAAAAAAAATGTAGGTTGTCCTGAATTTTCACTTGTTGTTGTTTCAGCAACAATTGTACTATTATGACTCATCGCGAGAATGGCGTTATTGGCCACTCCAAAGCTGCCCGAAAAGAAAAATGTTGTTAAGCCCGACAAACCACTAAACTGAAAAAATGGTGGAACACCTAAGCCCGTGAAAATAGGCACACGAACACCCGGTGTCGAATATGCTATACCTGCTGACACACCCTTTATGGTTACAGAGGATAAATGATTACTTTGTGATCCTGAAAATCCCATTTGGCCTTGTGTGCCCTGTGCACCTTGAAAACCTTGGGAGCCATACATGGCATTCGTAGGACCAGATAATCCTTGTGGACCTGAATGCTGTGCGTTGGATCCAATAACTCCTTGTGCTCCTTGTGAACCAGTTAAGAGATCAGATCCTTGAAATCCTTGTATTCCACGATTTCCTTGTGCTCCTTGTGTCCCTATCATTCCTTGTACACCCATATGACCTTGTTGTCCAGATATGCCGGCCAATCCACGATCACCCTGGGAACCGAAACTACCTTGCTGTCCACTGTTGCCAATATCTCCCTGTGGGCCACATAACCCTTGTGGCCCCGTGACTGTGACACTGGTAGATGGACCTTGAAATCCAATCTTCCCTTGAAATCCATCAACACCTTGTGTACCATTGTCTGTGTTACCAATAAATCCTTGTGATCCTAAAGCTTCAAATGGGTTTTCAGGTCCAACAAATCCACGTGGGCCTTGTTGGCCACTTTGTCCTTGAACACCTTGCGGACCGTCTAATATTATCGTTGCACCTTGGAATCCAATTGTACCAAATATCGTATTATCTTGTCCTTGTGGACCTTGTTTACCACGTTTACCAGGCTTGCCTGTGTTTCCAGGACATCCTCGTGGTCCTCGATGGATACCATCTTGGTTGTCTTTTAAATCTTCTAACTCTTCAATACAGCAACGACAATGCGCTGGCATCTTTTGTTTTTGCTTTGTTTGTTTTTGTGTGTTTTTATCAAAGTGCAACTTCAATAACAGTGAAATTGAATGCAAATACAGTCCATGTTGCAATGATTCTAGCAGAAACCGTTGCTGCTTGTGCCACGTAACTTGCATGAATGGATACAACTTTAATATCTGATGGCGACATGATAGTTCGCGTGTCGGCAAGGACATTGGCACCATCATATAACGTAGTAGGTATGTTTTGGGTTGTGAATGGAGGTAAAACAGGAATGATTGCCGCAGCCGTAAAAAATACAGTATACCGATGGCCAATAATTGTGCTCAAAATCGCCACATCCGTTCCAAATAAACCATTGATAGGTACTTGGGCCAAGGTTTGACCTATACTTTGTGGAATCCAAATAAGTTCACCATTACCAGGTGCACCCTGAACACCACGAAACCCATCGAGATTCGAAACATCTCCTTGTGGTCCTTGTATGCCTTGTAAAGCAAGCGACGATGGGGGTCCTTGCATGCCTTGTACACCTTGTCCTTGTTTGCCCTGGTAACCAACGACTCCTTGTGAACCACTTTCAGTGGTTCCTTGCATACCTACTGGACCCTGAAAGCCGGTTGTTTCATCTTGGTTGTTTGATTCTCCCACAAGTCCTTGTGGCCCATTGTTGCTCCCTACACCTTGTATTCCCATCGCCCCAACAAATCCCATCGGTCCTAAATTCCCTTGAGCGCCTTTGTCACTTTGTGGGCCTACATTACCTTGAAATCCAGTTGTTGTACTAATAGCATCGCCATCTGATCCTTGCGTACCTCGAACGCCTTCTGGACCTTCTTGCCCCATTTGATTTATTGCATTCGGTCCTTGTACGCCTTGAAACCCACTAGTTATATTTCCATCATGACCTTGTTGTCCCTGTAATCCAGTGTCCCCATTGTTTCCAGAGTACCCCTGCGCACCTTCATTTTCACTTACATTAGCAAACCCCTGTGTACCTTGTAATCCAAAGGTACCTTGTGAACCTTGCGAACCAATACAACCTTGTGGGCCATGATTTCCACGTTTTCCTTTTTTTCCTTCCTTGCAATGTGCATTGCAGTTTGAATCACAAGGTATTCCAAAGCATGTTTTGTCATCACACATTTTTTTTTTGAAAACAAAAAAAAAGTTCGTTTATTTATATTATTTTTTTTTAACTAACACGCAAAAGAGTAAAACGGCGTACGAAAGAGATAACTGTGAATCCATCGGTATTATTTTGCCATAAAATATTTACAGTTTGATTCGCGTTAACTTGATTTAACGTATGCATGCAAAAAGATTGATTATTGCCACTCCATGAAACACGTTGCTCATGGACTGGAGTTGCATCCACGGTAATCTGAAAAGATTGGTTATTAATAAAAGCATCACTGCTTGCGAATAATGTAGTATCAAACACTATTAAATACATTCCAGATCCTTGTGTTAAAGGTGCATTTGAAGTCATCAACAATAAGTAACCGGGGGGTAAACCAGTTCTGAATGCATCCTTTATAATTGATTGATAACTCTGTGTAACAAGCAATTCCTGTTGAGTACCTTGTGTTCCCGCAAGACCTTGAAATCCACGCGCTCCTCCATAACCTTGAGGCCCACTCATAAAAATGGAGGATCCTTGTACACCTTGGGGGCCTGGTGTGTTTACACCTTGCACACCTTGTGGACCCATAGAACCCTGCATGCCCATGTGCGAAAACCCAAGAAATCCAGAATTTCCTTGTGACCCCATGTAACCACGTAATCCTTGGTACCCTTGAGAGCCTTGAAATCCTATTTGTGATTGTGGTCCAACCATCCCCTGAAATCCATATGAGCCCTGAAATCCTTGTTGACCTTGCATCCCAATTGCTTCGCATTGAGTGGCGCCTTCATAACCTTGTGATCCTTCAAATTTCACAAATCCTTGAAAACCGAGTATTCCTTGCATTCCGCTTCCGCCTTGTGTACCAGGAATACTAGCACCTATTTCACCTTGATATCCCTGTGAACCTTGTGTAATCGGACCCTGATCCCCACGTGGTCCTTGGAATCCATCGAATCCTATTTGCCCTTGTGCGCCTTGTGGACCAGTATCATTTGGTCCTTGTGCTCCTACTTGCCCCTGTGATCCATTTATACCTGGAAAGCCTTTAAGACCTCTTTTACCCCGTCGTCCACATGATCCTTGACGTCCTCTACGACCTTTGGGACAATTTTCGCTATGTTTGCAATCAGACTCACAACATGGCATGTTTTTAAAAGAAAATAGTAGTTTTTTTTTTTATTTTTCGATTAGCAAAAACCAAAAAAAAAAGAATGGTAAATCAAGAATTTTTTAATCTTTTTCATCCTTTGATTGGTGACCCAGCTCGTATTCTTACGGAATATATACCGGTTTGCAAGAAACCAAAATGTGGGATCGATGTGTGCATGCATCCAAACTTTTCATATACCCACTGACGGGAAACCTGGAATTTACCATTGCTATTATGATGCGGTTATTCTTGCTACTTCAGAATATGTGCTTCGTGTGTTGACAATAAAAGAACACAATTTTCCAATGGGGAGTTATAATGATGGACTTACACATTCCATTAGTTATTCTTGCATGCTAGAACTAATGCCTGATGAATATGTTCATGTGTGGATTGATGATGATTCAATTACATGCACAAATTCTTCTTTCACATGTTCTCTTTTGGCATAACGCATTTTTCACAACATAAATAATACCATGGAAAACCATGAATTTGGTCATCAAGACTATCTGCAGTCACAAGAGTGCGTTTTCTTATTCTAACATACATTCTTTTCGGTACTGGAGATGTCATTATGGAATTGCATTCAATACAGTACGTTGAAAACTCACGATGGGAATCAAAGAGTGCCAGCTCAGTTTTGGAATCGCATAATGTTATCAACCAATAAAGCTTTTGTTATTGTGTATTTTTGTCCATGTGTGTCGTTTGCCAATTTAGTGATTTTTTCATAGTGAACTTTCCAATATACATCTTGATGTTCCACGCATTAAGAAATTCACAGCTTGGTACCGCACCAACATCTTTGCATGCAAACTCTTTTTGAGCGTCATGACATTCTTCGGACGACATACCAAACAAAAACTCCAATACTTGCATCATATCCTAAAAAAATGCGTTTTTTTTGTCGTGTGTTTTTTTTTGTCGTAGCAAAGAAAAAAGAAAAAAAAAATTTAATAGGTCTAATGCCTGTTATTAGTGAGATCGATCCTGTTTTGGAAGATCTAGAACAACAACGAAACATAGCACGTGCTACTAAACCACCTGAGTACATTGACAATATGTTTGTGTTTTTACAACTTTTGAAACGGTGGACACCTGAGAATGCGGCAAAACAAAGAAAACCAACACAACTATCTCCGCAAGCAATGCAAACCGCTGCCGATTTAATAGATATGTATATTCCACACAAAGGCCGCGTGTTGGTTCCACACAAAGGCCGCGTGTTGGAGATGGGAAGTGAAACTTGCATTACTAGTATGCGTTTATGCTCGCGCAATTTTGGTGAAACATGGATGCACATGAATTATGTACAGATTGTTGCCAAATATGGACAGCAATCGAATGTGTTGTTATTTAATATGCCAGCAACTCACACGATACCTAAATTCAGACCTTCCTTTGGCTCTTTAGCTCTTATTGATGACAATGACGAATTCTATTCCGGATATTGTGATTATTATGCGATTAAGATGTTTATTGAACAAGAAAGCAAAGAATCCATGCGCATGGTAATTTTCATTGGGGAAATAGGAGTCAGCTCAGGTTCGTGTGGATTGTATGCATACTTATTGGATCATCCGCAACTGGATCTTGTTTTGCGCAAAGAAATCTCCCAAGAACCAAGTCCGGATCATCCAAATTATTTGATTTCGCATGAATTATTTATATTTCACATCTTACAGAAATAAAATTTAAAAAAAAAAGTTTTCATTGCGCATAATGCATTCGCTCACGAAATAGACGCATGATTTCATTTCCGCGTTCTTGTCCGATTTTTGCACCTACTTCGACACCTCTTTTGTGTGCAGCTATATATGCTTGTTGATTGTTTGTGAAATCTACTAAGCTCAATCCCACATATTTCACTTGCTGAAACATGTGCTCACGTTCGTTTGTTAAACGTTGTAGTTGCCGCAAGATTTCATAGAATTCCATCTCGTCACAGATCGTAGCTGGCATTTTTGGAATTTTGCGAGTGCGATTTTTTTTTGATAATTTAAAATAATAATAAATAGTAAATTTTAAAGAAATAAATTGATTTTTAAAACCTTTTTTGCAGATAAACATGTTTTGCACGCAATGTGGTGCGCAACTACAACAATGTGATAATTTTTGTGCAAAATGTGGCAAAGCAAGCAAGACCGAAGTTAAAACAATGAAACCAGAAGTTGACCCAC
>Ga0070667_100006098_pt1 | contig 10008 bp, 12 predicted proteins | sample KBSS33metaG_FD_64659 | JGI IMG/M metagenome (GOLD analysis project Ga0070667, IMG submission 64659) | Switchgrass rhizosphere microbial communities from Kellogg Biological Station, Michigan, USA - KBS S3-3 metaG | ecosystem: Host-associated > Plants > Roots > Rhizosphere > Soil ...
CTCGCGGACGTGATCTGTGACTTTGGCGCTGCTGCGGGTGTTGTACTCGGGAGCGGACGAGCCGAACCCGAAGCGCTCGACCGGCGCTGGACCGGCGCCATCCTTCACAAAAATGACCTCATCGAGGAAACCGGTCTCGGGGCCGCGGTTCTAGGTGACCCGGCACACAGTATTGCCTGGCTGGCCAACAGGACAGCGGGCCTCGACAGAGGTCTCGAGGCGGGGGACGTTCTGCTGTCCGGCTCATTCACCAAACCTGTTGCCGCGGCGCGTGACGATGTGTTGCGTGTCGATTACGGTCCCCTCGGTTGCTTGTCATTCAAGCTCACCTGAGGGCGCTTGACAGTCCGCCCCGGCGAGATAATTATGATGTTAAGCATCTGCCGGTGAGTGAGTTGGGCGAGGGCGCATGGCGCACATCCTGATTGAGTATTCCGCCAATCTGAGCGGACGCATTGATTTGCCACGCTTTCTCGAGGCCGTGCACGCGGCCGCGCTTGGCACCGGCATCTTCCCCGTTGGGGGCGTCCGCACCCGCGCATATGCGGCCGAGCATTACCGGATCGCCGATGGGCATGCGGACAATGCATTTGTGCATACGATGCTGCGTGTGGGGCACGGACGCGATGTGGAGACACGCAAGCGTGCGTGTGAGGCGATCTTCGCGGCTATCTGCGATCAGCTTGCGGGCCTGTTCGAGCAGTTGCCACTGGGGCTGTCGCTCGAGATGCAGGAGATCGATCCGGTACTGACATTGAAGAAAAACAATCTGCACGAATACGTCAAGCGACGCACGGCGGGTCAAAAATGAGCGCGGCGCTCGAAGCCAACATTCAGAAGGCTAACGGTTATCTCGCCCGGTGGCGGGCCACACCGCTCGGGCATTTCATCGCGGGCCGCGCCGAATCCGGCTCGGGCCGTGATGTGTTCGACAACATCTCGCCGGTGGACGGCCGGGTGCTCAACCAGGTTTTGTCGGGCAACGAGCGTGATGTGGACGCTGCTGCCACTGCGGCGCAGCGGGCTTTCCCGGCATGGCGTGCCAAGTCTGGCGATGAGCGTCGCGCAATTCTGCACCACGTCGCTGACTTGATCGAGTCCCGGCGCGAGCAGATCGCGTTCGTTGAATGCATGGATACGGGGCAGGCGCTGCGTTTCATGAGCGGCGCGGCGTTGCGCGCGGCCGAGAACTTTCGTTTCTTTGCAGATCGTGCTCCTGGCGCTTGCGATGGCCTGGCACTTCCGGCTGCCGAGCACCTGAACTATACGGTTCGGCAGCCGCTTGGACCCGTGGCGATCATCACGCCGTGGAACACGCCTTTCATGTTATCTACGTGGAAGATTGCGCCCGCGCTCGCGGCGGGGTGCACTGTCGTTCACAAGCCAGCCGAATGGAGCCCGCTGACGGCGACTCTGCTCGCAGAGATCATGACAGAAGCCGGTGTTCCCGCCGGTGTCGTGAACCTGGTGAATGGAATCGGTGAGCAGGCCGGCAAGTTGCTCACGGAGCATCCGGCGATCCGGGCCACGGCCTTCATCGGTGAATCGAGGACCGGCAGCCTCATTATGAGCCAGGGCGCACCGACGCTGAAACGTGTCCACCTGGAGTTGGGAGGCAAGAATCCGGTCATTGTGTTTGCGGATGCGGACCTGGATCGTGCGGTCGACGCCGCGGTCTTCATGATCTACAGCCTCAACGGCGAGCGATGTACCTCATCGAGCCGGCTGCTCGTTCAGGCGTCAATCTATGACAGCTTCGTGGAGCGAGTGGCTGAGCGGGCCCGCAGGTTGAAGGTGGGTCATCCCCTGGATCCGGCTACCGAAGTGGGACCGCTGATACATCAGCGCCATCTATCCAAGGTGCTGAGCTATTTTGATATAGCACACAGCGAAGGCGCCCAGATCCGCGCGGGTGGCACGCGTGCTGCCGGGCCTGAGGGCGGACTTTACGTCCAGCCGACGTTGTTTGCCGGAGCGAAGAACTCGATGCGCATCGCGCGGGAGGAAATCTTCGGCCCTGTCCTGACTGCCATTTCGTTCGCTGACGAAGCGGAGGCGCTGTCAATCGCCAACGACACGCAGTATGGGCTCACAGCCTACATCTGGACCGGTGACAGCGGCCGCGCACTTCGTATGGCACAGCGCGTCGAGGCCGGGATGGTGTGGGTGAACTCGGAGAACAACCGCCATCTGCCTACGCCGTTCGGAGGCATCAAGGCGAGTGGAATTGGGCGGGACGGCGGCGACTACAGCTTCGATTTCTACATGGAGACGAAAAACATCTGCCTGGCGCACGGAACCCACCGGGTTCCCAAACTGGGCGCGTGACTGACCCACATAGGAGTGTTCACGTGACCGCGCTACTCAAAAGACTCAGGGGCTCCATGCCGCCGCTTGTCACCCCCATGCGCAACGGCGCGGTGGACTACGACACTTACGCCGGCCTGGTTGAATTTCAAATCAAGGATGGCTCGCATGGCATCCTCGTCAACGGCACGACCGCGGAACCTTCCACGCTCACCATTGAAGAGCGCAACCGGTTGGTTGACATCGCGGTGGATGTTACGAGCAAACGCGTGCCGGTGATCGCAGCCACCGGATCACAATCACTGCTCGAAACGCGCCAGCTCACGGAACATGCCGCGCAGGCCGGAGCGGATTCACTCCTGATCGTGACACCGTACTACATCCGGCCACCACAGCGCGGACTTGTCGCCTACTACCTGGAGATCGCCTCCATATCGCAACTGCCGTGGATGGTCTATCACATTCCGGGCCGGGCTGCGGTGGGCGTGACCATCGATACATTGAAGGAGCTGCGCGAGCGCTCGCCGAATTTTGTCGGTATGAAACACGCCGTGAACGACCTCGCTCTCGTGTCCGAGTGCATGGCTGCACTCGGCACGGACTTCCACATATTTGTCGGCCTGGAGGAGTTGAGCTTTCCGATGATGGCGGTGGGTGCCTGCGGACTGATGAATGCGGTGGGCAACCTGCGCCCGCGGGTGCTTGCGGATCTGTGCGAGGCGGTGTGGGCCAATGACCTGCCGCAGGCACGGGCCCTGCACCAGGCGCTGCTGGAGATCAACCAGGCGGTGTTTTTCGATACCAACCCGATACCGATCAAGTACATGATGCGCCGGCTCGGCCTGTTGCCCACCAACGAGCACCGTTTGCCCAACGTACCGGCGACTCCGGAGCTGGAGAAAAGACTGGACAATGTGCTCAGGCGCGCCGGCCTGTTGCAGGACCGCGCGGCATGAAGGCTTTCGGTCCCAGCCGTGGCACCCGGTATTTCTGTATCGGGGTGAACTATCCGGAGCGCAACGAAGAGTACCGGGATGGTTCCGAGCGGCCGAAATATCCGAGCGTGTTTATCCGCACGCATACTTCCTTCGTTCACCACGAAGAGCCGATCGTCAGACCGCGCGAGTCCGAGCAGCTCGACTATGAGGGCGAGATCGTGGTGGTCATCGGTGAGGGCGGACGAAGGATTCCACAGGCTGATGCGTTGTCGCACATCCTGGGCTATTCGTGCGCCAATGAAGGCTCCGTGCGAGATTGGCTGCGTCATTCTAAATTCAACGTGACACAGGGCAAGAATTTCGATCGCTCGGGCGCGCTGGGGCCTTCGTTGGTGCCCGCGGATCAGATCGGCGGGCGGCCGCTGCGGGTAATCACGCGGGTGAACGGGGAAGTACGTCAGGATGACACGAGTGACCGGATGATATTCCCCATCCCGTATCTGATCAGCTACCTGTCGACTTTCTGCTCACTCGAGAGCGGCGACGTCATTTTGACCGGTACGCCGAGCGGTGCGGGCGCCAGGTTCGATCCGCCCAGGTACCTGCGCCCCGGTGACGTTGTCGAGGTCGAGGTGCCGGGCGTCGGGTTATTGAAAAATCACGTCGTCGATGACGAGCGTTGAGCGGAAGCACGCGATGGTATCCAAACACGACAAGATTCCGATGCGCGGCTTCTCGCAATCGCTGCCGATGGCATTATTGCGAGCCCGGGAGGCCGTCATGCGGCGCTTCCGTCCCAGCCTGCGCAGCCGGGGCGTCACCGAACAGCAATGGCGGGTCCTGCGAGCTCTTGCGCATTCCGGGCCGCTGGAGGTGACTGCACTCGCGGAATCGACCTTCCTGCTGGCGCCCAGTCTGTCCCGTATCCTGCCGGATCTGCAGACACGCGGTTACATCAGCCGGCGGCAATTGGATTCCGACCTGCGCCGCACCGTAGTGAGCCTGGAGCCGAAAGCACTGCAGCTTATCGCAGCCCATGCCCCGGATTCGGAAAGCATCTACGACTCAATCGCGCGTAGCTTCGGCCAGGAGCGGCTCGATCAGTTGTTCAAACTGCTGCGCGAGCTCGAGGAGACGCTGGTTGCGCAGGCTGCGAATCCCGCGGGCGGGGATCAGCAGTCAGCGCGCCCCGCGGCGCGCAGGCGGATGGCGCGATGAGCCTGTACGCCGTGCAGAAGTTGATTTATCAGCTCAACAGGGACTCACGGGTCCGCGAGCAGCTCGCGCACGACTTCGACGGCTTGCTCGCACAATATGAGTTGACCGAGGAAGAGCGTATTGCCATCCGTGACCCGGACATTGGGCTCCTCTACGTCATGGGTGTAAATGGGCAACTGTTGATGCATTACGCCGCATTGCGTGGATTCGAGTGGGATGCGTACATTGAGGCGATGCGGGAGGGAGAGCGCAGGCATGGGCCGGTCAGGACTGGCTTGTACACGAGCGCTGGGAGTAGGTCATGAGCCTGGTGTTTGCGGGCGTTTGCAGTCATGCCCCAGGTATCGTCGGGCGAAAGGACAGAGCCGACCCGGTGTTGCGCGACGGTCTGTACGCTGCCTATGACCGGATGCGGCTGGCGATGGAGGCGGCGCGGCCCGATGCGCTGGTGGTGATTGCCGCTGAGCATTTCGCAAACTTCTTCATGAACAACATGCCGGCCATCTGTATGGGGATGGGCGAGCACTACGAGGGTCCGATCGAGGACGAGGCGTGGCTCGGCATCAAGCGCACGCGTGTGCCGGGCGACCCGCAGCTGAGCCGGGCACTGATCGAGGAGGTCATGACTGACATTGACCTCGCCTACGCGCAGGAATGGAAGTTCGATCATGGCATCAGCGTGCCGCTGCACTTTCTGACGCCGCGCTATGACCTACCGATCGTCCCGGTCAACATCAACTGCCAGGGACCGCCACTGATCCCGCTCAAGCGCTGCTATGAATTTGGCCGCGCGCTGCGGCGTGCGTGTGCGGCTCATCCCAAGCGAATAGCCGTGGTTGGTACCGGTGGCATCTCGCACTGGCCGGCTACGCCGGACTCCGGGCGGATCAATGAGGCGTGGGATCGGGAATTCCTCGACAAGTTTATCGGCAACCGGCGGACGGAGTTGCTCGCCTACAAGGACGAGCAGACCTGGCGCGAAGCCGGGCAGGGCGGATTCGAGATCCGCACCTTCATTGCGGTGGCTGGGGCGGCTGAGGGTTACACCGGTGAAGTGTGGTTTTACGCTCCCATACCGATTTTTGCGGTGGGTTGCACCATCGCGGTCATGAACCTGGGACAGGAGGTACGGCATGAAGATGGACAAGGTGGAGAACCGGCTCGCTGACAAGCTCGCCGAGGAGCTCGAGCATCCTTTATCGCATCGCGCGAGCGGGCGCCGATCGAGTCCACCGTTTCGAGCCGATCACGTTGGAAGCTTGCTGCGCCCAAGGCCGCTGCTGGAGGCTCGCGAGGCTCACAAGCGTGGCGAGTTATCGGCGTCGCGCTTACGTGAAGTGGAAGACGACGCAATTCGCGAAGTTGTACGCCTGCAGGAAGACCTGGGATTGCAGGCGGTTACTGACGGCGAGTTTCGTCGTGGCTCCTGGCATATGGATTTTCTCTACCAGTTCGGCGGCGTGACGCGCGTTCAGGACAATCTCAAAGTTCAGTTTCATAACGCCGAGGGAGACATCGAGTTCACACCCGCGGCGCTCCGGGTCACGGGACCTCTGCGCTTGCAGCACTGCATATTTGGAGAGGACTTCAGCTTCCTCAAGTCGGTCTCGCAGGCTGTTCCGAAGTTGACCATCCCCTCACCCAGCATGATGCACTATCGTGGTGGCAGGTCAGCCATCGACGCGAGCGCCTATCCCGATATCAAGGAATTCTGGCGTGATCTGGCCCGGGCGTACGCGGATGAGCTGAGCCAGTTGGGGAAGCTTGGATGCACTTACCTGCAGATGGACGACACGAGCCTTGCGTACCTCAATGACCCACAGCAGCGGGATTACGTTGCGCGGTTGGGAGGAGATCGCGACGCCCAACATCTCGTCTACATCGATCTCATCAACGGCGCGCTTGCGGGCAAACCGCCAGGAATGACGGTCTGTACTCATCTTTGTCGCGGCAACTTCCGTTCGTCGTGGGTTGCCTCCGGCGGCTATGACTACGTCGCGGAGGCGTTGTTTGGCGAGTTGAACGTGGATGGCTATTTCCTCGAGTACGACGACGAGCGCTCGGGCGGTTTCGAGCCTCTGCGGTTCGTACCCAAAGGTAAGTTCGTCGTGCTTGGACTGGTGACGTCCAAGCGCCCTGAGCTGGAAAGCAAGGACGCCCTGAAGCGGCGGATTGATGCGGCCGCGAAGTTCGTGCCACTGGAGCAACTGTGCCTCAGTCCGCAATGCGGGTTCTCCTCGACGCAGGAAGGTAACGCGCTGACGCTGGATGAGCAGATCGCGAAGTTGCGTCTGGTCGTGGAGATCGCCCACGAGGTGTGGCGCTGACACGCGGCAAGGTGACGCCGCTCCCTACGCAGGCCGCGCCAAAATGACATGTCAGCACGTGACAGTTCAGGGCGAAGACGAGTCGTTGCGCTCGAGGAGCGCATAGCCGGCAAACTTGCGCATCGCTTGCCGCCGTTCGGATGACAACCAGAGCCGCGCGGCGGCCATCAGCAGACGCAAATGGCGGGGTGCTGGGAACGGGCGGCCCACGCGCTCGGCTTCGTCGATGTAATAGCGGATGTCCTTCATTCGCCATCCATGGCCCTTGAAGAAGTCGAGCCAGTCGCCCGGTGCGAACTTGAACGGAGCGTTTTGCATGGCGCGGTTGACGCGGCTTCGCTGCCGATATTTGTGCGCCTCCAGCGAAAAGTAGTCCAGGATCCACAAACGTGCCTGACTGGTGGCGAAGAGGTCGTCGGCCAGCGAGGCCACCTGCTCATTGTCGAGATACGGCACCACGCCCTCGGTGAGCACGAGTATCGCCTTTGATTGCGCATTGGCGCGCGCAAATAGCTCGCGCCGCGCGGCACGGTCGGACAGGTCGATCTTTACCCGTTCCAGGTGGCAGCACGGGCTGTCAGTCCGAAGTTGGGTTTCTTTGTACTCGAGGATCCGCGGGTAGTCCGCCTCGATCCACCGAAGCGAGGCAGGTAGCTTCATCCTGTACGGACGCGCGTCGAGACCCGCTCCGAGGCTCAGGACCGTATCCACGCCGGCGCTGATTGCGGACTCCAGGAAACGGTCAATGATTCCGGTGCGCAGTGCCACGGCCCAGGCGACGACGCGCGAGGTTGGCATCGCTTCGGAGATCTGTCTGCCGCGCTCTCCGGCCAACTTGGCGGCGAACGGATCGTGGAACAGGGCATCACCACGCTCGCTCTCGAGCTTGCGGTGATAGGCGATCCAGAAGGCGGTATCCGAGACGTCGCTGATCGGTGAGCCCATCGCAGCGATTCTAGCCGATAATGGCTTCACCCGAGTTCGGGCGGCAGCCCAAAAGTGAGGCGCACCATGCACCCAGTCAGTGGAGGATGCTATTGCGGCAATATTCTGCTGGACCTGCAACTGTCCAACGAGCCTGGAAGCTACGACCCCAGGGCTTGTGACTGTGCGTTTTGCCGCAAACATGGCGCGGCTTATATTTCCGATCCGCAGGGGTCGCTGCGGGTTCGGATCAACGATCAGCGCCGGGTTGGGACTTTTCGGCAGGGAAGTGAGCTGGCCGAAATGTTCCTGTGTACCCATTGCGGTGTGCTGATTGGCGCTCTGTACCGAGCCGAAGGTCGGGTCTACGCCACCGTGAATGTGCGAGCCGTCGAAGGCACTGCGCATTTTGGCATGGAGCGGCCGGTTTCACCGCAAAAGCTCTCGCCTGACGCCAAGGTTGCGCGCTGGAAGGAGCTGTGGTTCGCCGGTGTTGAGTTGGGGTAAGCGGTAAAGCGCTAACGATCGGTGCGCGACAGGACTCCGGCCGTCACGATGACCACAGCGCCTACCAGCAGGCCCCAGCTGAGCGACGCTAGTCCAAGGGCACCGAGCAGCAGCCCACGACAGACCGCTGAGCAATGCCAGCGCGACACCGGTACCCGATAGCGACAGCTTGCCGCCGACCAGGAGTATCGCGGTGCCCGCGAATCCCAATCCGAGCCCGATGATTTGCCGGACGCGCAGCCTGAATAGCCGCAGAACGGCGCCCGTAGCCACGATTTGTGGGGCGATGTCGCGCAACGCATCGCAGCCGTGCGCAATCGGCGGCACGCGCGAGGGGCGGTCTAACAGGGTTAACGTGATCCATCCAATTCCAAACGCGATTGTGAGGCACTCGAATGCCGGCATCTCGAGCGACCAAAGCGCCAGCGCCGGCCAGGTGGACCACAGCGGTATCGCGAGCGCACCCACGCACGTCCACGTGTTCGGCGACCATGTCCGAGCCCAAGCCGAGCGGGCGATGTGGCCAAGGCTCGTGGAATCGCAAAAGTCGCTAAAGACGCTGGCCTTGGGCGGGAGAGCCTCTATAAGGCGCTCGCGCCTGGTGCAAAGATCCGGTACGAGACTGTTCGCAAGCTACTCGATTCTCTTGGCGTGCGGTTGACTGTGACAGCTGCTTAGATGCTCAAGGCCATCTCGTCGGCCAGGGTGTCAGCCGGCGCAACGGCCCCCGTCAATTATGTAGGCTGCTCCCGTGATTCCGGAACTCTCGTCTGAGGCGAGAAACAGGGTCAACGAGGCTACTTCCTCCGGCGTGTTCATGCGGCCCAGGGGAGAGCGCTTGTTCATTTCAACTATCTGCTCGGGACTCAACGCGCTGAGAATCGAGGTTTCGGTCATGCCGGGACATACTGCGTTGACGCGAATGTTGTCCTGGACGTATTCCAACGCCGCGGTGCGAGTCAGCATCAGCAGGCCGCCCTTTGAGGTGATGTACGCGGACGAGCCGGGTGAGGCGCGAAAGCTGCCCACCGAGGCCATATTCACGATCGATCCGCCACCCGATACGAGCATGAGCGGAATCGCGGCGCGCAACGTCAGGAAGGTGCCGCGCAGATTCGTTGCCATGACGCGGTCCCATTCGTCGAGACCGAGCTCATGAATGCGGACGCCGGATGGCCCGCCGACACCGGCGTTGTTGCACAAGATGTCGAGGCGACCGAAGCGTTGTTCGCATGCCTGCACCATGGCCTCGACATCCTGCGGCCGGCTTATATCGGCGCGGAAGGCGGTTACGTCACCGCCAGCCGATGAGGGCACAGACTCAACTTCGGCTCGCCGCGCAACCGCAAATACTCGCGCACCTTCGGCGGCAAAACGTTTGGTCACCGCAAGCCCGATCCCCGAGCTGGCGCCCGTTACCAGCGCGACTTTCCCCTGCAGCCTGGACATGCGCTCCCCCCAATTGGTTGACGCTCGTTTCCGAACGCGATTAGTATAATCGAACGGTGTTCACATATCCGTCGCGATCGAATGATCGTGCCTCAACGTACTGAGGGGGCGACGTTGGAACTCCAGCTCAAGGGCAAGCGCGCGCTCGTCACCGGCAGCAGCTCAGGCATCGGTGCAGGTATTGCGCAGTCCTTGGCTGCGGAAGGCGCTCTCGTGGTGGTACATGGACGCAACGAAGCTCGTGCCAATGCGATCGCGCGGATGATCCGTGGCGCCGGTGGCCAATGCGTTGTGGCACTGGGCGACTTGGCCACTTCCGACGGTGCCTCGCGCGTGGC
>Ga0070667_100006102_pt1 | contig 10005 bp, 7 predicted proteins | sample KBSS33metaG_FD_64659 | JGI IMG/M metagenome (GOLD analysis project Ga0070667, IMG submission 64659) | Switchgrass rhizosphere microbial communities from Kellogg Biological Station, Michigan, USA - KBS S3-3 metaG | ecosystem: Host-associated > Plants > Roots > Rhizosphere > Soil ...
ACACCGAAGCATCCTTACACGCAAGCACTGCTCGGCTCAACACCGCGCCTGGGCGGAGAGCGAGTGCAGGCGCCACTCACGAGGGATCTGCCGGACCCTCGTCACCCACCGTCTGGATGTCGCTTTCACACTCGCTGCCCAATCGGTCCACTGACGCACGCCGACCGAACGGTCTGTATTGACAGCGACCCGCAAGCGATCGCCGACCAACAGCCCCACCGTGCTGCCTGCCACTTTGCCGGCGAAGACCTACGCAGCTTCTATTCCGGCAGGAATGGACATGCGGAAAGATACGAAGTCCGCGTCAATTAGAGGAGACTAATACATGTACGTTGAACGAATTTGGCTTGATGGGAAAGTAGTGGTTGTACTCGGTGCCGGCGGAGGCAGCATGGGCACGGCTACCTCGCTTGCTCTCGCTGAGGCTGGTGCGACCGTGGTCGGTGTGGATATCAGCGACGAACGCGTCGCTGAGATCGGTGAATTGGTTAGATCGATCGGCGGCAAGTTTCACGGCGTGACTGCCGATGTACGTGTGACAGAACATCTCCGTGACCTCGTAAGAAACACTGTGAAAGACTTTGGTGGCATCGATGGTCTGGCAAACGTCGCCGGTGGGTCGTCACCCGGTACGTGGCACCGGATGGACGACTACCCCGACGACGCTTATGAGCAGCAGATGGCGCTTAACCTTGGCTACGTCGTCAAAGCATGCCGCGAAGTGGGACGACACATGATCGAACGGGGCCATGGCGGAGTGATCGTCAACTATTCATCGACGTCTGCTCACGCCAGCTCGCCATACCACGGCGTATATGGCGCGGCAAAGGCGGGCGTCGAAGCGCTGACTAGGACCCTTGCAACTGAATGGGGCGAGTACGGGATTCGCGTTAACTGTATCCGGCCCTGCGGCGTGAGGGGGCCGTCGCGGCTCGCGGTTGACGAGCAGGATCCCCGCGCCGGGACGGCACACGGCGCACGGGTGATTAGCTCTCCGCTCACAGTCGAGCATGTCCCGGCCGTGAATGGGGTGGCGGAAGGCGCAACGGAGATCGCGTCGGTCGCACTGTTTCTCGTTTCGGACCTCGCGCACTTTGTCTCCGGACACGTTCTTACTGTCGACGGCGCGGTCACCGCCCGGTCGCCGCACGGCGACGCCGGCATCTTCGCTCCCTTGTCACGATGAACCCGAACAAGCAAACGGAGGAGACCCAGTGGAGAGCGCGGCGTCTTCTGAGCCCTGGATCCAGATCCACTTTTTCAGCGTTGAGGAGAACGCTAATGGCGGTTGTCTTCTGCGCCTGCACCCGTATTCGATCACGAGATACACGCGCGCGTTCTGCCGATTAACCTCCGAGTCAGTCGAATCGATAATGTGACAGCGCTTATGCAGGCCGACAAGCTTTGCCTTGGTTATAACGGACACCCAGTCGTGCGTGATTTCGATCTAGCCGTCCAGCCTGGCGAGGTGGTTGCGCTTCTCGGGCCGAATGGTGCGGGGAAAACTACAACGATGCTGGGCCTGGCTGGCGCATTGCCGGCGCTTGGAGGCGAGCTGCGTTTCGCGGATCTCCCAACGGCGGCGCCGTTACACCGGCGCGCTCGAGCTCACCTTTCGTTTGTTACTGAAGAGCGGTCGGTCTTCATGCGTCTGTCCGTTGAGGACAACCTCCGCGTCGGGCGTTGCGACAAACGGCGCGCGCTAGCCATCTTCCCCGAGCTCGAGCCGTTGCTCAAGCGGCCGGCGGGTCTGCTCTCTGGTGGTGAGCAGCAAATGCTGACCCTGGCTCGGGCCTTGGCGCGGCGTCCTCTTGTGCTCCTTGCCGATGAGCTTTCCCTCGGCCTCGGCCCACTCGTCGTTCAACGTCTGCTGCGGGCGGTGCGGGACGCAGCAGATCAGGATGGTGTCGCCGCAGTGCTCGTCGAGCAGCACGTAAAACAAGTCATGCGCGTGGCAGATATTTGCGTCGTCATGCGACGCGGTCGCATCGTGTTGAAAGGTACGGCAGCCGAAGTAGGCGCGCGCCTCACCGAGGTTGAGGCGACATACCTGACAGGGGACGACGAAAGCTTTGAGGACCGAAATCGTGGCTCTTCGAGCTTCGGCCGAAGTAACCGCCTGCGGTATGGGGACGCCGTGCAGGTCCGTGCTTCCAATAGCGGAGACAAGGAGGCGTAACGACGGAGAGGCCCGTAGAGGGCGCACCGAATTGATCTACCCCGGTTGTTGTGGGTCGAGTTGCTGGAATCGGCGGGCGGCAGCGGCTTTTGGGGATACCGCAGCAGATGGGCATGACACGCTGCCGGAGCTCGCGGCGAGGTGCCGGCGCGGCGGAGAATCATCGGCATGAAGAGGATCCCCCTCGAAACGGCTCGGCGCGTATTCGGGAATCACAACGCGCCGCTCCGAAGACCCGTTGGGTCACAGATCCTCTCCCGATAGGTCGTCAAGACGCGGGGCGCTCTGCCTCAATTGAACGAAACTGTACAACCCCTTGACTTGGCGGTATACGTAAGTATACAGTGACCACTTGTGCGCTCTATTAGACGCTAGGAGTAGCCGAGGTTTGAGGCCGACAGACACTCCGAGGTCATCAGACCGACCGCCGGGAAACGGCGGCGTCACCAGCGAAGGAGGCAAGGAACTATGAGGACCTGGCAACGGCGGCTACTTCGAAGGCCTGTCGGCGTGGCATGTGTTGGGATGGTGTGCCTTTTCGGTGCGGGTTGGGGGAGCTTGTCAGCGAGCAGCGATAGCTTCCCGGGAACCAGCACTCCGGGGACGTCGGTGAGCCAAACTAAGGCGCCGGCCGGTTCGCCGATCAAGGTGTTCGTGTTCGTGAGCGAGAACAACCCGGTGCTCGATGCACCGTGGGCGTTCGCTGGCGCTCGGGCCGCAACCGATGAGATTAACGCCGCTGGGGGCGTGAATGGGCATCCCGTCAAGCTGACCACGTGCAACGAGCTGGGAAACCCGAACGCAGCGGTTCATTGCGCCACCCAGGCCGCGAGCGGTGGGTACGCCGTAGCATTCTCCGCCGGGGCCGAGTTCGGCGCCCTGGAAGTGCCTATTTTGCAGAAGGCCGGAATCCCCTTCGTCACGGAACCGATATCGGGTCCGGAGCTAACGAATCCCGATTCCTTCCCGATCGCGAACTTCGCAATGGAATTCGCGGCGTTCGGCTCGGCTGCCAAGAAGGCGGGAGTGAGCGGCGTCTTCACGACGCTCACTTACAGTGTTGCGGCGGCGTTGCCGCTGGCGAAACTCGTGGAACGTGGAGCTGTCGCGGTCGGGTTCAAGGACGGAGGCATCGTCACCGTGTCTCCAGCAGCCCCTGACTACAGTCCGACGATTCAACGGCTAAAAGACAAGGGCTCCGCCGCCGTTGGGATGGTTGTGGCACCACCAGGTGCTGTGCAGGCGATCCGGGCCGCCTCGAATGTTGCGTTCCAAACGGCCTGGGTCGTCGATGGGGCGCCCATGGATCCCCATAACATGAAGTTGCTCGGGCAGCTCAGTGACGGAGCCGTCGTGGCTGAGGTGGTCCCACCGTGGGATGCGACGTCCCGATACCCAAGCCTGGCTACTTTCAACGCAAGCATGAAGCGGCTCAGCGCCGCTGGAGTTAGGGGAGCCGACAATCCAGGAGAATCGGCAGTCGCGTCGTGGTTGGCGATCCATGGCATTGGCAAGGTAGCCGCAACGATTCAAGGGTCTGTCACCGCGTCAGCAATGACGACGGCACTTCGTCATGCTCACAACGTGGATATAAAGGGAATTCTGCAATGGTCGCCGGGTGCGCCTGGCCCTGCTGCATACCCGCGCACCGACAACAGTACGGTGTTCCTCGCGAAGGTCGCCAACGGCCACAATATGCTCGTGGGGAAGGTCAACATGTATCAGGTACTAAAGCTCAAGTAGGGGCCATTACATTCCGCGAGGCGGAGTTCTCGGCGCGTCGTAGAGGGGCCGGGCCAGCATGCCGACATCGGTGTACAGGCCCGGCCCCGCGATAGGTGAGAAGCCGTCGTGTCAGACGCGACAAGAGACTTAGGAAGAGGATCGGTATGGGCATAGTCCCGCGTCTCAAGCAGGGGGAACGTGGTATGCGAGTCAGCCGGGTGACCGGTCTGCGAAGAGGTAATGGACTGCGGAGGCGGCGTCGCGGGGTAGACGCCCCGTGACAACGTTTCTTCAGTTCGCGGTACTCGGACTCGGCGCCGGCGCTGTCTACACGCTTCTCGGGCAGGGTGTCGTTGTGATTTACCGCGGGTCCGGGGTGGTGAACTTTGCGCAGGGCGCAATGGCGATGGTCGCTGCGTTTCTGTTCTCGAGCCTGACAGCGACCGCCTTATGGGGGAATCTTCCGGCGCTGCTGGCGGTCGTCGCAGGGCTGACTCTCCTTGGCGCTGCAATGTATCTGCTCGTCATCCGGACGCTACGCGGAGCGTCGACGCTAGGTCGCGTGATGGCTACGCTCGCGTTGTTCATCATCTTGCAGGCGGTAGCGGTGCTCCATTGGGGCGAGGGCATCGCGCTTGTCCAACCGATCTTTTCCACACAGCAACTCTCGCTTGGTGGCGTATCGGTCGGTTTGGACCGCGTGATCCTCGCCGGGATCGCGGGGGGAATAACGGTAATCCTCTGGGGCACGTTCAGGTATACGGTGATCGGCCTGGCAACTCAAGCGGCTGCGGAGAACCCCAGAGCGGCGGAGGCCCTTGGCTGGTCGAGTACTCGCCTCGGAACCATCAACTGGGCGTTGGGCGGGGCCCTAGCGGCTGCGGCGGGGGTGCTCTTCGCGCCGATCACCGGGGTGCAGGTGGACCAACTGGCTCTTCTGGTCATCCCCGCGTTGACCGCGGCGCTGATCGGCAACTTTTCCTCGTTCCCGCTCACGTTCGTCAGCGGCATGCTGTTGGGCATCGCGCAGTCGGAGGTGAGTAACTACGTCAATCTCACAGGCGCGAGCGAAGCCTTGCCGTTCTTCGCCCTTGTGGGGTTTCTGATTCTCGGAGGCCGGGGCCTCCCGCTCCGCGGACACGTCGCAGAACGCGCAGCGTATCTCGGAAGCGGGCGAGTGCGAACGCGCCCACTGATAGTCGCTGTGGCATGCCTTCTCGTCCTGTGCCTTACCGTGTTTTCAGCGGATCTGAATGGAGCGATAACGGCGTCGGTCGGGTTCGGCGTCGTTATGCTTTCGGTGGTGCTATGCACCGGCTACGCCGGCCAGCTCTCGTTAGCGCAGATGTCGATTGCTGGCATCGGGGCCCTCGCCGCGGGTCAGCTTGTCGTGGCAGCGCATTGGCCGTTCGAGCTGGCATTTCTCGCTAGCATCGCGATCGCAGTCCCCATCGGACTACTCTTCGCCATACCGGCACTGCGAACGCGAGGATTCACGCTTGGGATGGTCACGCTCGGCCTCGGCGGGGCCGTCGAAGCGCTCGTCTTCAATAACCCGCGGTACGTGGGCAACGGCGACGGGACACCCGTGGGGGGCCAGCACTTTTTCGGTGTGAACATAGATCCCGTGACACATGCGGGCCGCTTTACCGCGCTCACCCTGGTGGTGTTCGTTTTGTGCGGACTGGCGGTGGCGAATGTGCGACGCGGCACGGTCGGGCGGCGGCTGGTCACGATGCGGGAAAACGAACGCGCCGCTGCATCAATCGGGATCGGAGTATACGGCGCGAAAATGTACGCATTCGCTCTTGCCGCGGCGATCGCCGCTGTCGGTGGTGTCCTGCTCGGATTCCAATTCCAGACGATCGTCTACTCGACGTACGCGCCGCTTCAATCCATACTCGCAGTCGCGTTCACAGTGATCGGAGGCCTCGGTTTCGCGCTTGGTGCGGTATACGGTGCGTTCTTCGTGGCGGGTGGAATTGGCTCGTGGTTCCTCGATCACCTCGGAAATGGTCTCGATCGCTGGCTCGCGCTCATTGGCGGAATCTCGCTTCTGGTCTACCTCTTGCAGGACCCGGATGGCATGGCTCGCTTCAATCAGAAGGCTTTTCAGCGGTTCGCGGGGCGGTGGGAGCGTCGCGAGTCGACGACGCGCCCGAGTCCCGAGAGCGAGTATCTTGGGAACGTCAACACGCGGCGCGTTCAGCCAAAGACGCTCGAGGTGACGGATCTACACGTTCGCTACGGCGGTGTCACAGCGCTTGCTGGAGCAACGCTCACTGTCGCGCCAGGTACGGTTTCTGCCCTGATCGGCCCAAATGGCGCGGGCAAAACCACCCTCATCGATTGCGTGACCGGCTTTGTTAAGGCAGCCGAGGGCTGCGTGACCCTTGACAAAATGCGGATAGACACGTGGTCGGTCCATCGGCGAGCGCGCGCCGGGATCGCTCGGTCCTTTCAAGGCCTTGAACTATTTGAAGGTCTAAGCGTGCGCGAGAATCTATACGCCGCTTCAGATCGAGGTGAAGCTCGCGCATATGTGACCGCTCCGCTGCGACCGGGCGCAGGCCGCATGTCAGACGAGGCGATCCGCGCAATCCGAGAATTCGACCTTGCCGACGATCTCGATAAGCTCCCGAGCTCTCTCCCATACGGACGAAGAAGGCTAGTTGCAATCGCGCGAGCGCTTGCAACGTCCCCATCGATCCTACTGCTCGACGAGCCGGCCGCAGGACTCGACGAGAGCGAATCAGCTGAGCTGGCCCATTTGGTCCGTGGCATCGCCAAGGAATACGGCGTGGGTGTGCTTGTGGTTGAGCACGACATGAACTTCGTAATGAACGTCGCTGATCACGTTACGGTTCTAGACTTCGGTCGTCAGATCGCGGACGGACCGCCCGCCGAGATCCGGCGCATGCCCGAGGTGATAGCGGCATACCTGGGCGACCCAGACGAAGCCTTGATACACGCCGAGGCGTGAATAGACCCTCATGGAGGAGCCGATATGGGTGTAACGGAGAACAAGTCGGGCATCGTGCAGACGGTGACAGGAGCGATACCCACCGAGGCGCTGGGCGTCACACTTACACATGAGCACGTCATATCCGACGCATCGCCATTCTTCGATCCGACCTCCGCGAGCGGTCTGGGCGATGCAAAGGTGGACATCACAAACCTCGCTCGGCTGCGGCACGACCCCTTTGGATGCAAAGATAATCTGCGTGTCACCGATCAGGAGGTAGCGATCGAGGAACTGAGCCGATTCGCGGCCGCCGGCGGCCGGACAATCATCGACGCCACTCCGATCGGGCTAGGTCGAGATGTAGTGGCGTTGCGCCGAATTAGCGAAGAGACCGGCGTCAACATCGTTGCCGGCGCGGGTTATTATGTCAACGACGTGCGGCCGCCAGACTTCGCGGCGCTGACTGTCGACGACATCACAAAAGTGATCCTGCGCGACCTCAAAGATGGTGTCCCCGGAACGAGCATACAGAGCGGAGTGATAGGCGAGATTGGCATCACAAACGGCACCGCCGAAATATCGGGCGAGGAGGAGAAGCTTCTGAGAGCGGCTGCTCGAGCACAGGCCCGCGCGCATGTTCCGCTGCTGATCCATCTGACCGATCCGTTGGGGCACGAAGTTCTCGATGTTGTCGAGGAGGAAGGCGGGAGCGTGTCCGCCACCGTCCTCTGCCACAGGCAAACGCGGCACGACCGGGTGTACTACGCAGAGCTAGCGGACCGCGGCGTGAGACTCGGCTACGACACATTTGGCATCGACTGGTACTTCGCGAGAATGAACGTCCAGTCTCCCAGCGACGACATCCAGACGCGCATGGTGGCGGAAATGATCGAGGCAGGGTACGCTCGGCATCTCCTGCTCTCGAGCGACGTATTTGTGAAGATGCAACTCGTTAGGTTCGGTGGGCCCGGATACCACCATGTCATCGATAACATCATTCCGAGGTTGCGCCGACTCGGCGTCGGTGATGACGTGCTCGACATGTTGATGGTGGCGAACGCGCGAACTCTGTTTGAGAATGCGCTACCGGAGCGGGTGTCCTCGCTCTAACTGACTGCCGTGCCAAGAGCGGTCGGTACTTGCGCAGCGAGAGTCGCTCGTGTACAGTGGTGTACAAGATGAATGCTTCAGCGGTCGAGCGTGAGTATCCGTCTCTGGCGCTCGTTGAGTCGCCATACTCGTTCTACGAGAGAGTCCGCGAACAGGGTGGCGTCTATCAGGTGCCCGGGACGAACGAGTATCTGGTCACCCGCTACGAAGATGCTGTGGACGTTCTGCTTCACCCCGAGGTCTTCTCCAGTGCTGTCCAGCAAGTTCTCGATCGGGACGGTCACTTTGCTGGGCTCCATCAGGACGGCGATGTTCATAGGTCTTGGCGTACGTTGGCAGTTCGGCCGTTCTCCCCGGAACGCATGCGCATATACGAGCCGAAGATACGGGCGATCGTCGACGAATTGATCGACGCTTTCATAGATCGTGGGCACGCCAACTTCATCGATGAGTTTGCGACTCCGTTGCCGATCTTCGTTATCTGCGAACTTTTCGGGCTACCGCGGAGCGACTACGAGAAGTTGAAGTGGTGGGCGCAGATTGATGGAATGGGCAGGCGGTACTATTCGCCGGAGCGACAGGCAGTTGAGCGCAAACGCAATGCGGAAACCAGCGCCTATCTCACTGAACTTGTGCAAGACCGCTATGCAAACCCGGGCGACGACATTATCTCGGAGCTGATCCAGGCTTTTGTCAGCAGGGACGGCGAGCTAGACATGCGGGTCCTAGTCGGCACCGCCACGACCTTCCTCCTGGGAGGGATCGTAACCTCCGCCCATATGCTGGGCAGCACGATGGGAGTGCTACTAAATCACCCTACGGAACTGGAGCGGGTGACTCGCGACCATTCGCTGGTTCCCGGATTGGTCGAGGAGTCGCTCCGCGTAGAGTCGCCCGTGCAGTGGCAGCCGCGGGTCACGGTCTGCGATACCGAGATCGACGGTGTGTCCATCCCGGCCCAATCACTCGTCCTCGTGCTGCTGGCGTCGGCGAACAGGGATGAGAGGACATTCGCATGTCCAGGCCAGTTCCAAGTCGACCGACCAAATGCGAGAAAACACGTTGCGTTCTCGATGGGGCGTCACCTTTGCATTGGTGCTCCTCTTGCGCGCATGGAGGGCGTCGTTGGCTTTAGTGGTTTGCTGTCGCGCCTGCGAAACATACGGCGAGTTTCGGACGCGCAAGACACGCTCGTCGACAACCTCACTTTTCGTGGCCTGGAGCAACTTGAGATCGAATTTGAGCCGATGTAGGGATGCGTGGCAGCGCCGCGCAAGTGTGTTACTTGCGGAGCTTCCGCTGTGCCTCGCGTAGCAGCGCGTTGGCGTAGTTCAGACGTGCCTCGGCGAGTGTGAGCGCCTGTTTGATGGACCCTTCGACGCGAGTGCGCATGCGCTCACGACCGCACTCGCGACGGGGGATCGGACAGACAAGTCAGGGGCGTTGGGCCTGGTGGTGGCGTCATAGGAGCCGTGCGCGGCACGCTTTCACGACCGTCAGGGGTCACTCGCCCCCGCCAGCAAGCGATACCGGTCTCTCTCGCAGCGGGGGGAGTTTGATGTCATGACGGTCACTGTGCATCGCTTCGTACGCGGACTCTCTGTTGCGTAAGTGCTGGATCTCGAGAAGATAAGGAATCATCTGATCTCGAACGTCGGTATTTGCGAAGTGGGGCCTCGAGATGGCCTTCAGAACGAAGCTCGCGTCCTCGACGCGACGACTCGTGCGGAGCTCGTAGACAGGCTGGTTTCTGCCGGCATCCGGCGCATCGAAACGACGAGTTTTGTCAATCCCAGCCGCGTCCCGGCAATGGCGGACGCCGAGTCAGTTGTGGCGCGGCTCGAGCGCGCCCCCTCTGTTGTCTACGCCGGTCTGGTGCTCAATGAGCGCGGCTATGACCGCCTCGTTGCCTGCGGGCTTGATGAGGCACGGATGGGCATCTACTGCTCCGAGACATTCGCGCAACGGAATGCAAACACCTCGATCGACGCGGCGATCGACACCGCAGCGACCATCTCCAAGCGAG
>Ga0070667_100006103_pt1 | contig 10004 bp, 11 predicted proteins | sample KBSS33metaG_FD_64659 | JGI IMG/M metagenome (GOLD analysis project Ga0070667, IMG submission 64659) | Switchgrass rhizosphere microbial communities from Kellogg Biological Station, Michigan, USA - KBS S3-3 metaG | ecosystem: Host-associated > Plants > Roots > Rhizosphere > Soil ...
TCCCACAGCGCATCCCCGAGGTGGCGCATCGCCAGGGTCAGCGTGAACAGCTTCGAGATGCTCTGGATCGAGAAAGGCGTGTCGGCATCGCCGGCCGCGGCCTCCTGGCCCTCGCAGGTCCTGAGGGCGATGCCGAACTGCCGCGCCGGCACCCGCGCCAGCGCCGGGATGTAGCTGGCCACCTGGCCTTCGGCGCCGAGCAGCGGCCGGATCTCGGCCTCGATGGCATCGAGCACGGGCTGGAAATTCATGGCTTGGCTCCCGGGCGCCGGTTCACGAGCACGATGCCGAGCGCCACGCCGGCCAGCGCCAGCACCAGCTGCAAGGTCAGCGGTTCCGCCAGCAGCACGACGCCGAACACCAGCGCGAACAGCGGCGTCAGGAAGGTGAAGGAAGAGATCCGCGTGGCCGGATAGTGCCGCAGCAGCCACATCCAGGCCAGGTAGCTGGCGAAGGCGCCGATCACGGTCTGCAGGCCGATCGAGAACCAGGCATAGCCCGAGTAGGCGAAGCCCCAGCGCTCGCCCAGCAGCCGCGACAGCAGCGGCGACACCGCCGCGGTCACCGCGATTTGATAGAACAGCGTCTTCTCGGCGCTGGCGGTGGCGAGCCGGGTGGTGCGGATCGTCAGTGTCGTCAGGCCCCACAGCACGCCGGCGGTCAGCGCCAGGGCGTCGCCGCGCAGCTGCGCCGAGGTACTGTGGCCGAAGCTCTCGCTGAAGGCCACCACCACGCCGGCGAAGGCGATCGCCAGCCCCACCCATTGCAGGCCCCGCAGCCGTTCGGCCGGCACCCAGCGCGGCAGCAGCAGCGCCACCACGAAGGGCGAGGTGTAGAGGAACACCGTGAGCCGCGAGGCGGTCGTGAGCTGCAGCCCGAGGTAGATGCAGGTGAATTCGCCCGCGAACAGTGCGCCGGCCAGCAGGCCGCCGGGCAGCGTGCCGTCGCGCTCGAACAGCGGCACGCCGCGGCGCAGGCACCAGGCCCACAGCAGCACCACCGCGCCGGCCATGCGGATCGAGGCCTGCCACAGCGGCGGCACCTCGCCGACGGTGGTCTTGATGAGGATCTGCTGCAGTCCCCAGAACGCGCAGCAGGCGATCAGCAGGGTGGTGGCGCGGGTGTCGAGGTGTTCCTTGCGTTCGATCATTCCAGGGATTTCGGTTCTTCTTATGGCGCCGCCGAGAGCCGGCGGGGCGGTGTCAGGGGGCCGTGACCGCATAGGGCGGGTGGCCGCGCGTGCCGACCATCAGTTCGGGCAGCACCACCTCCACGTCGGGCACCGTGCGGGCGGCGCGGTCCAGGGCGGCGGCCATGGACCGCGAGGGCACGCAGCCCTGCAGGTAGACCCAGCGCCGCTGGATCACGACCCAGACGCTGGCGCGCCGCACGCCCGGCACGGCGGCCAGCGCGGCCTGCACCTGGGGCGCCAGCGGCTTGTCGTAGCGGTAGGCATTGCTGTCGGCGCAGCGGCCGGCCAGCCAGCAGCTGGTGCCGCGTTCCAGGCGCGAGTGCGTCTGCGCGCGCCGCTCCTCGGCGGTCAGCAGCGGGCCTTCGGGCACCGGGCAGCCGCGCATGCCCGACGCCACCTGGAAGAAGGGGTCGTCGAACCAGTTCTGCTTGAGGGGCTTGGGCGGCTCCTGGGCCGCCGCGGGTTCGAGCGCGCAGGCCGCCGCCAGCAGCACCGCCGGCGCGGTTCTCAAAGCGGATGCTCCGTGTAGAAGCGCCCGCCGTGGAACAGCAGCGGCGAGGCGCCCGCGCTGTGCATGCAGCGCTCGACCTCGCCGACGAAGATCACGTGGTCGCCCTCGTCGTAGCGGCTGCGGTTGAAGCACTCGAAGCTGGCCGCGGCGCCCACCAGCACCGGCGCCCCGCCGACGCCCTCGGTGAAGGCCACGTCGGCCCAGCGGTCGATGTCCTTGGCCGCGAAGCGCTCCGCCAGGCTCTTCTGGTTGGCCGCCAGGATGTTGACCGCGTAGTGCGAGCCGGTACTCAGCGCCGCCATCGAGGCCGCGCTGCGCGCCAGGCTCCACAGCACCAGCGGGGGATCGAGCGAGACCGAATTGAAGGAGTTGGCGGTCAGGCCCACCAGGGCGCCGTCCGCGGCCCGCGCCGTGACGATGGTCACGCCAGTGGCGAACATGCCGAGCGACGCGCGGAACTCGTCGATGGAGAAGGAGGGCGGTTGCGCCTGGGCGGGAGCGGTCACGGAAGAGGGGAGGCAGTTGGAGGTCCATTTTGGCCGATCGGCCGCGCGGTCGCTGGCGCCGGCCGGAACGCTCAGCCGAAGAACCAGTAGCCGACCGCGATCGCGGCCACCACGCCGGCCAGTTCCGCCAGCAGCGCGCAGCCGACCGCATGGCGCGCCCGCTGGATCCCGACCGCGCCGAAATACACCGCCAGCACATAGAACGTGGTCTCGGTGCTGCCCTGGATGGTGGCGGCGACCTTGGCCGCGAAGCTGTCGACGCCCTGGCTCTGCATGGTCTCGATCAGCATCGCGCGCGCCGCGCTGCCCGAGAAGGGCTTGACCAGCGCGGTCGGCAAGGCGTCGACGAAGCGGGTGTCCCAGCCGGTGCGAGCGACCACCCAGCGGATGCCTTCGAGCGCCAGGTCGAGCGCGCCCGAGGCGCGCAGCACGCCGACCGCGCTCAGCATCGCGACCAGGTAGGGCAGCAGGTTCTTCGCCACGTCGAAGCCTTCCTTGGCGCCTTCGATGAAGCACTCGTAGACCTTCACCCGCCGCAGCGCGCCGACCGCGAGGAAAAAGATGATGAGCCCGAACAGCACCAGGTTGCCCAGCAGCGAGGACAGCGCGGCCAGCGCCGCGGCCGACAGGGTCGCCAGCAGTGCCATGAAGCCGCCGAGCAGCAGCGCGCCCGGCAGCAGGTAGGCCAGCACCACCGGGTCCCACAGCCGCAGGCGCTGCATGAAGGCCACCGACAGCAGCCCGACCAGCGTCGAGGCGCTGGTCGCCAGCAGGATCGGCAGGAACACCAGCGTCGGATCGGCTGCGCCCTGCTGCGCCCGGTACATGAAGATCGTCACCGGCAGCAAGGTCAGCGAGGAGGCGTTGAGCACCAGGAACAGGATCTGCGCGTTGCTGGCGGTGGTCGCGCTCGGGTTCAGGGTCTGCAGTTCGCGCATCGCCTTGAGCCCGATCGGCGTGGCGGCGTTGTCCAGGCCGAGTGCGTTGGCGGCGAAGTTGAGCGTGATCAGGCCGAGCGCCGGGTGCCCGGCCGGCACCTCGGGCATCAGCCGGCGGAACAGCGGGCCGAGCAGCCGCGCCAGCCGGTCGACGATGCCCGCGGCCTCGGCGATGCGCAGGAAGCCGAGCCACAGGGTCAGCGTGCCGAACAGCAGCACCATCACCTCGACCGAGAGCCTGGCCATCGCGAACAGGCTCTCGACCATCGCGGCGAACACGCCGTAGTCGCCGCCGAGCAGCCAGCGGCCGAGTGCCGCGGCCACCGCGGTCAGGAAGAAGCCGAGCCAGAGGCCGTTGAGCACGCCTAGCGCCCGGTCGCGCAGGCCCGGGCTGGCCGGGGTCGCGGCACCTCGAGCAGCAGCGCCGGGTCGAAGTTGTCCTGCTCCCCCTTGCCCAGGTAGCCGAGCGGATTGGCGACCACGCGGCAGCCCTCCTTCACGTAGTCGAACTGGCAGTGGAGGTGGCCGTGCAGCCACAGCTCGGCTTGCGGCAGCAGGTCGTCGAGGTTGTTGCAGAAACCGGCGGTGCCCGGGCTGAGTCCGTAGCGGGGATCGGCGCTCGCCAGGCTGGGCGCGAAGTGCGTGATCGCCACTGTCGTGCCTTCGAACGGCTGGGCCAGCGCCTCGCGCAGCCAGGCCTGGCATGTGAGCGCTTGCTCCCGCAATGCGTCGGCGAGAAAGATCTGGCCGCCGCGCGTGGTGGACGCCTTCTGCAGGTAGAAGTTGGCGGCGCGCATCGCCTTGCCGCGCTTCTTGAGCGCCTCGGCCAGGCCGTCGCCGGGCTCGACCAGGGCGTCGAAGTCGGCCCACAGGGTGGTGCCGACGAAGCGGACGCCGTCGATGACCAGGGCTTCGCGTTCCAGCCAGAGGATGTCCAGGGCCTCGCAGGTCGCGCGCAGCCGCTGGTGGACGGCATCGAAATCGGCGTTGTCGTACTCGTGGTTGCCCGGGACGTAGATCACCGGCGTCGGCCAGCCGTGGCGCGGCGAGAAGCGGGCCAGGCCGAAATCGGGCTCGGCCAGCGACGAGCCGGCCTGGTAGGAGCCGATGTCGCCCGCCAGCACCAGCAGGTCGGCGCCGGCCGCCGGCGCGACCTGGAGATGCGGATGAACCTCGATATGGAGGTCCGAGAGCAGCTGGAGCTTCATGGGTACGGTTGCAGTCTAGCGGATGAGGTTATGCGTTTTGTGCATGGCGTCGAACTTGAAAGATTGGGGAAAACCCTTATTCTTGATTCATCGTCACTCGGCGCCGCCCACCGGGGCAGCGCACCATCATGTTTCACCTTCTTGCCCTCGTGGCCCGTTTTTTCCGTCCGGCCGTCCAGGCTGTCGATGCCAGCCCGGCCGCCATCCTGATGCAGAACGCCGACCGCCGCGCCGGCCTCGATGCTCACCACGCGCAGGAACTGCGCGCCGCCGCCAGCGCCTGGCTCAGCGTCGTCCGCTAAGGACCCGCGAACGCGGCCTGCGCCGAGCGCAGCAGCGCCTGCCGCAGCCAGCCGTGCGCATGCGCATGCTGGGCCCGCCGGTGCCAGAGCGCATCCACGTGCACCAGGGGCTGGTCGAACGGCAGCTCGCGCAGCACCAGATGGTCGTCGATCCCGGTCACCCGCGCGAAGTGCCGCGGCATCACCGTCAGCAGGTCCGAATTGGCCACCACGCGCCCGGCCGTGAAGAACTGGTTCACCGTGACGACGATGCGCCGTTCGCGCCCCAGCGCGCCCAGGGTCTGGTCGATGAAGCCATAGGGCCGCCCCGAGAAGCTGACCAGCAGGTGGCGCGCGGCGCAGAAGCTGTCGAGCGTCAGCGGGGCGTCGGCCAGCGGATGGCCCTGGCGCATCACGCACACGTACTGCCCGACATACAGCCGCTGGGTCTCGAAGGGCTCGCCGACGCCGGACTGCCCCCGCGCCGCCAGGCTGGCGATCACGGCCGGGAAGTAGCCGATCGCGACGTCGACCTCCTCCTGCTCCAGCATCCGGCGCGGATCGCGGGTGGTCAGCGGCAGCACGCGCAGCGACACGGCGCGCGCCTCCTCCTCGACGATCCGGATCAGCCCCGGCATCAGCTCGGCGGCGGTCGCGTCGGCCATCGCCAGCAGGAAGCTCGTGTCGGCGATGCCGGCATCGAATTCGCCCGGTGCCAGCGTGTGCTGGAGCTGCCGCAGCGCATCGCGCACCGTCGGCCAGAGCGCCAGGGCCCGCGGCGTGGGCTCGACGCCCGCGCCCGCGCGCCGGACCAGCTCATCGCCCAGCACCTCGCGCAGCCGCCGCAGCGCATTGCTGACCGCCGGCTGGGTGATCGCCAGGTTGCGGGCCGCGCGCGTGAGGTTGCGCTCCGCCATCACTTCGTCGAAGACGCGAAGCAGGTTCAGGTCGAGCGTGCGAAAGTTGACATCCATAAGTCTGGTGAATGATAAACATCAGCAGGATAAATTGGCAAAACATCAGGGTAACCCCTAATATCTCCACATCGGCTTCGGCCTCTCGTCCTTTCAGAAGGAACACCATGACCAGCTTCATCCACGTTGAAAAGCCCGCCACCCATCCCGGCATCGTTCGCGCCGAGGCGGCGATCGCACAGGTCCGCGCCGCCCGCCGCGGGTTCGATGGCGCGCGTGGACTGGCAGCCCTGCTGCTGGCCGCGATTGTGTCGTCGCTGCTGGTCGTCGCCGACCGGCTGGTGTCGATCACCCAGGAAGGCGGCCTGATGGTGGCCTGGCTGGTGCTGTGGGCGGTGGCCTTCATCGGCCTGGCCTTCTTCGCAGGCACGGCACGTACGCTGGCGGTCCGCGTGGTCGCCGCTGGCCGCAGCGTGGCCAAGCGCCGCGCCGCGGCACGCGCCGACGAGCGCTTCCTGGCCTACGCCCAGCAGGACCCGCGCATCCTGAACGAACTCAGCATCATCGCCACCCACCAGCAAGTGGCCGACGCCGAGCCGCAGGTCACGGCCAAGGAACAGGCGCTGGCCCGGGTCGCGAAGCGCTCCGCCGACGTCCGCATCCCGACGGTCTACGAAGCCATGCGCCGCGTCAACCTCGGCCAGTACTATTGATCCTGCCCTCGGGCCTGACGCAAAAAAGCCGCCCTCGGGCGGCTTTTTTGTGGGCGCTCGCTGGCTCAGGCCGCGAGACGCTGCTCGATCGCCGCCTTGGTGGCGGGCAGTTCCTGCGGCAGGTGGTGCGACAGCTGCTCGAACAGCTCGGCGTGCAGCTTCAGCTCGGCCTGCCAGGCGGCCTTGTCGATGCTGGTGACGGTGTCGAACTGCTGGGCGCTGAAGTCCAGCCCGGTCCAGTTGAGGTCTTCGTAGCGCGGGCTGACGCCGAACACGTGCTCGCTGCCCTCGGCCTTCTGTTCGATGCGGTCGATCATCCACTTGAGCACGCGCATGTTCTCGCCGTAGCCCGGCCAGACGAACTTGCCGTCCTCGCCCTTGCGGAACCAGTTGGTGGTGTAGATCTTCGGCAGCTTGGCGCCGGAGGCTGCCAGCTTCTTGCCGAGATCGAGCCAGTGCTGGAAGTAGTCGCTCATGTTGTAGCCGGCGAAGGGGAGCATCGCGAACGGATCGCGCCGCACCACGCCCTGCTGGCCGGCGGCCGCGGCGGTGGTCTCCGACCCCATGGTCGCAGCCATGTAGACGCCCTCGACCCAGTTGCGGGCCTCGGTCACCAGCGGCACCGTGGTGGAGCGGCGGCCGCCGAAGATGAAGGCATCGATGGCGACGCCCTTCGGATCGTCCCAGGCGGCGTCGAGCGCCGGGTTGTTGATGGCGGCCACCGTGAAGCGGGCGTTCGGATGCGCGGCCTTGGCGCCGGTCTCCTTGGCGATCGCGGGCGTCCAGTCCTTGCCTTGCCAGTCGATCGCGTGGGCCGGCGCTTCGCCCATGCCTTCCCACCAGACGTCGCCGTCGTCGGTCAGCGCGACATTGGTGAAGATCACGTCGTGGTCGAGGCTGGCCATGCAGTTCGGGTTGGTCTGCATGTTGGTGCCGGGAGCGACGCCGAAGTAGCCGGCTTCGGGATTGATCGCGTGCAGCTTGCCGTCGGCGCCGGGCTTGATCCAGGCGATGTCGTCGCCGATGGTCGTGACCTTCCAGCCCTCGAAGCCCGCCGGCGGGATCAGCATCGCGAAGTTGGTCTTGCCGCAGGCGCTCGGGAAGGCGGCGGCCACGTGGTATTTCTGGCCCTGCGGATTGGTCACGCCGAGGATCAGCATGTGCTCGGCCAGCCAGCCTTCGTCGCGGCCCATGTTGGAGGCGATGCGCAGCGCGAAGCACTTCTTGCCGAGCAGGGCGTTGCCGCCGTAGCCCGAGCCGTAGCTCCAGATCTCGCGCGTCTCGGGATAATGGACGATGTACTTGGTCTCGTTGCAGGGCCAGGCCACGTCCTTCTGGCCGGCTTCCAGCGGTGCGCCGACCGTGTGGACGCAGGGCACGAACTCGCCGTCTTCGCCCAGCACGTCGAACACGGCGCGGCCCATGCGCGTCATGATCTTCATGTTGACCGCCACATAGGGGCTGTCGGACAGCTCGATGCCGATGTGGGCGATCGGCGAGCCCAGCGGGCCCATGCTGAACGGCACCACATACATCGTGCGGCCCTTCATGCAGCCGTCGAACAGGGGCTGCAGGGTCGCGCGCATCTCGGCCGGCGCCATCCAGTTGTTGGTCGGGCCGGCGTCTTCCTTGCGGGCCGAGCAGATGAAGGTGCGGTCTTCGACCCGGGCGACGTCGCTCGGGTCGGAACTGGCGAGGAAGGAGTTGGGGCGCTTGGCCGGGTTCAGCTTCTTGAGGGTGCCGGCGTCGACCATCTGCTGGCAGAGGCGGTCATATTCTTCCTGGCTGCCGTCGCACCAGTGGATGCGCTCGGGCTTGCACAGGGCGGCCATCTCGGCCACCCAGGCGACCAGTTTCGGGTTCTTGACGTAGGAGGGTGCCTGCATGGCGAGACCCTTCAGCGGTGCGTTCATCGTCTATCTCCTAAGTTGAAAATCGTCTTTTCGAACGGGACGCGGCGCCGCGGGGGCGATCGAGATCCGTTGGAGAAAACGCTTCCGTCTGGGGAGGGGCTGGATGGAAGACCGTGTGGACCGGTGGGAGATGGGGCGTCGCAGCGACGCCCGGCCCGGCTGCGGCAGGGCGCCCCGCTGGCGGCACGCAATGCCGCGCGGTGGCGCGGCCGGGTTCAGGCCATGTAGATGGCGATGGAGGCCAGCAGGAGCATCAGCACCCCGCCAACCAGCGGGAGCACCAGGGGCATGAGCGGGACGATCGACTCGACCGCGTCATGTTCGACGGCGGCGGCGTGGCCGGGTTCGATGGGGGTGGGGTTGGACATCGGGGTTCCTTGGGTTCTCGAGACTGAGGCCATTTTACCGGCTGGTCCGCGGACCGCGGTCTAGGGGGTTGCCAGACCTTTGGCCGGCCCGGGGGGCGATCGATCGAGCCAGTCGCCCCAGTCGGTGGCGCACCACGGGTTCCTGGATTTCGCTGCCGCCTTCGGCCAGGCCTTGTAGAAGCTGCCGTTGAGCTGGCTGCGCGCGATCAGGAAACTGACGAAGCGCCGCAGCAACACCCGGTCGGGCGCACTGTGGGGCGCTTCATGCCAGAAGGCGTCGAGCGGGCCCTGGTGGCACAGGCCCGGCAGGTCGTAGATCGCCTCGCCCAAGGTCTTGACCGGGACGTGGTGCTCCAGGGCCTGCAGCCCCGTCGTGCTGTTCACCACCACCACGCCGCGGGCGTGCTTGAGCAGCGTCGGCAGATGCTGGTCGTGGATGTAGAAGCAGCGCTGGGCGATGCCATGCGCCCGGGCGAGCCGCCGGATCAGGGCGGCGTAGTCGGTATAGCCGCGGCTCATGGGGTGGTGCTTGATCACCAGGGCGGTGTCGGCTGGGGCGTGCCGGGCGAAGGAGCCGAGCACCTCCTCGACGAACGCCTCCACCGAGTCGAAGCTCGAATGCACGAAGATCTGCGCGTCGTTGAAGACCTGCAGCGGCACCAGGAAGAAGTGCTTGTCCCAGCGGGTGCAGAGGCGCTCCAGCATGCCGTGCTGCAGCGCCCTGTACTGGAGCTTGCGCCAGCCCGAGCGGATCCAGGGCCAGGCCTCGGTCAGCGCGAGCGTGCGGTGATGCTCATAGCGGGGAAACCAGGGCTTGCCCAGGCTGCCGATCGAAAAATACAGGAACGCCCACCAGGCCATGTGCCAATAGGTGTTGCCCAGTGCCTGGCGTCGGGGGCGGACCGCCTCGGGCTGCTCGAGGTAGAACGAGGGCAGGCGGGGGGCCTGCGAGTGGCCGTTGACGCCGTGGCGCTCGAAGGTCATGTAGTGCGGGCGCAGGTAGCCTTCCTCGAACACCCCGACCTCGAGCCCGCGCCGCATGGCGGTCTCGTGTGCCACCACGTGGATCGGGCGGCAATCGCCGAACAGCAGGATCACGTCGATGTCCAACTGGTCGAGCAGGGCGTCCAGCCAGGCCGGCCATTCGGCCATCGCGCCCCTGAAGGAGAAGGCGCCGCGCTGGTAGAACAGGCGGTCTCCGGCATTGAAATTGACCTTGGAGACGCGGGCGCCCGCCAGTTTCAGGTCGTGGGCCAGGCGGTTGAAGAAAGGTCCCACCGGGCCTTGCAGCAAGAGGACGCCTTGTCCTCGGAAGGCGTGGATTCCGCGTTCGATCATGTCGCCCCGAGGCTAATGGCGAAGCGGCCCCAATCCCGCCGGCCGGATGCGAGGCAGCCCTTTCAGGCGAACGAACCGCAAATTCCGAAGGACTGGCCGACCCGTTCTCAGCGCTGCTCGAC